>Ga0307994_1001096_pt1 | contig 16972 bp, 17 predicted proteins | sample EllFjometagen261_FD_203171 | JGI IMG/M metagenome (GOLD analysis project Ga0307994, IMG submission 203171) | Marine microbial communities from Ellis Fjord, Antarctic Ocean - #261 | ecosystem: Environmental > Aquatic > Marine > Unclassified | place: Southern Ocean | collected 2014-11-02 | reverse complement strand
GACCGACATCGCGGTGATCACAACCATGCCGATGGTGAACAGGCCGATCAAAACAATTGCGGCGCCGATGCTCGAAAACGCCGCATGCAGTGGCGCTCCGATCATCCAGCCAAAGAAGCCGCCGGCATCAGCGAAGTCATCGACAGAATCTTGCCAAACCGGTTGACCTGCCCACAGATGCAACATGCCTGCCGAGGAGATGATGGCGACCATGCCACCCAGCGCCAAGCGAGTTCCTTGATCGGCGTCATCGATTACCTCGAGGTTCTCGCCTAAGTCGCCAGTTGTGCCACGTGGCGAACGGCGGCGCATATGACCGCGAATAAGAACGATACCGACGGCGATGAAGACAACGGGAAGCGCCACGCGGAGTAGCCCGACAACGCCGCCAAAGAACTTGCTAAGCCCATTGCCGAGTGGGCCTGCCGCATCCCAATAGACGCCCAATGCCGTCAGCAACCCTAGGGCCACAAATACCACGCCCCAAATATCGCGGCGGTGGCCACGCAGGACCCGCACAGCGTTTGGGGTGACGACGTCTCGTCTCCCCGGCGTGTGCGCGCCGTCCCTTGCTGTTCGGGTCCTGCCTGACTTCTCCCGGCTCCGGCTCTTGTTGGTAGCTACAGACTTCTTCCGAGCCGCCGCACCACTCTTCTTGGCGGGCGTTCGCCTGCCTGCCACGGGCTTTTTAGCCTGGGTTGACGCGGTTTTCGGCTTGGAATCGGTCTTTGCTACCACAACAGCAACAACACTAACACCAACAACACGGCCCGAGGGATACAGCACCTCGCGACAGCTCGCCGCAGACCTGTCCAGTAAGTTCGTAATCCTATGGATGTTGTCCCCACCCACGAAGATCGACTGCGCACGAACTACAGCGACATCGGTGTGGCGGTGATGCAAGCGATGTACAGCGATGACTATCTGTCCATTGGCGGCATCGAGTCGACAAACGAGCTCGCCCAGCTCGCAGGGATTAACGGGACCATGCGCGTGCTCGACATTGGTTGCGGTCTAGGCGGCCCAATGCTGCAGCTTGCCGAGTCGTTCGGCTGTTCGGTCACCGGAATCGATCTCGTCCAGAGCAGCGTGGACCGGGCCCGGCTTCGCGCTGCGGAACGCGGGCTCCAAGAATTGAGCTCTTTCGACCAAGCCGACGCCACCGCACTGCCGTTCGATGACGGCGATTTTGATGTCGTCTGGGGCCAGGACGCCTGGTGCCACGTCCCCGACAAGACAGCCATGCTGGCCGAGGCGAACCGAGTATTGCGGCCGGGTGGCACGATCGCGTTCACTGATTGGCTGGCTGGCGACGGCATGAGCTTCACCGAGCGCGAGGCGGCTCTTGATGCTGCCCTATCGACTACTGCCGCCTCGGCAGATCAGTACCTGGCCTTGCTTTCAGAGACCGGTTTCGTCGACGTTGACTACACCGATATCAGCCAAACGTTCGTTCGCCAATACCAAAACGTCTGGGCAGGCTTACACGAGCGCCGGGCCGATCTCACGACGCAGTTCGGCAATCGGGTCTATGAGATCGTTGCGGACATCAACGGCACTATTCTGCGCGGCTTCGAGGGCAGAGCGATCGGCGGCGGACGCTTCATCGCCAGCGCTGGCTGACCTGTCGCAAGGTCATGGGAAGTCGTGGCTCAGACTTCACGACTCCGGCGAATGACGGCGAATCGATTCCCCTGAAGTATCGGTCGACATCCTAGAAGCCTTCTCGAGCACCCTCGATGTGCGCTTCGCCACCGCTGAACAGGGAACACTTCTGGATCATTGGGCCGCGTGCCTACAGTTCCAGCGACTCGCCAACGTCAACGAAATTGACACACTCAGACGAATACTCGAGTTCCATGGTTTCTCCGTGTTCGTGCGCAGCCAGAGGCCATTACAGCCCATAGATACGACCCGAACGGCGGAAACCCTGGGGCTTCGATCAGGTGTCGATAATGACCGGCATAATCATGGGGCGGCGCTGGCTTCGCGAGTTGACGCACGTGCCAGCGGCTCGCCGGGCCTTACGCATTAGCGACGCTCGGTCCCAGTCCTTGTTGGCCAGCTCCTTGTCGATAGCGTTGCCGACCAGCTTGACGATCTCGGCTGCGATCTCTTCGCCATCGTCGCCGTCGAGCCAGCCTCGAGACTCAACCCAGGGATCACAGACCTGCTTGGCTTCGCCAAAGTTGACAACAGCGGTCACGGACACAAATCCTTGCTGTCCAATAATGCGCCGTTGCGCGATGACACCGCGATCTGGGCCCAGGAAGCGACCGTTCAGCATCTGATGGGCGCCAGGCGTGACCTTGTGGCGCAACGAAAGCCCGCTGTCCGCCAACACCACCTGATCGCCGTCTTCGGCGAGCAATGTGCGGTCCTTAGCCAGGCCAAGCGATTGCGCTAGCTGATTATGAGCAATCAGATGACGGTATTCGCCGTGCACCGGCACAAACCATTCGGGGCTAGCCACGGTGTGCAAGGTGGTTAGCTCGTCGCGTTTGCCGTGGCCGCTCGTATGTATGTCAACGAGCCCGCTATGCACGACCTCGGCGCCACGCCGGATCAAATCATTCATCATGTTCGATACCCGAGCCTCGTTGCCGGGGATCGGGTGCGAGCTCAAGATGATCGTGTCGCGATCACCAATCGATATCCAGCGACTCGTGCCAGCTGCGGCAGTCGCCAACGACGATCGTTCTTCGCCCTGTGAACCGGTTGAGATGATACACACCTCGCCTGGTTCGAAATCGCCGATTTCTTCGATATCAAAGAACGCTGCGTCGGGAATCTTGAGCAATCCCAAGGAACGGGCGAGCGCCACGTTCTTGCGCATCGATAACCCGAGCGTGGCCAGCTTGCGGCCGTCCTCGATCGCTGCATCGACGATCTGTTGCACCCGATGCATATGACTAGCGAAACAGGCTGTGATGACTCGCCGGCCCTGGTTTGCACGGAAGACCTCGGCCAGAGTGGGACCCATGGTGCTCTCGCTCGCTGTCGAGCCAGGAGCATCACTGTTCGTGCTGTCAGCCAGCAGAAGCCGGATGCCAGGGTCCTCGGCCAATGCACCAATGCGAGGCAGGTTTGTGCGGCGGCCATCGATTGGATGGGGGTCGAGCTTGAAGTCGCTGCTGTGCAGAACCAAACCCTGCGGGGTCGTGATTGCACTGATCAATCCGCCAGGGACCGAGTGCGTGACGGCCAAGAACTCGACGCTAAAGGGACCGATCTGCACTGTCTCGTTGTCGGCGACTTCGATCAGCTTGGTGCGACCCATCACGTGGCGTTCGTCGCAGCGGTACCGGACTAATCCAAGCGTGAATGCAGAGCCGTAGATCGGGAACTCAAGCCCACGATCGAGCACGTGAGCGATGGCGCCAATATGGTCCTCGTGGCCATGTGTGACCAGGCAACCAATGATCTTGTCTTTGCGTTCGAACAGGTAGTTGATGTCGGGCAGGATCGAGTCGACGCCCGGTTCCTCTTCGCTCGCGAAAAGCTGACCGCAGTCCAGGATCAGCAGAGCGTCGTCGGTCTCGATGGCTGCACAATTGCGGCCGATGTCTCCAAGGCCTCCGAGGAAGGTAATGGTTACCTCGTTGGTCATGATGTTTTCCTGATCAGTTAGTGGGGAGGCTGGCTTCGATCGCCAGACCAGAGCCTTCGATAATGGCGTGGGCTGCTGCTTCGAGCCCTGGCGGTTCCATATGCATAGGCGACCGTCCGGTACCCACGTTATGGCCAAGCATGCGCAACATTGCCTTCGTCGGGATGGGGTTCGGTGCATCCGGCATCGACTCGAAGCCGAACGAGGGCAGCATCATCGCATTCAGCTCGCGTGCCCTAACAACATCACCAGCGGCAAACGCATCGAACATCTGCACGTGCTCAGGGCCAGTCCAGTGGGTAGCAACACCGATTGCCCCGACAGCGCCAACAGACAAAAACGGAAGCGTCAGGCCGTCGTCACCGCTGTAGATCTCGAAGCCATCGGGTGCTTGCGACAACAACACTGCGGTTTCGGCAGGGTCACCCGCCGCGTCCTTGACGCCAACGATGTTGCTCACGTCGTAGGCCAGCGTCAACAGGTTCTCGGTCTCGACCTTGCGGCCGGTGCGCACCGGGATGTCATAAATCAGCATGGGGACATCGTCGCCAGCCGCAGCAACGGCGGCGAAGTGGTCGACCAGCGCGGCCTGCGACGGCCGGTTGTAATACGGCGTGACAACAAGAATTCCGTCGACGCCGGCTTGTACGGCCCGCTTGGTCAGATCGACTGCGGCACGGGTGTCGTTGCTGCCCGTGCCGGCAATGATCGGAACGTTGACGGCTTCGCGCACCACCCGGAAGAGTTGGCCCTGCTCGTCGTGGGTCAGGGTCGGCGACTCGCCGGTCGTGCCAGCGAGCACCAGGCCTTCGTGGCCTTGTGACTCAACAAGCCATGAGGCCAGGGCCTGGGCTGCGTCGAGGTCGAGGTCTTCGTTCTCATCGAACGGTGTAACCATGGCCGAGAGTACTCGGCCGAATGTCGGGCTCATGCGTGGCCTTCTTTCGCTCGGTCGATGCCCAACGATGCCAGAAGATCCTCGTGTAGCTCGAACCAGATGGTGTGATAGGACTCGATCATTGGTTTAGTGAACCACTCGATTTTGCCGGCCTGGACCTTGGCCAGCGCTTCAGCGAAGTCCGGCGCATAACGACCGAAACGGCCGAAGAGTGCGCCCAAGTCAGCACAGATGGGCTGCATGTCGGCATTGGCATCGGCAAGGCGCCCGATGATCATGGCATCGTACTCGGCGTCGCCATGGTCGTTCGGCACCTGTGCGCCGTCGATCATTCGGACCTGCCAGTCGGTGCACAGACTCAGAAAGGGTTGGTTGTGCTCGAGGAAGCGGCGATAGATGGCGTCAAGCTCAGAGCGCCTGCCGGCTGCGTCAAGTTGCTGGGCCAGAAGCACCTCGCCGTGGGCACGGCCGGCGGGCATCAGCATCCAGCCCGTCATCCGTCCCTCGCGGTACTTCACACGCTCTAGGGATGCGAGTCCGTCCAGGACCTGCTTGGCTCGATCCGGAGCGACCCCAGCGGCCTCGGCCACAACATCAGTATCAGCAAAACTCTTCAGGCGCAGTGCATGCACCACACACAATTCATCTTCGTTGTCCACAGCGTCGAATGTTACCGCCACCGCTCCTCCGCCTCTATCTCTTTATGCACAAGCGCATACCAAGCGGACCTGCAAACCGGCGGGCGAGACTTCAATATGGCCGCACCAGAGGGTTTCGATTGGGTTCGCCGGAAGAACAGCGGCGTGGCCATCACTCATCGTTGATCCACCGAAACACCTCTTCGCTGCCACAAGGCAGCGAGTTCATCGACGACAACGGTGGCGTCCAGGATCATGAGCTCATGGCCCGCCTCACCGGCAATTATCGGCAGGGCAACGAACGCCAGGCTCGCAACCACCCCCGCAACCACCACTGATCAGTCCGACTTTCTGGTCCTCGCTGCGCACCTAACCCTTGGTGTCAGACACAGATGGTGTAACCCTTGGTGTCAGACACAGATGGTGCGAATGTGGTTCGTTCCCCTTCACCCAAAGCTGCTGAAGTCGCCGCCTTCAACACGCCCATCTATCTCCGTGTCGTTAATCATGCTCTCGGGTAAACCTGCGAACTCGTTCGTACCAATGCGAACTTACCCATGCGAATCTCCTCGGTGATTATTGATGTCACGACGGATCGGCACATTGATCGTTAGACCCGCTCCAACAATTCATCGTCCCATTCCGGTGAGGAACTGGCCTTGCCACTGGCAACACGACGCAGGGTCAGTGGGTACCCAACGAGCGCAATGGTCGAGAAGATAAACCACTGCGCTGCATAGCTGAGGTGAGGCCCCGCTCCGATTGGAGGCAACTCGAGTGGCGTGGGAAGGGCACCAGCCTCGACCGTTGCTGGCGCGATACGTACGATTACTGGCGACATATCGTATTCGACCTGCTGCGCTAACCTGGCCACGTCTGGACGCCCCAAAGAGCTCAGGCGCCCCTCTTTGGGATCAGCCACCTGAAAACCCTCGGCAAGACGAGCTGGCTGGATCGTTCCCACGATCTCAATGCGTCCCGTGGCCGCTTCGGTGCCGGGTCGGGGTTCGTCGGCCTCGAAGAAGCGAGGAATCCATCCGCGGTTGACTGCGACGGCCCAGCCGTCGTCGGTGACAAACGGGGTAACCACCCACCATCCGGGTGATCCCTCGAACGTTCGGTTCCGGATGAGCACTTCGTCTTCGGTGCGGTACTCCCCCGTCACGACAACGCGCAGGAACTGCTCTGTTTCGCCAACTACCGGATCAGACCCTGGGGGCGCTATCGATGCAAGCGGCACCGGATCCTGCTGGACTCGGGCTGCGACCAGGTCGTTCCGGTCCGCCCGCTCACCGTGGCGGTTCACTTGCCAAATGCCCGCGATCATCATGGCCACGACAAGCGAGATCACGAGTACATGGGAGATGACCCATTTGGGCCTACGAGCGAAGCTGTAGTCAGGAGCTTGCTCGACCGTGGACGTCACGACCTCAGGCTACGGATCAGATGTCCAGGATGGCATCAAGGCCGCTAGTGACACCTGGCAGATCACCGATGCGCTTGCAGCCCAGGACTACCCCGGGCATGAACGACGAGCGGTCGTAGCTGTCTTGACGGATGGTCAGACTCTGGCCGAGTGCGCCCAGAATGACTTCTTGATGCGCAACCATGCCGCGCATTCGAACGGAGTGGACCCGGATGCCAGCAGGGCCTTTACCGCCGCGGGCACCGGGATAGACCTCGTGCTCGGTTGGGTCTGGCGCCCACTCAGTAGACGCTGCCGCCATGCGGTCAGCGGTGGCGACCGCTGTGCCTGATGGCGCGTCAATCTTGTTGTCGTGGTGCAGCTCGATCACTTCACCGGTGTCGAAAAAAGGCGCCGCCAATTCGGCGAAGCGCATCATCAGCACCGCGCTGATAGCGAAGTTCGCAGCGATAAGAAGATTGCTCGACGTGAAGGCAGCCTCGAAGGAAGCCATGTCGTCGTCGGTGAAGCCGGTGGTACCCACAACAGCGTGAATACCCGCAGCGGCGACTCGAGGAAGGTTCTGGCGCGTTGCTTCGGCGACGGTGAAGTCGACCACGACGTCGGGCCCCTCAGCCAGGAAGGCATCAAGGTCGACATGGATCGTTATCCCCTGCGCCGTGCTTGCCCCAGCGCCGTTCGGATCGAACGCTGCAATCAGCGTCAGCGCAGGGTCGGCCTCGACAGCGGCGCAGACCGACTCCCCCATACGGCCCGCAGCACCGAGCACCCCAACCTTGATCGTCTCACTCATGCCCACCAGTTAACCCCGCCTGCAGCTGCCCACGACGCAAATTAGGAGCGTTACACGCGATAACCGCGTGTAACGCTCCTAATTTGCGTCGAAAACGGGGAGAGCCGCCCGGTTGACCGAAGCCAAGCCGGACGGCTCTTCCATTTTGAACTAGTTACTCGATGAACAAGCTATGCCTGGATCGTAGAGCCTTTGGTTCAGACAGATTTGCGAACACACTGTTCGCTCCGCTCACTAACGCGAGCGATCTGAACTATTTAGTCCTTGTAACGATCAGACTGCTCGGCATCGAATGCATCGTTGAACGACACGACTTCGACGTCGCCAGCGGCCTTCTTCGGACGGTCTCCACCACCGCCGCTATCACGGTCACGACCACCGCCGCTGTCACGGTCACGACCACCACGGCCACCACCGCTATCACGGTCACGACCACCACGCTCGCTGCGGCCACCACCGCTATCACGGTCACGACCACCACGGCCACCACCGCTATCACGGTCACGGCCACCACGCTCGCTGCGGCCACCACCGCTATCACGGTCACGGCCACCACGACCACCACGGTCACCGCTGCCATTATCGCTGGAGTCTTTGTCGTCGCCTCCGCCCTGGAGTTCGTCAGCGAACTCGGCAGGCATCAGGCTGATCTTGCCATTGGGATCGATGTCTTCGACGATGACCTCAATGGTGTCACCCAAGCTGAGCTCGTCTTCGACCTTGTCGATGCGGCGCTTGCCACCGATCTTCGAGATGTGGACCAGTCCGTCACGGCCAGGCATGATGTTCACGAACGCACCGAAGTTGGTGATGTTCACGACACGACCCTGGTAGGTCTCGCCCATTTCTGGGGTTGGAGGATCAAGGATCAACTTGACCTGGCGTTCTGCTTCGGCCACCGCATTGCGATCAGCAGAAGCAATCGACACCACGCCGACCATGCCGTCGTCGTCGACAGAGATGTCGGCGCCGGTCTCGGCCTGCATGGCGTTGATGACCTTGCCCTTAGGGCCAATGATCTCGCCGATCTTGTCGATCGGGATCTCGAAGCTAACGATCTGAGGAGCGTTCTCGTTGACCTCGGCGCGAGGTTCAGCGATTGCTTCGGCCATATTGGCCAATACCTGCAGGCGAGCTTCGAGTGCCTGCTGAAGGGCCGCAGCCAGAACATCGGCAGGAATGCCGTCGATCTTGGTGTCCATCTGCAGCGCCGTGACGAAGTCAGACGTGCCACAGACCTTGAAGTCCATGTCGCCCATTGCATCTTCGGCACCGAGGATGTCGGTAATTGGAATGTACTGGTCACCTTCATGGATCAAGCCCATGGCGATACCAGCTACTGGTGCAGCGATTGGCACACCAGCGTCCATCAGCGACAGCGACGAGCCACAGACCGAAGCCATAGAGCTTGAGCCGTTCGACGCCATTACTTCGGACACCAAACGGTAGGTGTACGGGAACTCTTCGAAGTCAGGGATAACCGGTACCAATGCACGCTCGGCGAGCGCACCGTGGCCGATCTCGCGGCGCTTCGGGCCACGCATGAATCCAGTCTCACCGGTGCAGTAAGGGGGGAAGTTGTAGTGGTGCATGTAGCGCTTGCGATTGACCGGATCAATACCGTCGATCATCTGGTCCATGCGTCCAGTACCCAGGGTGGTCACGTTGAGCACCTGCGTGTCACCACGCTGGAACAAGCCGGAACCGTGAGCGGTAGGAACAACGCCGATCTCTGACGTGAGTTCGCGGAGGTCAGCTGGACCACGGCCATCCATGCGGATGCCCTCGTTCAAGATGCGGTCACGTACGACCTTCTTGGTCAGCTTGCGCAATGCGCCACTGATGAGATCGCCATCATGATCGGCGAGTTCTTCGCGGACAGCGGCCTTGACCGCTCCTTCAGAAATCTGACGCTCGATCTTGTCAGCGATCGTCATCGACTCTTTGACGCGGTCGGTAGCGATTGCGACAACAGCTTCGTAGACCTCGTCGGTCGTCTCGGCGGTCACGGCGTAGTCCATCTTTGGCTTTGCGCCGAACGCTTTGACGAGTTCGTGCTGCAGCTCAATTGCCTGGCGGATCCAGGCCTTTGAGGCTTCGAGGCCTTCGCTCAACACGGTCTCATTGACCTTCGGAGCGCCAGCTTCGTACTTTTGGATCGAACCAGCGACGCCGCCAGCTTCAACCATGGAGATTGCAATGTCGCCGGTGCTGGTCTCGCGACCGGCAACAACGATCTCGAAGGTGCCTGCTTGGCCCTCTTCATAGGTTGGGAATGGAATCCATTCGCCATCGGTCGAGTAACCCAGGCGCACGGCGCCTAGTGGGCCGTCGAACGGAATGTCGCTTAGCATCAGCGCAGCAGATGCAGCGTTGAGTGCGAGTACGTCGTACTGGTTCTCTTGGTCCGCAGCCATTACGGTTGCGATGACGTGCACCTCGTTGCGGAACCCGTCGGGGAAGTTTGGACGCAGTGGGCGGTCCATCAAACGGCAAACCAAGATGGCTTGCTCGCTGGCGCGACCCTCACGACGGAAGAACGAACCGGGGATCTTACCCGCGGCATACATGCGCTCTTCTACGTCGACTGTCAGAGGGAAGAATGAAGCATTCTCTCGTGCCTGCTTTGCACCGGTAGCGGTTACGAGCACCTGGGTACGACCCATAGATGCGATCACTGCGCCGCCGGCCAGCCTGGCCATACGGCCAGCTTCGAGCGTGAAGAGTTTGTCTTCAGCACCCTGTATTGATGTCGAAACGCTCTTCGTTTCTGTGGTCATACTTTTCTCCTGCATGACCGCGGCGCCACTCTTTTTCTTAAGAGCTGTATCTCGTCCGAGACATGTTCTAAGTAGAACGCGGCGGGCGGCCGTTAGTTAAAGGGTGACACTCACCTTGAGTGTCATGCCAAAGCCAGTGACCAGTAGACGATCTCTCTCGCAATCAGAACGTCGCTTTGCTCGGGTTCCCCTGCAAATTGTCTGCAGAGCCGGGCATGCACGTGCCGTGGAGAGAATTCCTCGACTGTCCACCGACTAGGTGGCTTCGATAATCATTACCTATGACGACGGCCCAGTGTGGGATCTCATCAAACGATAGTGACGGGATGGCGGCGAACCCTATGGCTCGGCCGCATTTGTCGTTGAAGGACCTGTTAGCGACGCAGTCCAAGTTCACCGATGATCGAGCGGTAGCGCTCAACATCGATACCCGAGAGGTAATCGAGCAAACGGCGGCGGCGGCCAACAAGCATCAGCAAGCCGCGACGGCTGTGGTGATCCTTCTTGTGGGTCTGCAGGTGCTCCGTTAGGTGCGTGATGCGGTCAGTTAGCAGTGCGATTTGGACTTCGGGTGAACCGGTGTCGCCTTCGCCACGTGCATGCTTCGTGATCGTTGCATCTTTAGGGGGCAGATTTGCAGCAGTTTTTGCAGCCATGGTGGTGCTCTCTTATCTTGGGTTTCGGACCCGGCTCATGCTGCCCGTTCGAACCTGGAAGGGTTCGTGACGAAGCGATGGGCCTTGCTCGTTAACAGGTGACAGACGAATGCCTGACGTGGAGAGGCTAACGGGGGTAGTACGCCTTTCGGCTCGTTCCTCGCCGAAACGCTGTTCTCGAGCCACCAACATCTACAGGCCCGGACCGCTTCGCTACCCTCGTTCCTCGCCGAAACGCTGTTCTCGAGCCACCAACATCTACAGGCCCGGACCGCTTCACTACCCTCGTTCCTCGCCGAAACGCTGTTCTCGAGCGTCAGATTTCTGGGGCAGGAATAACGACGGCTGGCTTGATCTTGCCGCCCTCGACCCGCTCATGCATGGCTACAACAGCTCCCTGCTCGTCGAGCAGAACCCACGGCCCAGTCCCTGTCAGGATGTCTTCGCTCAGCCGTTGGCCGTTACGGACCCGGGCAACGGTGTCGTCGTCCAACGTGACCGACCCATAGTCAGCAAGGCCCTCGGCAAGGCTGATGATGGTGGCCTTTTCCAAGGTCGACGCATGTGCTTCGGTATGGCGACCAATAGCGGTTCGGCGTAAGTATCGCAGGTGCGCTCCCCCACCAAGTGCTGCACCGATATCAGCGGCAATCGTGCGGATGTAGGTGCCCGAACCACAACGCGTGGTGAATCGGAAGACATGAGGCTCGCCTTGGGGCGTTTCGACAAACGTTGGATCGATGGTCAGCTCATGGACGGTGACTGGTCGCGGCTTGCGCTCTACGGTCTTGCCCTCGCGGGCCAACTCGTGCAGCCTCTTGCCATCGATCTTGACAGCCGACACCATTGGCGGAATCTGCTCAATGTCGCCCACAAACTGGGTTGCAACCCGATGCACATCGTCGATGGTCACGCCCGACATGTCATGGCGCTCCGTGACCTCGCCGTCGGCGTCGAGCGAATCGGTCTCTACGCCAAGCACAGCCTCAGCGACGTAGGTCTTTTCGAGTTCGGTGACGAAGCGCAGCAGGCGAGTCCCACGACCGACGCCCAGCACCAAAACGCCGGTGGCGCCTGGGTCCAACGTGCCGCTGTGGCCGATCTTGCGTGTGCTGAAGACACCACGTGCCTTGGCGACCACGTCATGGCTGGTCCACTCAGTTTCCTTGTCGATCACGACAAAGCCGCTCGGCCCCTCATCTCGTTTCCTAGTCACGAGGTGCTGTGCTCACTCTTCTTCGGAGGTTTCGGTGAAGGCCCGATCGTCGTCAGCCTCCATCGTTTGCAGGATCTCGCCAACACGTGTGCCGGCTCGCAGGCCTGGGTCGATGTGGAACTCCAGATCAGGCACACGCCGCATGTTTCCCTGGCGAGCAATCGCCTTGCGGATCCGGCCCATATGAGCGTAGAGACCCTCGAGGTCCTTGTCTTCAAGGTTCAGCGTCGAAAAATACACGCGCGCCCGCGTCAACTCATTGTCAACATCGACATCGGTGACGGTTATATAGGCCACATAGTCGTCATTAATCCGACGCAGCTCCTCACCAATGATCTCGCGCAAGGAAGACCCGAGCCGATCAGTTCGGGCATAGCCCCTGTTTCCACGTTGATTTCGTCGACTCACGTCGTCACGCTACCGGCGTAGAAGAACAGGCCTACTTCTTGAGAACAACCGTAGACGCGACGCGGTCCATGATGGTCCGGTTTTGGCTGTCGCTGAACAACATGATCAGCGAGATGAGGCCGACAAGCAGAACGATCAGGCCACCGATACCGGGCACCAGGCCAATGAGCCGATTCAGCGCTCGCAACGCAGCCTTGGCCCAGCCAGGTGGATGTGCGCCGTTGTCCGCTCGTGCCACCCGCAGCCCCACGATCAGCTTGCCGGGCGTACCGCCAAAGAGGCCAACCCAGACGAAGTCCCACAGAAGGCCCGCGATGCCGAAGATGACCAGTGTGCTGATGTTGTCCTCGACTGCATCGGTGATCACGCGCTCGACTTGTGTGTCGGTCGGATTCGATCCCAGATCATCGAGATCATCGATCACACCGGTGATCACCGGTATCAGGAAGATTGCCCCGACGACCAGGGCAATGATCAGATCGATGAACCGAGCACCGATACGTGAGCCCGGGCTGGCCAGATTCAGTTGTCCGGATCGGCCGAAGCCGACGCTGGCTGGTGACGTTATGGAGGTCTGGACAGGGTCACCGACCCAGCGTTCGCCATCCCAATACCGAGTTGTGCCCGGCGGGTCGCCTTCCGCGTTATACCAACCAGGAGCTGTCATTGTGACGGCCTCTCTCGCCCGTTGCCTGTGCGCACGAGCCTAGACCAGGCCACCCGTCGACCTTCGGACTGCGTGAGCGTCACCTATTCTTCGCCCGGGTTGCATGCACAGCGACATACACCTGAGCTACTAGTACAGCCGTAATCATGATCGCTCCACCGGGCCCGCCTTCGTTCAGGAACGGTGAATTCCGGTCCTCGTTCCAAGATGCCCAAGCGCCAAGTGTGGCGAGCCCGTCGAGTAATGACATAAGCAGTGCTGGGATGAACACCATCATCGGCCGCTCCTTGAGAGCACCCACGAATTGGAACCCAAGCAGCAGCGCCCCGACTAACGCAAGAACCAGTAGCACTACCAGCGCCGCTCCGAGCAAGCCATCGAGCCCAAACCCAATAGCACCGAGCTCATCGTCGAAATCATTTGCTACCGAGGCAACAATGATCAAGCCAAACGTTACGAACCCAAGAGGTATCACCTTGAGAATCGAGAGAATGATCGCGATCGCTTTCAGAGCACGCGGGAACGTCGGCGCAGCTACCGCTTCCGCTGCATAGGCGTACCCACCAGGCGGAGGCGGAATCGTCGCTGGGGTCGCCGGTTCATAGACCGCGTCGCCCAGCCATTGGTTGCCGTCCCAGTAGCGCTGCGTTCCTGGCGGGTCACCCGCTGCGTTATACCAGCCTTGTTCTGCCACCGAAGCCCCCCGCTGCCGATGACGGTCACGGCTCCCGACACCGTAGACGCCACGCCACAACCTAATGATCTATATCGAGCCAGTGCCGTTCAACCCGCAGAACCTCGGTATCGGCAGCACTCCAGATGAAGCGCTCGATGTGGTCACCAAGTTGCTCGACAACAGCGACCTCGCCACTCACCATCGCAATACCGATCTGACAGCGTTGCCAGGTATCGAGATGGGCGACCTCGGCCACGCTCACGTCAAAGCGGTTCCGCAAACCGTCGATGATGGGCTTAAGTAACATGCGCTTCTCTTTAAGCGAATGGCTTGAGGAGAAACGTAGGTCGACCTGCATCGCAAGAACATGCATGGTTCAGATTGCGCGCAAAAACCAGGGGCGAACCCCCGGACCTGCGGTCATAAAGAAACCAGCACTAGGTGCGAGGAATCTCTACTTCTTCGTACGTCTCGATGACATCGCCAGCGATCAAGTCCTCGAAATCGCTCAGACCAACACCACACTCGAAGCCCGCACGGACTTCGGTTGCATCGTCGGTAAAGCGCTTGAGTGACGTGAGCGTGCCATTCCAGATGACCGTTCCCTGTCGCAGGAAGCGGACCTTGTCGTTGCGGGTAATAACACCGCTTTGGACCAAGCAACCAGCAACCAGGCCAATGCCCTTGATGCGGAAGATCTCGCGAACTTCAGCTTCGCCGGTGACAACCTCTTTGAACTCTGGCTCGAGCATGCCGATAACGGCTGCTTCGATGTCGTCGATGACTTCGTAGATGATCTCGTAAGTACGGATCTCGATGTCTTCATGATCGGCTGCGCTACGCACACCACGATCAGGACGAACGTTGAACGCAATGATGGTCGCGCCCGATGCCTGAGCGAGCATGACGTCGCTTTCGGCAGGAGGGCCAACGGCCTTGTGCAGAATATTGACCTTGACTTCTGGCCGAGCGAGGCGAGCCAGGCTGTCAGCCAATGCTTCGAGTGAACCATTCGTATCGGCACGAATGATCAGTTCCAGCTTGGCAGCTTCGCCGATCTGAACATCGCTGAACAGGTCTTCGAGCTTGGCGCCACTTGCGCCACCAGCACCCTCTCGGGCAATACTTGCGACACGGCGGTAGTGCGCACGGGTGTCGGCGACCTTGCCTGCGGTCTTTTCGTCTTTGGCAACAACGAATTCGTCGCCCGGTCGTGGAACCTCGCTGAGACCCAGGACCTGAACCGGCATGGACGGACCAGCGATCTTGATTCGTTCGCCACGATCGTTGATCAAGGCTCGAACACGGCCCCAGGTACCGCCAGCCACCAGGGGCTGACCGACTTCGACTTGGCCTTGCTGCACCAGAATGGTCGCAACAGGACCCTTACCGACTTCGACCTTCGATTCGAGTACAACACCAGTGGCGCGGCCGGTCGACGGAGCTACGAGCTCTTCGACCTCTGCAATCAGTTGGATTGCGTCGAGTAGGCCATCGATGTTGTCGTTATTCAGCGCAGAAATCTTGACCATCACGGTGTCGCCACCCCACTCCTCGGGGACAAGTCCCTGTTCGGAGAGGCCGTTCATTACACGGTCAGGGTTGGCTGATTCGCGGTCCATCTTGTTGATGGCAACAATGATTGGAACGCCTGCCGCTTTGGCGTGATTGATCGCTTCGATCGTTTGTGGCATGACACCATCGTCGGCTGCGACAACCAGCACAACAATGTCGGTTGCTTCGGCACCACGGGCACGAATGGCCGTAAAGGCAGCGTGACCAGGGGTGTCGATGAAAGTGAGCGCACCTTCGGGACGCTCAACCATGTACGCACCGATGTGCTGGGTGATGCCACCGGCTTCACCAGCAACAACATTCGCGTCACGAATCGTGTCAAGCAGCTTGGTCTTGCCATGGTCAACGTGACCCATGATCGTGATAACGGGAGGCCGCGAAACAGCCTCTCGGTCGTCGAGTTCTTCGACGTCGAGCATGCCGCGCATCTCTTCTTCGCGCTCTTCGCCACGATCAACCATGCGCACAACGGCGCCGACCGACTCGGCAAATCCCATGATCTGCTCGTCAGACAACGTCTGCGTAGCCATAATCATCTCGCCGCTTTGCAGGAGATAACGCACCATGTCTGCTGCGGTGCGGTCGAGCTTTGGTCCTACGTCTTGTGCGCTGCCATCACGTTCGATGATGATCGTGCCAGACGGAACCGGGGCACCCTCGGGCGTGTAGGTCGGAACGTCGACTGGACGCAGCTCTTCGAGCGAACGACGACGACGACGACTGCGACGACGGGGCGGGCGCCGATTGTTCGGGCGACCTCCTGGACCGCCGGGGCGACCGCCACCGGGACGAGGTGGACCGCCACCAGCAGGAGCGCCGCCACCACCGGGACGAGGTGCGCCGCCTCCGCCACTAGGGCGGGAGAAGCCAGGACGGCTGCCACCAGGGCGGCCTGCGGGTGCTGGTCCACGACCACCGAGGCCAGGCGGTGGTGGGATCGGCTTACCAGATGCGCTCTTTAGTGGACCTGGTGGAGGTGGAATTGGCTTGCCCGAGGCCGAGCGAGGCACGCTCGACGGATCAGGACGACGTGGTGAGTCGTCCTTGCCCTTGGCCGCTGGGGCCTTGTCAGCAGGCTTGGCATCACCAGCAGGCTTGGCATCACCAGCAGGCTTCGCGTCACCAGCAGGCTTGGCATCGCTGGTCGGCGACGGCGCAGCGGGTGCAGGAGCAACAGGCTTCGTTTCGACAGCAGGTGCCGCAGCGGGGACCGGTGCAGGTGCAGGACGCGACGGGCCGCTAGAACCGCTCGACGTTACAACGCGTTTTGGCGGCGCGCCTCCAGGAGGCGGGCTCGTTGGCAGAGGGGCCCTTACCGGCGGAGCGCTCGGTGCAGCACGAGGTGCTGCTGGTGGCGCGCTCGGTACAGCAGGAGGCGCGCTCGGTGCTGCAGGAGGTGCTGCTGGTGGTGGCGCGCTCGGCGCAGCACGAGGTGCTACTGGAGGCGGCGTTGCTGCCGTCGGCACTGCAGGCGCTTGAGTACCAGGTACCGGAGCGGCTGGACGCGGTGGCACTGGGCGCTGCGGTACAGCTGCGCCCGGTGGCGGTGGCACACGTCGTGGGGGAGGTTTCTTGGTAGAAACCACGCTCTTAAGTTCTTCGGCGGGCTTGTCTTCGGGCTCATCGTCG
>Ga0307994_1001095_pt1 | contig 16975 bp, 11 predicted proteins | sample EllFjometagen261_FD_203171 | JGI IMG/M metagenome (GOLD analysis project Ga0307994, IMG submission 203171) | Marine microbial communities from Ellis Fjord, Antarctic Ocean - #261 | ecosystem: Environmental > Aquatic > Marine > Unclassified | place: Southern Ocean | collected 2014-11-02 | reverse complement strand
TCAGGGTTCGTTGGAAGGCCAAAAATCTTCGAATTAAAACCAGGAAGAAAACGGATTAGTATTAAGGAATTATTACAGCTAGCAAATGCAAACCTTACACCTCTTGGAACAAACTTTGAAATCTTGAGTTTTAATAATGAAGGCGTAGTAAATTCACTAAGTTTCAAATCTTTAGAAAATCTTTATGTAAATGCAGGTGAAGCTTTAAGATTGAGCTTTGCTGAAACAAGAAATCTCAAGGAAGCGTTTGTAAATGGTCAAGTGTTAAATCCATTTAAAATTACTGGGAATCCCAATGGCAAATCACTGAAATCTATTCTTAAGGGAGGTGCAGTACTAAAACAAAAGGCGTTAAAAAGAATAGCCTTTGTAACAGCGAATAATAAAGATGGAAACAACGTCACAGCATTGAACCTAAAGAAAATTTTATATGGATCTGACGATTTTCTTATATTTCCTGGTGATGTTATAGACATACTAAATGAAGAAGAGCACACATTGCTTTTGGAAGACGATAGTAATATCTCATATCAGAATATTTCTGAGATATATTTGGACAAAAAACGTGTAGCTTTTATTCCATCAAATCAACATAATGACTTAAAAGCTGCCATCTTTTCACAAATAATATTAAGCCAAGAAATTAATAAAGACTTTGCTATTTTATCGCATAAAACTAGAAGTTCAATTGAGTCAGTTGAAGCATTTAATCTAGGTCAGTTATTAAACTCCAAGACCAAAATTAGTATTATTAATAATTCCCGTGTAAATCTTTTCACAAATAAATATTTAACTGATATTTTGGCGAATATTAATGATGTGATTGTAGAAAATAGAGATTTGCGTTCGATCAAGGAAGTAAATCCAGTAGAGGTCTTTTTGGATGGAAAGAGAATTGGAGTATTACCACCTAACAGTATTTTAAATCAAACAGATCTAGGTAAATCATTAAAAATAAATAAAAATCTTTATCCACTATTCGTTCGGGAAACTAATAGTTCTTCCGAAACTGTTGCTGATGGTCTGATCTACAGTCACAACGCCAGATTAACTTACAAAAATATTAGTCTTACCAACTTGCTAAAAATAACAAATAACAAATTACAAGCAGGACAAAGAATCGATATATTCTCAAAAAACTACATCACAAACCTATTTACCAAAGATGAAGAGAAGGCTGCTGATATTTTAAACATAATGTACACTTCCAGCAAAGAAATCGATGCAGCTTTTAGTGAAGATGATGAAATTGATGGTGATGGTGATGGTGATGGTGATGGTGATGGTGATGGTGATGGTGATGGTGATGGACGAAATAAAGGCAGTAGTCAAAATGCCAAGACGAATGAAAAAACTAAATTCACCCTTTCTGCATTGAAAAGAGCATCTAAACGCATTTCAGGAGCAGTAGAAAAGCCAGGTTTTTATCCTATAGCTGGGGAAATAACATTAAGAACTCTTATAGATGTTGCTGGTGGCATTCTACCTGGAGGAAATAAAACAGAAGTAACCCTCAGAAGATACACAACGAATGACAAAGGGATAACAGATATTTCCGAAACCTTGAAGATTGATATAACTTCAGTAGACCCCACGAAAATTATCCTTTCCGGAAATTACGATGTCCTTATCCCTAATTTTGTAAATGACGCAGCGGTTGGGATCGTTACCCTTTCTGGGGAAGTTATGAGACCTGGTGAATACACCATTTCCCGTGATGAAACACTACAAGAGTTGATAGCTAGGGCTGGAGGGCTTACGGCAGTAGCGTATCCTCTGGGTATAGTTTTAAATAGAGAATCTTTAAAAAAACGAGAACGAGAAGTAAATCTAGCGCTGGCACAAAAGTTAGAACAATCAATAGTGGCTGCCCCCGCTGATAGTTCAATAGATGCTACAGAACAACTGAAGGCAACATTATTTTACGCAGATAGATTAAGGGATCTTCCTGTCAACGGTCGTTTAACAGTAAACTATAGTAGTTCTTCAAAATCCAATGAAATAATGTTGCAGCAGGATGACGTGATTAATGTCCCTAAACGACCATCTCATGTGGGCGTTACTGGAAATGTCCAAAGCCCATTAATGGCAAGTTATGAGAAAAATAAAAAATTTGAAACATATATAAGTGATGCGGGTGGTTTTGATCGAATTGCTGACATAAAGAACGTATATATGTTGCTACCAAATGGTAAGGGCTTTCAAGCTAGTAAATTAAAAGAAAATGGAGGGATAATCCCACCAGGAACTACTATTGTGGTTCCACCCAAAACAGATAAGCTTTCAGTTTTGGGGCTCACAGAGGTATTTTCGAGAGTATTAGGCAATATAGCGACGTCCTTATTAGCCATAAATGCCGTGTCTAATTAATGCTAATTCTCAATTATCTTAATTTTAACCTATTAAAAAAAAAAAAAATATTACTATTAAGTTTTTGCATTTTGATAACATGTAACAGTATAGTTGCAGCATGTAGTATCGATAATTTTTTTGCACATCGTAAAAATATCTTAACTTTCTTAAACGCTCCCAATAATTCATTACTGCAATTTTACAATGCATCGCCATCATTATTAGTGGGAAACATGGAAGGTTTAAAAGCAAATACCTTTGGAGTGGAAAAACTGAGCATATCAGTTTTACACAAAGAGGGACCCATCTTAAAAAACATAACCAATATTACTGCCTTAGATAATTTGAACGAAGACCTTAATAAATTAAATATTGATCAAAATGAAACTATAATTATTGGTTCTAAAAACATCTTTGTTTTTAAAAATAGAGCCATTGATACTAGAAATAAATGTGATGAAAAGATTATTTATTTTATAAAACAAAAAAACAACCACTATCAGTATATTAAAAATGACAGCAAAATAACTTTAAATCAAAATGTAATATTAAATATAATATTAAAAAATCCAGAAATTCTAAATGATTTAACTAAAGAATCTAATATATCAATTACTGCCAGCTCTAAAAATTCTTCAATTCCAATAATTAATGAACTCTTACAACAAAATAATGTATATACTGACCAGATAAAACTAACTAACGTCGAGAATGGTGCTCAATTAAGTGAAGTAATCATATCAGTGGAATCATTTAAAACAGCAAACAACCTAAAAGATGGGAGTGCGCTACATTATCTTTCTCAATTCAAAATATCAAAAGAACCTGAATTAGTAAAAACTAAACCAGAATATACAATTGGATTACAATCGCAAAAACAATTAACAAATTTAAAATTAAGTATGGCTTTACCAATTAGTAAAAACTTAAAGATTAATATTGGTGGAACACTTAATAACAAACCAAATCTTACAGAAACATATTTAAGTAATAAAAGATTAGTAGGAAAAAATAATCAATTTCTAGTTCGGGTTGGCAAAATGAGCCAAGAAGATTTCGGACTTCTTCTTAGTAACCAAAGTTTTAATCTCCAGAATGAATCTGTAATTAGCATATCAGGTTATAGCGCATTAAACAGAAACTGTACGTCATGTATCCAAAATGCTATAACAAGTGGAGTTGAAAAATATTTTCCTTGGTTAAGCTTAAGGATTGGAAGTAATTATTTAATTCAAAACTTCCAAAACAAAACAGAGCATTTAACTGAAATTAGTTTTAAAAAACAATTTAAGTTAAAAAAATCAGTTATGCTCAGTATTAGGCATGATTTGTCAAACAATCGCTCATCAGAATTTGATATCATTTATCAAATTCCAATAGGTGTTAAGGCAACAGGCTTAAAGGGATCTAAAAATAGTTTTTTTGAGTATAGCTCAAATGCTGCAAGTCGCATTACTAATTGGACACGTAAACAAAATGATCTTATTTTTAAGAATACCCCAAATCATCTCAAAAGAAATTGGAATAATTATATAAGTTTTGACTAATTTTATTATTCCATAATTATATTTGAAGAATTTAATGTATCAGCATCAAATCCAGCTATGACCTTATATTTTTCAGCAATTTGTTTTATTTTCTCATGAGGCATTACATCATTAATATTTTTAAAACCGTTTGGAGCTTTTTCTGCCACAATATCCAATATTTTATCTGGTCCATCTAACCTATTTGTTTCTACTATTTTGTTTACAGAGGGACGACGTATGTTTTCATAATGGCATAAAGCATCTCCGTTTAAGCCATACTGCTCTAAACAGCGCGCCAGATGAGCGGAATCAAGGATCGCCTGGCTTGCACCATTTGAACCAATAGGATACATTGCATGCGCTGCGTCGCCCAAGAGAGTGACACGTTCGAAAGTCCACCTATTTAGAGGGTTTCGATCCACCATCGGATATTTATAAATATTACTTGTGTTTTTAATAACAGAGGCAACATCTAACCAAGAAAAAGTCCAGTCTTTAAACGATGGCCAGAGATCTACCAGTTCACCTTTCAAATTCCAATCTTGTTTAGTCCAGTGATAATCATTTGGGAATTTTAAATCACAGATCCAATTGATTAACACCTCACCATCTGCAAATTCATGAATTGGATATGCAACAAACTTTTGATTTCGTTGGCCCACCATTACCATAGTTTTCCCACTTAAGAATTTGGGCCCTTTTGTCGTTCCTCTCCACATCATAATTCCAGACCAATTAGCAAAACCCTCAATCGGATAAAGCTCTGAACGCACGGTTGAATTAATTCCATCACAGCCAATCATTATAGATGCCTTATGATTAAATAAAACGGTCTCAGATTTACGATCCACTAGGACCATTTCCAGCCCATTAGATTTATTTTCCCAATGCTTTAAGGTGGCATTTACTTTAATGACCTTAGATCCAGCACGCTTTGTTAACTCGTTATATAAAAGTGTCTGCAAATCACCACGATTTATTGAATATTGAGGCCAATTATATCCTGCGAACATGCCTCTCGGCTCTGACCAAATTAAACCGCCTTGCCTGGAATAATAAGCCACTTCTTGACTGCGTATTCCAATCTTATTTAAATCATCCTTCAAACCCAAGGCATATAACTCTCTTACAGCATGGGGCTGAATGTTAATACCAACACCTAATGGTTTGATCTCTTTAACAGCTTCATATATCTGGAATGGAATATTTAATTTATGAAGGCATAAACCTAAAGATAAACCACCAATTCCAGCGCCAATAATAGCAACACTCATATTTGAACCTTACAAAAAATTTGATTAATTAAAGTTAATAAATTTTAAAGATTTAAATTTCAAAATACAACAAAATAGAAGAAAAAATCATGATCAAGGCAGTTTATAACTGGACAATTAAACTCTCAGCTACCCGGTACGCGTTATGGGCTTTGGCAATCGTCGCATTTGCAGAGAGTTCTTTTTTTCCAATCCCCCCAGACATTTTATTAATTCCACTAATAATTGCAAAACCAAAGAATGCATATTTAATTGCTTTTATTGCTATGGTTGCATCAGTTTTTGGAGGTGGTTTAGGATATTATATTGGGTTAAAATTGTATGAAACTGTTGGAATAATAATAATTAATTTCTATCATGCCCAACAACTATTTTTGGATTTCCAGACTCAGTTCAATAAATATGGAGCTGCAGCGGTTCTTTTTGCAGGCGTCACACCCTTTCCATATAAAATTATTACAATATCTTCTGGGATAGCTGGAATGCCAATTTATCAATTTTTTATTTTTTCAATAATAGCACGTGGCGCAAGGTTTTTTATTATTGCCATACTACTAAGATTATACGGGGAACCTATCAGGAATTTTATAGAACGGCATCTGAACTTACTCTTTATTGTATTTATGGTATTGCTTGTTTTGGGCTTTCTTTTAATAAAAGTAATATGATCATAAATTTAAAATATCTAACTTGGATTGCAATTTTTGGTTCTTTTGCCCTGCTTGTTGCGGCATATGGGTTTGAGTTTCTTGGAGGCATGAGCCCCTGCAAGATGTGCCTTTGGCAAAGGTGGCCACATATCGCCGTAATACCTATTGGGATATTAGCCTTTTACTCTAACTCTACTGTACTGCTGAAAGTATCTGGATTGATAATACTACTCGGCGCTATGATTGCATTTTATCACATGGGCGTAGAATACAAATGGTGGGATGGTCCCTCAACTTGCACTTCAGGAACGATAAGTGGCTTAACATCTTCCGAATTATTGGCCAAGATACTTAAAGCCCCTATTGTTAGGTGCGATGAGGTGCAGTGGCAGTTTTTTGGATTATCAATGGCCGCATGGAATGGTTTAATTTCAATTATTTTGAGTATTGTGTGGTTTAAAGCGACACTTAAATAATTATTATTAATTAAGATTCTTAATGAGAAAAGCCAAAATTAACTAATTTTGCATTCTGGTCTTTGAAAAGTGATCTTTTTACATTATGAAGTTTTTAATTTTGGAGATAAATTATGATTTATAGGTCCGCTTACGAATGGAATAATGCAAAAAATAAAAAAATACTTTTATTTGGCATGTCTGGACTTGGGAAGACTTATTTATCAAACCTGTTGAGAAAAGAAGGGGATTGGTTTCATTATTCGATAGATTACCGTATCGGCACCCGTTACATGGGCGATCATATTGTAGACAATGTTAAATCGGAAGCTATGAAAACTCCCTTTTTAGCAAATCTTTTAAAATCTGATAGTATCTATATTCGTTCAAATATTACTTTTGATAATCTAGCGCCATTATCTACATACTTAGGACAACCCGGTGGGCAGACTAAGGGTGGTTTAAGTTTTAAAGAATACCAAAATCGTCAAAATCAACATCGCAAAGCTGAAAAGTCTGCCTTATTAGATACATCTGAATTCATAAATAAATCACAAAGCCTTTACGGCTACTCTAATTTTGTATGTGATAGTAGTGGGTCAATATGTGAAGTTGTTGATGGTAAAGACCCAAATGATCCAATACTAGAAAAACTATCAAAAAATCTTCTAATGGTATGGATTAAAGGAGATAAAAATCATAGCGAAAATTTGATCGATAGGTTTAAAAATAATCCAAAGCCAATGTACTATAATCTTAATTTACTTGAAGAGTCTTGGAAGTCTTTCAAAGATCTCTATTCATTAAATGACGAAGACGTCGAACCAAGAGAATTTGCAATTTACGCTTATGAAAAAGCAATTAACGCTCGCCAACCAAAATATGAAGCCATAAGTCAAAATTGGGGTGTATCAGTAGCAGCAAGTGAGGTCAGTAATATTAAATCATGTTCTGATTTCAATTCAATTATTGCGCGTGCACTAACTTAATAAGGATTGAGACTTACAATGCCTATAAAAATACCAACAGACCTTCCTGCTTTCAAAGAATTGAGCAAAGAAGGTGTTATGGTTGTATCTGAAGAAGCAGCGACAAGACAAGATATAAGGCCCCTCCAAATTGGATTGTTAAATCTAATGCCAACTAAAATTCAGACTGAAACACAATTTGCCAGATTGATCGGTGCAACACCGCTGCAGATAGAATTAACGTTAATTAGAATGACAGAACATCATTCTAAGAATACATCACCAGTTCATATGGAAACATTTTATCAACCTGTTTCAGAAATTTTATCAAAAAAATTTGATGGATTAATTATAACAGGAGCCCCAATTGAGCATTTACCTTTTGAGCAAGTAACATACTGGAAAGAGCTATGTGAAGTTTTTGAGTGGAGCCGATCTAACGTTCACTCAACTTTTGGCGTTTGTTGGGGTGGGATGGCTATGATAAATTATTTTCATGGTATAAATAAGTACTTACTTACTGAAAAAAAGTTTGGTTGTTATTGGCAAAAAAATCTTGCCAAAAACTCACCCTATTTGAGAGGATTTTCAGATGAGTGTTTAATTCCAATCAGCCGTTGGACGGAAATAAAGCAAACTGAAGTTGATCAACATGCACAATTAAGAACCCTATTAGGGTCTTCCGAAACTGGGCCGTGTTTAATAGAGGATAACAAACATCGTGGCGTTTACATTTTTAATCATTTTGAATACGACAGTGACACTTTAAAACAAGAATTTGAACGCGATCTTGTAAATAACGATAATGCTAGTATTCCAATCAATTATTTTAAAGATAATAATCCAGAATTTACACCCTTAAATCGCTGGCGAAGTCATGCGCATTTGTTATATGGAAATTGGATTAATGAAATTTATCAAAACACCCCTTTTGATATTAAAGATATTGGTAATTGATTTAATAATTGTGATATTTAACTTTAATTTTCAAAATAATTAAAATAAATACTATGCATGAAGCATACCATACCCATAAATCCTCAGTTCTTTGTTACTCACCCGCAGCCATGTGCATATTTACCAAACCGTTTTGAGCGTAAAATCTTCACTAAACTTTCAATAAATACTGGTGAAAAACTTAATAATGCTCTTTCAAAACAGGGGTTTCGGAGATCTCAAAACATTCTTTACCGACCAGCATGCAAAGGTTGTAACTTATGTTTTTCTGCTCGAATAAAGGTTTCTGATTTTTGCTATAGTAAAAGTCAAAAGCGCGTTAGAAATAAAAATAGAACTATTCAACGAAAAATAAATAATACCTGGGCTACAGAAGAACAATTTGATTTATTTAAAAAATACTTAAATCAGAGGCATGCAGACGGCGGAATGACAGACATGCAGGTATATGAATTTGCAGCCATGATCGAAGAAACATCAGTCTTCAGCAAAGTTATTGAATACACAGACAATAACTATAATGATCAGCAAACATTGAGATGCGTCAGCTTAACAGATATGCTTGATGACGGGATATCAATGGTTTATTCTTTTTTTGATCCTGATTTTAACCAGCAATCACTTGGAACACATATCATATTGGATCATATCGAATATGCTAAAGAACTAGACCTTTCTTACGTCTATCTTGGGTATTGGGTACCTGGTAGTAAAAAAATGGAATACAAAAGTAACTTTAGTGGTTTAGAAATTTATTGTGGTAACAAGTGGCAACCTTTTAATTTGGTAAATCAACAAATTTCTAAATTTTCAAAGTGTGAATCTATTAAAAACCAAGTTACAAATCTCCAACTTCCTAGAGATTTTTTAAGTGTATAATTTTTATTAATACAAAAAATATCATAATTTCGTAATAATATTACTCAAAAATAGTCTATTTTTGTTATTTTAATAAATTATTACGGTTGACCCCAACTTTTTGCTTTCATAATGTGCGCTCTAATGAGCTGATCTAAATGTGTAAAATTAGGCTAACAAGAAAGAATAACAATGTCACAAAAAATGACTGGTGCAAAAATGGTTGTTCAAGCACTAAAAGACCAAGGAGTTGATACAATTTTTGGCTACCCAGGTGGTGCAGTACTTCCAATATATGATGAAATATTTTTGCAAAATGATATTAAACACATTTTGGTGCGCCATGAACAAGGTGCTGTTCACGCAGCCGAGGGATATGCAAGATCTACAGGCAAACCAGGGGTTGTTTTAGTCACCTCTGGTCCTGGAGCCACAAATGCCGTAACTGGTATAACAGACGCTTTAATGGATAGTATTCCTTTAGTTGTATTGACGGGTCAAGTTCCTACATTCATGATTGGTAATGATGCATTTCAGGAAGCAGATACTGTTGGTATTACAAGGCCCTGTACGAAACACAATTGGCTTGTAAAGGATACTGAAAAACTTTCAGGGATTATTCACCAAGCTTTTCATGTTGCGCTTGCAGGTAGACCTGGACCGGTATTAGTCGACATCCCAAAGGACGTGCAATTTGCAACCGGTACTTATAAAACTAAAAATCAAACTCCTAATGGAAATTACAATCCAACCATAAAAGGAGATATTTCAGCAATAACACAATTAGTGGAATTAATTGAAAATGCTGAAAAACCCATTATTTATAGTGGTGGTGGCGTAATAAATTCAGGTATTGGAGCCAGTCAATTACTTTGCGAGCTGGCAGAAGCTACTAATTTTCCAGTTACATCAACTTTAATGGGTCTTGGAGCATACCCAGCTTCTGGAGAAAATTGGCTTGGGATGCTTGGGATGCATGGAACATACGAAGCTAATTTAAGCATGCATGGTTGTGACTTAATGATAAACATTGGCGCACGATTTGATGATCGCATCACTGGTAGAGTTCAAGACTTTAGTCCAAATTCTAAAAAAGCTCATATAGATATAGATCCATCTTCAATAAATAAGGTGATTAATGTAGATGTACCCATAATCGGTGATGTAGGTCATATTTTAGAAGATTTACTTAAAATATGGAAATCTAGAGGACGAAAAACAAACTCACAATCAATTGATAAATGGTGGAGTCAAATTAACAAATGGCGTGAGAAAAATTGTTTGAGTTACTCTCAATCAAAACAAACAATAAAACCACAGTATGCTTTAGAAAGATTAGAGGCATTAACAAAAAAACATGACCGGTACATATGCACTGAAGTAGGGCAACATCAGATGTGGGCAGCACAATTCCTTGGTTTTAATTCTCCACATCGCTGGATGACTTCGGGCGGGTTAGGAACAATGGGTTACGGTTTTCCAGCATCCATTGGTGTTCAAGTGGCACATCCGGAGTCCTTGGTTATTAATGTCGCAGGTGAAGCCAGTTGGTTAATGAATATGCAAGAAATGGGAACTGCTGCTCAATATAAACTTCCAGTTAAGCAATTTATTCTGAATAATGAAAGACTTGGAATGGTCAGGCAGTGGCAAGAATTATTACACGGAGAACGATACTCAAGTAGCTGGTCTGAATCTTTACCTGACTTCGTAAAACTTGCAGATGCGTTTGGGTGGAAAGGAATTTGTATTAATGATCCAAATGATCTTGACGACGCTATAATGGAAATGATTAATTTTGACGGCCCTGTTCTGTTTGATTGTCAAGTTGAGAAACATGAAAATTGCTTCCCAATGATACCATCGGGCGCTCCACATAATGAGATGTTATTTGGAGATGCCTCAACTGAAGATGCAATTAGCGCAACTGGCGCTGTTCTAGTGTAAAGGAAACAAAATGTGTGCACTAAATATTAAACAAGGTACATCTTCACAATCTGCTTATGATTTACGTTCATCATATGGTGACAATATTGAAACGCACACTCTTGCTGTGGTTGTTGATAATGAAGCGGGTGTCCTAGCTCGTGTCATTGGATTATTTTCAGGTAGAGGTTATAATATCGAAAGTTTAACAGTAGCTGAATTCGACCATGAAGGGCATAGATCACGAATTACAATTGTAACAACAGGGACCCCACGAGTTATAGAGCAAATAAAAGCAGAATTAGGAAAAATGGTCCCAGTTTATCAAGTAAATGATTTAACTGTCGAAGGTCCATCCGTTGAACGTGAATTAGCTATATTTAAAGTAATGGGGTCAGGTGAAAAACGAGCAGAAGCAATGAGAACTGCGGAAATTTATCGAGCCAAGGTAATTGATAGCACTATTGACTGCTATACATTTGAGCTCACGGGTAAATCTGCAAAAATAGATGCTTTTGCTGAAATGATGCGTCCCCTTGGATTAACAGAAATTGCACGAACCGGTGTCATTGCATTACGGCGCGAATAAAAAAAAAGGCGATAATTCGCCCTAGTTTAACGATCTAAGCTCATCATTGATACTACTCGGTTTTTCTTGCCTGCGGCTTGATCGTTATAGAGGTTAAACTCATACCTCTAATTCTTATTTAATTATCTTCCAATTTAACTACATCCAGATGTTGATCCACATGTGTTGCATTTCATGCAAGTGCCGTTTCTAACAAGTGTATAATTTCCACAGTCACCACATGGATCTCCCTCAAAACCTTGCATTTTCGCCTTAAATCTATCGTCAAGCACTTCAGGTTTTGCGTCCATTTGTGATGGGATCACTTGAGGGGCATTCTCTACTACTCCTGTAGTCCCATTAGCCACCTCAGAAGTTATAACTCTAGACTGCTCAGCCCCACCTTGTAATACCATTAGGTGCTGTGGAACACGTTTGCGCAGATAACCTGTTGACGAAACCTGCTTTAACATTTCCACAGAACGCATTGCTGCGCCTTGGCTTAAATCTTCAATATTTCTCTTGCCTTCTTCCACACCTTTACCGAGGTCATCGAAGTGTTCACCCACAGGTGGGACATGCGCAAGGTCTGTTCTATCTAAATAAGAAATTGCTAGCTCTCTAAAAATATAGTCCAATATGGATGTTGCATTTTTTACACTATCATTTCCCTGAACCATTCCAGCAGGTTCAAATCTAGTAAACGTAAATGCGTCAACAAATTCTTCCAAGGGCACCCCGTACTGAAGGCCTACAGAGATTGCGATGGCAAAATTGTTCATCATCGCACGAAAACCTGCTCCTTCTTTATGCATATCTATGAAAATTTCCCCTAAACTTCCATCCTCATATTCACCTGTGCGAAGATAAACCTTATGACCACCCACCATTGCTTTTTGAGTATATCCTTTTCGCCTTTGAGGTAGCTTTTCTCGATCTTGAGCACGCTCTACTTCTTTTACAATTATTTTTTCAACAATCTTTTGTGCCAATATTTGTGCTTTTTGTCCATCTGGAGCATCTAATAGCGCCTCTTCTAAATCCTCATCGTCCTCAATTAACGCTGCTGCTAAAGGCTGTGACAGCTTTGAACCGTCTCTATATAACGCATTTGCCTTAACACCTAAGGACCAACTTAACTCATAAGCTTCTAAGCATTCAGAAATCGCTGCATCATTTGGCATATTTATTGTTTTGGAAATTGCTCCTGAAATAAATGATTGCGCCGCTGCCATCATATAAATATGACTATTAACACTCAAAAACCTTTTTCCTTTTTTACCACATGGATTAGCACAGTCAAAAATGTTAAGATGCTCGTCTAGTAAATGCGGTGCACCTTCCAGTGTCATAGCACCACAAACATACTCATTTGCAGCGTCCATTTGTTCCTTTGTAAAACCTAAGTGCCTCAATAAATCAAATGTTGGATCCATTAACCTTTCTTCAGGGATACCCAATGTGCCCTTACAAAAATCCTCTCCCAAGGTCCATTGATTAAAAACAAACCTAATATCGAAGGCCGCTGGGAGTGAAGCTTCAATTTTCTTGAGCTCCAGCTCACCAAAACCATGGCCTAATAACATATCATGATTAATTCCAGGCGCTGAAACCAAACTACCATGACCGACAGCATAGCCAATTATTTCTTCAACCTGCTCTCCAGTATAACCCAGCGCTTCCAATGCTGCAGGAACAGATTGATTTATTATTTTAAAATATCCTCCACCCGCAAGCTTCTTAAACTTTACCAACGCAAAGTCTGGCTCAATTCCAGTTGTATCACAGTCCATAACCAGACCAATTGTTCCAGTTGGAGCAATTACGGTAGTTTGTGCGTTACGATAACCATATTTTTTACCCAAGCTATAAGCATCGTCCCACGCTTCTCTCGCCAATCGAACAATATCTTGATCTGGGCAATTATCAGCGTCTAGAGGAATTGGTTTAACTGCTAATCCTATATATCCGTCCTTTTGGCTTTTCGCCGCCTTTCTATGATTATCAATCACTCGCAACATATGCTTTGAGTTTCTTTTATAGCCATTAAACGGTTCAAGTTCCTTTGCCATTTCTGCTGAGGCTTTATAAGAAATACCAGTCATCAATGCGGTCAGTGCTCCGCAGAGAGCTCTTCCACCAACCGAGTCGTAGCTAAGCCCCATATTCATTAATAGACCACCTATGTTTGCATATCCCAAACCAAGGGTTCTAAACTCGTAAGATAATTTAGCTATTTGTTCAGAAGGAAATTGCGCCATTAACACAGAGATCTCTAAAGTTATCGTCCACAACCTTGTCGCGTGAATATAATCCTCAGATAGAAATTTTCCATCTTTGAAAAAAGTTAGCAAATTCATAGAAGCTAAATTACAGGCAGTATCATCTAAGAACATGTATTCTGAGCAAGGGTTTGAACCTCTTATTTCTCCATCTTCTGGACAAGTATGCCAGCTGTTTATTGTATCGTGAAATTGAATGCCAGGATCAGCACAAGCCCAAGCTGCATGCCCAACCTGATCCCAAAGATCTCTAGCCTTCACAACTTTTGATACTTTACCATCTCTTCTCCCCAATAATTCCCAATCAGAATCATCTTTAACTGCCTGCAAGAAACTATCTGTTACTCGAACAGAATTATTGGAGTTTTGCCCCGCAACAGTAACATAAGCCTCAGAGTCCCAATCTGTGTCGTATGTTGGGAATTCTATGCTAGAATATCCTTGCTTCGCATATTGAAGTACCCTGCTAACATATGTCTCAGGAATCATAACTTTCTTTGCAGATCTTATAGCTGTCTTAAGCTGCGCATTTTTCTTTGGATCACAAGCTGAATCTTCAGAACCATCCCAACTGCGAATAGATTCAAATATTTCATTTAGTTTTTGCTTATGAAGTTTCGAGCCTGCCACCAAAGAAGCTACTTTTTGCTCCTCTTTAACTTTCCAGTTAATGAACTCCTCAACATCTGGATGATCCATATCACATATGACCATCTTGGCGGCTCTTCTGGTAGTTCCACCAGATTTAATTGCTCCAGCTGCTCTATCACCTATCTTCAAAAAACTCATCAAGCCCGATGATTTACCACCACCACTTAAGTTTTCTCCCGAACCGCGAAGGGACGAAAAGTTTGTCCCAGTGCCAGAACCATATTTAAATAGCCTTGCCTCTCGGTTCCACAAATCCATTATGCCGCCTTCGTTTACCAAATCATCAGTGACTGATTGAATAAAGCAAGCATGGGGCTGAGGATGCTCATATGAAGATTTTGAACGGACTAACTCCTTAGTCTCAAAGTCTACATAATGGTGCCCTTGACTAGGCCCATCAATTCCATATGCCCAATGTAACCCTGTATTAAACCATTGCGGGGAGTTTGGCGCTGCCATCTGCTTTGCAAGCATAAATCGCATTTCGTTATAATATGCCATCGCATCTTCTTCTGATGAAAAGTACTTGCCCTTCCATCCCCAATAAGCCCATGCGCCCGCCAATCGATCGAAAACTTGCTTTGAGGAAGACTCCCCACCATATCTCTTCTCCACAGGAAGCTTTGCCAAAGCATCAACATCTGGCTCAGATCTCCAGAGAAAACTAGGTATCCCTTTTTCTTTCACTTTTTTTAATCGAGCTGGAACACCGGCTTTCCGAAAATATTTCTGTGCAATAACATCAGCAGCAACTTGCGACCAACTGGTTGGAATTTCAATATCGTGTTGGGAAAAGACCACAGTTCCATCTGGATTTCTAATTTCCGAGGTTGTTCTGGAAAAATTCATTCCAGCATATGCGTCTTTTTTTGAATCAGTAAATCGGTGCTCAACCTTCATTTTTGCCTCTTTTTTGTTATCGTAACCGTATTTTTACGGTAAAAATTATTATATTCTATCGCTTTAGTGCGATTTTTTCAGGTTCATTAACACAACATGTAGTATCAAAAGATCCTGTAAGCACTAGTTGACGTAAAAATAGGGCAATGGTCAACGATAAATTTACTTTTTTTTTTAAATATTTTCATTGACCTCAAAACGAATCTAAATATGAAATAAAAAAACTACTATTTACAAAATAAAATAAAAATAAATTGGTATATAAAATTAACATTTGATTAAGAATACTAGAACAAGACAACACTGAGTGGATATTAGCACTCCAGGACCAAGTCCCCACCACTTTGTTATAAAAATACTAGATTATAGATGGTCGGGGCGATAGGATTCGAACCTACGACCTACGGTACCCAAAACCGCCGCGCTACCAGGCTGCGCCACGCCCCGAACATCAGCGTTCGTTTAGCCTTTTGAAGTGAAAATTAAAAGCCCTAATCTTTAATTTTACAGGACCATTTGACATCAAATGGTAAAAAAAATGGGTGCCGTACTAAATCTCCAGTTTTTATGCCCTCACGATTCGCACTTTGGCCATTAATTTCTAAAACCGCTATGGTATCTGACCTTCCAGAAATTCTTTTCATGCTGAATGGCTGAGCATTGTGCTCAATATGACTTATTTCACCAGACATAGACAAAAATATAATATCTAATGGAATTACAGTATTTTTCATCCAAAAAGATATTTTATGAGGTTTTTCATATAGAAAAAGCATACCAGATTGAGCATCCAATTTCTTTCGACCCATTAAACCCTGTTTTCTTTGGATAGAAGTTATAGCAATTTCTACGTTAAAATCCACGACCCCAAAATCACCGTGTATACTGACAACATTTTCCTGACACTCAGATGCAAGTAATTGAGAGGATGTCGATATGAACAAAACAAAACAAAACATTTTTTTTACCAAATTAAAAATCGCCATGACTTAGACTCTCTAATTTGCCCAACTCTATAGATTATATAACCAAAGAATTTTTAAGGGAATAATCTTTGACTATTCCATTTTTGGTTTGTCGATCCACCGGTATACCTAAAACGATTGTGTAATCTATCTTCGCCATCAGCCCATAATTCTATTTCGATTGGTTTGATCTTAAATCCTCCCCAATATTTCGGGCGTTCGGGATCGCCAATAGTGCTTTTCATAACAGTAGCAACACGCTGCGTTAACTCATCTCTGCTACTTAATGGCTTGGATTGCTCTGATGCGATTGCACCATATCTACTATTCAAAGAACGTGTTTTAAAATATTTATCTGCTTGTTCTTCTGATGTTTTCTCCACCTCACCCCTAACACGAATTTGTCGCCTAAGCGATTTCCAGTGAATAACTAAGGCAACCTTCCCGGAGTCAAATATTTCAGTCGCCTTTACCGAATTATAATTTGTATAAAAAATAAAACCAGTCTCATCAATTTCTTTTAGTAACACCATTCGCACATTAGGCATACCTGCTTGATCAACTGATGCTAAAGCCATTGCGTTAGCATCATTTAATTCTGTTTTTTCTGCTTCTTCTAACCATCGCTTCGAAATCAAAA
>Ga0307994_1001092_pt1 | contig 17001 bp, 5 predicted proteins | sample EllFjometagen261_FD_203171 | JGI IMG/M metagenome (GOLD analysis project Ga0307994, IMG submission 203171) | Marine microbial communities from Ellis Fjord, Antarctic Ocean - #261 | ecosystem: Environmental > Aquatic > Marine > Unclassified | place: Southern Ocean | collected 2014-11-02 | reverse complement strand
CGAAAATAAAGCGGGGATTTTTCCATACAATTGGGATTTGAATTGTGAATTCCTTAAAATTTAGTGTCTTTATATATAAACAAATATTTGAAAAACAACGTCGTGCACACATGTTTGTAATGCATAATGTATAAAAAGGAAACATACAACATTACATGTTACGACTGTATGCATCTGTAGCACTACGCAATGAGTCTATCCAGCTATGAGTATTCCTGTTCCTTCCATGGAAAAGTGCACACATGTTTGTATGCATAATGTATAAAAAGGAAACATACATGTGCACATGAATGTTACAACTGTATGCATCTGCACTACACAAGAGTCTATCCAGCTATGGCTTTTCCTTCCAAGTGGAAAACTTTCTCGTAAAATTTCTCATGGCATATACCGACTCTTTGGAAACTTAAAACTAGGATCAATAACTTTAAATTTTGTTAACAGCTCGTCAAACGTTTGAAAACCATCCTCTGGTTGCATGTCTGGAATTATGCATGGCACAACATGACTGGCTTTAGGAATTTTAACATTTGCTTTTTTCGATGCAATTTTTCTCACTCTCTTTTCAATCGACGACTGACGCATGGATACACGCTCATCCGAGTGGAATTCGAGCAGCTCAATGATATTTTCATGCCCTCGCAAACGTGCAAGATCTAAGGGAGTCTCTCCGTCTCGGGCTGCAAGCGTCGAAGAAAATCCTGCTTTGAGAAGATGCTGACAAGTATCGTAGGCGGGAGTGCAAGAACTGGCAGCCCAGTGCAGACCACTCCATTGATCATAATTTTTGACTGGTTGAAAATTTTTGGTGTACCTTTCGTCTTGCAATAATTGAATCACTTTTTTCCACTGTGACTGCTTGCATGCGTTGTAAATGCAGTAGTTGTTACGCTGGAGAACGAGATCACTGCTCATAATTCAGACAGACATGCATTGATCGGTTTTTTATTCATCGAAGAGGACGGAACTGATAACGGATAAATTTCTTTTCTTGTCGCGTGAACCTGGTTTTTATACTAATACTCAACATGACCCTGACGAAGTATCTCTTGGTCTCGTCTGCAATCATTCTTATTTCAGCTCTCCAAGTCTGGAGTGTTGACAACACCAATGTCAACACCTGCAAGGATCAAGCATGCTCGACACCGTTCTCATTCTACCACGAAGGTTACCCCGACCTCCGCTCGGAGACGGATAATCTTTTTGAACAAAGATTTAAAGGAGATCGAATCTTCACTCTCTCCAGTGATGCCAAGGTCCAAGCATGGGATGGTTCCGTTCGTACCGTGGAGCAACACTTTGATTGGATGAAAGCGCACATTATCGAGCACGCTTCACCGGATGCCCCTGGATTTGTCAAAACTGGCGAGAAGGAAGGAGTTCTTTGGGAGACCCATGAAGAGCTCACAATAAAGCATCGTGGTGTTGGTTATTTTCGACTCAAAGCTACGGTCGATGTCGATCCCAAAACTTTCGCATGTCTAATGGCAGATCCACACTTGTTGTTTGCAATGGATGCTACCGTTCGCGTCATGGATTTTGAAAGAAGTCCCACGTATCCTCAAAACATCAAAGGCAAGCGCAAGGTTTGGTTGGCATACTTTCAACAAGCGGTAAGTTTCTGTGTCGTGCAGTGTTGCTTCATTGTTTCTCCCATGGCTCCGGCGTTTCTCTCACCACTCTACTCTACTTTTTCATTTCTTTTGCATTTCTTGTTGATGTTTTTGTTCTTCTTCTTGTTCCCTTTTTATATAATCTTTTATATCTAATACAAAAAGCCGGGTGGAATTCTTCCAAATCTTGACGGTGTCGATGTCTCTGGCTTTGAGGTGCTGGATGATGGTACTGTTGTTCAAGCCAGCATTGGTCTTCCCGGCGTTCTTCCAAAATATCCAGGAGATTGGTACCCTAAAGCCTTCAGATCGTGGGACTTGCACTGGGGGTACACTTTGACACCGGTGATTGGAAATCCACAACGAAGCGAATTGGTATTGATTTGTCAACATGATTTAAAGAATTGGATGGTGCCGATGTACTTGTCGAATCTCATGGTCGGACAAACTCTTGCTGATTACGTTCGCACTGCGGAGAAAGTTGGACAAAAATTGGTAGCGTCGGGTGATGCGGTTGCTTTGCGAGAGCGCCACGGCCTTTAACTAAAACATACATGTACGTCAGCAAAGAGCTTACAACATTTAATAATCATTAATAATAGAATATTACCGTAGTACATTACTCAGTAGTATGCATAAACTACTACTACATGTACATTTTTTTCTTTGATTTTCATAAAAGAGAGTACGTAATTTCAAATACATACACACACAATATTTCATAAGAGAATTATTTCACATGTACCCGGGTAGAAAATATATTTTTTTATTATGAAGATCTGCCAAGATTACCCATCACACCTGTTGCATCTGTCATATGAATACTACCACGTCCCCATCCAGCAGGTAACACGAGGACGCTGTTTGCTGGTTGCTCACACAACATTCTACCCCTATTAGTATCCTCTTCTTTTCCTTCCTCCTCGTCCAACCACTCTAGTATTGGCATTCTGCTGAACATGGCATCTCTCGGACGATACAAGTACCATCTCTTTCTTCCGTACAACAGAGCGTCAAACGTTGGATTCCTACTTTCGTATACCATGCTACTGCCGCTGCCATGCTCACCCAAGTACAATATCAAATCAGAGGCAGACAAATCTGACGACAACGTGGTAGTCTCTAAGTTGTCATCATCATCACTACCACCACTACTACCACCACTACTACCACCACTACTACCACCACTACTACCACCACTACTACCACCACCACTGCCACCTGATAACATGCTCGTTACCTCTGTTTGCACTAACTCTGCTAACACTGTTGGCAAAATGGTACGAACGTGCAGTTTGGTTCGAGTCTTGTTTCCACCCTTTGATATTTTTTTGTAGCATTGAAGGTAGTCAACTAGCAGCTCCCCACCGCTGCCGTCGACTGGCATTTCTCCTCTCCAACTGCTACACCGCGACCTCCTCTCATCCTCTTTCGTTTCTCCTGTTCTTTCTTGATAGCAGGCTGGACCTGCACATTCGAACAGCAGAGGATCTTCATTTGGTATTCTCTCTGGATACACGATTGTACCACCCCACAATTCATTCGCCTCCTCCATCATTATTTTTTTGGTAAAATAATGGCGTGTCGTCATGTTCCATGATAAGATAGCATCTAGAAGAAGTATTGGTCGACCATGCAGCAGATGTTCGTGCACAACTGCAGGAGACCAATTGTTCAATACAAGAACGTCGCAGCGACTCGTCCATGAGTACCTGGAAGATTGAGTGAGAGAAGAGAGAGGAGATCCACCCGAGTCCTCGTCCTTTTTCTCCACCTCTACCTGCCAACCACCATCGTAGTATATCTTCTCATTGCTCACCAAACTGTCGCTTGTCTCTCTCCTTGTTTGTCTTCCCTCTATCTCTCTACTCTTTTCACCCTTCCGCTTCTCTACACCTATCGATTTCTCCGTCACGACAACGTTGCTCTTCTCCAGCTCCTCCATCCTTGATCGTAATTCTGTCGAGCTCAAGTATGTTTCGATCAACTTTTTGTTCGTTCGTATCACCTCTCTTTGTCTCGTCTTCTCAATAGCTTGTAACAAGTATGTCACCATGCATCCGTAATCGCTCGTAACTGCATGTCGAAATAGACGATTTATCGTCGCCATCGTTATCGTGTCACTGATCTTGAGAAATTTTTGTTGAAGAGCACCACTTTTTATCACGCACTGACACACCACGTCGTTCGACAGGCGAGCTCTGGACAAAGACGAAGATGACAACGCGACATTCTTTTCTCTTTCTATGCCACACCTGTTCGCAAACAGACTGATGCTGCGATGGGCCTCTGGGTAGTGGTCCCAACTTGCTAACAGAGCAGCAATATTACCACGCACCAGCATGTCGGACAAATCATCCATGGCAATGAGCAGTAGCTCTACTCCTGTCTGTCCCAGCTCACTCACACTGCCTCTCTTGCCGTCTCTGACTTTCCTCTTCCTGCTTCTCCGCTGCAGTTGATGTGACACTGTCAGAGCGGTACGAATATCACCAAGAAGTAGTGCCATCACTCTCTCCATCCAGAGATCTAAGAGCTCCAGCTGCTGCTCAATGCGACCACTGAATTTACTTGCTCCTTTTGATAGGTTTGTCTCACTCCTTTTCTTTTCCCTATGTTTCCACTGCTTCCTCTCTTTCTTTAGCATTGCCGCAAACCTTGGTAGTTCTGGATACATCCACACGAGTGCTTCTGCACCTGACTTTTGATCTGATATTGGATAATTTTTTAAGATCGAAGAGCTGAGAAGACGTGATTGGAAAAAAACTGGAATGAACTTTGACCAACGCTGTGATTCAACATCAGTCAATGCTGGTGGTGCTGGCTCCTGCACATTCTCCCGGGTCGTCTCCACCTCCTCCACTACTTTTCTTTCCTCCACTACTTTTCTTTCCTCCACTTCATTCTTGCTCTTCTTCTTTCTCTTCTTTCTCTTCTTTTTGCTTTTCCCTTTCCCTTTCCCTTTCCTTTTGCTCTTGCTCTTTCTCTGTCTTTTTTTCCTTCTTTTTACTGCCTCGTTCTCCTCCTCAAGTGATTGTTTCCACCCTCCCCCAGATGCAATCTCCAACGAGAACATGGACGTCTCTCTCTTTACCAATTCACCCACATGCCGCCTTCTTCCTTGTTCAAACTCCTGATACAATCTTTCCGTGTCACCGACAACGTAGTGTCCATCTTTTGATAGAACAGGCAAGGACAACCCACTTGCCCATTTAAGATTTAATTTGGTCGTCCAACTGTCCCACCAGAACGAAACGGCCACGTTCACTGCTGCTGCACTCTTCACTGCACTCTTCGCTGCATTCTTCAGCGATCTCACTTGATGCGACCAAAAATATGGCAGAAACAAGCAGTCGCCTTTGGATATCTCTACAACAGTAAAGTTAGCAATCTTAAAACCAGGATGACGTGATAAATCGACTGAATCGACGTCAACCAGTGATACTTCACGATTCGTATGAAAGAAAAATTCGTTGTTTTCTTCCTCACTCGTCGCAGCAAAGAAGGAGGCGTCTGAGATGTGTGTCTTGGAGATATGTCTTGGTGGAAAAAGAACAAATTTTTTGCTTCCGGAGACCATGCAGTGGAGATTATCGTACGGATCATAGTGGAGTGAGGATCTTGTTCCTCCTTTCGACCACCACAATCGCGATTGGACAGAGTTGCGCAGAAGATGATCCCGTTTTTTGACATTGTGAATGTCGTCATACATATTGTCCTCGTTGTTGTCTTTGTCTTTATCTTTGTCTTTATCTTTGTCTTTGCTCTTGTCTTTGTTCTTGTTCTTGTCATTTTCATTGTCACTGTCCTGGAGCAAAGCACGGAGTGGTCCTGGCAGCAAGACGTCACGACAAAGTGTCTCTGGAAGTGAGATGGCAGCATACCACCCTTTCTCTTCGTACTGTTGAACAAACTGTGTGATGCTCATATTCTTGGAGGACTTCTCCCACTCTCCGGGCTCCATGTAGACTCTTGCTGGATTCTCCTTGTTTGAGAGCTCTGCACGAATGATCGTGTCGCTTCCTAATAGTTGGACGAGAGATTTTTCATCTCTCCACTCTTTGTAAGCAGGCCAGTTTCTGATGGCACCACGGATGATGAGTGGGTAGTTGTGCTGGTGATACGTTCGGAGGACGGTGTCGTCAAAGGAAGCAAACGAAATGGTGTCGATACTTTCGTTGGACGGTGGTGCATGTTGCCCAAGTGGTTGTCGTTTGGTGGCAGTAGAGGAGGATGACGCAGTCGCAGAGAGCACCGTTAGTGTGTGGAGCAGGAGGAGGAAAAGGTGCTTTTTATTAGACAGTATCATGGGTGTGTTGTTTGAGCTGAAGTGTGTATGTCTTTGCTCTTGTGGTACATGAGGTGGTGTGCGTGTGAGGCTGCACTGAGATAGAGAATAGGAGCTACTGTAGCTAGCTATCGATAGTGCTACTATCCACGTGCTATCGATAGTACTGTACCCGTACGCACGGTATTAGTATTGTTGTTGTGTTGCTGGTTGCTCAAAATTTTGGCGATTCAGAAAAGGGAGCACCAAACTAAACTCCATGTCCGAGCGATATTGAATTGTCAGTTAAAAAAATTAGAAAAGGGCAACACCTCCGCCGTTTGGAACTGAGATTGAAGTCTTATCTTTTTGCTGTTTGCACTACGTGCCCCATCGCACACCATGGCGGACAAGTACAAGCTGGAAAAGGTGCACGACCCCTCCGATATTCACAAGACGCATGGTGTAGGTGACATTGCACCGTACATTGAAGAATCGAAGCTCGCGACAGAGCGTTTAGATCTCAAGAGAAGACTTGTCGCCGACCGTCGAGAGGAGGAGCTCCAAGCAAGACGTCTCTCTCTGCCTGCCGAGCTCGAGGCGGGACGTGCTGCTATAGCAATGCGGTCGGAGGCAGCCTACGAGGTCCAGGCGGGCGTTGGATCTCGCCATGAGGAGTGGACACGATGGGCGGACCACGTGGAGGAAAATTATCAAACGAGGCAGCAGGAAACAACGGAGAGAGTGCGAGTTGAGGGTGAGCGTCTGATGGATGATCGAGAAAGGCACCTCACCATTAACACGGGCCTTCCAGATGATTCGCTCCTCTTGGCATTCAACGACCTGCCTGCCGAGGGAAGATTGTACGATGACGCACGCAAGTTGTACGCTGAAAGCAACGAGTTGAAGGAAGATTTTGAAAAGTATGGCACCGTGGATCAGCAGCTGATGGATGTCCGAAGAAGACAAGTGTTGGGAGAGAGCGAGCTCCGACAAAAGGAAGACTACTTGCGAAGAATGAATCGCGTCCGTGAGTACGTGGAGGAGCTCGAGTTGGACTACACTACGTCGCAGGACAAGCTTGAAAGAATGGAGGCAGATCTTGCCGCAAGAACGGAGAGAATGAAGACAGCAGGTCCGGGCATGGATTTTGCAGCAAGAGGTGCAGCACGACGTGAGCTGATGGAGCAGAAGGAGGGCTTTGAGGTGTTGACGGGACATGTGCGCGCCGTCCGGCAGGAGCGAGCAGAGTGGCGCGAGCATGTGCAGCTTCATGGATATAATCCTGATGCTGTACCACCAATGAAAGATATTAAATCATTAAACGTTGTGGAAGTATTAACGAGAGAGGAAAGAATGGAAAGAAAAGCAATTGAGGCAAGAAGATTACTGCAAGAAAGAAGAGATAAGCAAAAGGCAGCACGAGCAGATCCATACGGTGCAGCAAACAAACAGCTGCAGAGTGGAGAGAACTTGGAGGAGCCACCATCACTCGAGGAGATTATTGCTTCCGCACCACCACCGGAAAGAGGATCCTTTAAAGATCTTGTCTCTACTGGTCATAACATGGTCATGGACGATCGTGTAGCTAAAAAGAAAAATTTACAAATGAGAGTGGAGGCAGTAGAGGATGCAGCAGCAGCAGCAGATCGAGAGAAAATATTACAAGCCAGTCTTTTGCTTGCGGAGGTGACGAGTGGCGACGCGGTGGTGGATGAGACGAGTCTTGTCCCTCTTGATGGTGATGACATGGGCGGCGGCGGCGGCGGTGGTGCCTCCTCCTCCTCCTCCTCCACCACCACCAGCGCACCACCCGCATCCAAAGCAGGATCTATGGCGTTCCAAGCACCCAACGTGTTCTTCCAGCGAGCAGAGGACGATGACATGGTCAGCAAGCTTGCAGGTGGTAGTGGCGTCATTGGTGGCGTTGACGCCTCGCAAGTACCACCTCTGTGTCAAAAGTGGGTCATGCTTTCATGTCCGAAACCGGCAGTCGATTGTCATCATCGTCACTACTATACTTCAAACGAGGAGAAGGCAAGATCGGTGAACAAGAGGCAACAGGTTGATGCCAAGCTTGAGCGACGTGTCATTGAGACGCTGACGCAGCGAGAGGATACGCTTCGTCTCCTCACGCTAGCAGCAGCTGATGCTACGCGTAAATTTATGGATCACACGGATGCTGATGTTCATGACGAAGATGTGCAGCGATTATTTGATTTGTTGGCACAAGTACGTGCGTGTACTGTTGAGGTTGTGGAGGCGATTGTTGTGTGGAGAAACGCCGTGGCAGAGCAGCGGATGAAACTTAAGCTGAATGGTGGTAAGGAGACGCCAGATGATCCACTAGATACGTCAGAGGAGGCGGAGCGTGCACGAAAGAAAAGGCGTGAGGTAGAGAAGGAGAAGAAGAGTTCGATTAAAAAAGGTGGTGGATCAAGAGTTGCTCCTTGGAAGAAAGATACTGATATGGTGCCACCAAAGATTGACAAAGGAATGATGATGGGAGAGCCCATTAAGTACAGCGTAAAGATTGCTGTTGAGGGTGACCAGCTGTATGGTGGTGCAGCACCGTACAAGGCATTGCTGAAACGTTTCAATCGTGATCGAACTCTACCAAAGAAAGCTGTTAACTGGGTATTTCTTGGAGTTCGTGATACTGAGGCAGAGGCGGCAATGTTGTACGATCAAGCGAGAACGGAGCAGGCAGTACTTCATGCAACAACAGCGGAGCGAATGCCAAAGAGGAGAACGTTCATTCGTCGATGTGGGCATTATGCTGTTGAGAGTGTTGATTGTGGTGCACCAAAGAGTCGTTGCGAGGTATGTTACGTCAATGCATTAGATCATGGAAGTTCATTAACGGTACCATTTTTATGGAACGGAATGAACTACTTGTCAAAAATTCCACATGATTTAGATTTTTTAAATGATGTTGAACCTCTCAAGTTATATTTGGGTAAGCAGTTCCCATTGACACGAAATCCATTTCTTCTTCTTCGAAAAATGGGTGAGCCAGTACCACGTCAGACTCAAATGGAGTACCAGCGACAAATGGAGGAGAGAAATAAACGAATTATGGAGGAAAGTATGAAAAAGAAAAAGAAAAAAGAAAAGAATAAGATTGATCCATCATCAACAATGGGTGGTACTAAAATGGAGCGTGGTCTTTCATTTGGTGTTCCAGGTGCAAGAGTGATTCGATACGACAACGGGACGACCGAGTGGTTTGGACACATGGCAGTTGGTGGGTCGTTTGAAATTGGTGACAAACATCGAATGTATGATGGTTTCAATCAGCTTCCATTTGGGGAGCGAGAAATGAAAAAGTTTGTTAAAAAAAATCGTGGCAATACGGTGTCGGTAGTGGACATTAAAAGAATTGAGAAGGCAGAGAAAATTTTAATGGAGGAGGAAGATTTAGCAAAGCTCATGAACTCGTTGGACAGCCAAAGAAATCAGTCGGCTGGTGAGAGTGGTGGTGATACCACGGACTTTGGTGAAACAACGGCAAGATCAAACTCTGGATCAGAGAATTCGGACGACAGCCCGAGAGAACAAAGTGGAAGCAGCAGCAGGGGAGGAGGAGAAGGCGAGCTCCCACCACTCCGTGGATCTCCTGCAAGAGGTGGAAAGGAAAGCGGCATTCGAGGTGCCGAGTCAACCTCCATGAGCTCTTCTATGAGTTCTTCCATGAACTCTACCATGAACTCTACCATGAACTCTACCATGAACTCGACGACCGCCTCCCAAGGTATTGATCTTGCTCTTACGACGTCCTCCTCCTCGACGGCAGCATCACCATCGAAATCAACAAGAAAAAAAAGTAAGAAGAGTAAAAAGAGTAAGAGTAAGAGCAAGAGCAAGTCACCATCGAGATCTTCACACAAAAAGAATCGACTCCCACCAGGTGAGGAGGGATGGGAGGTGGAGTCTGACGATGAGATTGAAGCGGAGGACGAGCGTGACTCGAGGAGATCTAAACGAGAGAGAGAAGAGACGGAGAGCGAGTTGAGAAGTCGAATGACAAGAAAAGTTGCGTACTACGAGCAGGGAGGTGTCCGAATGCCAGTTGAGCAGTATCGTTTACCAAACGCATCAAAAAAACCAGGACTGTGGATGAATCCGTACGAGGGTGAGTACACGATTGCGTACGATGGACAAAAGTTTAGTAAGTACGGTTTCATGGTGCGTGGTAAGAGGAGCCAGCACAACTACTTTGATATCAAACTCAAGGTGGATGGTGAAAAGAAGAGATATCTTCGTTCAAAAGTTCAGCGTCTGGTTCAAAAGTCAATTCGTAATCCTGATTTGATTGACATCAAACGTGTTAGTATTCTTATCAAGTTTGGACGTGAGATTAAGGGTTCCCTTGTGCTACTCGACTGCACGCGCGCCGAGCAGGCCGTCTATCGCTACAAGAGACGTTGCGAGGCGGCAGTGCACGTCCAGCGTTTGTTTCGTGGTCACCAGCGTCGTGCTTGGGCAATGAGCATTCGTTACGAGAGAAGATTAAAATTAAAATTAAGAGTTGCTCATGAGATTGCATGCAATCTTACAGCAAAAAAACTTGTCGAAGGATATTTGCGTGATGGTGTGGTGGGTGCAAGGAATAAAATTGTGGAGCCAGAGTACTCGACAACGCTTGATATGGAGAGCGAAAGATGCGTAGTGCAAGTGTTTCGTTCCTCTCATCACGACTGGATGCATTTAAAAAAGAACAAGCAGCGATGCTTCAGTTGTCTTCAGTGGAGACCAACAGCAAGATGGGACATGGGTGAACAGAGAATGAAAGTGACTCATGGACCATGCACCTGCAGCGTCGAGGTGCCAACTGAGCGAATGTTCGTGCGTGCATACTCACCAATGAAATCAATTGTTTACTCGGTTGCAATTACAGAGAGCGACATGAAGAGAAGAATGCTTCTTGATCAGTATCGTCGTTTTGGAAAGGGTGCTGTCAACACTTCCATCGTAATGAGAGCGTTGCGACATGAGGCACTTCCGGAGACGGACTACGTGCTTGGAATGAACGTAGGAATTTATAAGAGGACAAAGTTTGAGCCTCTCAAGGAGGCATTCATGGCGCGAGAGAAGAACGCCTCCACCGAGCGCATTGCGGTGGCGGCAGAGAACTATGCACGAGACATTGAGGAGGAGCATCAACAGTATGAGGATCGTGCGGAGAGAGCAAGAGACTACGCCGCTCACATGAAGAGAGTGTGGATGGATGTCCAAGCAGATCTTCTCCGATCACAGGTGCAGCTCCAGGCATTGATGCATGCGTCTGGATCAGCCATGAACTTTGTCCACGCTTCGCTCAAGATTTTTTCTGGAGAAGGTATTGATCCTTCTCTGTCCATTGATCCATTGGAGAACGCCAACGACCACGTGTGGATTAAAAGAAAGTACGAAGCAAAGAAGTCAATGATTTTAAGAGTACAAGATCGTGAGGAGGCAAGAAAAATTCATTTGGCAGCACAAGAGCAGATGCTTGTCTGTGAGTACGACGCGACCAAGGCAAAGAGGAGAGCAGAGGTAGCACGCAAGCGTGCCGTGTTCCGACGCAAAGATCGTGCTCGAATTGAGAGAGAGTGTGCGGCGGCACAGCATATCAAGAAAGAGATTACGGCCAGAATTTGTCGCATGCTGACGCTGCGCACCTTGCCAAACTCACAACTTCAGCGTGTCCTGACGTTTACCGAGCCCGAGTGGGATCTTTCAATGCCTGCACCGCTACGTCCAGTACCTCTGGTGTTTGGTGGTTGGAACGTACGGTGGAGAGAGGTCCGTTACATTCACGGGCAGCCGTTTTGTGAGAAAGGTTACGTTGCACCTAAGCGGCTCCTCATGGTATCAGTCATGGAGGATCCACATTCCAAGGAAATGAGAGAGCAGCCACCACACTCAGGAATGCTTGTGCTGATTGCATACGATCCTGCCAGCCGAGAGCGGACGCTGATGTCATTCGGAGCGGACGAGCTTCGTGATGCGCTTGGAGAGACAAATCCCGAGCTCTTTGCACCCGTCGAGGAGGACGCCGATACCATTTTCCAATGCCCAACACCAGGATGTAGACATCGTCTTCGTGCAAGAAGACGACTCCTATCAGTGGGACAAAGTGAGCCTGCGTTTGGACAAGCACCGTTCACAGGACTCAACATTGGTGTGGAGGGAGGAGCCGCAAATGGAGGTGGTCCCGTTCTACGATGTCCAGCGTGCAAAGTCGTCCTCCGCAGCGATGGTCCTGATCGCTGGTCTATGGTGCCATCGAACATGACGACTAAGCCAAAGGAGGGGAACACCAAGGGTGGATCTTCACTGTACGACGGTCAGGTCAACACATTCCAGACTGAGCCAGCAGCGTCTTCCGCAGGAAGGAACGGTGGCATGCCGGAGGAGGACTTTGAGACATCCAAACAGAAGATCGTGGCGTTCTTCCACGGTGGATACACACAGAGGCATGCTGTCTTTGATGAGAGGAGAAGATTGGTGATTGATGCGCTGGTGAGCTCGCTGCGTCTGTCAAGATTTGATCCAGGGACGATATGCCTGGATGGACTATCATATCGGACGTGTCGCCGTTTGTTTAAGGGAAGAATTGAGCGCACGCAGTGGATGCGTGATCACGTCCGTGGAAGGACGAGCATGAAGGGAATTCAAATCTTTACGGAGGCACGCAAAATTGGTGGACGTCGTGTTCATTTAGAAATTTATGAAAATCATGGTGATCTCGTCTTTCAAACATACCACTCACGAACTGGCTACTCAAGCAGCCTGTTGGTCAGTGCTGTCGATGTGACTCAGTCGCTGTCGGATGAGCCCATGTGGGTTGAGTACTGGGAGAGCAGCGTTCGAACGTGCAGATTCTCCTCCGATCTGATGCGCATTATCTGCGACCGCTTGACTTTTGTCGTTCTTCCGCATGGAATTGAGGGCGTGGCGCCGACGTGGGAGGGACACAGTCGATATCAACTGGATGAGAGATATACAACGAAAGGGCAGGAGCACGGGCGACTCAAAGACTACCGAGGAAAAGACATTGGAGATGGTATGCATGCCAGAGGTTGGTCGTATCCCGGATATGCGCGAGGGATGCGCATTGAGACCAAAGAAGAGGCACCAATTCTTGTCCTTCGCAAAGCGCAGAGATTGTCCTACGAGACAAGACACCAGGAGCATCGAATTGTCAGTGGGAAGTACCTGCTGTGCACAGTCATGGAGAACACGCGCGGAGAGCTCCTTCTCGAGGCGCACGATCCAAAAACGGCACAAAAACATACTTTGGCACTCTCACGAGAGTCCTGTCGTATTCTTCTCCGAAAGGAGCTTGATCTCTTGTGTGATCGTGGTGGTAAGCTGTGGATACGTCTCTGTGAACTAATGGCGTTGCGTCCAGATCCAGAGGCAGGAAGAGCAGCAGTTCTCCGAATGAATTTGTCCCATTTGGAGGAGGTAGCTGAGGAGGCAGCACTCAAGTGCGTTGAGACAAAGCGAAAAATGAATCGCGTCGAGACAGCGCTGGAGGACTCGATGGTTGAGAGAAAGAGACTTCACGATCTCTCTCTCGCTGCCAAAGACGTTGCTGCGAATGATGGTGGTGCAAAGCAGTCTCTTCCACTCCTTCGAATGTTAGACTTCAACCAAAAGAGAGCAGAGAGAGAGCATCTTCGTGCCAAGCTCGTCGTTCGACGTTTGATTGAGCTTCAGAAGCGGTTATCAGATCTTTTGTACGAGGAGACTCTCGATCGACAGCGTCGTCTTCGAGCATCAACCGGTATGAGAAGGTTGCTGGTGGAACAGAGGAACAAGGATGGTGTGAGTCTGGTCCTCTCAGATGCGCGACCTGATGAGCATTGGAAAAGAATATGGTTTGGGACACGAGCGTTTGGTGGTTACCTTCATGACACGAGACAGAGCGTCGCTGGAGATGTGGAGGTCGAGAAGACAGGTGCAGGTGATGCAGCGCCGCCACGCCATGTACTCCTTGGCGCGCAGTGGCTGGTCATGGAAGTTCTGGTGCGTCCTAGAGGAACATCTTTAGACACGAGCGACGTTTGGATTCGTGGAAGATTTGAGACGGAGTGGGAGCGTGAGCAGAGGACTGCTTCGGAGGAGTGTCTGCTGATGTGCTCCGAGGAGAATCGGACTCGGCGCGTGTTGTCAGCAACGCGAAAAATGAAGCAAAGGCTGAAGGAGCAACGTTTAGAGGCAAGAAAGGAGAGAAAAAAACTACGTGCTGAAAATCGTCGTCTCGAGGCAATGCTTCGAATGGAGAACGAGGGGAAACTCCGACTGCAGCGTTTGACGGTAATGGCGAGAACACTGGGATCAGAGGTGGGCCTTCGATGGATGGAGAAGAGTGGTGCACCACCTTCGCGTCCTGGAACAGCGCTTCGTAAGAGTGACAAAATTACGCTCCCAGGAGAGGAGGAGGCACCACCGGCACCTCAAGCGCCTATGATGGGCGTACCACCAACTTGGCAGGAACTCACAGAATCAGTCCCGATGGCAGCAACGCGAACAATGCTGGCCAGTGGAATGGATGATCGAGTGCGAAATCAGCTCATGGGTGGTGGCGCAAGGAAGGAGGTGGTTGATCCCAAAGATCTTCCACAGGACGAGAGTCTGATTCCACGTCTAAACGCTGCCAGCACGAGATGGGGTCTTTCAAATTCGACGACGGAGGGAACAACAATGTACTCGACAGTCTTTGAAATGTTACGATATCGTGTAGGTGGTCCAATACGAAAAAGGAACCAGATCCATAAGGAAATGTTTGTAGAGAAGGAGTATGAGGTCCCTTCTTGGGAGACGGCAAAAGCAATGCTGCTGATCTGCGAGGATAAGTATTTGAAGCTTAAAAAAATTATAGATGAGCAGACAAAGTTAGTGGAGGGTGAAGACGTCAACTACGAGGATAAAACAAAAGCGGAGGGTGTGCTAGAGAAGCATGCTAAGGCATGGGAGAAGTCACAGGCAGAAATGGAGACGTGCAAACAGGACTTGGAGGAGACACTGGAGGAAAAGGCAGTGTTGGAGTTTAAGAACAATCGAAAGGATGAGTTTGGTAATGATATCGAGGAGGATGAGGACGCGCCGCCGCCGCCTCCAGTAAAAAAAATGTTTGGTCTTGATGTTGCACTTCCTGGAGAGAGATTTGGACGTGCATGGTTTGATAATCCTAAGACTGCAGGAATGTATCCAGCAGTTGCATCCATGCTTGGGTACGAACTGCTGCCACATCCGAGTGAATCCCTACTGCTGAACGAGGACGAGGAGGAAGCAGATGAGTCGTTGGACGAAGAGGCACTCGGCATTGTTGGGGAGGGAACTCCGGCGTTCGGCGAAGTGCTGACAGCAGACAACTTGGACAGAGTGGAAGGCAATGGAAATGGAAGGACACTGAGTCGACCGGGGACGGCGAAACGAAGAGGAGGAGGAGGAAGAACATCGCGACCGGGAAGTGCACGTACTGGCAGAAGCTCACGGCCATCGTCGGCTGGAAGCGCATGGAGCATTGACACGAGTACTGGAAGAGCAAAAAAAAGAAATGACAACCAACTTACGGTGTGGTTGCCCGAAGGTATGCACGGTTGGACGACGAAAGATTTGGATGACTGCGATCCGCTCAAGATTTCGGAGAAGGCTGCCAAGAAAAAGATGAAAGAGGCAGCTCGTGGAGTTACAACCCATAAGTCAATTCTTGAGGACGTAGTCCCACCAATCGCACCACCACCAACAGAGGTGAGAGCTGCTCTCGTCGCGCGAGGAACATTTTTAGCTCAAAAGGGTGTGAAGCCGACAGCACGATCCTGGCGGCAGAAGAGAAGGAGACGTCCAAAGAGGAGCGGCCTGATCCAACAAAAGGAGATGCCGTCGTTCCGCTTTGATCCTGCGCGTCCAATGTCGTTGCAAGATCAGTATAATGCCGAGGCAGACGCAACAATGATGGGCAAAGTGTGGTACCGGGCGGTACGTACGATTAATGTAGGAATGACGCAGCGCGAGCAAGTCAAAGCGGCGAGAGATCCGTCTAATGCCAAGCAAGAGAAGAGACGTGTCATTATCACAGTCCAGACTGCAGAGATGCCAGGAAGGCGGTACAACTCGACAGTTGACATGTCGTCCATGCTGAGCATTGAGATGTACGATCCCTTGACATCGATTTGTCACAAGACGGTAATTGATGCCGACGATATCCACGGAAAGAGATGGGACTCGCACGTCCGCGCCAACAAGTGCGTTCAAAATTTGGTTGGACATCTTCGCATGTACTATGACTACGATCTTTCCATCGGAGGTAAAAAGAAGAGGAACAGTGACAGCAGCAGCAGCAAGAGCAGCAGCAGCAGCAGCAGCAAGAGCACCAATAGCAAGAGCACCAGCAACAGGAATCTGCGCCGAGGACCTGCCATTGGACTGGGACCACAGTGCGAGTGCTACGCCATCAAAGTCACTACACAGGCACGCGACATCAAGTACTGCCGTCGATCGTCACTTCTTCCTTGGGCATGTGGAACAGGCAGTGAACTGTACACATCGTACGGATGGAAGGAGAAGTCAGAGGCAAAACTTGCATCGGCACCCAACTACTCGGCCGAGCGACCAAAGCCACTGTTCCGTGGGACTCGTCTCCTCCGTGACTACGAGGGAAAGCCGTATCGTGTGCTGGTGAGCGCTTGGCGAGAGATGGGATCGAAAGAGGGGGAGGGTGGATGTCGGATTGATGTGTACTACCCACCAACTTCGCAGTGCTGGACGTTGACGGTGGGACCAGGAGAGTTAGAAAACATGGCAAAGAAAATGGATGCAGTTGAGACAGCAGAGCGTGAGCTGGGTGAGGCCAAGAAACGTGTGCGCGAGAGTGCGGAGGAAATTCAACTCCGTGACTTGATTGTGTTCGAGGAAGCAAGGTTGGCAGTACTCATTGAATGGGCACCAGAAAGATTGGCGATCTTGAGAGAGAGAGTAAAGAGAGAGGAGAGAAAGAGAGCCAAGGAGGAGGAGGAGAGATTAGAGGAGGAGAGGGGTGAGTTAAACAAGACGAAACCAACACCACCAGCACGGAGGCAGCTCGAGTGGGTTGTCAACGCTCTTCGTCTCGATCGACATCCAGTG
>Ga0307994_1001085_pt1 | contig 17089 bp, 20 predicted proteins | sample EllFjometagen261_FD_203171 | JGI IMG/M metagenome (GOLD analysis project Ga0307994, IMG submission 203171) | Marine microbial communities from Ellis Fjord, Antarctic Ocean - #261 | ecosystem: Environmental > Aquatic > Marine > Unclassified | place: Southern Ocean | collected 2014-11-02 | reverse complement strand
AGCTCATGAACTTGATCTTCTCGTGGCAACCACGGTCATTGAGGTTGGCGTGAATGTCCCCAACGCCAGTTTAATGATTATTGAAAACGCCGAACGGTTAGGCTTAGCGCAACTGCACCAGCTGCGAGGGCGAGTGGGGCGTGGGAGTTTAAAAAGTCATTGTGTATTGTTATACCAAGCTCCGCTCTCACAAACCGGTAAGTCTAGATTGAATATTATGCGAGAAACCGATGACGGCTTTAGAATTGCCGAGGAAGATTTAAAGATTCGTGGGCCTGGTGAAATTTTAGGCACTCGTCAAACCGGTGGTTTACAATTTCGAATTGCCGACTTACGCCGAGACGCTGAGTGGATTCCACTGGCACAACACTGGTCAGCCACCTTAGTGGAAGCCAACGATACCGCAGTTAAAGCGCTCCAAGAACGCTGGATTGGACAAAACATCGATTATCAACACGCCTAAAAAGTTACTTTAACCGAATACAAACTCAACACGAACTCAACACGAAGCCAAATCAAAGCTACGCCAACCGAACAAAAGGAAGCCATGCGCAATCGCCCACAACACTGGAAGCCAGAAGGCCTCGTCAAACGCATAACCGACGATGAAACGATTCAGTCATGGTTAATCCACCAAGGGTCGTTAACCAAGCGCTTGCGTGAACGCTGCCCAACGATCCAAGTGCACATTTTATCTGAACGCTTAGAAGTGCCGCTTAACAATGAAACCAATGCGTTAAAAATACACCGTAATGAACAGGCCTGGGTACGGTGTGTGTTACTCAAGTGTGATGAACAAAGCTGGGTGTATGCGCGTACTGTCATTCCTAACTTTAATCGCGATAATCCTTGGGAATCTCTACAAAAGCTTGGCAATAAACCTTTGGGCGAAGTGCTTTTTGAAATGCCGAGCATTAAACGGACGCCTTTTGCTTTATCGAAACTGCCGTTAAACACTTGGCCGTATCTGATGGCATCGTTAAAAACCGATCAAAAATCCCATGCGGGTTTTGCACGTAGATCGGTGTTCCTGCAAGAAGACTCGCCGTTGTTGCTCACCGAAGTCTTTCTACCAGGCCTGCTAAGTTTAAAAACAGATCACTAACATGAAACAAATATACAAAATCACCTACCATGCCACGGGCAAAATCTACATTGGCAAAGACAGTATTGGTAGCTACCGCTATTATGGGAGCCCTGATATGGCAACCGTTAACGCAGACTTTGAACAATTACCAGATGCGATTCGTAAAAATTATACGATTCAAAAAGAGATACTTTGGGAATCAAGGGATTGCGAAGAGTCTGAGCTTTCCGCAAAAGAGGTGGAATTTATTAGAGCGTTTCAATCAAACAATCCAGATATTGGCTACAATCGCTGGCCAAAATTCTTTAGCGAATCTTAGCAGGCCTGCTAACATTGTCTTTAAACTTCAATTCATCGCTTCGTGTTGCTTTAACCTTGTCATTTTCCAATAAAAGCCCGCGCCAACCAAAAAGAACACGCCTAACCCAACCGCAAAATAGAGTGGACTAAACAACACAATCGGGCTGATTAAAGCCGCGACTAACGCATTAACGCCCATCTGTAGAAACGTCCGCATACCATTTGCTAAGCCAATGTTTTTAGGAAAACAGTCCATCGCTAAGATAGATAAATTTGGCATCAAAATCGACAAACCATAAGAGTACAACGCTAAAGGTGCGATTAACGTAAACACTGAAATCGGCAAAAATAACTGTATGGTCAGGTTAATCGTCATGGCAAGCGCCATAATCGCAAAACCCATCTTGAGCATTACATTGACCGGCACGGTATGCGCAAAACGGCTCACAGTAAGCGAACCCAGCATCATTCCGGCAACCATGGGTATAAAAAACAACGCAAAATCGTGTGGGCCTAAATTTAAAAAGTCATAGACCAATGTGGCCGAACCCGCGATGTAGATAAACATGCCACCAAACACAAATGAGAGCGCTAACACCAACCCCATATAACGTTTATGAGTAAGCGCTGACTGGTAACCTGCCATTACCGGTTTTATATGAATACGCTGTTTGTTTTCAGGTAACAAGGTTTCTTGGCCAACCAGTATTAACAGGCCTGCCAAAAGAAAACCATACAACGCCAAAAACACAAACACACTACGCCAGCCCCAAATGTCATGTAGCCACCCGCCTAAAATAGGCGCTAAAGCCGGCGCGATGGCAAATAGTAACATCACTTTAGCCATCTTTTTCTGAGCATCCGCGCCACGGTACAAGTCTCGCACCATAGACTGCCCAGCAATCATACTGCCACTGACCAATAAGCCTTGAAGTAAACGTCCCGTCATTAACGTTTCATAATTGGGTGCCACCGCGCAAATAACCGATGCCACTGCAAACCCTAATAACGAGATAATCGAGCTGTATTTTCGTCCATAAGCATCAATAAAGGGTCCCCAAATAAGCGTACCCATTGCAAATGCAATCAAAAAAATGGCAAGCGACTGGGCGATATGGGCTACGCTGACATCAAATTCTGTGGCCATTTCATGAAACGAAGGCAGATAAGTGTCAATCGCAAAAGGCCCTAACATTGAGGACATGGCAACGATAAGCACTAAGTAACCTTTAAATGTGTGCATGGATAGTAGAGTTCTTATGAGCTTTCAGTTATCAGCGCTGAGTTGGAAGCGGGTTCACTGCCGTTTTGAAAGCACACTGCAATGGGAGGAGAATTGAACAGGTTTATTTATATATTTATAGGGTTTAAAAACAAACCCAGTTTTAGGTTGATTGAAGATACTCGTGAAAGTTAGCAGGCCTGGTTGTAGCGTCTACTGAAACCGAATAACCTTAACTAGCGATTAAGTTTAAGTTTAGGCTTGGCTTCACGGCGTTTTTCTTGAATGTCTCGATACTCTCGTTTTGTCCAGTTTTCGGCTTTTACTTGCTTTTTAGCATCCGGGGAAGCGGTTTTTTGTGATTTTTCAACCGCGCGGTTAATGTCACTCATCTCTTGTTTGGTCAGATTACGCCATTCACCCGGTTTTAATCCCTCTAAATGGACGTTCATAATGCGCGTGCGTTTCAGTTTCATAACATCATAACCAAGGTATTCGCACATTCTACGAATTTGACGGTTTAAGCCTTGGGTTAAAACAATCGTAAAGACGGTACTGGTCTTTTTAACCACTCTGCAGGGTTTCGTCACCACCCCTAGAATCGGCACGCCACTCGACATTTGTTTAACAAAATCATCTGTAATGGGTTTATCAACCACCACCATATACTCTTTATCGTGGGCGTTTTCAGCACGTAATATTTTGTTAACAATATCGCCATCGTTCGTCAAAAAAATCAGCCCTTCGGAGGGCTTGTCGATTCGACCAATGGGAAAGATGCGTTCGGGATGGTGAATGGCATCAATAATATTGCCGTCAATCTCTGTGTCGGTATTGCAGATAATACCAATGGGTTTGTTATAGGCAATATAGATGCGGTCAGACTTATTCTCTGCGATGGCATGAATCGCTTTACCATCTACTTTAACCAGGTCACCCGATTTCACTTTAGTGCCGAGTTCTGGAACCGAGCCATTAATCGTGACTCGGCTTTGTTCAATCAGGCGATCGGCTTCGCGACGTGAACAATAGCCCGAATCACTGATAAATTTATTAAGTCGTTTTTCTGATGGTGTGCTCAAAACAGGTCCCAACGCATAAGATTTTATAATAAAGCCTATTAAACCATATCATCCATGACGATGGGTTTTGACAAAGCCGGTTATTGCATAGACCATTATAAGTTTTTAAAGAATCGCATCTCTAACATAATCATCAGCGTCACATCTGCATCAGAAAATTTATCCTCATCCACCCACCTTACAGCCGGTTCCACTTCAAAATAAAGCCACGTTTTATAAGCACGCTCACGCCAGTTTAAGGCGAAGCCATAGCCTGTTTGTTTAAAATTGTCCGTTTGACTGTCCAAGGTTGTCCAAGCCTGATAACTTAAAATACGATACGGATTAATAATTTTATAAAGTAACAGACGTTGCGTCATTTCATAATAAGTGCCGTCATTCCACCAAGTGCCATCGGTTTGAGATCTGAAAAGATGTTTTTGGTCAATCGACTTATCAAACACCACTTTAGAATCTAAACCTGGACCCGCGACCCTTTCCCAAAACACACTGTGCGTCATGCGATTACTCCAACTATCGGTTAACGCGAATTTATAACGTTTTTTTACTCGAATGTAGGGATCAAGATTGGTCACATTGTTAAATCTAGCACCGGCATCTAAATAGATCTCATGGCCTCTAGATGGGTCTAGAAGCGCTTGTAAGCCCAATAAAGCCTCACCCTCTTCTTCATAAATCTCGTTGACTAAATCATTATTGCCTCTGTTCTTAACGGTCGCATCTTGAGTGCTGAATAATAGATGCCAGTTTTTACGTAACTTAGGCAACGCTAATTTCGCTCTAAAACGCATCTGCATTTCGACTTCACCTGAATCATGAAAAACAACCGGCGTCATAATGTCTAAACGGCTGTCTTTGGTTGAATCGAACGCCTCCTCTGTTCCAAAGTAATTATCAATGCCAACGCCCGTATCTTGAACATATCCACCTAACCAAACCTGAAAAATCTCTAAAGAGTGTAAAGAACTTTTCAACCAATTTTGTTCGGGTTCTTGTAATAGATACTCTTGGTGAAGTTTTTCGGAATATTGCGGTGGCGGTGGCGCTTTGGGTTGCGAAGAAAGTTCAGGGGAGTGGGGTTCAGAATGATGAGTCAACAATGCTTCATCCGAGGCGAAGGCAGGGCATGATAAAATAGCGAAACTAATTAACATTAAGGTTACTATACTATTTTGGTTTACTTTGATTAACATCTAACCATCCTTAATAACCTCTACTAAGCAACGTGTAACCCTATGACCGATACCATTTCTCAAGTTCAGGCAACATTTGAGCCTCTTGAAGACAGAATACAACTTAATATTACCACGCAAAGCCATCAAGTCTTCTCTGCATGGATTACACGACGCTATTTGAAGTTATTAATCCCTGCGTTGCAAGGCAAGCACCCTCTAACCAAAAAAGCCCTTTTATCCGATGAAGCAATGAGAATAATGACGCTTCAAGAAAACGGTAAGGATGCGCGATCAGCGAACTTTGAAACGTTTAAAGTTGATGAAAATGCGGAATATCCATTGGGTAAAAAACCGATTATTTTGGCTAAGATTGCATTTAAAGCACTGAATACCGATGCCCCTATGATGGAGTTAAATCCAGAGCAGGGAGCGGGCTTGGCGATTCCCTATAATACGTATGTTTTAAAGTTAATGCTAAACGTATTGGAGCAAGCTTTACAACTCGCTGCTTGGGATTTAGAGCAGGATGAAAGCCTAGCACTTCCAATACAACTCAGCTTACACTGAATACCTTAGAACTTCTTCACACGATAATATTCCTACCAACCCCCTTCAAATGCAATGCCGACGAGTACAATCAGACCGATCCAATGATTTTGTAAAAACACCTTAAAGGCCACGTCTTCTTTCTTTTGAGCCAATCGCTTCAAATCAAACAAAAACCAAAAACCAACCAGCAACACACTTACATAGTAAACGTCACCCAAACTAAAGAGCTGGCCAATCCAAATCAGTAATCCCAGCATGACCGCCTGAAAAAACCCAATCCACAAGACTAAATGCTCTGCAAACAAAATTGCCGTTGACTTGATTCCGACCTTAATATCATCTTCTTTATCGCCGACCGCATAAGCCGTATCATAAATTAAAGACCAGACCATGGTAGCCGCAAAAATCGGCCATACTTGCCACGGCACATCATTTAAAACCGCAGCAAAACCCATTGGAATCGCCCATGCAAAGGCCGCACCTAAAAAGGCTTGTGGCCAATGCGTGTGTCTTTTCATAAACGGGTACAAGGCGGCTAAACCGACGGCTACCAACGACAGCCATACGGTTAAACTGTTAAGCGTGAGCACCAAACCAAAGGCAATAAAACAGAGCAGCCCAAAAAAACTAAGCGCCTCTTTACTGGATAACGCACCCGTTGCTAAGGGTCGATTGCATGTTCGTTCAACCTGCCCATCAAAATTTCGATCCGCAAAGTCGTTAATCACACAACCAGCAGAACGCATAAGAACTGCGCCAAAGACAAAGATAAATAGAACCCATAGATCAGGAAAGCCTGACGAAGCTAGCCATAAGCTCCATAAAGCGGGCCACAGAACTAGATAAATACCAACAGGCCTGTTGATTCGTGTAAGAGAGAGATACGCCTGAAATTTGCTCATCGCAGTTTATTTATTAAGTTCTGAATAGTTTGAAGAGCATCAGACGGAATTTCTAGGCGTGCATCGGCTATGCCTTGTAATTCTTTATAATGCAAACAGACTCTATTGTTTTCTTTGTGCCACTCAATCATATAACCCCAACCTAAAATGTGTATTTGCCCTGCATCTTGTTTACTAATAAGCCAACCTGCTTCCAGCATTCGTTTCTGCAAGCTTTCAGCTTGTGTGGGATCAATGGTGATAAAGTGCATTTAAATAAGCAGGCCTGTCTACTTTTTAATCGGCTTAATCCAGCCCTTAAGCGTTAACTGTTTAGAGCGACTTAAAGTGAGTTCACCTTCAGGCACGTCTTTGGTAATGGTCGAACCCGCACCGATGGTGGCATCTGACCCAATTTTTACCGGTGCAACTAGTTGAGAGTCTGAACCTACAAACACATTATCACCAATATCCGTTAAATGCTTATTCACACCATCATAATTACAGGTAATCGTACCCGCCCCAATATTGCAGTTTTCGCCCATCAACGTATCACCGATATAGCTTAGATGACTGACCTTGGAACCTTTTCCAATTTTGGCTTTTTTTGTTTCAACAAAATTACCAATTTTAGCTTCAGCTGCAAGTTCTGTCCCGGGACGTAAACGTGCATAAGGACCGATACTGCAATCATTCGCAATCGTCGCCTCATTAATATGAGAAAAGGCTTCAATTGTCACATTATCGGCGATAGTTGAATTTTTAATAATACAGTTGGCACCAATTGTTACATTATTGCCGATGATAACCTCACCCTCAAAAATGACATTGATATCAATACTAACATCCATACCTATGCTGACAGAACCGCGAACATCGACCCTTGATGCATCAATAACGGTCGCACCCTGAATCATTAAGTTTTCAACTTGTAAGGTTTGGTATCGTCGCTCTAAATCTTGTAATTGAACTTTATTATTTACCCCTAATACTTCAATTTCGAAATTGGGTTTCGTGGTGTGAACTTCAAAACCGGACTCTACACACATCGCAATAATGTCCGTTAGATAAAACTCACCCTGCGCATTATTTGAAGAAAGATTCGCTAACCATGATTTAAGGTAGTTACCTTTAACAGCCATAATGCCCGTATTCACTTCTTTAATTAACTTTTGCTCTTGCGACGCGTCTTTCTCCTCAACAATGGCTTGAACTTGTAAATGATTATTACGAACAATCCGTCCATAGCCTGATGAATCAGGAAGTTCAATCGTCAAAAGTGCTAAAGGATGCGTGTCATCAACTAAAGATAATAAATCTTCAAGGGTTTGTTGTGATGTTAAAGGAACATCACCATATAAAATCAAAACAGTATCGTCATCAAAGTAGTAAGAATTTGCTTGAACAACAGCATGTCCTGTTCCTAACTGATTCTCTTGCAACACAAAACTAAGGTTCTCACCAGTCACCATTGACTTAACGGATTCAGCCCCATGCCCAATCACCGTAATGATATCGTTAGAATCTAACGATTCAGCTGTATCAATCACATGCTGTAACAACGCCTTCTGAGCCAAAGGCTGCAGTACCTTAGGTAAATGAGACCGCATTCGCGTCCCTTTACCTGCCGCAAGAATAACAACTTTTAAAGACATACAATTCTCCTAAACTAATCTGAATACACTAAGAAAATGTATTTAGATTAATCATCTTTTTGAATTAGAAAAGAGTGACTGGTTTCAAGATCAAGGCGGTAAAAATGAGTGTGGAATTCCACACACATGTTACCTACACAGAGATTGAATTCAGACAACTTTTATAAACAAAAAGGCAAAAAAAAAGCGCCATAAAGGCGCTCTTAACAAAGATTAACTATTAAGCCATCCCAGTTTTATGCAAACGATCTCTCATTTTAGAAATCGATTGAATTTGAGCAACGGCTTCGGCAAGTTCAACTTGCGCTTTTGCAATATCAGTTTCTGATTTTGCATTATCCATTGCTTCTACAGCACGCTGCTTAGCGGCAAGCGCTTCAGCTTCATCAAGATCACCGGCACGAATAGCTGAATCTGCAAGAACAGTTACAACACTCGGCTGAATTTCGATGATACCACCATTGACGTAGAAGTGTTCTTCTACGCCATCAGTAATAACGCGAACTGAACCAGGCTTCAAAGAGCTAAGGAACTGGGTATGATGAGGTAGGATACCTACTTCACCATCGGCAGCCTGTGCATAAAGCATCTCCGCTTTACCAGAGAAGATTGCGCCTTCTGCACTTACAATATCGACTTGCATTGTGACTGCCATGATCAATTAACCTTTATACTTTTTAGAGTTCTCTAGAACTTCGTCGATGTCACCAGCATACATAAATGCCTGCTCAGCTACATCATCTAATTCGCCAGAGATAATCATTTTGAAACCACGGATTGTTTCTTTAAGTGGTACATAACGACCATCTTCACCCGTGAATACCTTAGCTACGAAATAAGGCTGAGAGAAGAAACGTTGCATCTTACGAGCGCGAGCTACAAGATTACGGTCTTCTTCTGAAAGCTCATCCATACCAAGAATAGCAATGATGTCTTTTAACTCTTTATAACGCTGAAGAGTCTGCTGTACACCACGTGCTACATCATAATGCTCTTGACCAACAACGAGAGGGTCAAGCTGACGTGAAGTTGAATCCAGAGGATCGATAGCAGGATAAATACCTGTTTCAGCGATCGAACGGTTCAATACAACAGTCGCATCTAAGTGAGCAAACGTAGTAGCTGGAGCCGGGTCAGTCAAGTCATCCGCAGGTACGTATACCGCTTGGATAGAAGTGATTGAACCTGTCTTAGTAGACGTAATACGCTCTTGTACCTGACCCATCTCTTGGGTAAGAGTTGGCTGGTAACCTACCGCAGATGGCAAACGACCTAACAATTCAGATACTTCAGTACCAGCAAGTGTATAACGGTAGATGTTATCTACGAAGAAAAGAATATCACGACCTTCGTCACGGAAGTACTCAGCCATGGTTAAACCAGTCAAAGCAACACGTAAACGGTTACCTGGAGGCTCATTCATCTGACCATAAACAAGAGCAACTTTATCAAGTACTCCTGATTCTTCCATTTCATAATAGAAATCGTTACCTTCACGAGTACGCTCACCTACACCAGCAAATACTGAGTAACCTTCATGCTCCATCGCGATATTACGGATCAATTCCATCATGTTAACGGTTTTACCAACTCCAGCACCACCGAATAATCCAACTTTACCACCCTTAGCGAATGGGCAGATTAGATCGATAACTTTAACACCAGTTTCTAGTAGTTCTTCAGACGCCGCAAGCTCATCAAATGCAGGAGCTGGACGGTGAATTTTGCTCATAGCTTCAGCTTCTACAGGACCCGCATTATCAATTGGGTTACCAAGAACGTCGAAGATACGACCTAATGTTGCTTTACCAACCGGAACCGAAATCGGTGCTCCAGTATTAGAAACAGCCATACCACGCTTTAAACCATCAGATGAACCCATTGCGATTGTGCGCACTTTGTTATCACCGATTTGCTGTTGAACTTCAAGAGTTAGATCAACTCCGTCAACAGTTAAAGCGTCATAGATGTTAGGTAAATCAGCACCTTTAAACTCGACGTCAACAACGGCGCCGATAATTTGTACTATTTTTCCACTCATAATCTTTAACCTTTTATTGAAACTTTCAAACTTAAACAGCTGCTGAACCAGCAACAATTTCTGAAATTTCAGCAGTGATCGCAGCTTGACGTGCCTTGTTATAAGACAGCTTCAATTCTTTGATCATATCACCAGCATTGTCAGTAGCAGATTTCATTGCAACCATTCGAGCACCTTGCTCACAGGACGCATTCTCTACAACCGCACCATATACGGTGGCTTCAATATAACGACGCATTAACAAATCTAATGCAGTCGGCGCATCGGGTTCATATAAATAATCCCAATGCGTATCTCCAGCATTGTCATCAGATTGCAAAGGCACAAGTTGTTGTACAGTAGGTTTTTGTGTCATGGTATTAACGAATTCGTTAGACGCTAAATACACTTCATCAATGTCACCTTCATCAAACTTGTCTAAAACAACTTTAATTGTACCAACCAGGTCCTCAATGTGAGGGGTATCACCTAAATCAGAAACAGTTGCAACAACATTTCCACCGTAAGAACGGAAGAACGTTTGTGCTTTGTTACCAACTAAAGCAAGTTCCACCTCAACACCCTGCTCTTGCCAAGCTTTTAGCCTAGGAAGAATTGCACGGAATAAGTTTGAGTTTAAACCACCACAAAGTCCACGATCAGAAGAGATAACCATTAAGCCAATACGTTTTACTGAAGCACGTACTTGAGTATAAGGATGCTTATACTCAGGATGTGCACCAGAAACATGGCCAATAACTCTCTTCACTTTTTCGACGTATGGTTTTGTCGCTTCCATGCGGGCTTGAGCCTTACGCATTTTAGACGCCGCCACCATCTCCATGGCTTTAGTGATTTTCTTGGTATTTGTTACGGAGCTAATTTTAGCTCGTATTTCTTTACTACCGCCTGCCATGGCTTACTCCTTAATTAGTAAACGCCGTTAGCCTTGAATGACTCAACACAAGCTTTAACAGCCGCGATGATATCGCCATTCCAGTCACCCTTCTCATTGATTTGGGCAGCTAAGTCAGCATTTGCAGAATTTAAGTGAGCATGTAGTGCCGCTTCAAAGCTTAATAGCTTATCAACGTCTACATCATCTAAGTAGCCTTCATTAGCAGCATACAAAGAGATAGCCATCTCTGCGATAGTAAGCGGAGAGTATTGCTTTTGCTTCATCAATTCAGTTACGCGCTTACCACGCTCTAACTGTGCTTTAGTCGCAGAATCAAGATCCGAAGCAAACTGAGCAAAGGCCGCTAATTCGCGGTACTGGGCTAAGTCTAAACGGATACCACCACCTAACTTCTTAATTGCTTTAGTCTGAGCAGCACCACCAACACGTGATACAGATAAACCAGCATTAACAGCAGGACGAATACCCTGAGAGAACAATCCTGTCTCTAGGAAAATCTGTCCATCTGTAATCGAGATTACGTTAGTTGGTACGAAAGCAGATACGTCACCCGCCTGAGTTTCGATAATAGGAAGAGCAGTCAAAGAACCAGTCTTACCTTTTACTTCACCATTCGTGAACTTCTCAACATAATCAGCAGATACACGAGCTGCACGCTCAAGTAAACGTGAATGAAGATAGAAAATATCACCAGGGAATGCTTCACGTCCAGGTGGACGACGAAGTAATAAAGAAATCTGACGGTATGACTGGGCTTGCTTAGTTAAATCATCATAGATGATTAAAGCGTCTTGACCACGGTCACGGTAGTATTCACCCATAGCACAACCAGCGAAAGCCGCTAGGTACTGAAGAGCCGCTGGATCAGAAGCGTTAGCTGCAACGATAACTGTGTTATCCATTGCGCCATATTCTTCTAATTTACGCGCTACGTTAGCAACAGTTGAGGCTTTTTGCCCCATTGCAACGTAAATACATTTAACACCAGTATCTTTTTGAGAAATGATCGCATCAATAGCGATTGCAGTCTTACCAGTCTGACGGTCACCAATGATCAACTCACGCTGGCCACGGCCAACTGGGATCATTGAATCGATAGACTTAATACCAGTCATCATTGGCTCATCAACGGATTGACGATCAATAACACCAGGGGCGATACGCTCGATAGGTGAAGTGACCTTAGTTTCAACAGGACCTTTACCATCGATTGGACGACCTAATGCGTCTACAACACGACCGTTAAGTTCTGGACCAACCGGTACTTCTAAAATGCGACCAGTACATTTGACTACGTCACCTTCAGAGATGTGCTCATATTCGCCTAATACAACAACACCTACAGAATCTAACTCTAAGTTTAGAGCCATACCGTAAGTGTTTTCGTCGAATTGAACCATCTCACCATACATAACATCTGAGACACCGTGAACAAGTGCGATACCATCAGCGATGCTAACGACTGTTCCTTCACTGCCAGACTCAGCTGCACCGTCAAAACCTTTAATACGGTCTTTGATTAGGTTGCTGATTTCAGAGGCATTCAATTGCATGTTTGTTCCTCTCCATTATTGGGCGATTGCTGCGCCAAGTTTGTTAAGTTTTGATAAAGCTGAGCCATCAATAGCCCAGTCGCCGACCTTAATCTGAATTCCTGCAATAAGGCTAGGATCTTCTTTATAAGTTATTTCGACTTCAGCATCAAACTTAGCATTTAAAGCAGCACTTAATTGTTTCTTCTGCTCAACCGTTGCTTCACGTGCTGAAATAACAGTGGCACGAACACGTTTCTCTTCAATTGCTTTCAGCTCTTCAAAAGCATCAGCAAGAATAGGAAGTGCAGCCAATCTCTTATTGTCAGCCATAACAGTAAGAAGGTTTTTACCTTCTTTAGTCAGACTTGAATCCATCACAGCTTCAAATACAGAAACAATATCTGTACCTGAGTAAGCTGGGTTCGCAATCATATCTTGCATTGCTTCATCTGAAGCAATCGTTGATAAGTTTGCAAGTTCTTCTGACCATTCTGCTAGCTGATTTTGTTCTTTTGCGTTAGCAAAAGCAGCTTCAGCGTAAGGTCTTGCAATTGTCATTAATTCTGCCATAGAAGTTTCCTTAGATTGATTTAACTAAGGTTTCAAGCATGTCGTTATGTGCTGCAGCGTCAACTTCTTTTCTAAGAATTTGCTCTGCACCAGCCACCACAAGTGAACCTACTTCTTTACGAAGATCTTCTCTTGCACGACTAACTTCTTGCTCAATTTCTGCATGGGCGGAAGCTTTAATACGGTCAGCTTCTTCAATGGCTTTTACTTTCGCATCATCTACGATTTCAGAACCACGCTTTTCAGCTTGACCTAGTATATTCTGAGCTTGAGCTTTTGCGTCTTTCAACACATCTTTAGCTTTTTGTTCAGCTAGCTCAAGTTCATGCTTACCTTTCTCAGCGGCTGAAAGTCCGTCAGAAATTCTCTTCTGACGATCTTCCATTAGCTTAGACATCGGCCCCCACAGCACTTTGTTCACAAACCAGATTAATAGCACAAATGCTAACATCTGAATGAGAAGCGTTGCGTTAATACTCACAGTGGTTACCTCGCCATTCGTTAATTATAATAATTAAGGTTTAATTTCAATTAAGCGCCAAGAGCCGCTGTCATTGCACCTACGAATGGGTTAGCGAACAAGAACCACATAGCAAATGCTAGGATGATGAACGGGAAAGATTCCATCAGACCAGCGAAGATGAACATGTTAGTCATTAATGCTGGACGCATCTCTGGCTGACGTGCAATTCCTTCTAGTGTCTTAGAACAAATAAGACCCCAACCAATTGCTGAACCTAGTCCAGCAGCAGCTAAAATTACACCTACACCAATAGCAGTTGCAGCGTAGATATCAGCAATCATAGTAGCAGTTACTTCCATCGACTTTCTCCTAAAGTTTTACAGTTAAAAATAAAAAAAATAAATTGTTAAAGCTTTTCACTTTTGATCTCATTTTAATGAAACCTCCAGTTAGGTGCGCTTAAACCTTATTGGTAACTTGGCAAAACCAAGTTACCTACTCCTTTCTAATCGTTTACCTGGGTTTAGCTTAGTGACCTTCGTCGTGAGCCATTCCCAAATATACAATTGTAAGCACCATAAAGATAAAGGCTTGAAGAGTGATAACCAACAAGTGGAAGATCAACCAACCTAAGTCTAATACGATTTGTAGAGGTGCCCAGAATAAAGCAGCGGCACCCACTGCCATAGTTCCACCAATCAATGCGATCAGTAAGAATACAAGCTCACCTGCGAACATGTTACCGAACAGTCGCAATGCAAGTGAAAGAGGTTTTGATATTTCTTCAATGAATGTCATCACAACATTAAACGGAATGAAGAATTTACCAAATGGGTGGAATAGGAACATTTTAGTAAAGCCCCATACACCCTTAATTTTGATGTTGTAGTAAAGAATTAAAGCAAATACTACAAGTGCCATACCCAATGACGTGTTCAAGTCAGTTGTTGGAACAACCTTTAGATACGCATGAGAATCGCCAGTAATGATCTGGAATAAGTAAGGTAGAAGATCAACCGGGATTAAATCCATAAAGTTCATTAACCAAACCCATACAAAGATGGTTAAGGCCAATGGCGCAATAATAGGGTTATGGCCTGGGAATGCATCTCTTACGTTAGTAGCAACGAAATCAAGAATCGATTCTACAAAGTTCTGGAATCCACCTGGGGTTCCTGTTTCTAATTGCTTACCTAGACGTGCTGATACAAATATGATCAACGCACCCAATAACGCACTTACCACTATGGTATCTAGATTTAATGTCCAGAAACCTTCACCAATACTATTATTGGTCAAGTGATGTTGAATATACTCAACCGTTCCCATCTTTTCAGCACTCAAGGGTCTTCTCCTTAGTCAGTCAAACGACGCTTACCTTTAAGGTTAAACATTTGGCCAATCTGCATAACCACAAAGGTTAATACAACAGGCATTGGTTCAAACTTAAAGAGCGACAGCCCTAAAATAAATAACACAGCTAATAGAACAAATCTAATCACTGCACTCATATATAAAATCAAAATTCCGGTTTTTGGATCTTCTTCTGCGGTTTCATTGGCTTTTTTAAATGTTATGCTCAGCATTAACACATTTAATATTCCAATTAAAAAACCATAACCTGCAGATTCGGCTGAACCTTGCGATGCAAATATTAGTATCGCGATTAATCCAATCGCTCCCTGTATCTTTAAAGGCTGACTAAGACTTTTTATCATCTTGTTGCTCTTTTTCAGGTAACGGGTCTAATTTGCTCGAAAGTTTAGAAACCTTTTGTATCCCACCAACAAAGCCCATCACACCGCACACCATCATAAATATGGGTGTGGTTTCAAACAGCATATCTAATGCATATCCAACTAAAAAACCGGCAACAATCGTTGCGGTAAACATTGAACCGGCCCCCATCAGCAAAAAGTTTAATGCTGGTTTTGGCGCTTCACCTGCTTTTCGAGTTGGCGATTTACTGCTTGAATCGTTCATGTAATGGCAAACTCTGTTAATGATACTTTTTAGTTTAGTATTCTTCAACCTAAACGCGGCCTAATGATATAGGTTTATAAAGTCAAAAGCTACCTTAAGGACTTGTTTTTATCCGCTTTTTATTCGCATCATCGCTAGATATCACAACATAATGTGCTACTGACTTAATCTGCCACTAGATATGCTTAATGTGTGCCTAAAAAAATTTAATAATCTACAACATTTACATTGAAAAATTTTTAAAATAATTTCAATATTCGATTTAACTCATCGATATCGCTGTAACTAATTTCTAAGCGCCCTTTGCCACTCTCTCGATGATTAATTTTTACGTTAGCATCTATTTTTTCAGCAAGTTGTTGCTGTTTTTCAGATATCTCTTCAATATGAGGAATGGCTTTTCTTTTAACTTCATTAACCAATGACTTCGGCACCAAAACTTGTTGAGCAGCCGACTCCATTTCGCGCACTGACCAACCTTTATCAACGGCTTTTGTTACCAACTCTATCTGAACTTTCTCGGGTAAGCTGATAATGGCGCGTGCGTGGCCCATACTGATGTCGCCTTTATGAAGCTTTTCTTGTATTTTCTTAGGTAACTTCAGCAAACGTAACAGGTTAGATACAGCCGTTCTTGAACGACCGACGGAATCAGCCACTTCTTGCTGTGTTAAATCAAACTCTTTTATTAAACGCTTTAAGCCAATCGCGGTTTCAATGGGGTTTAAATCTTCACGCTGAATATTCTCAATTAACGCTAAGGCAAGCGTCGTTTGACTGTCTGCTTGACGAATCACCACCGGCACTTTATCCAGGCCTGCTAATTGTGATGCGCGCCAACGACGCTCACCCGCAATAATCTCATAGCGGTCATCGCCCAATGGCTTTACGATAATGGGCTGAACCACACCTTGCACTCGAATAGAGTCCGCCAACTCCTGAAGTGCTGCGTCATTAAATTCTTGACGTGGTTGATACTGACCCGCTTGTAACTGCCCAACGGCTATTTTTTCGATGCGTAGATCGGAACTGTTGTTCTCTGACTTTTGTTTTGCACCAATCATGGCGTGAATACCACGAGTTCCCATTCCTGATCGTTTCTTTGCCACTGTGTCGTCCCTTTGTTGTCAGAGTTAAATTTGGGTTTTGCGAATCAGCTCGTTTGCCAATGCTAAATAGGCAATTGCCCCGTTGGAGGCGGCATCATAATCTAATATAGACTCACCATAACTGGGCGCTTCTGCTAAACGAACGTTTCTTGGAATAATCGTTTGCAGTACTTTCATACCAAAGTGTGCCACTAACTGGTTAGAGACATCGTTTGCTAGGTTGTTTCGTCGATCATGCATGGTGCGTAAAAGACCATCTATATGCAAGGTATCGTTTAGTTGTTCTTGTACTGTTTCAATGGTATCCATCAAAGCCGACAGCCCTTCTAAGGCAAAAAACTCACATTGAACAGGCACCAAAATACCGTCGGCAGCGGTTAAGGCATTAATCGTCAACATATTAAGTGTGGGTGGACAATCGATTAACACCACATCGTAGCTATCACGGACTTTTTTTAACGATTTACGCAGACGTTTTGGCCCCATATCTTCTTCAAGAAGGGTCACTTCTGCGGCGGTTAGATCTCCATTTGCTGGCA
>Ga0307994_1001080_pt1 | contig 17160 bp, 14 predicted proteins | sample EllFjometagen261_FD_203171 | JGI IMG/M metagenome (GOLD analysis project Ga0307994, IMG submission 203171) | Marine microbial communities from Ellis Fjord, Antarctic Ocean - #261 | ecosystem: Environmental > Aquatic > Marine > Unclassified | place: Southern Ocean | collected 2014-11-02 | reverse complement strand
GTCATTAAAACGAGCCATACCATCGTCTAACAACACACCTTTGTGCATTGCATTCACTTGATCCATGGTAACGTGCCCCATAACCCGCACGGCGTATTCACGCTCGATAGTGGTCGATGGGTGCATTAATGCGTTAGCCAACTCACCGTCTGTGGTAAATAACAATAGACCTGATGTATTGATGTCTAAACGACCCACAGCAATCCAGCGCTCGCCTTTTAAGCGTGGCAGCTTATCAAACACAGTAGATCTATTTTCTGGGTCAGAACGAGTAACAATTTCACCTTCAGGCTTATTATAAATAAGCACACGGCGTTCAACGTTAGTAGGTGACACAATATCGACCTGTTTACCATCAACAGAAATATGATCACGCCAAGTAACGCGATCACCCAATTGGGCTTTTTCTTTATTGATAGTCACTCGTCCTGCGGAAATCCAACGCTCCATTTCTCGGCGTGAACCCACACCCGCTCGGGCAAGTACTTTTTGAAGTTTTTCGTCGCTGGTTTTTTGTTCAGCAAACTCGGCTAGTTCCTCTAGGGGAAGGTCTTGATCTGTCATGATAGTCCCATCAATACAGTTAATATGAATCACCATTATAGCTTAATGAATTGGCTCCGTCACGACCTCGATTTCCTGCTGTTGAGGTTGTTTTAATTTGGCTGGAGCCATGGTGGCCTCATCCCACGAGGCTAATTCATCTAATGCTGGCAAATCACTGAGTTGCTTTAGATTGAAGTGATCCAAAAACTCTTTGGTGGTAGCAAATAGCTCAGGACGACCAGGCACCTCTTTGTGGCCAACGCAGCGGATCCAAAACCGATCTATCATTGTATGAATAATTGAAGAACTCACCCCCACACCCCGTATCGATTCAATCTCTCCTCGAGTAATGGGTTGTTGATAAGCAATAATAGCGAGGGTTTCAAGCAATGCTTTAGAGTACTTTTGAGGTTTTTCTTGCCATAAGCGGGCCACCCAAAGGGCATAGTCTTGTTGCACCTGAAAACGGAACCCAGACGCCACCTCGACTAGCTGATAACCTCGTCCATCGTAACTTCTTTGTAGCTCCCTGAGTGTTTTTTTAATCCGCTTATTATCAACACCGTCGTACTCGTCAAACACTTGACCCAAACGCTCAACGCTTAAGGGCTTATCCGCAGCCAACAGCAAAGCCTCCAATACCGGAGCAAGCTCAGTAATCATAGGACAAGCTCCTGATTGGGAGAATCATTCTGCCCCCCTAAACTGACATGGATCGGCCCGTACTCTTGTGCCTGTACTAACTTAATCAATCTTTCCTTCACCAATTCCATCATCGCCAAAAAAGTAACTACCATACCCATACGCCCTTCCGATAAGTTGAATAGGTCGTAAAACGACATGAATTGGTGCTCTTGCAATTGAGCCATTAGGCTCGACATTCGTTCACGTGTTGAAAGTCGCTCGCGGGATATAGTGTGATGTTGGTACATGTCACATCGCTTCAGCACATCACTATACGCCGCCAGTAATTCGTCCATTTTCACAATAGGCTGTGGACGGGCCTGTTTAATATCAGGCATGTTCATACTCACAGAAAAATTATCTCTATCCATACGGGGTAATTCAGCCACTCTTTCTGAGGCGCTTTTAAAACGTTCGTATTCTTGCAACTGTTTTATTAATCTGACCCTAGGATCTTCTTCGTCATCATCTACGGTCTGAGTTCTCGGAAGTAAGCTACGACTTTTTATTTCCGCCAGTGTCGCAGCCATTACTAAATACTCTCCAGCCAGCTCAAATCTATTAGATTCCATGAGCTCAATGTAAGCGATATATTGATAGGTAATCTTAGCCACATCAATGTTAAGTATATCTAAATTATGACGTCGAATTAGATATAGTAATAAATCTAATGGCCCTTCAAAGGTGGTTTCTAAAATAACTTGTAACGCATGGGGAGGGATATATAGATCCACAGGTATTTCGTATTCTTTGCCATCTACCCTCACGTCCACCTTAAAATAACTCCCAAACAGGACGGCATGAATTAGGCAATTTCGGGTACTGGCCCAACCTAACCCACTTATAGTCTGGATTATGGAAATCACTGCCTACAGATGCATGAAAATCAAATTCGTCACATATAACCGCCATTTCTTCGGCGACTCCGGGTACTTGGTTGCCAGCACACACTTCAATAGCTTGTCCGTTTGCATCTGCAAAATCTGCCATTAAACGCCGGCGTTTAGTACGGGTCATTTTATAACGACTTGGGTGAGCTAACACGGCAATGCCCCCTGCTGCACTAATCCACTCAACAACCTGTTCTAAGTCCGGCCAAACGCCGGATACATCGCCAACCTTGCCCGCCCCTAAATATTTGTTAAAGGCTTGACCTACACTTGACACCATACCTTCTTCCACCATGTACTGGGCAATATGAGGTCGACCGATTTGACTATCTCCTGCAAGCTTCGTTGCACCCTGGGTAATATCTGGAAACCCTCGCTGAGTTAATTTTTTAGCAATAGTTCTTACTCTTTGTATGCGCAATTGTGTTTGATGAGTTACAGCAGTTTCAATCGCTGTAGAATTAACATCTATATTTAAACCCACAATATGTACACCCATATTGTTCCATTGACTAGAAAGCTCTATACCATTAATAATGTTTATTTCGTCATCTTTATAACAGTTATTATGTTCAGCCAATTGTAGGTGAGCCTTAACCGTATCATGGTCTGTAATTGCAAGATGAGTAATACCACGTTCAATTGCTAAATCTATTAATTCTGTCACTGGCAGGCTACCATCAGAACATTTTGTATGAGTGTGTAGATCGTATTTATTCATTAGTATTAGTTTTGTTTTAAATTAAATTAAGTTATTATCACTCTGCACATTTTATAATATAAAAAATAAATTAATTGCTTATCAATTTAAACGACTCTTTAATCAAAATTAATTGATTACTATCGATTAAATAACCACTTAAAAATAAATGTTTGTGCAACTTTAAATGCAACTAATCGTGGAACCATTATGACTGAATTTTATGAAATTGCCCGTAATAAAAATCGTTTTCGTGCGGCATGCAAAGATCTAAATGTAGAACAGCTAGAAACTATGGCAAATCATTTGTCTGAGTTTATCGAAAAACGCGCCCAAGAAGAAGTGGCACTTGCTCAGAATTCCGCCAAAAAGGATGCCGAAAAACAAGCTATCTTTGCAGCTATTGCAGAAGCAGGACTAACCCCAGAAGATTTTTTCTCGGCCGAAGCACCTAAAATCAAAAAAACCCGCAAACCAGTAGCCCCGCAGTATCGAATTACGGATCCTCAGGGTACCACACACCAATGGTCTGGCCGAGGGCGGACCCCCAAGGCTTTCGAATACTACTTTAACAATGGTGGCAGCAAAGACAGCTGCCGTATTTAGTGGTGTTTAAACATATGATTTAACAACCCTTCGGTAGAGGCGTCAAATTCGGCATCTTCTCCAGCGACCATGCCTGCCTGTCTCTTTTGAATTGCACTGAGAGTGGTTTTAGCGATCTGTTTACCTAGTTCAACGCCCCACTGATCAAATGGATTGATATCCCATACTACAGCCTGCACAAACACCTTGTGCTCGTATAACGCTATCAAAATCCCAAGACTTTCTGGCGTGAGCTCGTCAAACATTAGGGTACTGGACGCATGGTTACCTGGGTACAACCGATCCGGCGAAGTAGCAATGCTTTGGTCCCAGTTCAGAACATCGTCACCTAACATGAGCACTCTAGATTGCGCCACACAATTGGCTAAATTTAACGACTGTTGATACTCCAATTGAGTACGTGTAGCCCTAGTATATTCACTAGACGCTGCGCGTTTAATAGGCACAATAAAGTCGGCATAATAGGCCGGCGTGCCTTGATGCAATAACTGAAAAAATGCATGCTGAGCATTAGCGCCTACGTCACCCCATATGACTGGACTAGTATCAAAATCAACTTTTTCACCAGCATTTGTGACAGACTTCCCATTGCTTTCCATCTCTAGCTGACTAAGGTAACTGGGCAATAACTTAAGGCGACCATCATACGGTAATATTGTGTGAGCTTTTAAACCTAAAAAATTAATATTCCAAATACCTGTCAACGCCAGCATGACGGGTAAATTTTCGTGCAAGTCTGCATTCTGAAAGTGCTCATCCATGGCGTGCGCACCTTTAAGAAGCTGCTTAAAATTCGCCATGCCCAATTTAATGGCAATTGGCAGACCAATACCACTCCACAAAGAATAACGCCCCCCCACCCAATCCCATAGAGAAATTTGGTTTTCGGAAGGTATGCCCCACTCTGCCATCCGTTCTGGAAAAGCACTACAACCCACAAGGTGGTGTTGGCCAATAAGGCTATCACTGGGTATTCTTTTGCGTAACCAAGCTCGTGCAGTTTCGGCATTAGCTAAAGTATCTATGGTGGTGAATGTTTTAGAAGCAACAATAAACAACGTTGAGCCTTGATCCAAGTGCTGCAACATCTCTGCCAACTGACTGCCGTCCATGGAGGAAACAAACGTCACGTCCAGTGGAAACTTGGTCTCTACACGAAACTCCGATAAGGCATGACACACCATATTAGGGCCAATGTCAGAACCGCCTACCCCAATATTGATGACCGTGGTAATCGGCTGTCCAGAATAACCGAACCACTCACCTTGTTGTATTTTGTTAGCGATCCTTTCCATAGCCAATAAATTTTCAGCCACCAACTGGTTCACGTTCTCTCCATCTACGTGAACGCCACTGTATTTCTTTGAGGAGGCGGCTCGTAAAGCCGTATGTAATGCCGGGCGCAGCTCAGAGCGATTAACTTCTCCACCGTTATAGAGTGCTTGGGTAGCCTGTGCTAAACCTTGTTGCTTAGCTAATTCAATAAGCAGATCTAATGTCTCTGGAGTGAGTTTCTGCTTGGACAAATCCAACAATAGACCTGCAGTTTCTATAGAAAGATCGCTAAAACGTTGGGTGCCAGCCCCATTAAACAACTGTTTAAGGGAATAGGGCAAAATATCCTTCTGCAAGTGCGTTTCGAGGGCCTGCCAAGCAACACTTTGCTTTACGGTCATGAAAACTGTCCTCCTTTTAACTGCATTAGAAACTGACCCACATATTATTGATAACCCGCTTAATAACGTGTAGACATTTACTCCAGAGCTTTGGCAATCATACTGAGTGCTTGAGACTCATCTAGCACTGTCACTTGAAGATCTTGCGCCTTAATTAGTTTGGATCCTGCCTTCTCTCCCGCTACAAGGTAGTCGGTTTTCTTTGATACACTTGACATCACCTTAGCTCCCAATTCTTGTAATTGAAATTTTAGTTCATCTCGGGATAAGCTAGACAATGTGCCGGTAACAACGAAGGAAAGCGCGTTAAAAGGCAAATTTTTCTGGTTAGAATGAACTTCTACAGGATCGAATTCTGGCCAATATACGCCCACACTCTGCAGTTCTTCAATCACTGCAAGAGTATCATCGTCAGCAAAAAAATGAAGAATGCGACTCGCCACAATAGGACCAACATCCTCGACGGCCAATAGGCTTTCTATATCCGCCGACTTGATGTTTGACAGACGACCATAGTGCATAGCTAAGCTGCGAGCAGTGGCTTCACCAACTTCTCGAATACCTAAACTAAACAAAAATTTAGCCAAACTTGTGGATTTACTTTTTTGTAAAGCAGACAAAAGGTTACTGGCAGATTTCTCTCCCATACGTTCCATCCCTGCTAAGGCCTCATGATCTAAAGCATATAGGTCTGCAACGTGCTTTACTTTACCTGTTTCAACTAAAGTTTGAACTTGCTTTTCACCTAAGCCGTCAATGTCCATCGCTTTTCGCGACACAAAGTGTTTGATCGCCTGCACAATTTGAGCACCGCAACTTAAGCCGTTAACACACCTTAGGGCAGCCTCACCTTCTTCTCTCTCTACAGGGCCATGGCACATTGGACACGTTGTGGGTGCGTGTATCGTTTCCGCTGACACCTGTCGCCGCTCCAATACCACTTTCACAACCTTAGGGATTACATCACCTGCTCGTCTTACAATAACTGTATCGCCTAAATGGAGGTCTAAGCGTTGTATTTCGTCCATGTTATGTAAGGTAGCATTGCTGACAGTGACTCCGCCCACAAAAACAGGTTCTAGCCGAGCTACAGGCGTCACTGCACCTGTTCGCCCTACCTGAAAATCAACTTTTAATAAGCGGGTCATTTCTTCTTGAGCAGGAAATTTATGAGCAATTGCCCAGCGAGGAGCACGGGCAACAAAACCTAAACTTTTTTGTAATTCTAATTGATCAACCTTAAATACGATGCCGTCAATTTCGTAGGCCAAAAGAGTGCGCTTGGAGGCCAAAGTTTGGTAATAGTCCAAACAGGCTTCAATACCTTGCACACGACGCATTTCAGCGTTGATCTTAAAACCCCACACTTGAAGCTGGTGCAGAATATCGAAATGTTGCCTCGACAAAGCATTATCATCACTGACCAACCCTATGCTATATGCACATAGCTCTAGCGGCCTTTGTGCAGTAATCTTACTATCTAGTTGCCGTAAGCTTCCAGCAGCCGTATTTCTGGGGTTCACGTAAGTCTTTAAGCCTTTTGCAGCTAAACTCTTATTGAGGGCTTCAAACCCAGCACTAGGCATGTACACTTCGCCACGGACTTCTAAAGTTTTAGGCCAACCTTTACCTAACAGACATAAGGGCACCGACCCTAGAGTACGCATATTTTGGGTAATGTCTTCACCACGGCTGCCATCACCACGTGTTGCGGCAGTATCTAACAATCCATTTTCGTAAGTAAGACTTACAGCTATACCGTCTAGTTTAGGTTCACAGGTGTACATAATGAAGTCTTCTAACGGCCTGTTAGAGGACTTATTTAGCCGCTCTCTAACTCGACGATCAAATTCTCGTAAATCCTCCCCACTAAAGGCGTTATCTAGAGACAGCATAGGTAAGGCATGGGTGACTTGCTGAAAACCTTCTAGGGGCTTGTCTCCTACTCTTTGACTAGGGGAATCTGCGGTTATCCATTGCGGATTATCTGCCTCTATAGCTAACAATTGCTGCATAAGACGATCATATTCCGCATCGGGAATGCTGGGATCATCCAATATATAGTAGCTATGATTATGCTGGCGCAGTTGTTCTTTAATGACGTCTAGCGTCGTCATGGGGGAATTTAGCATTGAAGACTTCAGACTAGTGGTAAATTAAAGCTGTGCACGACGAGTCATGTTACGTCGTTCAAATTCACGAACTTGTTGGCGGCAATGTTCAATGGTTTGTGGCCGCATCACACTACGCTGCTCATCAAGCACGTCACCACCAAGGTTAGTAGCGATACACTGCGCAGTTTCAAGCATGTAATCAAACGCCTGCATACTATCTTGAGCCGTGGGTAAACCTAAAAATAAAACCACGCCAGGTGTGTGCATGTGATCCATTTCCGTTAGGTCAAAGGTACCAGGTTCCATCATGTTAGCCATGCTGAACTGAGTTTTACCCAACCTTAGACCATCTTCAAAGCGGTGGAATATACCCATTTCACCGTGAACTAGTCCACATGCTTCAACCAGCTTTAGTAACTGAGAGCCGTAAAAACCTTGACTGTCGTTGGCGGTAACAAGAATACTAATAACTTGTTCAACAACAGGTACATTGTTAGATCGTTCTTCTACTACAGCAAGGTCAAGGGCTACCTGTGCTGCCACCCGTTTGCGGCTAAGTAGTTTTTTGCCAAAGGTCATAGAAGTTACTTTAGCTAGCTTGGTAGAGAGGCTTTCATCTTGGCTGTGCTGTGCCAAGTATTCAGCACCACTAGCAGCTAACTCTTCCTCGTGTAATTCTTCGATACCTGTATCGCTAAACAAAATATCGTCACTCGTTTCATGTAACTCGTGAGGCACATGACCTTTTACCGTGGCTAATGCCGTTAGGTCTTGCTCTGCAAACAAATCACTTTGTACCATAGAGTTAGTTTCTACCCATTCATGCACAGGCCGAGTAGGGTCAAAATTTAGCGATGGCGTTGTAGCCTCTGCTGAAACATCAGGGGTACTTTCACCAACATCAGTTGTCGCAGTTAAAGCAGTGATTTCTTCAACACTTAAGCTCACTGGCATAGGGTCGAGGGTAAATACTTCTTGATTGGAGATAGCGTCAGGGGCATCTAGAACTTGTGGGCCTTGATGATCTAATGCTCCCTGTTCAAGAACAGGAACATCTTCTTCGTGCAGTTCTTCAACTACAGAGGCAGCCTCTGTAGCCTCTATTGTAACGACCACGTTTTCGGACTGTATTTCTAGCGCTGGTTCAGCTGCTACATCTTCCAGCGCAACGGTCATGGGCTCTAGATCAGCATGCAATTCAAGTTCAAGTTCAAGTTCAACGTCGCGTTCATCGTTAGAGGCTGCCGCCATAGTTGTTGCACCGACAGCACGCGCTCCACCATTAGGCAGTTCACTTGTGTATTTTTCTTGAGGTAGGCCACATAAACTTTCATCAATATCGATTTTTAACGCTGCGCGACTTGCAAACATTCTTCGCAAACCGTCTATTACTATCGTAGTAACCGTTAAACCACCAAACACTAATAACCACGTTGTTAACGTCATAAGATTGTCGATCTTTAAAATATTATATTATGGGCCACAAAGCACCTAAACCAATAGATTTAGACTATACCCCCAAAATAATAGATATAAAACCTTTAAGCGTTGTTTTTATAGACTTATTTAATGATACGCACATTAAATTCGATAAAATCGAAAAATAATGACTAATTCAACCCTTAAACTGACAACACTTGCTCTGTCATATTAATTGCCTGGGCCACATCTACTGTTACAACACGTGAAACGCCTGCTTCTTGCATGGTAACGCCGAGCAACTGAGTAGCCATTTCCATAGCAATTTTATTATGGCTAATATAAATAAACTGAACCTGAGATGACATTTCTTTAACTAGGCGTGCATATCGTTCCACATTAGCATCATCAAGAGGGGCATCTACTTCATCCAGCATACAAAAAGGTGACGGGTTAAGCTGAAAAATAGAAAAGACTAAAGCGATCGCCGTTAAGGCTTTCTCCCCACCTGACAATAGGTGAATACTACTATTTCTTTTACCTGGCGGTTGCGCCATGATGGTGACACCGGTTGCTAACATATCGTCGTCGGTAAGTTCGAGTGACGCACGCCCACCACCAAAAACTTTCGGGAATAAGGTATTTAAGCTCTCATTAACTGTATCAAAAGTTTGTTTAAATCGCGCGCGAGTTTCTTTATCAATCTTATAAATAGCCTGTTCTAAACTATCTAAAGCTTCAATCAATTCATCATACTGTTGATCAAGAAATGTTTTACGCTCTTGTTGCAATTTATATTCTTCAATCGCTACTAGATTGATTGCCCCTAATCGCTTAATACGACTTTGACACTGCTCTAATAAAAGACTTAATTCTTTTTGATCAATTGCCTCAGGCAGAATTTCAGCAAGTTTTTCTACCCGCACATTTTGCTCCATCATTGCCTGTTTAATATGATTTGCATTCACTTCTAACTCACGTTCTATTAAACGCTGATCTTGCAGAAGTACATCGCTTTGTTGAATATCATGTTCTTGTTTTAATTGCTGCTGCTCTAGCTGTAGTATCAACTGCTCCAACTCGTTAATGGCATGCCGCCGCAGGTCCATCGCAGTCTCCGTGTCCAACCGAAGTATGAGAACAGTTTCTAGCTGGCTAGCAAGGCCCTGCGCAGTGTCATCTTCTGAATGCTGTTGACTACCGCCTCTAGACTGGATTTCAGTTTGCTTATCACGCCACTCGGCACGTAGTTCATGCAGCCGCTCAACAGAACGCCCCAAACTAGTTATTTGCGCCGACACACCGTCCATACGCGCCTGAAGCTGAACCACGTTTTGTTGTTTCTGGCTAAAACCAAGCCTTGCTTGGCCTAAGTGAATTTCTATGCTTTCTTTGTCTGACTCCAACTCTGGCAGATTCAGCTGCGCAGTTTCCAAAACCAACTCGTGCTCACTCATTTCCTCTTGCAATAACGCCATTTCTTCATCTAATTGCTGCAACCTATAGGTTTGTTCTTCAATGCGCTGCTGCAAATTTTGTTGTTGCACTAGGCCTTGCTGGCTTTGCAGCTGCACTAACGCTAATGCTTGCTGTTGTTGCTGATATTGGTTTTGGCCAAGTTGCCACGTTTGACGCAGATGACTTAACGCTTGTTCTGCTTCCACCGCGCCTTCTCGCTCCAATGTTAGTTTTTTTTGTGTACTTTGCTGAAGCCCACGTAATGTTTCCTGTTGCAAGGCCAACGTTTGGACCTGTTGCTTACGTCCTAATACCCCAGTAGCACTACCTTCTCTTGGAGGTGTGCGTATCCATCCATGTCCCAACCATAACCCATCTGGCAAAACAACACTGGCATAGATAGGCAAACTAGCCAATAGATGATTAGCTTGGTGCCAGTCGTTAGCTACGTATACTTTCGCTAATAAACCCTCTAATCCAGTAGGCGCATCAAGCTTATCAAGCAACGTTGGGGAAGGGTTAATTACATCCTCAGACTGTCGATCCACGTATGGTAACAGTAACGCTAACCCTCTAATATCAGACAACTGGCCAACGTTTTGATCTGGTAATTGGGCTAATAAATAACTTCCCAACCAGTCTTGTAATACATGCTCTACGGCAACTTCCCACCCGCTTTCTACCTGCATTGCATCAATAAGCTTCGCACTCACATCAGTGTGCCACTCTGAGGGTAACTGTGCCGCACCCTGCTCAGCTTCTGTTAGTAACACGTGCAAGGATGCAAGCTGGCCCGCTAGGGTGCCCAATTCTTGTACTTGCCCATCTAGTTGCTCTTGGTGTTCACGCTCATGCTGCTTTAATGTTTGAAGTCTGCGTTCCAAGGTTGAAAGTTGTTCTGTTAAATCTTGTTGATGCTGCTGCTGTTGATCGATCTGCTCATGTAACAGATCAATATCCTCAGTGCTTGGAAGACTCAGCCCATCCAACTCCATTACACTTTTTTGGCGATCTTGTTGCGTCTGGGCAGCTTGTTGTTGTTGATGCTGCAAACCCGTTTTAGCTACTTCAATCGCTCGCTTTAAGTGCGCTTGCTGATCACTTTCCTGCTGCCATAGGAGTTGCCAGCCTTGGCGATGTTCTTCCTGATCTTGCAAATCTGTCTCGGCCTGAAATAACTGTTCCGAGGCTAACTCAGTGTCTAGCACAAGCTGATCCTGCAGCTGCCTTAGGTGGTTAAGTTCTTTGCCATCTACAGCGCATGCCTCTTCAATACGAGACAATTGTTGTTCTGCTTCAACCGTATCGGTCTGCCATCGCTGCTGCTGCTGTTTTTGGTGTTCTATGGTTTGTTCTAAGCGGGCAATATTGGCACCCAAGCTATAAAACTCACCTTGTTGCTGGGTAAAGGCATCATTGAGCAAGGATAAGTCGTTTTTTTGTACATCTATTTGCGCAAACCGCTTGTCCTGCTCGCTACGTAGCAAAATAATTTTATCTTCAATACGACCCATGCCAATACGTTGATCTACTAGCGTTTGCCATAAATCACGCCATTGCAGGGTTGCAAGCTGAGACTTATGTTGACGTTCGTTTTGTTTTAGCTCTGTGTATTGCTCTGCTGCGGTGGCTTGTTGTTTGAGAGTTTCTAATTGACGACCAAGCTCTTCTCTAATGTCTTGCAGGCGTGCTAAGTTCTCGCGGCTACGGCTGATTCTATTAGAGGTCTCCCGTCGGCGTTCTTTATAACGCGAAATACCGGCTGCTTCCTCAATATAAACACGCAGTTCTTCAGGCCGTGATTCAATTAAGCGAGAAATCATGCCCTGTTCGATGATGGAATAGCTGCGAGGGCCTAAGCCTGTGCCTAAGAACAGGTCTGTAACATCCCTTCGGCGGCACTTCTGGCCATTTAAAAAATAGGTAGATTGACCTTCACGGGTTACTTTTCGGCGGATGGAAACTTCATTATAGCTAGCAAACTCACCTGCCAGGGTGCGATCTTCATTGTCGAACACCAGTTCAACAGTTGCCTGGCCAACAGGTTGGCGGGTGGTGGAACCATTAAAGATAACGTCAGTGGCGTTTTCGCCACGCAAGTTTTTGGCAGAACTTTCTCCCATTACCCAACGCACCGCGTCAATGACATTAGACTTACCACAGCCATTGGGGCCCACAACAGCGCACAGATTACCAGGTAAACTAACCCTGGTGGGATCAACGAATGATTTAAAACCAGCTAATTTGATGCTCTTTAGGCGCATCCATAAACTCTATTATTGTTATTCTCTGTGGTAGATTACTTCAGGATTTGGTCAATGGTCAAATATACTTTTTCACTGTCCGTACCAGCAACAGTAACGGCAAGCGTTTGACTGACATAGTCACCCGCTTTTTGTCCAGGCACTCCAGCCATAGCAACATGAGCACTTAGGTTCAGGGTTTTATAATCAGCCAAATGAGTACCCTGTTGAAGCGCCATAGCATCGGTTAAAAGCACATCTAATGGAAGGTTACTAGGATTGAGTTTGATTGCAAATAGTGGCATGCCTCGTTCGGCCTGCCTAGCATAGACAAATAGCACCGCTGGCGATGACTCAGGTATTGATAGTCCATTAGCCAAAGAAACCTTTATGGCTACAGCTAAACCCAACCCCAGACTTGGGTCATCATTAAGCATTTGTTGAGCACTGGCAATGCCAGCTTGCAGTGACGCTTTACCCTGCCCCTCGCCCACTCTGGGTAACGCGCGCTGCCAAAACTGTATAGCAGCGTCATAACTTTCGCTTTCAAAAGCTTGAATACCTAACAAACTCAAAGCCGAAACATCTTTAGGGTCTTGTGCCATAGCTGCAGCAATTGCTTGATTCACCCGCTGGCTAAACTCGCCTTCATTAAAAAACAAAGCTTGAGCATACTGACCAAGTAACGCGGCATGTTGGCGACTTCCAACCTGCACATAGCTTAACGCCTGCTCGAATGCAGAAATACCTAGATCAGTTTGCTCTCCTTGCATATAACTATTGGCCAATAAATACCATCCTTCCGGATTATTTGGCTGCTGTTTTAATTCGTCTTCAAGACTGCTAATCAGCGTGGGTAATGAGGTTGAAGAAGTAGCAATCGAACGGGTATTTTGCAAGTTAACGCTTTGTTCCAAACCATCATATGCCCCGAGCTCAATATAAGTCAGCAACCCAGCACCTGGAATAACTAACGCAACCAACAACAATAATAAACCACCGGCATGATTAGGCGAGCTAGAGGGTGTTGGAGACTCTGATGTTTCTAGCAATAATGTCCGCTGCATTTCAGCTAATCGCTGATCGTAATCACTACGGTTAACCTGCGCTGAAGCAAGTTCTTCGTCAAGTTCTATTAGCTTAACCCGATAGAGCGCTACCACGGCATCATTTCTATTATTGGGTGTGGCCGATGTTGGCAGAGGCCGCCACCAAGCCCACAGTACAAAACCACTGGTTAAACACAGTAAAAGAGCAATAGCAGCCCAAAGTTCAGTCATTATTTAATCCCTACTCGGAGTCTGGTTATCTGCTAGAAGTTGATCTAACTTCTGCTGTTCCGATGGCGTTAACATTGCACCTTGGGTATGTGTTTTACGACCAAAAAACCACAAGGCCCATAAGCCAATAAACAACATACCAATTGGCGCAAGCCAAAGCACTAGTGTGGCTTTGTTAAACGGGGGGTCATACAAGATAAATTCCCCATAACGCTGCACCATAAAATCGGTAATCTGGCGATCAGTCTGACCTGCATTAATTAACCTTTGCACTTGCCCACGTAGGTCTTGTGCAATGATCGAACCTGAATCAGCTAAATTTTGATTTTGGCACTTTGGACAACGTAAAACAGTGGTTAAGTCTACAAAACGTTGAGCCATTTCCGGTTCTGCAAATTCGTATGACTCAATTTCCGCTTGAGCCAGCGGCAATCCCAAACTCGCTAAACTCGCCAAACAGAACAACACGCTCGTTAAAACAGACTTAAACATCAGTTTGTTTCCTCTAGCAAACTAAGGTATTGATTACGTAATGGAGGCCAAGTTCTCTCGTTTAGCTCACCAATCAGTTTATCAATCACCACGCCTTGTGCATCAATTAAGTAGGTTTCGGGCGCACCCACTACGCCTAGCTCAATGCCTAAAACACCTTTTGGATCGAATACAGAAAACACGTAGGGGTTACCTAATTCTTGTAACCATTGCTGTGCAGCAGTGCGCTGATCATGGTAATTAACACCAAAAATACGCACATTATATTGTTCAGCAATGCCAACCAAAAACTCATGTTCGGCACGGCATGTAGGGCACCAAGTGGCCCACACATTGATTAGAGCTGGTTGCCCAAGCATATCAATTTGTGTCACAGTTCTACTCGGCGACAATAACGTTTGACCGTTAAAGTTCGGTAACGGCTGACCAATCAAACTCGACTCAATCTTATTGGGATCTTGGCCAATGCCTTGGTATAAGAACAGCCCTAGCGCAAAGGCCATCAGCATCGGTGACACCATCAATAACCGCTTCATGGTTGTGGTCATTGTATCGCTCCCTCAATGGGTGATTTTTTTCGCCGATAACGTTTATCCCATACCGCTAACAACCCACCTAATGCCATCAACACAGCACCTAGCCAAATAAGCCGAATCATAGGCTTTATATGCAAACGCATGGCCCAAGCGTCATCCGCTAACGGCTCACCCAAAGCCACGTATATATCACGACTTAGGGCCGGATCTATCGCCGCTTCTGTCATCGTTTGACCACGAGCGGTGTAAGTACGTTTTTGGGGTAATAAATGAGCAACTAACTCGCCATTTTTAACCACCGTTACCTTACCCTCTATGGCGGTAAAGTTTGGCCCTGCTACATTGTGAACGCCCACAAAGGTAAATTCGTACTGACCAAGAATGGCTTTATCACCAATAGCCATACGTAAATCTTTTTGTACCGAGTAATGACTTACAACGGCAATACCTACGGCAGTTACACCAATACCAACGTGTGCCAACAGCATGCCGTAGTAGCCAGGATTTAATTGGCGTAAACCCCGCCACCATGTTTGGTGACGTAACCTTCTTCTCAAATCCACCCAAGAAGCTAGTAACAACCAAGATAACAGTGCCGCAGCTAATGCTGTCGACGGATTAAATTCGCCATTATAAGCAAAGGGGAATATTACCCCTAATACAACCGCTATAAGCGCCGGAGAACGCAATGAACGCCATAATTCATTAGGGTTGATACGCTTCCATTTGGCGCCTAAACCAAACCCCATAGCAACAATCAGCAACACCATTAGAGGCACAAAGGCCGCATTAAAATACGGAGGACCTACGGAAATTTTACCACCACCCAAGGCATCTAGTAACAAGGGATATAAAGTCCCAAGCAACACCGTTAACGCAGCTATAATAAGTATAATATTGTTTGATAATAAGAAGGTTTCACGGGACCAAAAACGATAACCCACGCGACTTTCTACAGTGGTTGCACGCAAAGCGAACAACAATAAAGATCCCCCCACCGTGATGGCCAATAATACTAATACAAAGTAGCCTCTATCTGGGTCTGAAGCAAACGCATGCACCGATGTGAGAACACCAGAGCGCACCAAAAAAGTACCCAACAAGCTCAAACTAAAGGCCAAAATAGCTAATAACAATGTCCAGTTTTTAAACAATCCTCGTTTTTCTGACACTGCCAAAGAATGTAGTAACGCTGTACCTACCAGCCATGGCATAAACGATGCATTCTCAACAGGGTCCCAAAACCACCAACCGCCCCAGCCAAGTTCGTAATATGCCCACCAGCTTCCTAGGGCAATACCTGCCGTTAAAAAAGCCCATGCAACACTTGTCCATGGTCGCGACCACCGCACCCATGCAGCATCATAGTGGCCGTCTAGTAACGCTGCTATAGCAAACGAAAAGGCCACGGAAAATCCAACATAACCCATATACAACATAGGCGGATGAACAATTAGGCCAAAGTCCTGTAGCAAAGGATTTAAGTCTGCGCCTTGAAGTGCTGCTTCTGGTAATAAACGCCAGAAAGGATTACTAGTAAATAGGGTGAAGGAGATAAAGCCCACACCTATCATGCCCATCACTGCCAACACCCGCGCCTGCATGATTAAAGGCAAGGTTTTACTCAACAAACTCACAGCCATAGTCCACATGCCAAGGATCACTACCCACAGCAATAAAGAGCCTTCATGGCCTCCCCAAACAGCACTCATTTTATATTGCATGGGCAACGCGGTGTTTGAGTTTTCTGCCACGTAACGCACACTAAAATCGTCTTGAGCAAAGGCTGCCATCAACATAGCAAAGGAGATGAGTAACATTACCCCAAGACCCACCGCTAAAGGTTTAGCACTGAGCATTAAGCGTGTTTGGCCAGTATATGTGCCTAGCATCGGTAAAAAACCTAAACTCAGGGCTAAAAACAAGGCCAATATTAAGGCCACGTGTCCAATTTCTGGAATCATTGCGACGCCTCTTGTTCGGTTTGGGTAGCTGTTGTTTGAGAGTTGGCTTGTGCCGCACCTGAACTCGCAGCCTGTGCGTCATTTAACGCTTGAGTCACTTCTGGTGGCATATATTTTTCATCATGCTTGGCTAATACTTCATCAGCCAAAAATACCCCATCATCATTCAGCTTACCTTGGGCTACAATGCCCTGTCCTTCGCGGAACAGGTCCGGGAGTATACCCGTGTACTCTACTTCAACGTCTTCTGCAAAATCAGTAATAACAAAGCGCACTGTTAAGCTATCTGAAGCTCGCACTAAACTGCCCTCTCGCACCATACCACCTGCCCTGATACGCTGATGCGCTGGGGCCTTACCTTGAGCCATGTCTGAAGGAGAGAAAAACAAGTTTATATTCTGCGACAGCGCGTAAAGCACTAGTCCTACAATGACACCAGTACCGGCCAACAACGCTAGGATAAGTATCAATTTCTTGCGTCTTTTAGGGTGTATCAACATTCGTGTTTGCCTTTCAATTACGGGTTACGTCTAACAAAGGCTTTAGCCTGTT
>Ga0307994_1001074_pt1 | contig 17179 bp, 13 predicted proteins | sample EllFjometagen261_FD_203171 | JGI IMG/M metagenome (GOLD analysis project Ga0307994, IMG submission 203171) | Marine microbial communities from Ellis Fjord, Antarctic Ocean - #261 | ecosystem: Environmental > Aquatic > Marine > Unclassified | place: Southern Ocean | collected 2014-11-02 | reverse complement strand
GCGCGGGAACGCGGCGATGACAGCTTGAACCAGCGGGTGATCTTCGGCTGATTTGCGTAGCGCATTTTCTTTGACGTCACGAGTTTGCGCGATTGTGGGTGCGCCGCCTTCGTTGACGACCGTGATTGCCCAGCGGTTACCTGTCCAAGACTGAAGCCGCGAACCTAGCCGTCCAACAAGGTCGGGTGCTGCATCGCTTGTGGGGTTCACTTCGATCCGGCCAGGTTGGTAGTTGACCAGTTGCAGACCGGTTTCGACCTCGACCAACAGTTTGACGTCGCGGTGTTGGCGGATCAACTCAACGACATCCTCGAACCGCGCGTAATGCGCCAGCGCGTCCGGTGCCAAAGCCACGGCAGCTTGCGCGCCAGAAGCAGAAGGTCCTGATGGGCCGCTTTGTGTTGGTGAATGAGCGTGGGATTGGGCCTGCGTCACCCCACCGTTTGGTGCGGGTCCCCGCGCAGACGGGCCGCCGCTGGTTGGCGGCGGTGTCGCATCTTTCAGTTTTTTCACAAGTTCTTCGGGGGACGGTAAATCGGCCACATGGGTCAACCGGATCACAGCCATTTCAGCAGCCATCATGGCGTTGGGGGCCATTGCGACCTCTTCCAATGCTTTAAGCAGCATTTGCCACATCCGGCTCATGACGCGCATCGGTAGGTCGGCGGCCATGGCTTGACCACGGGTCCGCTCGTCTGGGCTAATGGTCGGGTCTTCGGCGGCTTCGGGCGTGATCTTAATGACGGACACCCAATGGGTAATCTCGGCCAGATCGCGCAGCACGGCCATCGGATCGGCCCCATCGGCGTATTGCGCAGATAATTCGGTTAGCGCGCCAGCGGCTTCACCCTTAAGGATCATGTCAAACAAGTCCAGCACGCGGCCACGATCCGCAAGCCCAAGCATTGCACGTACTTGCTCTGCGGTGGTTTCGCCGGCGCCGTGACTGATTGCTTGGTCAAGCAACGATTGGGCATCACGTGCAGACCCTTCAGCAGCACGCGTGATCAGCGCCAATGCATCGTCAGAAATCTCGGCGCCCTCGGCGATTGCGATTTTGCGCAGCAGCGCGATTTGGTCTTCTGGCTCAATTCGGCGTAGGTCAAACCGCTGACACCGTGATAAGACGGTCACCGGCACTTTGCGGATTTCGGTCGTCGCAAAAAGGAATTTGACGTGTGCAGGTGGTTCTTCCAGTGTCTTCAGCAGGGCGTTAAACGCACCTGTCGACAGCATGTGAACCTCATCGATTATGTAGATCTTATAGCGGGCAGATGCGGCGCGATAATGTACGCTGTCAATGATTTCACGGATATTGGCGACGCCGGTATTGGATGCCGCATCCATTTCGATCACATCGACATGGCGGCCTTCCATGATCGCGACACAATGTTCGCATGTGCCACATGGTTCGGTCGTGGGCTTGCCAGTCCCGTCCGAGCCGATGCAGTTCATCCCCTTGGCGATGATCCGCGCGGTTGTTGTCTTACCCGTGCCGCGAATACCCGTCATCATAAATGCTTGGGCGATCCGGTCTGCTGCGAACGCATTGCGCAGGGTGCGCACCATCGCGTCTTGGCCAACCAGATCGACAAAGGTCTCTGGGCGGTATTTGCGGGCAAGGACTTGATAGGCGGGGGTGTCGGTCATGGGCGCTTTCATCTGGATTCGGGGGCCAAGTGTGAGGGTACGGCGCACAGATGGCCACGTCCACCGTGTTTACGGTGGCAATCTTATGGGCCACTGTCCCCAAATAGGCAGAGCAGGGGCCAAAATGACGGATTTCGCAATATATGAAGTGGCGGTGGGTGGCGGCGTGATTGCTTTGTCTCCGATGCCGGGCGGCGATGGTGACTTTGGGCGGGATTTGCTGAGCGTTATCGCTTGGCGGCCTGATCTTGTGGTTACACTGGTTGAGCAGGCCGAGTTGGATGCAAAGGGTGCCGCTGATTTGGACGCAAGCCTTGCGCAAGCGGGCGTGGATTGGCGTCACCTGCCAATGGTCGATTTCGGAACACCGTCTGTGGATGATGACCCCGATTGGGATGACGTGATAGGAAATGCTGTGGTGCGCCTGTCTGACGGTGATCGTATCTTAGTGCATTGTCGCGGGGGCTGCGGGCGCTCTGGCATGGCCGTTTTGCGGGTCATGATTGCGGCGGGTGAGGATGCCGATGCAGCCTTGCAGCGCCTGCGCACGGTGCGACCTTGTGCGATTGAAACAGACGCGCAAATGCAATGGGCGCGTACTGCGTAGGATGGGTTTTAACCCATCTTTCTAGCGCTTTTTACGCGACTGGGCTGCTTTGACAATCTTGCCAAATTTGCGGCCACGTGAATGAGCCTGCGCAACTGTTTCGGTTGCTTGCGCATCTTCGCGCACCAGCTTTTGAAACCGCTTTAGCCGTTCTGGGTCGATGTCGCCCGCCGCGATGCCCGCCTGAATTGCACATCCCGGTTCGCTCACATGCTCGCAATTGCGGAACCGGCAATTGCCTTCAACCTCAGAAATTTCGGGAAATGTGGCTGCAATTCCTGCGGCGACATCGGCAACACCAAGACCACGCATACCAGGCGTGTCAATCAGCCAACCACCCGTTGGCAGACGGTGCAAAGAGCGCTTTGTCGTTGTGTGCCGCCCGCGCGCGTCGTCCTCGCGGATGCTTTGGGTCGCTGCATTGTCGCCCGTCAGCGCATTGGCCAGCGTTGTTTTTCCGACACCCGATGATCCAGCAAGGGCAACGGTTTGGCCGGTCCCGATCCACGGGGCGAGTACGCCCGCGACGTCGCCGTGCAGCGCATCAAGTGTGACCACCGATAGATCGCGTCCCAATGCTTCCGCTTGTACCGTGTAGCTTTTGGGGTCATCTGCTTGATCGGCTTTGGTCAAAATTATGACTGGCGTGATTTCTGCATCATGTGCGAGCGCAAGATACCGCTCTAATCGCGCCACGTTAAAATCTGCATTGCAAGAAGTGGTGATAAACAGCGTATCAATATTGGCGGCGATCAACTGGCGTTCACCGTAATGGTAATCTGATCCACGCTGCAGCGTGCTTTGACGGTCCAAACGGCGGATCATGCGGGCTGCTTCTGGGTCACATAGAACCCAATCGCCCACCGCAATTTCACCCGAAGACATGCCTGGATCAAGCGAAAGACTGATCGGGCCTGTTTCGGTCAACGCCGCAATCTGGGTTCGGTGTACGGCGCTGACGCGTGCTGGCGTCGCGGCCTCGAATTCTTCGACCTCAAGCTGGGATGTATAAAATGCTGACCAGCCTAGGTCTGCGCGTGTCAATTCAGATGTCATCGTGATGCCCTCGCATGGGGAAACGTTTTTCCACCGTACAAGCGGCCCAAAAACGGCGAGCGGAGCGGATCAGAACTAGCGCGCGCCTGCCAAGAGGTGTGTGATTAAAGTCATTATCAACCCTCCTGTGGCATGCCGCGTGAATTAGGTGAGAGGCTGGACATCGACCCAAGTGGGGCTCGTTGTGGCTGCTTCCTTCCGGACCTGACCAGGTTGGCGAGGCACTCGCCCGCGCCAACCTCTCAAAGCCCATATAGGCTGATGTGCGGTGCGGTGCAAGGGATCACATCTGCAGTCGGAATTCGGCGAACCCATCAACATTACGGCTTGTCGCAGAGATTTTGGCTTGCCCGGTAGGTACAGTTGCATGTGGCGCGGTCAAAATAGCGCACTTGTGTCGGCCAAGGGTGCAAAGCTCCAGTTGCTAATTGGTGAAGCCTGCAATTTGCCACAATTACGCAAGCTTTCGATCAGGATGTCACGTGTGCCGTTTGCGGTGACGTGCATTATGTCCTGTGGGGGCGTGGCGAAGAAACCGCCACCCCCATTTGCGCGGTAGCTGTTCGTCGCGACAACAAAAATATCGTCTGCCAACACAGGTTTACCATTGAGGCAAATATCGATGACCCGATCTGTTGCGCGCCCGATATCGATTGAATATGTCAGCCCAAACATCACATCAAAATCATATGGTGCAACACCCGCACGCAACAGGTCTTGGTCAGGAATTTCGCATTTCAAGGTCCGAAACAGTTGGGCCGATTGATTGAGCCAAGCAAGAATTTGCGCCCCAGTGCGGCGAATCACATAAAGGCGGTTGGAAAACGGACAAATCGCAGCGGCGTCACGCAAAGTTAGCAGGCCAGGATTGATGTCGATGTAATGCCCAGGTCCATCGCGTCCGCCTGCCCGAAATGGTGCGGCGGCAGACAGAATTGGCAGGTTTTCCCAATCTGTTCCCTTTGCCAGCTTTGCGACTTGATTGAGCTGAGCTTGGGCCAAAATCTGCAAAGATTGGTTTGGCGCAATCGTCGCAATATGACTGTTGATCGGGACGTCAGTCGCTGCAAATGGTTGCCGGATATAGTTTAGCGTTTTGTTGTGTGCTGGCATGGCGTCTTTGATCATGCGGTTTTGCAGTTGCGTCGTCGGGGTATTCGGATCAGCGCGGACAAGATTTACGTGCGAAGCACCGGCCGTGAGATTTCCGTTGGTCCACGTTATGTCCAATGATACGACCCCAATATGGGATCCATAAACCCCCGCCATCACCGCCGGTTTGCCATGCAGTCTTCCGTTTGAGGGATCAACGTTCGGGCTGGGCTGATCACGATTGTTGGAGAACAGATCGTGCGTATGTCCGGTAAGGACTGCGTCGATCCCATCGATCGCGGCAAGTGGCACCGCGGCGTTTTCCATGCCCTTGGACCACTGCTCCGCAGCGATGCCCGCGTGGCATAATGCAACAACGACGTTTGCGCCCTCGGCCTTCATTTTGGCGACGACGGTTTGGGCGGTTAGGACAATATCGTTTGCAACAATGGCACCGCCTAAAACAGTTCTATCCCAGTTTACGATTTGCGGAGTCATGAGACCAATTACACCAAGATCCAGCGGACGGGATACGCCATCGCTGCACAGTATTTCGCGTCGGATGATCGCGTAGGGTGGGCAAAACTCACTGCCGTCCGCGTAGGTTACATTGGCACAGACGACGTCAAATGGCGCTGGCTCTAAGGCCTTCGACAAAAACTCCAAGCCGTAGTTAAATTCATGATTTCCTAAGCAAACTGCATCATAAGCCAGTGCAGACATTGCAGAAATCATGGGGTGTGGGTCGTTATGGACGTGGTGGGAAGCGATGTAATCGGCCAGCGGGTTTCCCTGAAGGAAATCCCCATTGTCAAAAAGAAAGGTGGCAGATGGATTATCCGATCTGAGAGCTTCAATTTTTGCGGCAAGTGGGATCAATCCGATCCCCGGCGTCGGTTGATCTGCAAAGTAGTCGTAGCCCAACAGCTGCATGTGCAAGTCCGTTGTCTCAAGGATGCGAATCGTCGCGTGCGCCTTGTTCTGCATGGCCAAAAATCATTTTGATGAGGTGTCGAAGTTGATACTGAATGCAACCTAAGCGGGATATTCGGAAATCGCCACGGCGCGTGGAACAATCGTTTGAAAAAGATACATAAAAGTGGCATTCACAACAGGATGAGAAATGCAGAAACAGTGACATTTGGTGGTTCCGGACTTGATCGGGCCGCGCACCTGCGGGGGCAAGCGGAAAAGCTGGCTGAACAACCGGACGCCCGCACGATCCTATTGTGGCGGGGCAAAATTTTGGTGACGGGTCTGGATCAATTGTGCCGTTTGCCAATGATTGCAGCGATTTTGGAAGGTACGTCGGCAGACTTGATCTTGTTAGGCCTTGAAGGCGAGAGCCCACTTTTTGCCGCGGATATTTCTGCGTGGGTACCTGATGGGTTTGATCCATCGGCTGGGTTTTCGTTTTTCGACGATACGCGACAGGTACATCCTGACGTTCCTGATGCCGGGTTTGCGGATATTCGCGCTGTAATGACATGTCTGTCGCCACGCGACGCCGAACTGGCAGCGACGGCCAAAGCCGTGATGGAATGGCACCGTAGTCACCGGTTTTGTGCGCGTTGTGGCGCAGAAAGTGCCGCCATGATGGGAGGCTGGCAGCGTGACTGTGCTGCCTGCGGATCGCATCATTTCCCACGTACGGACCCTGTTGTCATCATGTTGATAACGAACGGAAATAATGTATTGATGGGGCGATCTCCGGGCTGGCCAGAGGGCATGTATTCCCTGCTTGCCGGCTTTATTGAGCCAGGTGAAACAATGGAAGCTGCGGTGCGCCGCGAAGTTTTTGAAGAATCCGGTGTGCGGGTAGGTGATGTGCGTTATTTGGCCAGCCAGCCTTGGCCATTCCCTGCGTCATTGATGTTTGGTTGCGCTGGAAACGCGTTGGATAGCGATATCACAATTGCCCCGTCTGAGATCGAAGATGCGCTTTGGGTTAGCCGAGAAGAGATGGTTCGTGTTTTTGCAGGGCAACACCCAAAAATAAATCCGGCCCGAAAAGGCGCGATTGCACATTTTTTACTGGAAAATTGGCTGGCTGACCGCTTGGATTGAACTACTTAACATACGCCAGCTACGCGATGCCGTGGCGTTTGAAGGCCCTAGAATGAAGTTTAGTACTCGCGAAGACATTGAAGCCCCAATTGACTACGTGTACTCGCGGATCACGGATTTTCAGGGGTTTGAACGCCAAGCCTTGCGACGTGGCGTAAATGTGCAACGCATTGACAATGCACCTGTTCCGGTCGAAGGGTCGTCGTGGGATGTGGCGTTCAAATTTCGAGGCAAAGATCGCAATTTAAAGGCGATAATCACACGTCTTAATGAACCGACTGAGATCCGTCTTGATACGGCGGCGAATGGGCTTGATGGCGTTACGCAAATTGAACTGGTGCCGCTTTCCCGCAATCGTACGCGGATTGCAGTGTCTTTGGAATTGTCGCCCCAAAGCCTATCTGCACGTCTTTTGTTGCAATCACTGAAGCTTGCTAAAAATAGCCTAAGCCGCCGTTTCGGGATGCGCGTAACTGACTTTGCGGAAGATGTAGAAGAATCCCACCGCAAGGGCGCTTAACGTTCGTGGCGCTTTGCTGCCGCTGGATAGACGCCCATCAGGTGCAAATGGTCCGTGAAATACGATAGCTCTTCGAGCGCGAGTTGCACGTTGCGATCGTCAGGATGCCCTTCGATTTCCGCGTAAAACTGTGTCGCCTTAAAGCTGCCACCGACCATGTAGCTTTCGAGTTTGGTCATGTTGACCCCATTGGTCGCAAATCCACCCATCGCCTTATATAGTGCGGCAGGGATGTTGCGCACCCGAAAGACAAAGCTGGTCATCATGCCATTGTTGCCGCGTTTTTTGTAGTCTGGTTCGCGGGCCATGACCAAAAAACGGGTTGTGTTGTTGTCGGCGTCTTCAATGTGCCGCGCTATGATGTCGAGCCCATAGATGTCAGCCGCCAATTCCGATGCAAGAGCGCCAACGGTCAGATCATCGCCTTCGGAAACTTCACGTGCAGCGCGCGCATTGTCGGACGTGGCACGCCCAGTGATTAGGTTCTCACGCAAGAATCCCGCACATTGTGGCAGGATAACAGGATGGCCATAGGCCGTCTTAATGGCGGCCAGTTGCGCGCCTGGTTTGACCAAAAGGTTGACGTGCACCCGCACGAAAACCTCGTCCACGATATGTAAACCACTTTCCGGCAACAGCGAATGTACATCGGCCACGCGCCCATAAGTCGAGTTTTCGACGGCAATCATTCCCAGATCGGCATCGCCTTTGCGTACAGATTCGATGGCATCATCGAAAGTCTCGCAAGGAAGGGGCGAAAAGTTAGGTCGTGCGTCGGCGCAAGCTTGATGGCCGTAGGCGCCTAATTCGCCTTGAAATGCGATATTTGATGACATCTGGGGGCACTTCCTGTGTATTGACGAAAAAATGGGCAATTGGTCGCGGCACTATACCTTGCATAAAGAGGTGTGAAGCGGATAGATAACCGCAAAACTGCGAACGGAATGGAACGCGACATGTTCGACACAATGACAATGACAAAAGTAATGGGCGGCGCTTGTGGTGCCTTGTTGGTATTTCTGCTGGGGGGCTGGGCCTCTGAGACGATTTATCACGGCGGCGCAGGCGGCCACGGCGACGAAGTACAAGGCTACAAAATTGAAGTGGCCGAGGCTGTCGATGACGCGGCTGAACCAGAAGAAGAAATTGATTTCGCTCTGGTGTTGGCATCAGCCAGCGCCGCTGACGGTGAAGGTCTTTGGAAAAGCTGCCGGTCCTGCCATAAGCTTGAGGCTGGCACCAACGGGGTCGGTCCATCGCTTTACGGCGTTGTGAACCGCACAGTGGGTACAGAGGCTGGGTTTGGTTATTCCGGCGCGCTGAAGGCTGTGGCCGACGTTTGGACGCCGGAAAACTTGCAGGCGTTCTTGGAAAACCCAAAGGGTTACGCACCGGGCACCAAGATGGGCTACAATGGGATGCGAAAAGTTGAAGATCGCGCAAACCTGATTGCATACCTCGACAGCTTAGACGATTAATCCTGTCACATTTTGAATTTCGGGCCGCCTTAAGCAATTGGGGCGGCCTTTTTTATGCGTGTTGCTTGGGTCACCGTGCGCCGTGTTCACGCGGTGTTCACGCAATCTCAACTTGAATGTTTGGCGATCTGGCCGTTAGTTTCGTGTAAGTGTAATAAGAACACGTTCGCCACCTTGGGAGAGAACCATGCAATCACGTCAAATTACCCGCGTAGCTGCTAAATCTGACACCGCGAAGACACGGCACATGCTTACGGGGTCCGCAATTTTGTTGGGCGCTGTTGTTTGGGCAGGGCAGGTACGGTCTGATGGGCATGATCCAGTGACCGTCAGCCATGGTTATTCCAACTTTGACGAGCTGATGTACCCCGCCGACTATCCGCATTGGGATTACGTCAACCCTGATGCCCCGAAAGGCGGTGAAATATCGCAGTGGTCCCAAGGCACGTTCGACAGCTTTAACAACTCCACCCGCAAGGGCACGCCAGCAGCGTTGGCCAGCATTGGGTACGAGTCCATATTGGCCGGCACCGCCGATGACCCATACGGCAGTTATTGCTATCTCTGTACGACAATGGAATTTCCCGAAAGCCGCGATTGGGTTATCTTTAACCTGCGCGATGATGTGAAATTTTCGAATGGCACGGGCATGACCGCCGAGGATATTAAGTTCAGCTTCAATCTTCCTCTTGAACAGGGCATCACTGAATACCGCGAAGTGTATTCCCAGTTCCTCAAAAGCGTCGATATCCTAGGTCCCTATAAAATCAAGTTCAGCTTTACCGAAGATGCCCCGCGCCGCGATGTGGTCAATTGGGTAGGCGGCACATCGGCGTGGTCCAAGGCGTGGTGGGATGAAACTGGCACAAGGTTGGATGAATCGTCCGACGCGCCGTTCTTGGGCACAGGCCCGTACTTGTTGGATAGCGTCGATATTGGTCGCCAAATCGTGTATCGCAAAGACCCAAACTGGTGGGGCGCTGATCATCCAGCCAGCATTGGCCGCAACAATTTTGAAACCATCCGTGTTGAATATTTCGCCGATAGCTCTGCTGCATTCGAAGGGTTCAAATCGGGGGCATACACGTTCCGCGCTGAAAACAGCTCCAAGCAATGGGCGACGGGCTATGAATTCCCAGCAGTTGAAAAAGACTGGGTGAAGGTCGCAGAATTGCCCAACGGGTCCATCGGATCGGCCCAAGCATTTGTATTCAACCTTGACCGCCCACAGTGGCAAGACCCGCGTGTTCGCGAAGCAGTCCGCCTTATGTTCAACTTTGAATGGTCCAACGAGTCTCTGTTTTTCGGGCTGTATGCGCGCGTAAATTCATTCTGGCAGAATTCCGACTTAGAGGCCAAAGGCGCTCCGTCCCAGGGAGAATTGGCCATTTTGCAGCCGTTGGTTGATGAGGGCTTGTTGCCCGCATCGATGTTGACAAACGATGTCGTGATGGCGCCACCTTCAGCAACATCTCAGCGTTCGTTGGATCGTAGCAATCTACGCCGTGCGTCTGCGTTGTTGGACGAGGCAGGGTGGGTTGCAGGGGATGACGGGATGCGCCGGAAGGATGGGCAGACGTTGGATGCCTCATTCCTGCAAGCGTCTCCGGCGTTCGACCGTATCGTTAACCCGATGGTCGAAAACCTAAAGCGACTCGGTGTGAACGCGTCGCTTAATCGTGTCGATTATGCGCAATATGTTGAACGCAGTCGGTCGGGTGATTTTGATTTGATAAACCATACAATGACCCAAGGGTTTGAACCCGGACAGTCGCTACGCCAGTGGTTCGGGTCAGAGGCCGCCGATGACAGTTCACGCAATTTGATGCGTTTGCGCTCACCTGCTGTGGATCGTGTAATTGACGCCGTTGTCGCTGCCGAAGGATTGGATAACATTCAAACCGCGTCCAAGGCGCTGGACCGTGTATTGCGCGCCGAAGGTTTTTGGATTCCACAATGGTATAAGGATGTGCACACCGTTGCCTATTACGACCAATATCGGCACCCCGAAACACTTCCACCGTTTGCGCTAGGGACCCTTGATTTCTGGTGGTATGACGCTGATGCGGCTGCGGCGTTGAAAGACGCCGGCGCGTTCCAATAGACCGTTAGCAAGGACACCCCCAATATGGGCGCTTATATCCTGCGCAGGCTGCTGCTTGTGATCCCGACCTTGCTCGGGATCATGATCCTCAATTTTGCGCTAACACAGTTTGTGCCTGGTGGCCCGATCGAACAAATCATTGCCGAGATGGAAGGCGGCGGTGATGTGTTTGAAGGTATCTCTGGCGGTGGCAGCGAGATCGTAGCAGGTGCGAGCGACGATTATATAGGTGCGCGCGGCTTGCCCGCTGACTTTATCGCCGAACTTGAAAAAGAGTTTGGCTTTGATAAGCCCCCGCTGGAACGGTTCCTTACCATGATGTGGAATTACATTCGGTTCGACTTTGGCGAAAGCTATTTCCGATCAATTTCTGTTGTCGATCTGATCTTAGAGAAAATGCCAGTGTCGATCACGCTTGGCCTGTGGTCCACGCTGATTGCCTATATGATTTCGATCCCGCTGGGCATCAAAAAGGCACTGCGCGATGGGTCCAAGTTTGATACGTGGACGTCGGGTGCGATTATTGTTGGCTACGCCATTCCGGGGTTCTTGTTCGCGATCCTGTTGATCGTTCTGTTCGCAGGTGGATCATTCTGGCGGGTCTTTCCGCTGCGCGGTTTGACGTCTGACAACTGGGCGGAGCTGTCGATGATTGGCAAAGTCTTAGATTACTTGTGGCACATTACGTTGCCTGTTCTTGCGTCCACGATTTCTGCGTTTGCGACCCTTACGTTGTTGACCAAAAACAGCTTTCTTGACGAGATCAAAAAGCAATATGTCATGACGGCCAAGGCCAAAGGGTTGACCGAAAACCGCGTTCTTTATGGACACGTTTTCCGCAATGCGATGCTGATCGTTATCTCTGGATTTCCGGCGCTGTTCATTGGCGTATTCTTTGGCGGGTCGCTGATCATTGAAACATTGTTCAGCCTTGATGGGCTTGGGCGACTTGGGTTTGAAGCCGCGGTGGCGCGCGATTATCCGGTCGTGTTTGGTACTCTGTTTGCGTTTTCCCTCATGGGGTTAGTCATCGGGATTATTACCGATCTAACTTACGTCTTTATCGACCCCCGCATTGATTTTGAGAGGCGTGGCTGATGTTTAAGTTGTCCCCGCTTAATCGCCGTCGCATGAGCAACTTCAAACGCAACCGCCGTGCGGTGTGGTCGCTCTGGATATTTGCCATTCTGTTTGGCCTGTCGTTATTTGCGGAATTCATCGCCAACGACAAACCGATCCTTGTGTCGTACCGCGGCGAATTACGCATGCCGGTGATGTCGTTTTATTCAGAACAAGATTTTGGCGGGGATTTTCTGACGGAGGCCGGATATTCCGACCCCGAGGTCAAATGCCTGATCGTTACCGGCGGACTGGTTGACTGTTTTGACAGTCCTGAAAGCCTAATCGAGGCCGTTGACAACGACGTTGAACTGCAAATCGACGGTTTCAGCGCAGGGTGGATACTGTGGCCCATCATCCCGTATTCCTATAACACGATTGTTGATGTCGCAGGCGTGGCCCCCGCCCCGCCGTCTGCCACCAACTGGCTGGGCACTGATGACACCAAGCGCGATGTAGTTGCCCGCGTGATTTACGGGTTCCGTCTGTCGATCATCTTTGCATTGATAGTCACCACTGGCGCGTCGGTGATCGGGATCGTTGCAGGCGCTGTGCAAGGGTATTTTGGCGGCTGGATTGATTTGGTTTTCCAACGCTTCATCGAGATTTGGACAGGCATGCCTTCACTGTATGTCATCATCATCGTATTCGCGATTGTGGGCCGAAGTTTCTGGCTGTTGGTGTTCCTGACAATCCTGTTTGGTTGGCCATCACTTGTCGGTGTTGTCCGCGCTGAGTTTTTCCGCGCCCGAAATCTGGAATATGTCCGCGCGGCCAAGGCGCTGGGTGTCAGCGACCGTGTGATCATGTTCCGCCATATGTTGCCCAACGCAATGGTTGCAACTGTCACGATGCTACCGTTCCTGATCACGGGTGCGATCGGCGGGTTGGCGTCGCTTGATTTCTTGGGATTTGGCTTGCCATCGTCCGCCCCGTCATTGGGCGAGCTGACATTGCAAGCCAAACAGAACCTACAGGCTCCTTGGCTTGGCTTCACTGCCTTCTTTACCTTTGCGATCATGCTGTCGCTGTTGGTGTTTATATTTGAGGGCGTACGGGATGCCTTTGATCCGCGAAAGACATTCTCATGACCGCACTTTTGAAGGTCAAAGATCTGACCGTCGGTTTTCGCCAAGACGGCGCAATCAGCCATGCAGTGCGCGGTGTGTCGTTCGAGGTCCATAAGGGCGAGACCGTCGCCTTGGTTGGTGAATCCGGTTCTGGTAAATCAGTCACCGCGCTGTCGACGGTGCAATTGTTGGATGACAACGCCCAAATCGGCGGGTCAATCACTTATGCCGGTCATGAAATGGTTGGTGCGTCCGAACCTGAACTGCGCGCGGTGCGCGGCAACGACATCAGCTTTATTTTCCAAGAACCGATGACGTCGCTGAACCCGCTTCACACGATTGAGCGCCAGTTGACCGAAAGCATAGAGCTGCATCAGGGGCTGCGCGGGTCAGGTGTGAAGACCAAGATTATCGAACTGCTGAACCAAGTTGGTATTCGTGACGGGGCAAGCCGACTGGGCGCGTATCCACATCAGTTGTCTGGTGGGCAACGCCAGCGCGTGATGATCGCAATGGCGTTGGCAAATGGGCCAGAGCTGTTGATCGCGGATGAGCCGACGACTGCATTGGATGTGACCATTCAAGCCCAAATCTTGGACTTGCTTGCTGAACTGAAACGCGATGTCGGCATGTCGATGCTGTTCATCACCCATGATTTGACGATTGTACGCAAAATTGCGGACCGCGTTTGCGTGATGAAAGACGGTGAGATTGTCGAAGCCGGCCCCACAGCCGAGATTTTTGGCAACCCGCAGCACCCCTATACGAAGATGTTGCTGTCTGCTGAATCCGCTGGTGTGCCTGCACCTGTGCCAGATGGTTCAAAGGTGATTATTGAAACCGATCAGTTAAAGATCTGGTTTCCAATCCACGCAGGTTTGCTCAAACGTACCGTTGGTTATGTAAAAGCGGTCAACAACGCGACCCTGACTGTGCGGGCAGGCGAGACAGTTGGCATCGTTGGCGAGTCTGGTTCGGGGAAGACCACGCTGGCCTTGGCTATTATGCGCCTGATCGGGTCCGAGGGGCGGATCACGTTCCAAGGCACCGATATTCATGCATTGACCCCCAAACAAATGCGTCCACTGCGCGGCGATATTCAGATTGTGTTCCAAGATCCGTATGGGTCGCTGTCACCACGAATGACCGTCGCTGAAATTATTGCCGAAGGACTGGCCATACACGGTCTTGCGCCGGGTAAAAATCGTCGCGACATGGTGGCCGAAATTATGGGCGAAGTTGGTCTTGATCCGGCGTTGATGGATCGCTACCCGCACGAATTTTCAGGTGGTCAGCGTCAGCGCATCGCAATTGCGCGCGCTATGATTTTACGACCTAAGCTGTTGGTTCTAGACGAGCCGACGTCAGCGCTGGATATGACGGTACAAGTCCAAATTGTGGAATTACTACGTGATCTTCAGGTCAAATTCGGGCTGGCGTATCTGTTCATCAGTCACGACCTAAAAGTCGTGCGCGCGCTGTCACATAAGGTGATGGTAATGAAGCAGGGCGATGTTGTTGAGGTCGGAGATGCCGTGGACATATTTAACTCACCCCAAAGCGAATACACCAAGGCGTTGATGGCTGCGGCATTTGAGGGCCGCAGTATCTAGCCTTCGTTCCCGATCATGAAGCAGGGTGTGCCGCGCGCGATAAGGCGGCGACAAGCGAGGTCAGCTGTTTCACGGCTTAGACCCATAAAATTCGCATCAAACCCACCAGAACGGCCCACGACACGGCGTACGGACCCATCCAGCGTGCTCATTTCATTGAGCGCGACCTTGAGCAACACGCGTTCGGCTTGGTATCTTGATCCGTAGCGGCCAATGTTCACGCCCCAATGGCGGCCACCGGATGTGGAGATGCGGGTCACGATTTCAGGTCCAGTGACTTGAGCGATATCCGCAGACGCAGGGACAATGTTCGTTGGTTGTATCTTTTGCGCAGCGTCGGCGGTGGCAAGCGCAAGCGCGACGGCATCTTGGGCCTCGGCGGCACCCGCGCTAAGCGCCTCGGCCAAAACGGAATTAATGTCGGCTGCACTCACGGCCAGCAATACGTCAGGGACGGCACGCATTTTCGGGCGCAAACTGCGGCTGACGGACCCTGATACGCGCACGGTTTTGCCTGCACCACCATTGGTCGCGGCTTGGCCGTTGCCCTGTACGGTTTCTGGAAGTGCGACTGCAACCATATCAGGCCGCTTTAACGTGGCACGTGATGGCGCGCGGTTGAACCCGAGGTTCATCAATTCAGTCACCTTAACGTTACGCGATGCGGTTGACGCGCCACCAAAGACAGTCGCGATGATACGTTCTTGCCCGCGCTGCGCTGAGGCCACAAGGTTGAACCCTGCGGCCCGCGTGTAGCCCGTTTTGACCCCATCGCCGCCTTCATAGCTGTCAAGCCAACGGCGGTTGGTATGACGCACAGTTGCGATGCCTGCATCAGCGGTCCGGCGCGAAAACAGATTATAGTATTGCGGATAATCATAAATCACGTGGCGTCCAAGAATAGACATATCGCGGGCCGTCGACATGTGCCCGTTTTGGGTCAGCCCGTGCGCGTTACGGAATGTCGTGTTGCGCATGCCCATGGCGGCCGCTGTACGGTTCATGCGGGTCGCAAATGCGGATTCGGACCCAGAAATCGCTTCGCCAATGGCGGTGGCGGCGTCATTGGCGGATTTGACGGCAGCCGCACGGAGCAAATAACGCAGCTTGATCGTTTGACCGCGGCGCAGGCCTAATTTTGATGGTGGCTCAGATGCGGCGTTGGCTGTGATCTTCACTTCGGTATCGAGTGTGATCTCACCACGCTGGACCGCTTGAAATGCGATATACAAGGTCATCATTTTGGTCAGCGACGCTGGATGCAGTCGCGTGTCCGCATTGCGTGAATGGAGCACTTCACCTGTGCGCGCATCCATCACCATGGCGGCGTAAGGTGCCGCATGACTTTTGGATCCCGCAAAGGATACCCCAATTAAACAGATGCACAGAAATGCCCAACGCAGGGCCAATTGTCCCGGACGACTTTTCACGTCGCTTGCCTCTTATCTTTACTGCCTCTGGCCCCAGATTAATTCCAAGTGCCTTTTATCGTTGTTTCCAAATCTAGCACAAAGAGGATTTTCAGAAAATACCCTAATTTCAAAGACTTTCGGTGTGTCATTCGTGTTGTCACGGGCAAATCTAGCGGTTGTGCGGCCGAACTGCCCCTAGATGGGCTAATGTGTCAGGAATGTGGCAGATTGCCTAACGCGCAAGTGCCCAAATTGTTTCACCCGAATGGCGTGTGATCGGGGGGGTTCCATGTCGCTCACGCTGCCCTATATATTCCATCTAATCCATAAGGGTGTTGGTGATGCTTGCTGACTTTTACATGATGGCGGACAAAACGGGCGACGATGACGGTGACGTCGGCGTCGTGCTTGAAACCAAGCCAAAGACAAAGCGGCCACCGCTTTATAAGGTTTTGATCCTGAACGATGATTTCACGCCGATGGAATTTGTTGTGATGGTGTTGGAGCGGTTCTTTGGGATGACCAGCGCCCAATCTTACGAGCTTATGTTGATCGTACATAAAAAAGGCGTTGCTGTGGTCGGTGTTTATAGTCATGAAATCGCTGAGACTAAAGTCGCCCAAGTCATGGATTACGCACAACGCCACCAGCATCCGCTGCAATGCACGATGGAAAAAGAATAGCGCACACCGCTGTTCGGAAAATTACATATGTCCTTATCTCGCCTTTCAACTGCCATCGCTGATGGTGTTTTGGTTCTGCCAAACGGCAAGATCACCATCATGCGCCCCGCTGCTGATTATGACATCAGTGCATTGCCGCGCGACGATGTAATGATCGCCCAAGGGTTCTATCCTGATTTCGCCAGCTGGAATGATGCGGGCTATAGGGTCACCGGCAAGGCCGAGCCTGCGGATATTGCTATTGTTGTTGTGCCGCGATCCAAGGCATTGGCGCGCTCCATGGTGGCGGCTGCCGCGACATGGGCCAAATTGGTGATTGTTGACGGATACAAAACCGACGGCGTCGATAGCCTGTTTAAGGAATGCCGCAAGCGTCTGGGTGATGTTTCGTCGATTCCCAAAGGGCATGGCCGCATCTTTTGGTTTGAAGGCACCGATGCATTTACCGATTGGGCAGCCCCGCCGCCTGTTCAGGGCGATCATGGCTTTTTCACAACCGCGGGTGTTTTCTCTGATGGGGCTGTGGACAAAGGATCTGCTTTACTGGCCGAGGTGTTACCAGAAAAAATGCCATCTAAAATTGCGGATATTGGCGCTGGTTGGGGCTATTTGGCCGCGCCCGTGCTTGCCCGTGCTGGAGTAGCTTCGCTTGATATGATCGAGGCAGAGACCCTATCGCTGGATTGTGCCCGTCTGAATGTGACGGAT
>Ga0307994_1001061_pt1 | contig 17229 bp, 21 predicted proteins | sample EllFjometagen261_FD_203171 | JGI IMG/M metagenome (GOLD analysis project Ga0307994, IMG submission 203171) | Marine microbial communities from Ellis Fjord, Antarctic Ocean - #261 | ecosystem: Environmental > Aquatic > Marine > Unclassified | place: Southern Ocean | collected 2014-11-02 | reverse complement strand
CGCAATGCGATTTCTCGCCTCTCTAAGGCCATTCGGCCTGCATAAAAAGTAACAAAACGAAGCCAGTTTAGAATGTGCATATTTTAGTGTAGGGCTTTTTCTGGCCTGCGATAAATGCCTTTATCGTTTGTTAAGTACGGGGTAAGTCACCGACGTACGACCCTCGGCTGTTCCTACATAATGGCCACTCAACAGAACACGCTCACCTATCTAAAGACGGTGGAAAGCTGGTGAGTTTAGTTTCCAACAGTAGTTCTCTTGGGTCTAGGTCAGATCCTTCATTTCTAAGCCAATTTGTAATGTTATTCATGTCAACGGGTTTGTTTTGAGCGACGTACCTCGCTTGATCTAAGCACTGCATGTCGTTATATAGAAGATAGTTTATCAAGCGATCTTTGACGCAGTTTGTCGTGCTTAAAATCTTGAAAGTGCCGTGTGGTGTTGTTATTTCGGTTATACCTTCTGAAGAGATAGGTGCCTCTTCCCCTATAGCTAGTGGGCCTGTTGGAAACTCAATAGGGAACTTGCATTCAGGGTGTTCATAATATCTAGGTCCAGGCCCTTTGTTCAAAAAACCAATTGTCGATAACGCTTTAACAATTTTACTTTTATCGGAGAAACTGATATCTATCAGATCCAAATCTTGCGACACCCATCTTTCACTTGAATAGATAGCCAAGCATGAACCACCTGTCAATACGGCGTCAATTCCGTGGTCGGTTAATGTTTGCCCTATAAGACCTGCAATATTTAGACGACTTAATTGTGATATATAGGTCACAGAGGCTTACCTTCTCGTCTTGGTCTGCGACGATTAAAAATGAGTGTATCCCTTAGAGGATCAGGTAGGAAAGAGAGTGCCTTTTCTCCTAAACTAGTGACCTCCTCAAGAAACTGAAAGCGGGGGTTAAAAGTATATACCTTGGTCCTCCCAACATTTTCCACCACAAACAGACCCTCACGTTCCATGCGCTCAAGCTGATTTTTTATTGGCGTAACTTGAGTATCGAATGTTTTTGCAATTTCCAGAGCGTAACCTGACTTTCTTGCAGTCATAAAAAGGAGCACTTTTTCAGCACTGGAGTTTCCAACTATGGCTTCCAACATATTATTATCACTAAATAAACTAACTTATAGTTAATATAAACTACATGTTAATTCATGTCAATTTGTAATCCGTCTGCAAATTAGGGCCTTTGCGAGAATTTAGTTTTACCATAAACCAGTTAGCTCATATGTTAAAAAATTCTAGTTTTCCTAGTTCTCCATCAGGGCTTAAACTGCTCCGTAGAGTTAGCTTAAATTTACTAATTAACTCGTTTCAAAACATCTCAGAAATCTAGTCTATAGTTATAGGTAAAGGCTGAGGTGTTTTAGTTTATGAATTGCTTATCGATAACGAAAAATGGGTTGGTGTTGGCTATTCTATTAGCCTTGGGTGCCTGCTCTTTGGTCTCTGTCAGTCCATACGACAGCAGCGCCGACAAAGCCATCACTAAGCTCCACAAACAAACGGCTGAGTTTTTTGCCGAGTCCGCCAAAGCCGCTGATGAAGCTGGTTGTGGCTATTCCCATCATTTATCCTTCTATCAAAATTCCAAAGTTTCTATGAGTAGCCTGTTAGTGAGGGCTAGGGCCATGGCCGATAATAATTTGACGGTTTCGCAGCTGGAGTTGTTGTCTTCCAGCTACGTAAATTTGGCACAATTACATCAGTTAGGTTGTTTTACGTCAGCTCAAGTTAACGAGTTGTGGGTGTCTTTTGATGCGAGTTTTAGTGCTATTTTGAAACTTGAATTGGCTAAAAAGTATGGTCGGTAAACGGTGTGATAGAGGTTTGAATGAGTAAGATTAAGGATGATTTAGGTTCGTTGTTGTTAGCTGAGCTTCTTGTACAGGCATCTTCTGACGGCTTGTTTACCCACGATAGGGTATCTGTTGATACACAACGTTTAGCAGAGGAATTAGACGCTATTAATACGATGGTTATCGCAGGTGAATTATCTGAAGAGCAAGCTGCTCTCCATAGGCAATTACGGCTTAATGCGCTTAAAATGAAGTTGTTGGCCATTGAGGGTGTTGATGCTATTGCGCTTGAACGGACGCTGGATGGAATGGGTAAGGTAATACGGCGGTTTTATGGGATATAGCCTATGACAATTATTCATCACGGTGCTGTTAATGGAGTGACTGGCTCATGTCATGAGCTGGTGTATAAACCTAATGCCAGTGTGTTGATTGATTGTGGATTGTTTCAGGGTGCAGAAACCTCTGGTTCTGGGGCTACTGCTAATAAATTGACCATCGACTTTCCTGTTGATGATGTTAAGGCGTTGATAGTGACTCATGTGCATATTGATCATGTGGGGCGTATTCCTTATCTTTTGGCTGCAGGTTTTACTGGGCCTATCTATTGTTCTAAACCTTCTGCAGTGTTGTTGCCCTTGGTGATTGAAGATGCCGTTAAGGTAGGTGTAACGCGCAATCGTCGCATGATTAATGCAGTGTTAGACCGTTTGCGAGATCAACTGGTACCGTTGGACTATAAACAGTGGCATGAGGTAGATGAAGGCTTGTCGATTCGCTTGCAGCGAGCTGGGCACATTCTGGGTTCTGCCTATGTAGAGTGTAAAACCTTGAGTTTGGGCCGGGTGGTGTTTTCTGGTGATTTGGGTGCGCCCAATACGCCTTTGTTACCTTCGCCTAAGCCGCCATACAGCTGTGACGTGTTAGTAATTGAAAGTACCTATGGTAACCGTAACCACGAGGGCAGAGCGCAGCGAGTAGCACAGTTGAAGCAGGTGCTACATAAGTGCTTTGAAAATGGCGGCACTGTGTTAATCCCCGCTTTTAGTTTGGGACGCACTCAAGAGCTGTTGTATGAACTGGAAGCCGTGCTTCGCTCACGACAATTTGCAGGTTTCAAGGCGTTGCGCGTGGTAGTAGATTCGCCTTTGGCCGCTAAGTTTAATGAAGCCTATAGGCAGCTTAAACCCTATTGGGATGCTGAAGCCCACAAACGCTTACATAGTGGTAGGCATCCGCTTTCGTTTGAAGAGCTGATTACGGTGGATGACCATGAATCCCACTTGGCTTTTGTCAATAAAGTCAGCAGGGTTGGTAGGGGTAATCAGCAGCCTACAGTAGTGCTTGCTGCCAGCGGCATGTGTGCTGGAGGGCGAGTGGTGAACTACCTTAAGGCGTTGCTAGGTGATGCCCGTAATGACGTATTGTTTGTGGGCTATCAGGCAGTAGGCACCCCTGGTAGAGACATCTTACGTTATGGCAATAAATCGGATGGCTACGTAGAGTTTGATGGGCAACGTTATGATATTAAGGCCGGTATTCACGCGTTATCGGGTTATTCGGCTCATGCGGGCCAGCGGGATTTGATCAATTTTGTCAAGCGTATGCATGGAAAGCCAAAGGAAGTACGTATTATTCATGGCGATGAGGGCGCTAAGGCGGCCTTGGCTAAGCTGGTAGCAGAGGTGGCGCCAGGCGCCAAGGTTTGGGTGCCTTGAAGTAGGTTTTTAGTGTTGGTCTTTAGCGATGCGGGCATAGCGGTGTTTTTCAAGATAGTGTCCGCCAATAGCAAATATATAGATAGAATGTTCATCAAACTTATAAATCAAACGATCTTTTTGAGAAATACGTTTCGACCATAGTCCAGTTAAATTATGCTTTAATAATTCTGGTTTTCCTAACCCTGCGGCAGGGCTGTGAGAGCTTAGCATTTCTTTTAATAACTTGCATAAAGCTTTGTGTAATTTTTTATCTTTGTCACGCAATGCTTCATATGCTGACCAAGTATCGCCTTCAAATACCAGTGATCTCATTCAATTGCTCTTCTGTAGGTTGGTATCCAATCCCTTTAGAGTGGGTATTAAGAGATTTGGCTACTTGTTGCATAAGGTTGTTATTTTGCAAAATATACAAGCTCTCTTGCTCTCGTTCCCAATCATCCGCACTCATCACTATAAAGTCGTCGCCAGCTCTGCGAGTAACCTTCAGTGGCTCATGGCTACTCACTACTTGCTCTACCAGGGATTTAATATTATCTCTGAATTTATTCACACTAACTGCATCCATATATATCACCTTAAGTACTGTGTTGCCGTACTAGTATATAGTAAAAAACCATTGGTGTGGGTCTCAAGTTGTGCTTTCTGCTAGTAGCATGTGTGCAGGATGGCGTTAAGGTGGCGGGGCGTCCTTGCCCCGCACTTTGCGCCTACATCCATATTGGCAAACACTGCTTTTTGGACGGGACGTCCATGCCCCGTAGTTTATGACCGCATCCATGCGGAATAATACGAAACGGCGTTGTTATTGGAAGATATAGAAGGCGAGGCTAATGCCAAAAATGCAGAAGTTGTCTTGGCTTCCATGTCTTTCAGTTGCAATCCGTTTGCAGTGGTGTAACTCACTAGGAGTGAATCCTGATGAGTTATTTAAAGTGTAGTATGGATTTAGGGGTTTGCAAAAAAATATTTCAATAGGCTGTGGCGCTCACTCGAAAAACGTTAATATTGTGCCTTCTGTGGCAACTTGCTACACTTGCCTGTGTATTAACTCAGGAGGTCAATATGGCCACTACAAGTATTCGTCTCGATCATGGTTTAGTAAAGGAAGCTACTATCATGGCTTCCGCATTAAACCGCACACCACCAAAGCAAATTGAGCATTGGGCAAAAATAGGGAAAATCATGGAAGATAACCCTGACCTGCCTTATGAATTTGTTAGGCAAGCAGTGATTGCCAAAGCGGAACACGACGCAGGTAAGCTGGAGCCTTATGAATTTGGTTAAAGCACTGAGTGTTGTTCAAACACCTAGTTTCAAAAAGACTGTCAAAAAACTTAAATCAAATCAAAAGCAGGAGTTGGATACAGTTATTAAAAAGTTAATGACTCAGCCTACTCTTGGGGAACCAAAAAAAAGTGACCTGGCTTTTATGCGCGTCTATAAATTCAAAATGAATAATCAACTCACTTTGTTAGGCTATAGTTTTGATGATGGATGCTTAGTACTTGAATTGATAGCGTTGGGTGGCCACGAAAATTTTTATCGTGATCTTAAGCGCTAGGGTAGCGTTAATGTAGGGCTAGTGTGGAGCCAGTGTAGAAAGAAACGAGGCGGCGGGGCCGCCCCGTGAGGTTTAGTACTTGTAGCTTTCTGGCTTGAACGGACCTTCAGAAGGTACGTTAATATACTTGGCCTGAGTGCTAGTTAGCTTGGTGATTACACCACCAAAACCTGCCACCATGTCGGCTGCTACTTCTTCGTCTAGCTTCTTAGGCAAGATTCTTAACCATAAGTTGGCGGCCTTATCTGCAGGGCTTAGGTCTGCGAACTTGGCATCCCATAGGTGCATTTGCGCTAGCACTTGGTTGGCAAAAGAACCGTCCATGATGCGTGATGGGTGGCCTGTGGCATTACCTAGGTTAACTAAGCGGCCTTCAGACAATAGTAATACAAAATCGGTCTTGTTGTGATCAGCAGCACGGTACACCTTGTGTACCTGAGGCTTCACTTCTTCAAACTTCCAGTTCTCATGCATAAAGGCGGTGTCGATTTCGTTGTCGAAGTGGCCAATGTTACAGACCACTGCGCCGTTTTTAATGGTTTTAAGCATGTTGGCATCACACACGTTGGTGTTGCCGGTAGTAGTCACGATAATGTCGGTAGTGCCCATCAAGGTGGTATTGATGCAGCTGATATCGCCAGTGTTAACGCCGTCTAGGTAAGGTGACACTACTTCAAAACCGTCCATACATGCTTGCATGGCACAGATTGGGTCTATTTCAGTAATTCTTACGATCATGCCTTCTTGACGAAGAGACGCTGCTGAACCTTTGCCTACGTCGCCGTAACCCACTACAAGGGCTTTTTTGCCTGCTAGAAGGTGGTCTGTAGCACGTTTGATGGAATCATTTAAAGAATGACGACAGCCGTATTTGTTGTCGTTTTTACTCTTAGTGACCGCGTCGTTAACGTTAATGGCAGGTACTTTTAAAGTGCCTGCTTCCAACATTTCTTGTAAGCGGTGAACGCCAGTAGTGGTTTCTTCAGAGATACCGTGGCAGTTGGCCAATATTTCTGGGAATTGGTTGTGCAGCATGGTGGTTAAATCACCACCGTCGTCTAGAATCATGTTAGCGCCCCAGTCTTTACCATCTTGCACGATGGTTTGCTCGATGCACCATTGCGCCTCATCTTCTGTCTCGCCTTTCCACGCAAATACAGGAATGCCGGCAGCAGCAATGGCAGCAGCCGCATGGTCTTGGGTAGAGAAGATGTTGCAAGAAGACCAGCGTACTTCAGCACCTAGATCGACCAATGTTTCAATCAACACAGCTGTTTGAATGGTCATGTGAATACAGCCCATGATCTTGGCACTGGCTAGGGGCTTTTGTGAAGCGTATTTAGTGCGTAATGCCATTAGGGCAGGCATTTCGGTTTCGGCGATGTCGATTTCCATACGGCCCCATGGGGCTAAAGAGATATCGGCAACTTTGTAATCGGTGAAGTCAGTCATCGGTAAGCGTCCATAGGTTAAAATTCAGGCAGTATTATACGCTAATAAACATCGCCTGCCGAGGGTGAAACAGGGTTTTGATCGATGTACTGTGCAGCTAGGCTGTCAGTGGCTTTAACGAAGCTGGTAACGTCGGTGCCTACAGCCACAAAGGTGGCGCCCAGAGTTAGATATTGCTGTACTAGTTCGGGTACGGCCATAAGGATACCTGCGGCTTTACCTGCGGCTACTATTTCTTCAATGGCAGTGCATATTGCCATTTGTACAGGTTCGGCTGTGGGCTGGCCTAAATAGCCCATGTCTGCTGCTAGATCTGCTGGGCCAATAAACACGCCATCAATGCCGTCTACGGTGAGTATGTCTGCAAGGTTATCTAAGCCTTTTTGGGCTTCAATTTGCACTATCAGGCACACTTGGTCGTTGGCTGTTTGTAGGTAGTCTGGAATACGGTTGTGATGGGAGGCGCGTGCTAAAGCAGCACCTACGCCTCGAATGCCTTTAGGGGGGTAGTTCATAGCCTGGACAAGTTGTTTTGCTTGCTCAGCAGTTTCTACCATGGGCACTAAGACCGTTTGGCAGCCTATGTCTAATACTTGCTTTATCATCCATGTTTCGCCTACGGGCGGACGAATAATAATATTAGAAGCAGACCCTTGCAGCGCGTGCATTTGGCTAACAAGAGAAGTGATGTCGTTGGGACCGTGTTCGGCGTCTATGACAAGCCAGTCAAAACCTGCACCGCCGGCAATTTCTGCAGCGTTAGGGCTTCCCATGGCAAGCCAAAAGCCGATTTGTTGCTGGCCTGTAAGAAGCTTTTGCTTAAACTCATTGATGGGTGCAGGCATGGGGGTTTCCTTTATTACAAATCAAAAACGGCAGCTTACTTCGCCAAAGTCACCAAAGTCGGCTTCAATTAGAGTGCCTTTTTGGGTTTCTATAGGCCGAATAAAGGACCCAGACAAGACAATTTCACCCGCCTTTATGCTATCACCATATTGGTGTAAACGCGCGGCTAACCAGGCAATGCCTAAAGCAGGTTGATTAAGTACGCCGGCACCTAATCCCGTCTCTTCTACTTCGCCGTTGGCGCTAACAATAGCGCCAATCCAGCGCATGTCCACTTGGCTTGGATCTGTACGCTGTGTTCCTAACACTAAACCTGCATTGGCTGCATTGTCGGCAATGGTGTCGAATACATTACGTGCCACGCCCGTTTCTGGACATGTTCGGTGAATACGCGTGTCCAAAATTTCTAGAGAAGGCACAAGGTAATCTGTGGCCTCTATCACTTGTTCTACGGTGATATTCTCGCCAGAAAGGTCATGTTTCATCACAAAAGCGATTTCTGCTTCTACCCTAGGCTGAATAAAGCGCTGCTGAGGAATATCACTGCCACTTTCAAACAACATGTCATCAAACAAAATACCAGAATCTGGAATGTCTATCTTTAAAGCGGCTTGCATGGCCTTAGAGGTAAGGCCGATTTTGTGGCCCACAATACGCCGACCACGGTTTAGCTTGTGCGCTACCCAACCGGCTTGAATGGCATAGGCGTCGTCCATGGTCATGTTAGGGTAGGCGAGAGAGATTAACCCGGTTTGTTGACGGGTTTGTTCTGCTGCGTCTAGGCGTTGGGCGGCTTTTGAGATCTGTTGTTGACTGAGTGGCATAATCTTAAACCTCGTCTACAACGCTGTTGCGCAGGCAGCCAATGCCTTCGGCTTCCACTTCTATGATATCGCCTGGCTTTAAATACACTGGTGGGTCTAAGCGTGCACCAGAACCTGTAGGGGTGCCAGTAACAATGATGTCACCCGGGGCCAAGGTGGTAAAGGTAGAGATGTAGTTAATGATGTAACGGAAATCGAACATCATTCGGCCGGTACGGTCTTCTTGACGTAATTCACCGTTAACCTTAGTGGTTAGGCGAATGTCTGCAATTTGGCTTTCATCTTTGTAAGCCACCATCCATGGGCCAATGGCACCGCTGGAATCAAAGTTTTTACCTTGGGTAACGTTAAACTTAGCGTGACGTACCCAGTCTCTTAAGGTGCCTTCGTTACATAGGCTAATGCCAGCAATATGATCTAATGCTGTGGCCTTAGGGATGTGACGGCCGCCTTTACCAATGATAATGACAACTTCACCTTCGTAATCTAACTGGCTAGACGCCTTTGGGCGCACTAGTGGGGTTTCATGGCCAGTAAACGAGCGGGCAAAACGAATAAACATAGATGGAAACGGCGGTGCTTCTTGGCCGTCTTTGTACTCTTCGTTACGGGCAGGGTAATTGACGCCAATACAAATGAGCTTTTCAGCGTTATTAATGGGAATCTGGTAAGTGAACTCACTTTGTTTAAAATCATCATTTTTGCCGTTGGCCGCGTCTTCTAAGGTTTTTAATTGGCCTGCTTCAATGACGTCTTTTAGGGTAGGGTACTGGGCAGCAAAGGTGTTGCTTAGGCTGATAAAACCCGTGTCGGTGACGATGCCATAGTGGCTTTTTTGGTCTGCCGTAACGGTGGCAAATTTTGGGTAATTGTTCATGCTAATTCCTGTGTATTCTAGGTTAAACTATTTAGCCAGCGCAGGTGGTTGGTGCCCGGCCATAGCAAAACAAATATTTTTGGTTTCCATATAAAATTCAAATGACCAGTCACCGCCATCTCGGCCAATGCCCGAGGCTTTAACACCACCAAAGGGTGCTGGTAAATGGCGTGAGTTTTCAGAATTAATCCAAATCATGCCAGCTTGAAGTTGATCGGCAATCGCCCAGCAGCGCTCTACATTCTGGCTCCACAGGTAACCTGCCAAGCCGTATTCAATGTCGTTGGCTATGGCTACGGCATCGGCATCGTCTTTAAAAGGAATGGCGGTGAGTACAGGGCCAAAGATCTCTTCTTGAGAGATGCGCATTTGGTTATGGGCCTGGGTAAAGAGTGTGGGTTGTACATAACACCCGGCTAGACCCGCTACTTTCTTGCCACCAGCGGCAATAGTAGCGCCCTCGGCTTTGGCTGCTTCAAAGTAAGATAATACCTTAGCTTCGTGTTCTGGGTGGATAAGCGGACCAATTACGGTGCTTGGATCTAATGGATGTCCTACTTTAATGCGATTGGCGCGGTCTGCTACCATGGCACAAAAGGTGTCGTAGATGCTTTCTTCTACCAATAGGCGAGAAGAAGAGGTGCAGCGTTCGCCATTAAGAGAGTAAATCATAAAGGCAGCGGCATCGGCGGCCTTGTCTAGATCTGCATCTGCAAAGACCAATACGGGGTTTTTGCCACCTAATTCAAAGTGAGCACGCTTTAGGGTGTCGGCACCTTGTTTTTGGATTAGCGAGCCAGTACGGCTTTCACCTACAAAGGCAATGGCTTTAATCAATGGGTGTTCGGTGAGGGTTTTACCTGCATCTTCTCCCATGCCGTTAACTACGTTCCATACCCCTTTAGGTAGGCCTGCGTCTTCGGCAATTTGCACTAACAAATTGGCAGTTAAGGGTGAAAATTCAGCGGGTTTATGCACAATGGTGCAACCTGCGGCCAAGGCTGGGGCAATTTTCCAAGTGGATAACATAAACGGGGTGTTCCACGGGGTAATCACGCCTACAGGGCCAATGGGATAACGTTTGGTAACGTTGACTTGGCCTTGGGCATAAAGCGATTGGCCATCTTGGGCTTGAACGGCTTTGTCGGCAAAGAAACGGAAGTTTTCTGCGCCTCTTAAGGCGGCTTTTGCCATAAATTTAATGGCCTGGCCCGTATCGATACATTCCAATAGAGCAATTTCATGAGCACGGGCTTCTATGCCGTCTGCCACCTTATGGAGGATCTTTTGCCGTTGTTTACCACTCATGGCTGCCCATGGGGTAAACGCATTGTGTGCGGCTTGTGCAGCAAGGTGTATATCGGCTGCTTTGCCATGGGCTATTTTGGCAAGGGGGTTTAGATCTATGGGCGATAAACTCTCAAACCAGGTGTTATCTAATGCCGCTTGTTGTTGGCCGTTGATGTGGTTTAACACTCCACCACTAAACTGCGCTAAGTAGCCGGCTGCGTCGCTTTGGTTTTGTTCGAAACTGCTCATTATGTGTTTCCTTTTTCAGAGCTGGAAGGTTTGTCAGTGCTAGAGGATTTATCGGTGCTTGAGGCCTTTTCAGAGCTAGAGGCCTTTGCAGCGCTGCGAATACGCGGGTGCATGGCGTTGGTTTTCCAGCTGAGTGGGGTGTTAATTTCCCGCACTTCTATGGAAAGAGCAAAGTAAGGTTGGCTCAATTGCTCAGCTAAAAATTCGTTCATGGAGGTGTTAATGGCTTCACCAAGGCGTTCTTTGTCGGCTTGGCTGCGGCCTAAGCCAATGCGAATGGAGGTGTCGATAAAGCTGTTTTGTGGCAGTAAATCGGCTATGGCGTAGTGATCACATTTTATGGCGCGTACACGCACTGCGCCCAGTTCAAATAGGCCGGTGGCGATACCGGTGGTATGGATGGCGCGGCATAAGCCATCAAAATCAACCTGAGACTCCAGGTTGGCGGAATATTCCATGGTAACGTGGGGCATGGTTTTGTCTCTTTCGTTGTACGGGCTGTTGGCTACAGCAAACTAATTAATATGTTAACTAAATTATTAATGTGATGCAAATTATGATTTATCTTAAAAACACGTACCTTTGTCCTTTGCAGAGAGGCCTTTGCAGAGACGGGGTTTGGAGGTTTAGCACGGGGGTAGGTGGTTAACTTGTTTAGTAATGTGTCCTAAGCCCGTATAATAGCTAGTAATGGCCATTTAAACCCTTTCATTAGCCTTTCCTTTAACCTTTAGTTAACCCTTAGAGACTGACTATGCAGCCTACTAAAACAGACCGTGCTTTACCTTTGGCCCTATTAAGAGCGCGGGAAACTGTGATGTCGCCCATTCGAGGAGTACTCAAAGCCCACGATGTGACTGATCAGCAGTGGCGGGTGTTACGAGTGTTACACGAAAATGGCGTAATGGATGCTAAGGAATTGGCGAAAAGTGCCTGTGTGCTTGCGCCTAGCCTAACCCGAATCATTAAGCACTTAGAGCAACAGAACATGCTCACACGGTGTGCCGACGGCAAAGATGGCCGCCGAGTGTTATTGGATATTTTGCCTTCAGGTGCTGAGTTAATTGAGTCGGTTACCCCAGAAGTACAGGTAATTTACCAGGGTCTCAGTGATAAGTATGGTGCTCAAAAGATGAGTGACTTATTGGATTTGCTCCACGATGTGGTGGAGCTAAAGTAGGCGGCAGGGTTAAATTCTATTTAGAACTTAATAGTTGAATCATTAAACTCATCTGTCCAACTTATTTACCCAATTTAGCTATCCAAGTCGAGGCCTTGCTCCAGCGTGTCTAATGGCCAGCGCTTATTTGGGTTCTCTAGGCGAGTGATGGCTAAGTACTTATCTTCCATGTCGTCTAAGTGCTCAATTATGGCTTCCTTGGCATAGAAGGCCTTGGTGCGGCCAGTTCTAGCGGCAAGAGTTGCCAATCGGGCCTCTATATCTTCGGGTAGTCTAATTGTAAGCATGACAGTCTCCATTATTCTAACTTAGGTCCTTGGCAATATTCTGCGACACAATGTGTGCGCCTGTCCATGCGTTTTGAAAGTTAAATCCGCCAGTGATGGCGTCGATATCCAGCACTTCCCCTGCAAAATAAAGCCCAGGTAAGCGTTTACTCTCAAAGGTTTTGAAGTTGATCTCTTTAAGGGAGATGCCTCCTGCGGTAACAAACTCTTCTTTAAATGTACTTTTTCCTTGTACATTAAACACAGCCTGTGTGAGTTGTTTGGCGAGGGTCTCTATTTGCAATTTATTGATATCTGCCCAGCGGGCGTCTTCGGTGATGTTGGATGCTAAAACGAGTTTATGCCACAGCCGTTTAGGTAAATTAAATTGGGTAGATTTAAGCGCTGTTTTTTTAGCGAGTTCTTGTTTTGAACTTTTTAACACGTCTAAGCAGTCTTCAAATGATTGCCGGATAAAGTTAACTTCTATTTTAAATCTGTACTCGCGTTTTGCTATTTCTAAGGCGCCAAACGCCGATAGTTTTAAAATAGCAGGCGCACTCATTCCCCAGTGAGTAATGAGTAAAGGCCCTTCACTGTATAAATTGGTGCCAAGGATTTTAACTTCTACGTTTTCTGCGACGACGCCAGGGATGTCCTTTATACGCTCATCACTTATTTTGAATGTAAACAAAGAAGGCACTGCGTTAGAGACGGTATGTCCTAAGCCTTCTAAAAGATCCCAAATTTTGGAGCTGCTGCCGGTGGCGATGACTATTTTTTTGGCTAAAAAAGAGCCTTGAGATGTGTCTAGATAAAATAGGCCATCTGCATTTTTAAGGGATTTCAGCGAGTGGCTGTAGAGCACGTCTACATTGTATTTGGTTGCTTCATTTAAAAAACAATCAACGATGGTTTGCGACGAGTTTGAAGCGGGAAATATACGTCCATCATCTTCAATTTTTAGCTCTACGCCGCGTTCTTCAAACCAAGCGATGGTGTCGCCTGTCATAAATTGGTGAAAGGGGCCTAATAGCTCTTTTTCACCACGTGGGTAGTTCTGCACCAATTCTGAAGGGATAAACTCGGCATGTGTGACATTGCACCGGCCTCCTCCAGACACTTTAACTTTAGTTAAGCCTTTTTGTCCGCGTTCTAAAATGGCTACTTTTAAGTGAGGGGCTTGTTTTGCGATATTGATGGCAGCAAAAAAGCCTGAGGCTCCTCCACCAACAACAATAATGTCTTTTTCAATCATATTTAAAATTACACTGGTTTTAATGCGTCAATAACACGTCGGTGGGATTATAGGCTCCTGTATCGATGCCATCAATAGATGCCATCGATAGGTATTACCAACAAGGCGCTTCACAAAGGAGTTTCGCAAAGGCGAGAGTCTGGGCGAGGACAAAAAACGAGGACCAAAATGGGTGAGAAGCTAGTAAGAAAGTAGTGAAAAATAAGCGCAGAAGGGAGTGCGAAGGCGCTAAAGAGGAACAACGTGCCCGCCGGAGGGTTAATCCGGTTCAAACACTACATTCACTTGTCCGGTGCCGGAGCTAGGGAAGTATTCGCCAATAATTTCACCCTTGCCTTGGTACTGGTCCCAACCTAAGGCACCATAAAGCATGGCGGTGTCGTGCATACCGCCTTCGCCGTTACACTTCTGGGCGTATTCGGGCAGCATTTTTAGGAAGGTCGCGTGGTCTCCACTGGTCCATAAATCCAGTACGTGTAGATCCATTTGGCGATTGAATTCACTGGATATGGTAAAAGTGCCGTTATTGGCGGCGTAATCTTCGTTGGCCCATATTTTGTGGGACATAGAGCCAGAGGCTAATAACAATACCTTGCTGTCACTTTCTTCTACGGCCTCTTTAATAGCTTCACCCATCAATCGAGACGATTCAATGCTGTGTACGCTACACCAAGCTGCAACAGACACTATTTTAAGATCTGACGCTGGATTCATCCAGATCATTGGCACTAATGTGCCATATTCCAATGTTAATGATTCAAGCTGATGGGAGAGGGCATGTACGCCTTTGGCTTGAGCTTTTTCGGCAATAAGGTCACCTAATGCTGGGTTGCCTTCATACTCGTATTCTAAGTTTTGAATAAATTGGGGAAACTCATGGCTGGTGTAGTTGCCTTTAAAGCTAGCTGCGGCGTTCACGTGATAGCCTGCATTTACTAACCAATGGGTGTCCAACACAATAACGGTATCGGCTCCCAGCGCTTTAGCTCGGGCTACAATTTCTTTATGGCCGTCAATGGCTTGTGTACGTTTACCAAATATAGGCCCGGGTTGCTCCGACATGAGCATGGTAGGCACGTGAGTGATTTTGGCGGCTAAGACGATGTTTCCCATGGGAGTCTCCTTTAGTTAGTACGATGTTAAATACGATGTTAAGTGTAATGTTAAAGTAAGCGAGGATCTGGTTCTAGGCCCACTAAGTGGCGGCCATAGATCTGTTTGCATACATCATAATCTGTATAAGCGTGGGCGGCGGTCATGTGGGAATCCCTAAACAAGCGCTGTGCTTCATTGGTTAAGAACCATGCATTAGCACCGCTGGATTCAAATAAACGATCTACTGCAGCCACGCACATTTTAACGGCATAGGCCTGATTAGTACGCCATTGAGCCAATTGGTCTGCATTGGGTAGTGCGTGTTTAACACCCATTTGTGCTAGGTCATTCCAGTCTTTTTCTAGCAGGGCACGGGCGGCATTAATTTGGTGCTTTGATTCTGCCAAGCGCATGTAGGCGGGTACGTCTTTACCTACTTCTGCACCAGTATAAGCGCGTACACGGGTTTTAGAGCGTTCTGTAAACCAGCGGATCATTTGTTCTGCGATGCCTAGGCTTATGGCAGAAAAGCCACTGGCAAAATAAGGTCGATAGGCAGCAAAAAAGATATCGCTGTCTGGGTACATGCCATACCCTCTGGACTGACCAGTCATTAAGGCTTTGGCAGATTCGATGCGATGTTCGGGTACAAATACATCGCGCACTTTAAGGGTTTTGGTGCCCGAGCCTTTCATAGCCATGGCGTGCCAGTTGTCAATAATTTCGTAATCGGCTCGAGGTATTAAAGCAAAGTGCTGGTGGGGTGCAGGGTCCACTGCAGCACCGGCACGAATGAACCCCATAATAGCCCATTGAGCATGGTCGCAACCGCTGCTCCAGCTCATGTCGCCACTAAACATCACGCCACCCTCTACTACTGTGGTTTTACCAAAAGGGGCAATGCTAGAGCTTATGGTCGCTTCAGGGTCTTGGCCCCACACATCCTCTTGGGCCTGTTTTGAGAACAGGGCCAGCTGATGGCTATGGGTGCATAATAAGCTGGTAGCCCAGGCCGTGCTGGCACAGGCACCGGATAGAATCGTTACCGCTTCTGCAAACTCGGGTAAAGACAGTTCTAACCCACCCCAAGCTTTGGGCTGAAAGGCGCGCAAGAACTTAATCTCTTTTAACAGGGCTATATTCTCCGGCGGTGTCATGCGCAGGGCTTCAGCCTTGTCGGCATTGGCGGCGATGGCGGGTAGAATGTCTTGTAAGGCGCTGATCAGCTGGCTAGAGGATGTCATGGTTTATGGCCTAAGTGATGTTTTTGTAGATTTAGTTAACATATTAACTATTAATGTGCATATAGTAGCAACTGTTGTATGGCGCCGCAACAGGCATGAAATGATTCATAAAAAAACAAGGGTATGAAAATAAAGTATCGTATTAGCGCTTTGTATAGTTTACTTGTGAAGTTAATCGCGTGTATGCTGACCTTAAATTAGTGACTTATATCACTGTTTATTGTTTGCTGATAAATCTAAAAACCGGAGTAACACATGAAAAAGTTAATCGTTGCCACTATGGCCACGGGTCTTATGCTTGGCGCATCCACAGTGGCCAGCGCAGCCGAAACCCTATTATTATCGTCTTGGTTGCCACCTAAGCACCCTGTGGTTGCAAGTATTATTAAACCTTGGATTGCGGCTGTAGAAGCTGAAAGTGGTGGTGAACTTAAAATCCGCATCTTACCTAAGCCTCTAGGCTCACCGCCTGCTCATTACGACCTTGCCAAAGATGGCGTTGCCGACATTACTTACGGTGTTCATGGCTATCAGCCAGGCCGCTTTAAACTTACCGCAGCTACTGAGTTACCTTTCTTAGGTGATAGTGCAGAAGATGTGTCTGTTGCCTACTGGCGCGTTTATAAGAAGCACCTTGAATCTGTAAACGAACATGAAGGCACTGTGCTTTTGGGCTTAATGTCTCATGGACCAGGTGTAATTCATAACAACGTACGTGCGATAAACAGTGTTGACGATATGGCAGGCTTAAAGTTCCGCGTTGGTGGTGGTGTTGCAGGTAATGCAGCCAAGGCCTTGGGTGTGACAGCAATGTTAGCCTCTGCAACTAAGAACTATGAAATGTTGTCTAGTGGCGTTGCTGATGGCACCTTCTTGCCAACTGAATCTATTAAGTCATTTAAACTGACCAAGTTGTTGACCCATGCAACAAAAGTTCCTGGAGGCTTGTACAACACTAGTTTCTTCTTAACTATGAACCCTGCTAAGTTTGATAGCTTAAGTGCTGACAACCAAGCCGCTCTAATGCGTGCTTCGGGTGAAAACTTTGCACGTATTGCGGGTAAAGGTTGGGATAAGCATGATGCTCTAGGTCAGGCTGCTATGGATGCTGCAGGTATTGAGACTATTAATGCAAGTGATGCGTTTGTAGCTGAAATCAAAGCGGCAACAAGCCATTTGGAAGCTGACTGGATTGCCACAGCTAACGGCCTAGGTGTTGATGGTGCTGCTGTAATGGCGGACTTACGTGCAGAAATTGCTAAGGTAGCAGCTGAGTAATGTCGCTTAGTGAATCAAGTGGTCGGACATTAAAGTCCGGCCCCTTAATGCAGTTTGTGCTGCAGCGTATATTGGGTGGCCTAGCGGCCACCTTTTTGTTGGTTTTAATGCTGTTAACCTTAGTTGACGTGGTGGGCCGTTATGGCTTTAATTCGCCGGTCAATGGCAGCTTTGAAATCACCGAATTGCTGTTAGCTGCCATCATATTTTCGGCCTTACCTTTGGTGTCTGCCAAAGATCAAAATATTACCGTAGATTTGATTGATGCCTTTGTGCCTAGAT
>Ga0307994_1001060_pt1 | contig 17240 bp, 16 predicted proteins | sample EllFjometagen261_FD_203171 | JGI IMG/M metagenome (GOLD analysis project Ga0307994, IMG submission 203171) | Marine microbial communities from Ellis Fjord, Antarctic Ocean - #261 | ecosystem: Environmental > Aquatic > Marine > Unclassified | place: Southern Ocean | collected 2014-11-02 | reverse complement strand
AGTGAAGCAAGCAAAATTGCCGCACTCTATAAAGATTAGCAAATAGACTTGACCGACTCACCCATTTATCAAGGGTGGTGTGCCCCACATTCATCCATCAGATGCTTCTCGCACAGAGTACCGCTGATCTAAAACGAGTTGAGCACATTCAACTTTAAATTCGGGGTTAAACCGGGGTCTAGTTTTCGTAGTCATAATATTACCGTAATGATTTAAGTGCATTTTAGCACTTCCCATTACGTGATCAAAATCAATGTACCACTACAAACTCATACTAACTAACAAATTATGATGTAATGTTCCAATACCTGACAAAGTGATCAAATGTTGAAAAAAAGGACATTAGCAGTTCTAAGGAGAGCAGATTATGATAGGTGATGTCCGCATTACAGAAGAGGAAATGAGCGCGCTCTTTCCATACACCAAGGTTCCTGATACACATTTGGAAGCAATCCGATCAAGAATTTTGACACGATGCGCTCTCGTCGTATTGCTATTAGCAGTACGGGCTATTGTCGTCATTTACTATCCAGAATATCATTTTGTTACAATTTTAAATGAACGCTTGGTTAGTGCAGAGGTGGTACTGGAGATGACTCAATTCAGGCTAACTTTCGCGGCTTTCGGTAGCCTACTCTATATATACTCATTTTATAAAAACCTCTATTTTAGGTTCGTTAATCTCACGGTATTAATAGTTTTGTGCAGTCTGATTGTGGGCGACTTTGAGGCATTTTATATGCTCTCCTCATTTGCCGATCTAACTTACCCTGCTATAGGTATGATATCACTCAGGTTCATTATAGCGACCTTACTATTACAAAATCATCTGGATATTCGTAGGGATTAAACCCCAGAGCACGCTGGCATCTTACGCGACGCTAATGGCGCTAAGTGTTTGTTATTTCTTATGCCATACATAGCGCAGATTGGAACCGATGAAGTGCCAATCGCAGGACGATTAGATGAGAAACAGTCTGTAAAACAACGTGCAATATATGACAGTGTTTTATCCAGCCACTGCAAGACACAGAGAGACTGTTTAGATAATTTTAGCGGTTTAATTATTAATTAATTTAATACCAAAAAGGCACAAATTGTGCCTTTTCGTTAACTGCTACTTGCTCTTTGCGCCTGCTGTCGCTGTGTGCGTAATTCATTTTGCGCCTTTACAACCTGCTCTCTTTCACGCTTAACGCGATCTTGTTTCTTCTCCCTATCTTTGCGCGATTTTTCCTGTTCTGCTTTTATTTTATCGTAGTCACCTGAACCATATGGAACCACTTCGGTTAAATCGCTTAATCTCATTATTCATTTCTCCTTTATGTTGTTTCTTATCTAGTCTCAATAATGCACGCTTTTATGCACACGATGCCGCTTTAATGTCATCCTATAAATGCAGGTGCTGCCGGTGGTGTACTGAAAAACTCTCGGTCTGCTAAGTTGCTCACCGCCTCCAATAACATATGCCGAATTTTTATGTTTTGACTTTCACTACATCGGTGATGCCTTATCGCAATTTCATCTGCCATAAAGCGTTGTATGTCGCTCAATTGAATAATGATATTGTCTGATGAACTCACTGATGTGAGAATCATCTTTCGTTGTTCTAACTCGCCCATTATGGAAGTGATCGCGCTCGTAGATAACTCAAGATTTTGCGCTTTGATACTTCCGTAATAACTGGGGCATTTACCACATAACTTGGAAAAACCTCTTATGGTCGTTCCAACATATAGATTACTTATTTTTTCGTATAGTTCTTCTGTAAAGGTCATTCTCGTTGTTCTCCCTGTGTTTACTAATATCCGCTCTGCGGATAAAGATTGCCCTTTACGTTCGCAGTCATAGACTGCTCTCTTACAGGACATCTTATTTTTACCATCTAATACAGTGGGTCATTTTTGTACCAATGTTGGTAATGATGACTGTTTGATTGTCTCTCTTTCTAAGAAACGATAAGTCAGCCATCCCAGACTTAACTCACCGTGTAACTCTTTCTGAAGTTATCCAATAACTACATACTCGCAACCTGATATCGTTTTATTGATATAAGGGTCGGTGGGTTTTGCAATACCGATTACGCGTCATCTAACGCAAACAATAACGGGTGTATGTAGAAACCAGTGTTATTGCTTTGTGGGGTACCCGAAAAGGGCTGACGATCCCACTCACTTTTAGCCAAATATAATTTAATTTAATTTTGCCTAGCCGAACATTACTGCTCTGCCAACTTTTACGACAATACAAATAACATACCCAGTGGGGTCATCATTTTAAGCGTCCTGTTAAGGATGGTGTATTGAAGCGGACGACTAAAAAGTCCGTTTGCTTACCTCGTCACATCAGCGAGGACTCAGCAGCACAATAATATTCGGCGTGCTAACCTTTATGTTTCAGTCTGTCTTAATGTATTTAGTCATTTATAAACAAGCCGCGTGGAAACGCGATTAAAACGGCGCTTTTTAATTTTTCAACAACCACCAGCAGAAGAAATGACTGGAATGTCACTCAATACTCTTGTGTGACTTAGCCATCCTAGCAATCCCTTACGGAAGTGGTTGACCTCCGATCTTAGGTCACATAATATTACTTATAAGATGTTTATGTGATTAAGGAATAGACCAATGAAATCAGTCGCAGCAGTCAAAACAACAGACCAAATCTCAACCGTAAGTCATATGTTAGAAAAGCACGGCGGCGAAATTTATCGCGATATCTGGCAATTGGGACTAAATCTTGCTTTGCGTATCAGTGACCTGCTCAACCTCACTTATGATGAATTTGCCGGTGGAGAAACAATCACTGTTATTGAGCAGAAGACAGGTAAATCACGCACAATCAAACTGAACGAAAAAGTGCAGACTATTGTTAAACAACGCCTCTTGAATAATCCAAACGATATGTATCTGTTTCAGTCTGTAGGAAACCGTGCAAAGAAACTGCAAAAGCCATTAAGTAGAGAAACCGTTGCTCGCAAGTTCGCAGAAGTCGGTGAGATTATTGGTGTTCATTTAGGAACTCACTCAATGAGAAAAACACGAGGTTGGGCGATGTGGTCTGCGGGCGTGCCACTTGAAGTGATTGCTCGCGTGTTGAACCACTCATCACCAGCAGTGACGATGAGATACATTGGTTTAGAGCAAGCAGATGTTAACAAGACTTATGATGACTTCGTGTTGTAGAAAACCATACTGGACAAATTACACCATTTCTCCTATTTTAGGTAACCAAGGAAGTTAAAATAGGAAAAGCAACTTATGACTCGCTCGGAATTTATGCAAAAGGTTGGGGCACAGATGACTAACCCACAATGGTCTTGGGTTGGGATCAATCACTCAAACAAGCAGGTCTTTTTTTCTACTTGGGAACACTTCAACCAGAAGGAGCCAGAAAAGCCAAAAGACGAATACCTCATTTTCGCAGAATTTTGGGGTAATGCAGGGCGCTCACCTGGGCACTCCGATGCAAAAATAGCACTGCATTTAGTATCGAAAGAACAATATACACCCTGCCTGTTATTCTTAGAGGCAACGGAAAAATTTAGTTTTCCTGATGCAAAGCCTGAAGAGGAAGTTTCTATAAAAAATGTAAGGGGATCATTTTATTTTACAGCAGAAATATCCGAGATCTCAGGTAAAAATACACCTAACGAAATGGTATTTGCTAGAAGAATTGAACGAATCAATATTTCATAACACACTGTGTAGCACACCGAATATCTGACGACATAAGTTGTTGATATAACTCAGTTTATCTTTGACGCGCCAATTGAAAATCCTCGTGTCGGCGGTTCGATTCCGTCTCCGGGCACCATTACAAAAGACTTTCAGACAAATTAGATAAATCTAAATAACCCGCGGTCTACCCATGGTCTACCTCAGGCCTTATTTTTCATGCTTTGGCGTATATGCTAACTCGTTGATAGTAGTTCCATAACCCAAACCCCAAAAGTTATGCACTCCGTTTTATAGGGATAGTCTTATCCACACAGCGGAGGGTTTTCTGGGAATTTTCAGCCATAATTCATTTTTACCCGTTGAAAATCTGTACGATCACCTTTGCTTAGGCGAGCATAAATTACGGGGTAAGACTATTTTGGACGCCAACATGAATGGCAGGCAGCATTCGATAGGATTCCAAATTTTTTTGGGGGAAGATTTGATATCCATCGGGATAAGTCAGAAAAAACTGGGGGTATTCTGGAAAACAATCAATATCTAATCCGCTTCAACCACTCCCTTAAGAAGGTCCCAAAAAAAGCCTAGAAATACGGTCAATCGCTGCTTGTTCCGGCATATGGTCCGGCTTTCGAAGTCGATAGTTTAGCAGCGACTAAGGCTTCAGCAAATGCCACGGCACAGACAATACCGTCGATCACCGGCAATCCGAATTGTTCCTCCATTCGCGTTTTCAACTCGGTCATACCAGCACACCCAAGAATTATGCTATCTGCATGGTCTTCGTTTATCGCTTGTCCAATTTGCCTCGCAATTTCGATATCGGCACCCGAATTAGGATCTTCGAGTTCGAGCACCGGAATATTGCTGGCGCGCACAGAAGCACACCGCGCGCTCAAACCATAACGCGCAATATTAGCCTCTAACCCTGGTACCGACCGCGTCAGCGTCGTCACTACCGAGAACTTTGCAGAGATCAGACTCGCGGCGTGGTAGGCAGCCTCACCGATTCCGATCACCGGCACATCGCGCATCGTGCGTAGAACGTCCAGGCCTGGATCATCGAAGCAAGCGATTATGATCGCGTCGGCATCTGGATACCTATTGGCTTCAATTAATAGGCCTGGCATGCAGGCAGCAATATCCAAATCACCCTGAATACTGGCAGGTCCATCTGACGGGTTACTCGCGACAATCTCCGTTCCACTTCGTGCTGCCGAACGAGCAGTAGAGGCGATACTAGCGGTCATGGACTGGGTCGTGTTCGGATTGATGACATGTATTTTCATAGCTTGTTTTCCAGTGTTGATTTATCCTGCACGGTGGTTATATTTACGATTGGTAGGATGATCAATCATGGCCGTCTCATCCGTATAGGATAACTACTCGAAAAAATCTCGGAAGTGGGAGGGTGGCCATAAGTGCGCTCAGGGTACTGCGCCATCAGCCCGTCAAACTGGATTTGAGCTTGGACTTTAAACTGAGTGTCATCTACACCTGGAATGACACCATCGCGCATCACGATGCGCCCGTCGATCACTACCGTTTGCACATCTCGACCCGACGCACTTAGCATAATCGTCTGTATCGGATCAATCACTTGTCCCAACGCCGGATTGGCCAAGCTAACCACAGTGATGTCGGCGGTGGCTCCGGCTTGCAATCGGCCCAAGTCAGGTCGATGAAGTGCATTTGCACCGCCGAGTGTCGCAGCATCGTATAGGTCTTCGGCACGTATCGTTTGTTCTGCGCTGGCGGACATACGCGCCATCATGAGACCAATTTGCATGTTTAATATCATATCGGGGGGATGGGTGTCAGTACCCATGCCTATAGTTAGGCCCGCGTCGCTGTAACTAGCAAAGTTATCGAGCGCAGTGCCATGGCGCGCCATGACAAGCGGACAATGCGCTAATGCTGCGCCACTATCGACCAGAATTTGTAAATCCGGAGCCGCATGTTTTATACCATTGCGGCCTGACAGATAAGTAAGGTGCGGCAAAATTGCGCGTTCAGACAAAAACCCAAGCTCAGCCAACCAGGCGGGTGGGCTCTTGCCGCGCAAACGCAACACAGTTTCATATTCGAAGGCAGATTGGCAGCAGTGCAATCTCACAGGCACATTAAGACTCTTACTCACGGCGGCAGTACGACGCAATAACTCCGGAGTACAAGTCTCTACGCGGTCGGGCGCGAGCATAGTTCTAATCAATCCTCCAGAGCGCCCTTCGTAGCGACTACAAAACAATTCAGCCCTATGAAGACCGTTCAATCCGCGCGACTCGTCAAAGTGGAAGTCGATTTTTCCCCCGTCGTTAACGAAGCTGTAGCCGCTACGATAAGCCGGTCCCAGATATACACGTAACCCTAAATCTTCAGCAGCCTCGGCGGCGGCTTCAAATTCTTCAGTTGTTTCGCCCCAAGCGCGATAGAAAAGCGACGCAATCGGTAGCGCTGTGGTAATTCCGTTGCGAATTAATCGTGTAAAAGCGTAGCGTTTTTGCCAGCCCAATTCGAGCTCGCTATACATTTCACGTGGTCCAGCGCGTAAATAGCTCGCGGGCCAGACTCGACCTTTCTTCCACGCAGGCTGATTGTCGAAACCCAATATCGTCGTATCAAGATCGGAAAGTGCATCGAGGTCGATAAAACCGGGCCCGATTAATGCTTCACCGCAATCGATTCGAGACTCAACCTCACCGGGGTATTCATGGCCAACGAAGACAATGCGCTTACCTTCAAAAACAACCTGGCCATTCTCCAACAGTATATGACGGTTATTCTCATGACCGACAACCCAGCGCGCCGTCATCAGTGTTCGACCACTGCTTTGATTTTCCATTAAGGGGCCTTAGTCATGCTTTCGCCATTGCGGGCAACCACGACGCCGCGCTTGAGTACCAATTTACGTGGTGGATGGGAAACCACCGCATGGGTGACGGTCTCGGCTTCGATCAAGACGAGGTCTGCGACCGAACCTTCGCTCAACCCATAGTCTTCAAGGTCCATCACTTTAGCGCCATTAAAGGTGCAGCAGCTAAGTGCGTGCTCCACATCACCGTCTGAACGAAAATTATTGCGCATGCCGAGTAACATCGCGCGCTCCAACATGTCGCCGCTGCCATAAGGCCCCCAGGTGTCGCGAATGCCGTCGGATCCTGCACAAAGCGTTATATCGCGCTCGCGTAGTTCCGCCGCAGATGGCACCGGAGCCGAGGCTGTAGCCACGGTTGCAATAGAGATGTTTTCCTTAGCCAGACGATCCAATAGACCATGGGCTCGCGCGCGGTTTGCCATTCCCAAACAAAATGCGTGGCTTATGGTTACCTTGCCTTGCATGCCCAACGCTTTAGTGCGGTCGAGAATCATTTCCATTGAAAACGCACCCATTTCGTCTGGTTCGTGTAGGTGAATATCCAACGGTTTTTGATATTTTTCTGCCAACGCAAAGATCGTATCAAGATGGCCCTTGGGGTCGCGATCGATACCACAGGGGTCTAGCCCACCCACTACATCCGCGCCGTGGGTGAGAGCGCTGGCCATTAACTCAGCCATACCGGGTCGAGTCATCAACCCGGATTGTGGGAAAGCGACGATTTGAATATCAACTTGTTCTTTGAGTATTTCGCGGGTTGCAACAACCCCTTCTAGTCCCGCGAGACCGTAGAGGGTGTCGATATCTACGTGACTGCGAATTGCCGTGGAACCATGGGCCAGGGACAACAACGCCTGGCGCATAGACTGACGCTGCGGGTCAATATCCCATTCCTTTTTCAGTCGCCGCTCATTTTCTATGCGTTCGAGTAAACTCGGGCCTGCCTGATGTTCGCGCCAACCCATTCCCCATAAAGACTTGTCCAAATGGGTATGCGCTTCAACTAACCCGGGTAATAGAATGGCGTTGTTACCCATTTCGGTGGTGATACCATTGACTTCCTGCGATGGGGCAATACGGGTGATTTTACCTTTTTGAATTAACACATCGGTACTAGGTGCGCCCCAAGGACGGACATTTCGTAACAGTAAATCGTTGGTCATTAGTAAATCTCTTTATTATGTCTCAGACGTTGTTGTCAGGCACTAGCGCCTCGGTCGGCTTCAATTCAAATTGTTGATCCGATACGAGGTAGTTATCAGCATGCAGACGTGCGATTGGCTGGTAAATATCTGGCCGTACGTAATGCGTATACTCGTCCAAACAGTCGTCGCGCACGTTCATTTGGACCACTTCACCGATTATGATCGAACGTCCCGGATATTCTAATGACTCGGTCAGGCGGCACTCCATCGAACACGGTGACTGGACCACACGTCCCGGACGCACTTGCAGCGACGGTTCGAGAAGGAGCCCGTTCACCTCTGCCTCGTCCACTTCCTGATCGAAGTTTATGCCGCAATCCACCATTTGCTGGGAAATGCTCATATCGCACATGTTGACAACAAATTCCTTGGTTTGACGAATATTGGTGAGTGTATCTTTGAGCGTACCATTGGGGCGTTCTTGAATGCCTAGAATCAGTAATGGGGGACTTTGTGAAAACACATTAAAAAAACTCATTGGCGCGGCATTGCCAATTCCTTCGAGCGACAAGGTCGTGACGAGTGCGATTGGACGCGGTACGACAAAACTACACAGCAGGCGGTATCGTTCCTTCGCGGACAAAGTGGTGAAATCATATTCCATTAGACAACCTCTATTTGCTCTAGAGCGTGACAGGCGACTCGTACATCGGATGTGTGGTATTTCAGTACCGGTGAATGCGTCTTGCAGTGTTCCATAACCAGTGGGCAGCGTGGATGAAAGGAACAACCTGAGGGCGGATTGATCGGATTAGGCACCTCCCCAGAGACGGGTTTCCGATCGCGCTGAGACATGCCCAGATCTGGGATAGTATTCATCAGCAAGCGTGTATAGGGGTGGCTTGGTTTGGTAAATATTTGTTGAGCCGAACCCACTTCGACTAACCGTCCCAGATACATAACGCCGACATAATCCGACATAAAGTCGACCACTGCGAGATCGTGACTGATAAATAAATAGGTGAGTCCAAACTCGTCTTGCAAGTCTTTCATCAAATTCAGAATTTGGGCCTGAACCGACACATCGAGGGCTGACGTTGGTTCGTCGCAAACCAGCAAATCGGGCCGCGACGAAATCGCCCGCGCAATCGATATGCGTTGGCGTTGGCCGCCCGAAAATTCATGCGGGAACTTTTGTCCGTCTTTCGAGTTAAGACCGACTAGTTCCAACAATCTTCCAACTTCGCTTGTCACTTCGGCCTTGCTATCTGTCAGACCAAACGAACGTAAAGGTTCGGCGACGATGTCTTGCACGCGCCAGCGCGGATTGAGACTGGCGTAAGGATCTTGAAATATCATTTGTATACGGCGGCGAAAATTGGCCCGCTTAGACGCCTCTAAATTGGTCAAATCAAAACCATCGAATACCACACGCCCCGCAGTTGGCTCATAAAGTCCAGCCACCAAACGTGCCACCGTGGATTTACCGCAGCCAGACTCACCGACCAGACTGAAGGTTTTACCTTTGGGTATATCGATATCTAGACCGTCAACTGCACGTAAATGCTGTACCGGTTTACGCTCAATTATGCGATTAAGTAATGGCGGAGATAGGTCAAAATGCTTTTTCATACCGGAAATCGAGAGCTGCGGTATGTCGCTGTCATGGGTGGAATTATTCATAATTGATTAGCACTTTGATAGATTAGACAAGCTACTCGGCTGTCGTCGATTTCGACGGCGACGGGCTGAATTCTTAAGCATTCGGCCATTGCTTTAGGGCACCTCGGATGAAATGCACACCCACTTGGTAGGTCGGTTAACCGTGGCATCGCACCTTCGATCTGGGTCAAACGCCGCAGGCCTGCACCGATGATTGGTATCGAATCCATCAATCCTTTTGTGTAGGGATGAAGGGGCCTCGCGATAATTTGTTCGACCGGGCCAACTTCGACTAAACGCCCCGCGTACATCACGGCGACGCGATCAGCTGTCTCGGCGATCACTCCCATATCGTGGGTTACCAAGATCACCGCCGCTCCATGATCTCGGCACATTCGCTTGAGTAGATAGAGAATTTGAGCCTGAGTCGAAACATCGAGCGCCGTAGTCGGCTCATCCGCTATCACCAATTTTGGGGCAGCACACAAAGCCAGCGCAATAACCACCCGTTGGCGCATACCGCCAGAAAACTGATGTGGATAATGGTCAACCCTTTGTTCGGGTGCTGGAATACCGACCTCAGACAATAAATCGATTGCACGTTTTCGCGCCCCACTACGGGACAGGTCTAAATGAGTCAAGATGGTCTCGATCAATTGCTTGCCAACCGTCATGAGCGGATTGAGACTGGTGAGCGGGTCTTGAAATATTGCCCCGATCTTGCTTCCGCGCAGGCGGCGCATGGCATCCCTCGATAAGGTGTCGATACGCTGACCTTCGAAATGAATTTCGCCGCCACTAACATGTCCCGGTTGCTCGAGCAAACCAGTAATTGCGGTACCGGTGAGCGATTTTCCAGCGCCAGATTCACCCACCATACCGAGAATTTCACCTGGCGAAAGATCGAATGAAATGTTATCGACGGCCTTTAACGGGCCATGACGCGTATCAAACGAAATAGAGAGCCCACGTACTTCCAATAGTGGCGCGTTTGTTTGGGTCATTTGGGTCATGACTGTGTTTCCTTAGTGCAATTTAGGGTTGAGGGCATCTCGAAGCCAATCGCCCAACAAGTTTACCGCAAGCACCAGCGCCACCAGCGTAAGCGACGGGAAAATGACGATCCACCAAACACCTGAAAATAAAAATTCGTTGCCGATTCGAATTAGTGTGCCGAGCGATGGATTGGTCGGCGGCATGCCGACCCCCAGAAAAGACAAGGTCGCTTCAATCAAGATCGCCATCGCGAGATTTATTGTGGCAATAACCAATACAGGTCCCATCACATTGGGTAGAATATGGCTGAACATAATTGCCATTGGGCGACGGCCTACAAGCTGAGCCGCGAGCACATATTCACGAGTTTTTTCGACCAGTACCGAGCCGCGAACAGTTCGCGCATATTGCACCCACGTGGTTATCGTAATGGCAAAAACCAACACCACCATCGCTGCGGTGTCTTGCATCTCTCGTGGTAAGACGCTGCGCGCAATCCCGCTGATCAGTAACGCGACGAGAATAGTCGGGAAGCTCAACATTACGTCGGCAATGCGCATGAAAAAAGCATCGACAAGTCCGCCAAAATAACCGCTCACTAAACCGATGACAACACCGACGACCATCGCGAGTGTAACGCTGATGAAACCAACAGACAGCGATATACGCGAGCCGTAAAGAATGGCGGATAAAATATCGCGCCCCTGGTTATCCGTACCCAGTAGGAAGCGGCTATCTCCGCCTACGACCCAGGCTGGGGGCAATTCGCTGTTGAGCAATGTCAAAGTCGCGACATCAAAGGGGTCGTGTGGAGCAATCCATGGGGCCAGAGCTGCAGCCAGTACAAGGATCAGGGTCACCACAAAGGCAATTACGGTAATCCGAGAAGTGCGAAAACTGTAGAATAAGTCCCCGTCCAAAAAAGTCTTTAGGCGGTCTTTTGTGGCAGTCAAAGTGATCATGAGTCATGTATCTCTTTCATATTAAGCGCGTCCGGCACGAATCGACAAACGCGGGTCGATAACGAAATAAAGCAAGTCGACGATCATGTTGATTGCCACAAATACTAATGAGACAAGAACGAGATAAGCCGACATAACAGGGATATCGCCGAAACTAACCGCCTGAATGAATAATAAACCCATGCCAGGCCACTGAAACACCGTCTCGGTGATAATCGCAAAGGCAATCATTCCACCCAGCTGCAAGCCTATGATGGTAATAACTGGCATCAAGGTATTTCGAAATGCATGGCCAAAATGTACCGCACGGTTGGAAAGACCGCGGGCGCGAGCGAACCGTACGTAATCTGAACGCAAGGTTTCCAGCATTTCTGCGCGCACCAGTCGCATGATTAAGGTGACCTGGAATAACCCGAGCATAACGGCGGGAAGTACTACAGATTTCAAACCACTTACGGTCAAAAAACCAGTACTCCACCAGCCAAGAAAGACAACATCACCGCGTCCGAAAGAGGGCAACCAGTTCAACCACACGGAAAAGATTAGTATCAATAAGATACCGGTGACGAAGGTGGGCACAGAAATGCCGATAAGAGAGATGATTTGCATGGAGTTGCTAGCAAACCCTTTGCGATGCAAGGCGGTATAAATACCCATGGGTACACCCATTAACAGGGAAAATAACGCAGCGGCAAAAACCAATTCTAGCGTGGCGGGCAGGCGTTCGGTAATCAGATCGCTGACCGGTCTCTTGTTCCTATAAGAAATGCCATATTCACCTTTCACTGCACTGCCGACAAAGTGAATGAATTGAGTCGCCACCGGAGCATCTAATCCCAGTTGCGTGCGCAATTCTTGGCGCTCATCAGATGACGCATTTTCTGGCAACATGCCATTTACTGGGTCGCCGACATAGCGGAACATAGAGAAAGCAATCAAAGCGACAGCCAGCATTACCATGACCGACTGAATAAGACGTTGAAGCGTAAAAGCTAACATAACAGAACTACTCAATAAACTTGGGATTGGAGTGGAAGTTCCGACGACTCACGCCAAAGAAGTGAGTGGCGTGAGTCGTCGGTTCGAAGGTCTTAGTCGACCGTTGCGTACCACAGGCGCGGCTTGTTGTCCGGGGTAACAGCGAGTGTGACTCCATCACGTATTGCCCAAGCCAGTGGCTGCTGGTGCAAAGGTATGAGCGCCACTTCGTCACGCGCAATAGTGAGCGCTTCCGTCATCATTTCCGTGCGCTTTACAGAATCCAACTCAACTGCAACCTTGGCGGTTAATTGGTCTATTTCTGGATTAGAGTACTTACCTGGATTCCAGGCACCCATGCGATCGACGGGTGTATGCAAAATGGCAGACATGACGCTGTAGGTATCCAGCATTGGCAGGGTAGCCCAACCAAACATGTAGATGTCAGACTGACCGCCGAGCACCTTCTGAAAGTGCTTCGATTTGGTTTGTGCGGTGAGCTGAGCCTTGACGCCGATTCGCGCCCACATAGCGGTTATTGCCTGGCAGATTTCCTCGTCATTGACATACCGGTCATTGGAGCAATCGAGGCCCACTTCAAACCCGGAGGGGTATCCAGCTGATTTTAATAAAGCTTTAGCTGCCTCGGGACTAGCAGTTGGTCGGATATCGAGCGACGCTTTATATCCTGGAACCTGTGGTGCCACTAGCAACGCGGCATTTCGCGAACGTTTACGCATGATCTTGTTGCGAATCAACTCCATGTCGATGGCTAATTGTAATGCCTTACGAACCCTCAAGTCTTGCAGTGGATTTTTATCGGTTAGGTTCGAATTGTGCAGCGTGTCTTGAAAATTCATGCCCAGCATGATCGTGCGTAAACTCGGCCCCTCGATCACTGAAACGCCCTCTGCACGATTGATACGTTCGATATCCTGTAAAGGTGCGGGTGTGATGAAATCAAGCTCACCCGATAACAGAGCCGCGATACGCGTCGCATCAGAGGCGATAGGGTTGAATTCAATGCGGGTCAAGTTGTGCTTGGGTGTATCCCACCAATTTTTATTTACAACGAGTACCGTACGCGCATCTGGCTGTCGACTTTCAAGTATGAAAGGTCCGGTACCATTAGCATTAGCTACTGCAAAATTTTCCGTGCCACCGCGAATGTCTGCTGGCAGTAAGGCGTCGTGTTCGGTCATCCATTCCTTATCAAGAATCAAGATATTCGTCAAATAATTGAGCACGATCGGATCGGGGCCTTTGAGTACGAGGTCAACCGTAAACTGATCAACCTTTTCCACCGATTTAAGTCCGGGTAGGTTACTTTTAACGGGTGAAGACTCATGGCTAGCCCGTTGCAGTGACGCGACGACGTCTTGGGCAGTCAAATCATTTCCATTATGAAATTTCACCCCTTTCCGAATTTTAAAGCGTAAACGGGTCGGCTCGATAAACTCCCATGATTCAGCCAATGCTGGCTCAACTTTGAGTTGGTCGTTGTAACGCACAACGCCTTCATATATATGGTTCAAAAAACCGATCGTATTACTTTCCGTCATTGAATGAGGATCCAGCGCCGCAATATCTGACGAGTCGGCCATCCGCAAGGTATTTGCAGAGGCGCCAGATATGCCTAATGCAAGCGCCGCGATTGTGATTCCGGTTACAAGGCTAAGTTTCATTATTCGCTCCTTTATTTTTTTAATTACGGATAGACCACGCATTAACGAAACAGTAGCACATCCGATCCTTCTAGTTTTCGTACACTAAACCTAAATAGATCGTACACAATATTACACTTACTTTCAAACTATATTTATATGCGCTATTATTTTGGATCTGAAAAAAAAAGTACAAGCCCTCTATTGGGATGACTTTAGACCTAAGTTCAACCTATTAAAAAGGCTCCTCATTGAAGCAAAAAATATCATCTAATACCTCGGTAGAGTCGATCTTAGACATGGACAATGACCGCGTATATACCAGCCTCTTCGAGGCGATTGTCGAACATAAACTCGCGCCGGGAACCCACCTAAAAGAGGAAGACCTATGCGAATCATTCAATATGGGTCGAACCCGGATCCGGAAAATTCTCACACGCCTATCGGCAACACATCTTGTCGAGTTGGTCAACAATCGCGGTGCTTTTGTGGCACAACCATCGATCGATGAAGCACGGGAGGTATTCCGTGCGCGTCGGCTAGTTGAAGGGTATTTAGTCTTGCGGGCAGCCGAGAATGCCAGCCAGCCCATTAGGCGAGCGCTGGAAGAACATTTACACGCCGAACAGGTCATACGTAAATCGAGCAACTTGGGTTCGGTAATTCAGAAGTGTGGTAGGTATCACCAAGTCTTGGCCGACCAGGCTGCTAGCCCAATTATGGCGGCGTTTATTCAAGAATTGCTTGCTCGCTCGTCGTTGATAGTTGCGATATACGGAGTTGCCAGCCCAGATGACCAAGAATTCATCGAACACCAAAAGTTGACTCAATTAGTGCTGGAAGGAAAGGGCAAGGAAGCTGGAATCTTAATGGACAGTCATATACGCGGGATTGAAAGTCGGCTTGATCTCTCAACGAAGCTTAAGCCAAAGCGCGACCTGAAAACGTTCTTATCCGATAGGTAATAGGTAATAGGTCGCAATAGTATTCAAGTGAACATCGCACTTAAGGTGTGGGCGCAAAACCGATGATTACATTGGCCTAGCACATTCCGGTTACAGAGGCCGACGCAGTTGGAAATCCTACCCCCTCGACCGTTACGATTCACACCTAAGAAACCTTCAAGGTCGTTATAAAAAACGCTGGCATGTCATGAACGATACAATTTCAAAGCATCTGTCAATGCTAGAACAAACCGAAAACCAAAGGCGGAACCTCATTCTGATTAAGAGGTCCAGAGGAATTTAATTCACGAAATTTAGCTGATCGATTGCGTAAAAATGGAGTTCCTAATTGTATCGGTGAAACATTTTATTTAAATCATGCCACTCGCAGCTTCAGACTTGATTTTGCATTTGTAAGTATGCAAAAACTTGAAGAGGCATCATTATGATTCCAGAAGAGGTAAAACATTTACTGCAATAACCTCTGAACTATCTCTAAGATAAATTTCAATATCTACAGGTAATTTTTTGCAACATATAATTCGATGTGGCTGAAGTATTTTGTAAAGACCTAAACCTAAAATGTGATCACAATATGAGCTTTTGCCAACCATTTAAAATTGATATTCCTGACAAAACCTTAGATGTCGTACGTGAACGAGTTGCCGCGTACCCTTGGCATGAAATGCCCGATGATGGCGGGTGGAGTTACGGCTCGAACCTAGATTATATGAAAGAACTTGCAGAGTACTGGGTTAATGATTATGACTGGCGGAGGCATGAAGCAGCCATCAATGTCTTTCCTCAATTTATGGCTAACGTAGACGGCATTGATATACATTTTATCCATGAAATTGGTAGCGGCCCCTCACCAACACCGCTAATTATTAGTCATGGCTGGCCCGGTACAGTCACCGAGTTTATGAAAATTATCGAACCTCTTGCGCACCCAGAACGGTTCGGCGGTATCGTTGAAGATGCTTTTACCGTTATTGCGCCATCACTCCCTGGTTTTGGTTTTTCTGGCCGCCCTCCACGTCCATATGGCCCACGTAAAATAGCAGAGGTGTTTAATTCGTTAATGACCAATGTATTGGGTTATGACAACTATATCGCTCAAGGTGGTGATTGGGGCGGAACTATTTCATCCTGGCTAGGTTTCGATCATTCCACATTTTGTCGTGCAATTCATATTAACATATTAACCCTACGTCACCCTGATGGCCCTCAAACTCCAGAAGAACAGGCATGGTCGGAAAAATTCGACATTGACCAAGAGATGGAAAATGGCTATCGAACGCAACAAGCAACTAGGCCACAAACTCTAAGTTACGCGATGATGGACAGTCCAGTGGGTATCGCTGCTTGGATTATCGAAAAATTTCACTCATGGTCAGATACTAATGGTGGGGGTATTGAGAGCGCGCATAGTAAAGACGAATTACTGACCAACATCATGATTTACATTGTCACTCGCACTTTTAACACCGCTTCATGGATATACTATGGTCGCCGGGAAGAAGGCGGGCGAATTTTATCTAAAAAAGGTGACCCTATTACCGTGCCGACGGGATGTGCCTTATTTCCTAAAGAAATGTCAGCTTGGCCGCCACGTAGTTATGTAGAACGCATGTGTAATGTTCAACATTGGACTGAAATGCCTCGAGGGGGACATTTTGGCGCGTCAGAACAGCCGGAATTATTGGTAGAAGATATACGCACTTTTGCCCGAAAATTACGCTCTCAATGATTTAATCTTTATGGCGAAGAGATGATTCGATGCCTACTTTATTAACTCACAAAGAAGACACACACTCACTGAAATATCACCTTCAGAGTTGATTCATTCGGAAATGTAAGTTTTCCAAACTTCTATTTTTCAATTCAATGGATACTATTAATCCCGCACAGGATCCGTCCTAGCTACAGTTACAGCATGATCCATATACTGAAACCAAAACCATTTGGACCGACCTATGCGTAAATAGTACTTAATACTCACCTTATACTCTATAAACTGGATGCGTATCAATTGTCACCTAATCCATACAGGATGATTGCCAGGTATTACGAAAAACATAACATTTGCATACAAGCCAAGTACTAAGGCTCATGCTCCTACCAAACAAAGACACCCCCCCCGGGTCTTACCCCAAAGTGATAAACACCGACACTTAGACACTAGACACATACCCGCAGTTAGCTAGTTCTTAGCCATGTTCCCATAAGGTAAGGGATGCTTAAGGTCAACCAGACCTAGACCCACTTACTTAAGAATGAACCATGTTTAAAACAATACGTAAGACGTTCGACAGAGCTGGTGTAACCACCAAC
>Ga0307994_1001051_pt1 | contig 17354 bp, 12 predicted proteins | sample EllFjometagen261_FD_203171 | JGI IMG/M metagenome (GOLD analysis project Ga0307994, IMG submission 203171) | Marine microbial communities from Ellis Fjord, Antarctic Ocean - #261 | ecosystem: Environmental > Aquatic > Marine > Unclassified | place: Southern Ocean | collected 2014-11-02 | reverse complement strand
AGACGCTTGGCTAGGGAGTGTTCGGAGAGTTGTTTAAAGCGTCGATTGGTTCGAAATGCATCCCCTTCGCCTGCGAACATACGTGTTGGATCTTCCGACTCACGCTTAAATTGAAACACGCCAGCTGTAAAAGGAAAGCGTCCAGGGACATTTTCCAAGAGCAGCCATTTTAATAACTCGCCGTGATCTTTGTACTCCGGTAGGGCTACCCGAGGAATTTTTGTGCCAGACAGCGAAGTACGTGTGAGAGCGGTGCGGATCTCCGTGTCTCTAACCTTTACGACATACTCTTCACCCGAGTAGTCTTCTCTTAGCTGTGGCCAGGCCTCTAATAACCGTTTCGCCCTACTATCCATAGCGTTGTCTTTAAGTGCTATGAGTTCATCAAGCTCGGAGCTGTCTTTTGATGCAGCATCCAACATAGTTTTACTGGCGGCCAGTTGCTGCCTCTCGCGAGCGAGTTGCGATTGGGTCTGCACCTGATCATGGTAGTCACGCACGACACCTGCAATCTCGGCCAGATAGCGCTGTTGGCCGGCGGGGATAATTAGTGTGGTTTGTGTCGATTTTTTAGTGTCCAGCGGCTTGATGGACTGGGCATAGTCAAGCAAGCCCTTGTCTTGCAATAACGGAACGAGTGCTTGGTAGAGCGCAGTAATACCATCGTCATTAAATTTGGACGCTATAGTGCCGAATACTGGCATCTTATCGGGCATTCGATCGAAGGCTTCGCGATTGCGCTGCACTTGCTTGCAGACGTCCCTGAGTGCGTCTTCGCTTCCCTTTCGGTCGAACTTATTGATAGCAAAGATATCGGCATAGTCCAGCATGTCGATCTTTTCGAGTTGGCTTGCCGCACCGAATTCGGGCGTCATGACATACAAAGACGTATCAACAAAGGGAACGATGCCAGCATCACCCTGGCCGATGCCTGGGGTTTCCACAATGATGAGGTCGAATCCGGAGAGTTTAATAGCGGCGATAATCTCGCTCAATCTCTCGGGAATTTCTACGGTAGCATCTCGTGTGGCTAGCGAGCGCATGAATATATTGGAGTGACCGATCGCGTTCATACGAATTCGATCGCCAAGCAAGGCGCCACCTGTCTTTTTTCTAGTAGGGTCGATTGCTAGTACGGCAATCGTCAGCGAATCTGCGCTGTCTTGCCTGAATCGCCTGATGATCTCATCAGTAGACGATGACTTGCCTGCACCACCGGTTCCCGTTATACCCAAAATAGGTGTGGCTTTGACTGAGTCTGCTTTATCCTTAAAAATGGCTAATTCTTCATCACAGTAATCGCCATTCTCGATGCCGGTAATTGTGCGCGTTAGTGTGATTCTATCGCCGGTGTTGAGCTCCGCTGGATTTGGCGCGGTGGGACGACCATCTCCATCATGGCAGCGCCGCAGCATGTCGTCGATCATGCCTTGTAAACCGATGGTCTGACCATCATTAGGGGAATAGATGCGGCTCACGCCGTAGGCGTGCAGCTCTTCAATCTCTGCTGGGATAATTACACCACCACCGCCACCGAAGATTTTAATGTGCGCCGCATCCAATTCTCTGAGACGGTCTACGAGGTATTTGAAATATTCGATATGACCGCCCTGATAAGAGCTGATAGCGATAGCATCGACATCCTCTTGAACAGCAGCGTCGACGATTTCCTGGACCGAACGATTGTGGGCGAGATGAATGACCTCGGCACCACTGGATTGAAGAATGCGGCGCATGATATTGATGGCAGCATCATGACCATCGAAAAGACTCGCAGCAGTAACGAAGCGAAGCCATTTTCGTCCTGACTTCGACGTTGAAGGATTCTGGGTTGGTTTTTGGAATGATACTACTGACAAATCTAGACCCCTTTTCTCTGCTTAATCTCACAACGACTTACTTTCTTAAAACACAGTTCACAGCCAGTTTAGCGCACTCTACTTTATCGCGCTCTAGTTTAGAGGCCTTTGGAGGTCACCTCGCCGCCATTATGGGGTGTTTAGCGAGAAAGAAGACTATAACAGCTGCTGTTTCTCGGGGCTTCTCTAGCTCCATGGCATGTCCAGCGGCCTTCAGGGCAACTAGCGTGATGCGCTCACCGAACTCTAGCTTCATTGGGCTACCATTCTCCGGCGGGGCCGTCTGTCGCCCACCCCTTGGACGATCAGCATAGGTCCATTGCCGCCGGCCCACCATTGTTCTCGCGGAGTATTTCTATTTGCCTGCCCTTGGGAGCGTCGAGCATCAGGCCAGTATTTCAGTGCTCTTACGAAATCGAGCACAATCTGCTCATCGGTGTGTGGGGAAAACAATGTGCGTCTCGCCAGCCGCAATTTTTCGGCTTCAGTTAGGTTGGGTTCTCCCAATAATTGCCCCAATTCGCCTGGAATGGTGAGCGGCTTGGCTAAGCCTACCGCCGCAATAACAGATATGCTCGCAACTGATTCTATCACGCAAAGCTTAGTGGCGATGCTGGTCTACCTTGGGCTTTCCCGCGGCTGTTCTGTATAGTGCAGCCATGCAAGCATGGATACTTTTTACATTGTTGGCGGTGGTGATGCAGTCGGTCCGTACCGCCGCACAGAAACAGATTGCACAAAGCATTACTGCCGCCGCCGCTACACTAGTGCGCTACCTATTCGGTCTTCCCTTCGCGCTAGGGTATTATTTTTCTCTCTCTTATTTTTATCAAGGTGAGGAAATTGTGGGCAATGCGGTCTTTTATAGAGCTTCAACGCTAGCTGCCATAGCGCAAATATTTGCTACTGTTTTTCTAATTAAAGCGCTGACTTTGCGCAACTTTGCCGTTGGTACAGCATTGGTGAAAACGGAAGCTTTGCTAACTGCTGTTCTGGGGGCGGTATTCTTTTCCGCGGCACTGAGTTCTATCGCCTATCTTTCCGTTTTTTTAGGAGTTCTCGGCGTCCTAATCGCGAGCAATTGGAAAGCTAACTGGCGAGATCTGGTTGAGAATGAAAGTATAAAATATGGTGTCGGCGCGGGGTTGGGCTTCGCTTTGGCATCGCTGTGGATACGAGAGGCATCTCTATCTTTGGACATTCCGAGGCTGCTTAGCGCGTCAACTGTACTGCTTTATATGGTGGCGATCCAGACTGTGCTATGCCTGCTATTTGTGGCTATTCGGGAACGGATGCAACTTGTTCTGGTTCTGTCCCGTTGGAAATCATGCTTTTTTATTGGATTTACCAGTTTGGCAGGCTCAGTGGGGTGGTTCACGGCGATGAGTTTGCAGGATGCTGCCGTTGTTAAAACGCTAGGTCAAATTGAGTTTTTAGTTACGTTGCTTATAACCTATCTCTATTTTGGTGAAAAGATAACGCTAAAAGAATGCTTGGGTATCGCGCTTGTTGCAGTGAGTGTCATTTTGTTAATTAGTACCTCCTAGTCTTTACGGTCCGCGCCAACGGCAACTGCACAATTAACTCAGCTTCGTAACCCAGTCCTCTTGATCTCGCCAGAATATCTTGATTCCCTTCGGCGTCACGAATCTCAACTGTATGATATAGATCTGCTTTTTTAATTGGCGCGCTGATTGGAGGCGTCATGCATTTTTCTGCCGAATTGGCCGATAGCTTGAGCCACATTCAAATGCGTGCACCGAAATCCTTGGTTTCTTGAACTTGAGCATCTGGTGTATTTCCAGGTATGACTATCGTTGCGGGTATGCCTGATCGCTGCTCATGCTATGCCACGGCTTTGGCGTGATTGCCTGCTGACATGGCTATTACCTTGCACTTCTCATTGGTGTTGCAGAACGAGGAGCGTATTGGGTGCGCCTCTATCCTTAAAAGCAGCGGTAAACTGAAACTTCTCGAACTTCAGATACGGCTCGCTACTAGCCATCTTCGAAAGTGTCTGTGGTTGCTCGAAGCGCGTATTTATAGTCCCGCAGGAAATCCGGTTAGCGCCGTCCTGAATGTCTTTTCGTGGCAGAGCTATGGCGGCCAATGGTTCGCTACCATTCAATAATTAGGTCCGTTGATTAGACTGTATTGAAGTTTTAGTTTTTACCTAGAGCTGAGCCAAAAAAAAGCCCAGCGTTTTTGGCGCTGGGCTTTTTGTTTCTTACGGTAGTTACATTCCCGTTTTCTTAGAACTCATAGTTAACGCGTGCGTAGACCATGCGTCCCAATGGGCTTTGGATCTGCGAGACAACACCTGCAATCATGCCAGTCTTCTGTGCTTCGCGATCGAACAGATTACGTGCACCAAGGCTTAGTGTTGCGTTACCGCCATAGACTTCCAAGTCGCTATACGTATAGAACATGTCAGTCTGTGTCCAGGCGCGTATCACTTCGGTAGTAGTCCAAAGATTCTCAGGGCGTAAGTATTGCTGAAAGCTAAACTCGTTAGCATCAAACAGCACTTCGTCTATATAGCGCACGGTAGTGCTAATGCTGTGATTGCCTCTGCTCCAACCCAGGCCTATATTGGCGCGCCACTCTGGAATGATCGGCACGGCGCCGAAGGAGTTGTTTTGATGACCCTTAGCTTCCAGCAATGGCTTGAGAGGAGACTCCTGCCAGCTGTAAGTGTCAGTGTAGGTGGCATTCAGACTAGCTCTAAAATCACCCCAGCTGCCAAAGCCAATGGAGTCCAGATCAAAGTTGTAATTCGCCTGAATATCAAAAGCCTTAACCAGCATAATCGATGCATTAGTCTCACTACGGTTGATGCGCGTAGTGGTTGTAATGTCTAACGGGTCACGCTCAATGCGCGGGTCCGATGCTGGGTTCTGAGTCCACGCAGTTAGTGCCTCAACTGTTGGGTATGGATTAGCATCTGTAGCTACGAAACCAGAAGCGGCCTGAAAGTTTGCAAAATCCGCTCTTACGATATCTTGTGTAGTGGTATCGACAATACGGTCTGTAAAGTCAGTTTCGCTGTAGGTCAGATGTATATCTAAACCGTCGATCGGCGTTAAATCCATACCTATCGAGAGGCTTTCCGCCGTCTCAGATACCAGGTTCGGATTGCCAGTTCTACAAGATGTAATGAAGCCAGAGAAACTAGTGAACAGGTCATCCACGTTACTCAGGGAGCAGTTGTCCGGCGCATTCAACTGGTTCAGAGTCGGCACAATGAAAGCCTCGCCTTGAGTAGCACGCAGTGTTACCCAATCAGCAGGACTGTAAGTAATACCAAATTTACTTACGACGTCTCCCTGGCCAGTACTGAATTGTTCATCGCGAACAGAGGCGCTGATTTCAAGATTGGCAAGTAATGGGAACGAAAATTCGGCAAAGAATGAGTCACTAGAGCGACCAAACTTTGTAGGAAGCGCTGCAATACTGTTCAGGCGATCATTTTGCTGTTGGTGCGTAGTGGGTACGTTTTTGTCGGTTTCATTCCGGCGTTGATAACCTACTGCGGCACCAATTGGGCCACCTGGGAGCTCAAATCCACCCGGAGTGATCGTACCGTTGATCACAACATCGAAGGTCTCCAGAATGTCTTTGTTAGCAACACGATCTCGCGTATAGATGGCATCTGCTATAGCCTGTGAATTGCGGTAAGGAGAGACATCGGGAGCGGCAAACGGGTTGTAGCAAGCGGTTGCGTCATTGACCACATCGCAATTCAAACCCTGTTCAAGTGCGCTAAAGGAGAAATGCTGCGTTTGTGCGCTGACAACATTATGCTCGCCATAAGAATAAGTCGATGTTCCTTCCCAGCCGTCAATAAAAGGCACCGTGAAGTCGGCAGTAAATGATAAGCGCATGTCGCGTTCATCATTCTCTTTACGACTAATGTCGTCGCTGTCGAATGCTGCCGGCAGCGTGTTGGCTAATCCAAAGGGTAAATATTGACTACTAAAAGGCACATCTTCGTTGAAGGGTACGCCGCCATTTGGGTCAAACGCTAAGTTAGCAAATTGGTTGTTGGCTAATACCACTGCACCGGCGCCATTGCGCAAGGGTTGCTGATTGCCAAAAGGATCGCTGAGGATCATGCCAGCGCTATCTAGTAATGGTTGGGCAAATAACTCACGACCGTCGCCGCTGACAGCCCTAAAAGGGTTGCCTGGGATTTCGCCGCGAACGTCTGATAGGTCAGCAAAGCGAGTGCCCGGATTGCCTTGGTTCTGGCGACCGTGGCCTTGCCATCTGCCCCAGAGTACTTGTCCGCTGAGCGCCAGGTCCTCATTCACTTCCCAGCTGATATTGGAATAGATTGAGGCTTGTGTCTTTTGTTCTACAAAGTCTCTGGTGTCACCGAAAGGAAACCAGCAACTGCCAAATGCGAGTGTTCCAAACTTATTGCCACCTTGTACCGTTGGATCGGTGATCGGGTCTGTACCACACAGAGGGTCCGCCGTTTTTGCGGTTGTTCCAAGCAGGGCGCCATTATTGTCTCGCTGCGGTACATTCCAGTTGGTTGGGTTGGCACCATTGTTATCTGTTAAGCCGGCTAACAGCAACTTGGGGCGATCGGCCCACTCTAACGTGCCGTTATGTCGGAAGGAGCCTGCAACTACTATGTCGACATCGTCGCCTAGTGATTTTCCCCATAGGAATGAAGTTGTCTGATCTCTGAAATCTCCGCGAGAGTCTGCCTCGTTGAAATGTTCAATCTTTAGGCCATCATAGCTCTTATACGGAAGAACGTTGACCACGCCGGCCACCGCATCGGTGCCGTACAGTGCCGCAGCACCGTCGGTTACAATGTCGAGCCGCTGGATTGCTATGCTTGGCATCAGCCACTGCACATTGGAATTGGTAGTACGTTTACCATCGATCAATTGCAGCGTAGCGCGCGTGCCCAATCCGCGAAGGTTAAAGGCGGCGCCGTTACTCGAGGCGCCACTGGCCTGAATCGAATTGGTAACACCCGAGCCATTGTTGAACGTCATGTTCTGAACAATCTGGGCCATATTCAATGTGCCCTGATCGGTAATGTCATCCGCGGTGAGTGAGGTTATGGGCGAGGCGGCAATGATGCCTTCGCTGCGACGGATATAGGAACCCGTAACAACGACTTCTTCGACAGTCGCCTCATTTTGCTGAGCTGATGCGTAAAACGGCGTGCTTAGCAGGCCCAGTGCAATGCTGGTATAGAGCGCTTTGCGCCTAAAATTTTTATTTTGATAGTGGGATTTCATTTTACTTATACTCCATTGATATTATATTTTCGTTTAAGTAATGCTAGTCGACTACACGCTTTATCTTACCCCCCCTGCCAAGCGCAAACCAAGGTATAGCATACTACTAATTAGTCCGCCAATTATTTAGGAACAGCCATTCTGGCCAGCCATATTTGGGCGATATCTACACAAAAATGTTACTAAAAAACCCGCTTTATAAGAAATTCTGAATTTTTTTATCTAACGGTAGGCGGTCAGTATTGAGTCTGGGTGCTGCTATGAATTGACCGTCGAGGCGGCTATTCTGCGGTAAGCCGAAGCCAATGAACGGAGAGAGTTGTGTTAATAAAATTCGAAAGCAAAAAGGCCGCCCCGTTTGTCATGCAAAGCCAAATTGCAGAGCAGATTTTAACGATGGCAGGCCACGGTGGAAGGGTCGAGGGTTCAATTAGTGGGGTCGCTATTTCGGAGGCGATCGCTAGGCTCGAAAAATCGCTCGCGGAACAGCCAGCGATTCCCAATGCGTCGACCGATGAAGAAGAGCAGGAGTCTATCAGTCTCGATGCGCGTGTGGCTCCTCTGTCAGAGATGTTACGACATGCTCTGCAGATCGATAGCTATGTAATGTGGCGTCCAGAATAATTGAGCCGGTACCCAATTTTGTTTGCTATTGTGCAGCGTAGCTTAAACTAAATATAAAAGAGGTTGTCATGCTAAGAAGTACACTATTTTTGGTTTCTTTGGTTCTCAGTACAGCTTTACACGCCCAGGCTTTTGATGAATGGAAAATCATTCATGCCGGCACGTTGCTGGCGGATGCGCGCGAAGCAGTCCAAACCGAGCAGAGTATTATTGTCAGAAACAATGAAATTGTCGAAGTGCGCGATGGCTATGTCTCGCCCGGACAGGTGAGCGGTACTGCCAACGCCAGAGTAATCGATCTAAGCGATCAGTTTGTGATGGCTGGTCTTATCGATTCTCATACGCATATCCTGAGTCAGCAGGAACCGAATGGTCGTGAGATTCGAGTTACTCGTTCATCACAACTTAGCACTTTAATGGGCGTCGAGTTTGGCATGCGGACACTGCGTGCGGGGTTTACGACTATCCGAAATGTAGGTGCTGATCGGAATGCCGTCTTTGCTTTGCGCGATGCGATTAATCAGGGCATCGTTATGGGCCCGCGAATAAAAGCTGCAGGACAGGGGCTGACCCCAACAGGCGGTCATGGAGATGGTGGTGGATTTCGCGATGATGTATTTCCTCACCCTCACTCGGGTGTTTGTGACGGTGTGGCCGAATGCCGCAAAGCAGTGCGCACGCAGATAAAATACGGGGCCGACCATATAAAGTATGTAGCCACCGGCGGTGTACTAAGCCAAACGGCTACCGGTACTGGTCAACAATTTACTGACGAAGAGCAGGTCGCCCTGGTGCAGGCGGCCCATGCCATGGGCCGCAAAGTAGCAGCGCATGCGCACGGTAAAATCGGCTTGGAAGCTGCTTTGCGAGCCGGCGTTGACTCCATCGAGCATGGTTCTTACCTCGATGCCCAGACTGCTGACTTATTTGTTGCAACAGGCGCCTATTTGGTTCCAACTCTAATCGCAGGTTATACCGTCGAGCGAATCGCTACAGAGCGGCCTGACTTCTTTGTGCCTGAAGTTCGGCAGAAGGCTCTTGAAGTAGGCCCCGTGATGAGGAATGCATTACGACTCGCCTATGAGAAAGGCGTAAAAATCGCCTTCGGCACAGATGCCGGCGTGAATGATCACGGCACCAATGCATACGAAATGGTGTTGATGAACGAGGCGGGTATGCCCGAGCGAGCTATCCTAATTTCCGCGACTATCAATGCCGCCGACCTAATGGATCTGACCGACATTACTGGAACAATTGAGGCAGGCAAAGATGCGGACATTGTTGCGACCGCCGGCAATCCGCTTCAGGATATTTCGGCGCTAATGCAGCCGACCTTCGTTATGGCGCGTGGTAATGAAGTAAACCTCGACGTACCGCCGGTTGATTTGTTTCCTTGGCCTAACAATTTTTGAGAGTAGCTATGCCCGTATGGCTGCTTCTAGACGTAATAGTATCTCAGTGGCTTGCCGAATTGAGTCAGCCTAGCCCTCCTGGAGGGAAGCGGCCGTGTAGGAAATTGCAGGCTTTTGAGAATCAGTAGGTTCGAAATTAGGCGTGCGCGCTTATTGTGTGTTTCCTTTAGTTCAAGCTGAAATGAACAATGGTCTATGCATAGCTTATCGGGCACAATTCGCTGGTAAGCAACAGGGAAGAGTTCGAGGCGGTAATGAATCTACTACACATCTCAGATATGCATTTTGGCCCCCGTCACTGGCAAGGAAGGAGTGAGCTACTGCTGGAGAAGCTGAACAGCTACGCGGCTGATATTGTAATCAACACTGGCGACAGCACCACTGATGCTCTCGAAATTGAGTTTGAAACGGCAGGCAAGTTTCTTAAGTCGATCGATTGCCAGAACATCATTTCGATCCCAGGAAACCATGATAAGCGGAATATGCGCAGTGCCGACTATTTTCGTCAATATATCGACGACGTAGAAGTGATTCGTCCGCTAGATCGTGATAATTGCAATAAGAAAAATATATTTCTTGATGCTAACACCAATCAAATCGAGGAACATTTAACGGATATTAACTTCCTTAAGAGCATCATCGTTGAAGGTGTATCGGTATTGGTGGTTTGCCTTGATTCCTGTGAACTCTATGAAGATAATGGTCTGGTTGACAGAGAAATGTTAAGAACTGTTTCTCTTGCAATCAAGCAAGCAAGCTACGATAGAATAATTCTTCTGAATCACCACTCCATCCTCGATACTGATTCAGACCCTCTTTTTAATTCACGAATCGTTATCGAATTTGTAATAGAGCACAATATTGAATACGTCTTCTGTGGACATACTCATCAGTTGGCAATGATGAAGTCGACTGATCTGTACCACAAACACACCTTCACTCAATACAAAAATGGGTCGCTATCAAGTGCCAACACGCCCAATGACACAAATATGTTTATGTACTACAAAAACTTGGGTTGTGAAGACATGGAAATTCATGTGATTCGAATGTTTGTTGAAAACGAAGGCCTAAAGTTTAAGGAAGAAATAATTAGCTCTAACTAGAGTAAGAATAAAATATGGACAGCCTAGGTACGTCGAATATCCGTTGGGAAATGCGAATCGTCATCAGTATGTGCTTAGGCTACGGCATGCTCATGCTATGTCGAACAGTAGTCGGTGTAGCCGGGCCTGCAATGTTGGCCGACCCTGTGCTCACTCTTAATACGGCAACTTTTGGCGCTATTCTGGGCTGGGGTACGGCTGGCAACTTAACCGGCAAGCTCACTACCGGTATTCTCGCTGACAAGCTTGGCGGTAGCCGGGTGTTTGTCTGGGCCGTTGTGCTCGCAGCCATCGCCACATTCATATTTGGCACCTTATCAAGCAATATTGCTTTTTTTGCGCTGTATTTTCTCACGGTATTTGCCAAGTCTGCCGGCTGGCCATCGATGGCGAACATAATTCGCGTTGGCTTCGTTCCGGCTAAGCATGGTCGAGTGTGGGGCTTTATCGCAACAAGCTCGCGAATAAGCTCGGTTGCTACCACTGTGCTGGTCAGCAGCTTACTCCTGATAATGTCCTGGCGAGGTCTGTTCTATATCGCCGGGGCGCTTGCGCTTGTGAGTGCCGTCATTTTGCCCCGGTACTTGAAGAGCTCTTGGCAGGACTCGGGAAGATTTGACGCAGCAGTGGAAGGCTCAACAGAGCCCATCTCTACTTTTCCAAAAGATCACCCGCTGAGTAAAATCGAGACACGCGCCGCGGTACGCGTTTTCATAAGCAATCCCCGGTTCTGGCTAATCAGTCTTGGTGTTTCTTCACTGGCAGTTCTTTTCGAGTTCCAGGTCTTTTTACCCATTTATCTTAGTGAGACATTTTCCTTGCCGCCGGCTCAAGCAGGGTTGGCTTCTTCAGCATTTCCACTAGGCTGCCTCGTTGCGGTTTTCGGTGGCGGCTTCATCTACGATAAACTGTCCAAAAAGAATATTGTCTATACGATGAGTGCTACTTTGATTGTCGCTGTTCTATGCCTTCTGAGTTTGAGGCTTCTGGGTGCCTACGATTTCGGCTCCGGGTTAGAATTGTCACTTACTGTCGCTGCGATATTTCTTTTTGGTTTCGCGATCTCTCCTGCGTACTACATTCCAATGAGCGTCTTTTCGATCGGCTTTGGTGGCAAGCACTGTGGTTTACTTGTTGGCTTAATCGATGCATTTGCCTACTTTGGCGCAATGATGTTTGATTTCATTGGCGGAGCAGTAGCGAACAAAGAAGGAGGCTGGGAAGACTTCATTCTCATACTGATAGTGACCTGCGTGTTGGCGACAATCATTATGACTACCTTCCTCTATCTAGACTATCGAGACTCGGAGCGCGATCTTGATATAGCCCTACCTTCCTAGATACTCTAGTGGCCTTTGTGCGCGTGACGGCTTTGGTGTTGTTGTGGGATAAGGGTGATTTCAAAGGAAGCACCATCCTTGTACGAAGTCATAATAGAGAACGTACAAGGCTTTTCAGGGGCGCCCCTGCAGACAAGAAAATGGCAGGTAGCCGCCGCATTCTTTTCAGCCGAATTTGACCAGGCCTCTCCCGTCGAACGAGATAGAATGGTCTGGACGGCAGAAGAGCCCCATCTTAATAAACTACCGAAGGCGCCATCGCAAACCAATTATGCAAACTGCTACCTAACGAGGGAACGGGCTGTTAACACCCTAGTGCTGAAAGTAACCGCTTAATGCCTCAAGCGCTCTTGGGCTTACCAAGTTAAATCATCGGGGATTTGAAAGTCCGCATAGGGATCATCCTCCTCGCCAATAGTATTTTGCTCAGCCTTAAACACGACGACCTTAGCATCGCGCTGTTCAATTTTCTTTGCTACACCCATGGGTACTAATACAGGGTTTTGTTTCTGTCCTTGCTTTTGGATAACTATTGTTAGCGCGCCGCGGCTGAGTTGCTCAATCTGAGTTTGACCGACGTAAATATGCCTAATTATATTGGCATCAGTAAAACTGAACTTCTGATCGCCGTTTTTGGCGACAATGTTCATCTCAATAAGCTGTTTTATTTGAGCCGTCAATGCATGTTTTTCGGCTTGCTTATTTTTCTCTAGGTTCAGTTGTCGATCTTTGGCTATGGTCTCCGACTTTGCCCGATCCAACTCTAACTTATACTGATCCACCTCGGGATTCTTGGCCTTACGGGCAAGCTTTTCCTGCTTGTGTTTGGCGCGCTTGAGTTGCTTGGCTTTCTTGTCGTCTATCAAGCCAGATTTTTTGAGTTGATCTTGTAGGGAAGCAGACATAAGTAAATAGTTAGTTGGGCGGTTAGTTGAGTGAGTGGTTGTTAGAAAATTCGGGCGCAAGCCATGCTTTGCATTAGCTTAACATGGGCAATTCGAAAAACGAGAGTTAAAACATTTGAAATGTCCACGTGTTGATTTTCAGCGAAAACTGACTCAATACTGCAGTGATGTGAATTGTCGTCCCTAACGGTGATGACAAGGATGGAAGACCCGAAGCGCGTGACCTCAGCTTAGCTACCGCCTATATTCAGAACCCTCTGATTCGGATGATTATTGAGTTACAATAGCTGACATGCCATATTTACGACTAATGAGCTTAGCTATTATTGTTTCTGCCTGCAGCAGCAACGCCCCTTCCTTCAGCCGTATGAATGAGGTGGATCTGGCTGCCTACAATCGTCAGCAACCTCCTGAAAAACATATTTATTGCGTTAATGAGGGCGATACGTCGACATTTATTCGCAAACGCATTTGCCGAAGCTACGAGGATTGGATTGTACATAACGAGAGGGCTGCAATGACTCTTGAAGTGCTGAATTCGCGACCCAATTACAGCTTGCCTAACTCGATCCAAGAATGATCTTTTCGTGATTGATTCAAAGGAGATAGAAAACGAAATTGATGGGTCCACGGTAACTCAAGGCGCTAACAAATGGGCCATGACGAAGAATAATTCTAACACTAATTTTGCAGGCGCTGGGAAAGGTGCTACCGGCACCCTTGGCGACATGAAGAGCAGTCATCCAATACCCAAGCCTGGATCTTGCCCTTGCCTGTGAAGGTCGTAGTGGGCCGCCTAAAAGCGAACCAACTTGTTCATTCGCGGCTCAATTTAGACGCTGTCATCTTCACTCACTTCTTCAACCCATCTAAGGATCGATACCAAATTGTCTGGTCCAAGAATATGATTACTTCTGTAGGAGCGTCCAAAATTTAAAGAAAAGGCGCTACGGTGAAACTGGTTTTACATCTCAACGATTCACAGGAGGAAAGCGCTAACAAGCAACATTGAATGACTCATTTTTGGATCAGCTGGAAGTGATAGACGACACCGACACCTTTCAAAGTGAGCAAGCTTAGGTTGATTTAAAGCAGGTTGACGGACAGCTGATTTTTTGAAGAGTCGAGGCATTGTGTTTTACTCCAAGAAAGAGGTTCTACAATGCTGTGTCAGTGAACAGCCCTAGGTTGTGTATGCGCCGGCTGCTCCTAGTCTGTCGGAATTTCGTGCCTGGCTCAGTTAAATAGAAAGAAACGGGATCAGTGTAAAAATACAGCAGGCCGATCAACGGTCCCCCATTTATTGGGGTGCCTACTTAAGCCTTACCAGAATCGCTCCCGCATTAAAGGGTTCGGCTTCAAAATCAATGACGTCACCGCGAAATTTCAGATCGCGCAGCACTAGCACTACTTCGTCACGAATCAGTCCAGAGCCAACGACAAGACGAATAGACTTGGCGACACCTTTGCTGGCCAAATCAATCTCACTTTGCATCTTTTGTAGCGCCTCACTAACGCGCTCACCCTGGTGCGCAATGTCGACAGTGATAGTCGAGCCATCATGCTGAAGGTTTAGCGGGTTGTCACACTTAGGGCAATTACGCGTAGTTTCACTAACGCGCATGCCGCAATCTAGGCAAATTTGCTGCATCACTTTGATACCAGGCCGATTTTTCTTTACCCGGCTGATGATCTTGTCCAAATACTGCGCGTTTGTATTTTGATCTTCAGCGGCATTTAAGTTATCTACAGAAGTATTTGGGCATCTATTACTGCTAACAGACAGTGTCAGCGCATCGCTTAGGTTGCGACAAAATTCTAAGTTAGAATTAAGACCTAAATCATAATTCGCAGCTACAAGTCCAAAACAATCGATTAGCAAGCATTTTTGTATTCAATGCCACTTTTTTATAGATCGAGACGCAACTATGTAGGAGACACTGGCTCTTCTTTAACGGTAAGAGCCCCTAAAACAAAGCGCGCAAAAAAAACACTGGAAAGATCGGTATAGCCTAACTTCCCTGCAAGCGGGTGATGTAAAGTCCGTGAGAGAATATTTATTACAGCCTCTGTTTAGAGGTTTCCATTTGTGACAATTATACCAGGCTTGTCAGAATGTATTTGATCAATATTAGTGGTATGTATGGTAGATTTAGGGGTAAGTGACAATAAAAAAGAGGAATATGCAATGCATCTTTGTAAAGATATCTATCTGACAGCCGCCTTACTCGCACTATTATTGCCGGCGAAAGCAATTTCTCAGACCAATCCATCAGAATTAGCGGCATTGAGCCTTGAGGAATTGCTTGGTATTAACGTTTATGGCGAAAACTCTCTACTTGAGGGTAATCGATGGTTCTTACAGTATGCCTACAGGAGTCTAGAGGTAGGAGGTTACCAACACGGGACAAATCGTCTTGGTCTTGATGATGTCTCTTTTTCGCCGGGGTCTCCCCGAACCGCCTCTAACTATCCAGTAGTGCCGACAGAAATAACGCAAAAAATACACGCCTTTAGCACCGGCTATCGTTTTTCTGAATCGTTCTCGGTGAGTGTGTCTGTTCCGATGATTGAGCAGAATACAGATCATTTAAGCATTGTGCCCGGTTTCTCTGAATTTAAGATTTCCACCGATGGTATTGGTGACATTGCCCTGAATGGGAGCTATATCCTCCCATCTAGTGGTTCACAAATTTACAGTGTGAATGTAGGCGTTAGTTTGCCCACAGGTTCGATCGATGAAGTGGGGGATACACCTCGAAATGGGCCTGGAACCTTTGAGCGCCTGCCCTACACGATGCAATTAGGGTCAGGGACCTACGATTTGCTGTTGTCGACGAACTTCTCAAACTCTGGACAGGTGATTGACTACGGGGCTAGCCTCAATTCAACCATTCGGCAGGGCACCAACGACAATGACTACCGCCTGGGTAATAACTTTGGTCTAAGGGGCTGGGCACGTTACCGCTGGAATCAGCGGTTTCAGCCTGGGATTGCGGTTAGTTTTCGTCATACCGATGATATCCAGGGTATGGACCTGGGCTTAACGGTTCCCGGCCCGTTCCCCTTCCCGGCAAGCATAACGGATCCAGACAATTTTGGGGGTAGAAAGGCCAAGGTGGGCCTTAATGCCAGAATATGTGTTCAAGAATCCTGCAATCTTTTTTTCCTAGTTGAAATAAATAAACCTTTTTATCAAGATCTCAACGGGATTCAGATAAAAGAGAAAACTGAAATAGCACTATCAGCAAAGTTTTCTTTTTGATGGAATTCAAGTGAAAGACTTTAATTAAATCCTTAAAACGCAGCTAGCCTTACTGTCGCCACTGTACCTAGTCCTAGACTTGAGTCGTAAAAAATGCGCTTTGTAGCTATTCTTTTATTAACTTTGTTCCAAGGCCTTGCAGCGGCAGCGGCAGCCGTGGGCGATGGCGAATCCTTGGTCAAAGCGAGCATTGTCTACAATATTGCGCGGTTTGTGTCCTGGCCAGAAACATCTGGCCAGGACAATGCGGCTAATCTTATTATATGCATTCAAAAAGACAACCAGCTTGCCGCAGCCTTTTCGAATCTTGCGGCTGCACAGGGTGCAAATGGCGGTTTCCAATTGAGGCTGATTGAGAGGTTTGGGGTCCAGAACCTAGAGTGCCAAGTAGCCTTTTTGTCGGAAGAAGATCTGGATCATGTGGATTTAAGCGCTATGGCACGCGACGCAATACTTACGGTCAGCGATACGGCAGGATTTATAAATGATGGTGGTACCATCGAAATACAAAGAACTGGTATAAAATTAGGCTTTTCTATCAATCGGTTGATTGAGAGGTTATCGAGCGTCTCGCTCAGCTCCCAAATACTGCAATTAGCCGAAAAGGTAATATGATGTTCAACTTGAGAGCATGGAATGCAAGCTTACGCTTCGAAAGCAGGCTGATTTTTATCGTGATGATGTCAGCTGCCACGGCAATCCTGTTTGTCAGTGCTAGCTTTATTCTATACGAAGCCTCCTTATCTCGGACCGAACTGGCAAATCAACATAGCAATATGTTAAATGTTCTCAGCAGCAACATGTCAGCGGCTGTGGTTTTTGCAGATTCAGTCGTTTTGAAGGAGAACCTTGGCTCCCTTTCAGCGATGTCAGAAGTACTATCCTCCGCGGCTTTTTTGCCGGATGGCACTTTACTGAGCTCTTACAGCCGATCGCCGGCCCAGACAAACGGTACCCTCTTAGGCATTTCAGGTGACGCTTCGGTGACATCTTCCCAGTATATAGGCGCAACCCTGATCACTCAGGCCCCCGTAATGATTGGTAATGAGCTTGTGGGCATTTTGCAATCTCGGGCCAGCATTGAAAGCCTATATGAGCGCATTCTCAATTATTTGCTTATCGCCTTGGTAGTGACTGTTATTGCATTTATGTTTGCATGGATAGTCGGTCGCAAGCTGGCCGAGCAGATGTCTCGCCCTATTAACAATCTCATAACTGTTATGGAGCGGGTTAACAAAACTAAGAACTACAATGACGTTGCCAAGAGTTCATCCTCTTATGAATTTGGCAAGCTTGCTAGCAGTTTTAACGATATGCTCCACCAAATACAGATCCGAGATAAAAACCTAGAAAGCACTGTCTCCACGCGCACGAGTGAATTGCTATTGGCAAAGGAGCAGGCCGAGAGATCCGGTCAGGTGAAAACTGATTTCCTAGCGAGTATGTCACATGAAATTCGCACGCCGATGAACGGCGTAGTGGGAATGGTTGATCTGCTAAGCGGGACCAAGCTTGATACTGAACAACGTCAGATGTTGCGCACAGTGCAAGACTCCGGTCATTCGCTGCTCACTATCAT
>Ga0307994_1001048_pt1 | contig 17390 bp, 30 predicted proteins | sample EllFjometagen261_FD_203171 | JGI IMG/M metagenome (GOLD analysis project Ga0307994, IMG submission 203171) | Marine microbial communities from Ellis Fjord, Antarctic Ocean - #261 | ecosystem: Environmental > Aquatic > Marine > Unclassified | place: Southern Ocean | collected 2014-11-02 | reverse complement strand
TTGTTTACAATAGTAAACTGTATAGCATAAGTGCAGGGTGTATCCTTTGTATAAGTACTATGTTCTTTAGCATCATAAATACTTACAGCTGCATGTCTAGTTGCTGGATTACTCTTTAACTTAGCACATACATAATCTAGTTGATCATTTCTTTGCCATTGCCAACCATAGTTAGATCTTACACAGCCTTCACTATCCATCATCTTATACCAGATTGGTGCTTTCTTAGCAATATCTTCCGCATTAGGATTTCCTGACAAATACCAATTCCACTCCCTTTCAGCGTACGTATGATTCCAGTTACGCTCAGGATCGTGTATGTGATTTTGAAGCGGATTCTCAAGGGTAAACCCCACATTAAATAAAGCTCTTGTATTATCAAACGGAATACCTTCCAATAGGATTTCATTTTGTAAATACTTATAAGCTTCATTTGCATTTTTGAATGTTGTTCTTGTCATAATAAAATTTATATAATTCAAATATCTTCTCGTTAACTTGCTTAGCATTATACTTAATTGGAGATCTTCTTTTAGCTCCATTAACTTCTACATCTATCCACCAGAAATAATTATCCCTGTCTGAACTACAAGCCCAAGGAGCAATCTTAACCCCATTGTTGATACACCATCTATACGATTCCATTTGGTCTTTATCCCAGCTAGGTGGATCAACTGTAACCATTCTTCTACTCCAAGCCATCTAATCCCAAGGCATATCTTCGCTAGCACCAATGCCAACGGTTTCGTGAGGGATAAAACAACCTGACTTAGGTTCCCAAGTAAAGTGGCATTCAGCTCCATTCTCTCCAAGGTTCTGAAACTTTACTTTAAGTATTTTAGCCTTAACTGTTTTAGCTTCATAATCCCTGTGTACGAGTATGCCGTGATAAGACGCATCATACCATTCACCACCGCCTTTAATATTATACATAGTCGGTTCTTCAATTTTTCCATCTTTATCTTTATACATTTTAGTTGGATGAGCTACAATAAATACTAACACATCATACTTCTTAGCAAATGTTTCAATCTTAGTTAAGTACTCCATTGTGTAACGATTAACATCCTCAGTCTTAGAATCAACGTCTCTGATCTTGTTGAAAGGATCTATAACAAGACATTTAATTCCTTTACGCTTGACTAATTCAGCTCCTTTACGTAAGACAGAATCTAATGTATATCGTTCCATGTCAATGAAATAAAAGTTATCATTAATATGGTCTCCAATCTCGTTCCACTTATCTGATCCTATATCAGCCTTAGTTGGCATCCCTTCCCATACTTTACGCATAAGCTTATGAGCATGTAAATAAGTAGGTGCATTCTCAGGTGATGCAAAAGCCGTCTTCCATTGATAGTTACGGTTGTAACCTACTACCATCTGATCAACGAAATCTGACTTTCCGCTACTAGGTATCCCAGTAACAGTGATAAACTGCCCAGTATAAGTACTAAAAATAGCGTCAAAATTAGGTATACCAATTTGGTACCCACGCTTGAAGCCGTTTTTAACAAAGTCTGTAATTTCATCTTCTATGTCTTTAAATGTTGTAACGTTTTCTAATGGAACAGGTCTTGCTTTTTCAACACGTTCAGCCAAAGCTTCTTTTCCGTATTTCATCAAGTAATCATTAGCATCCTTACAATCTTCAAAGGTTGTAATGAAACAAACTTCAGCACCAAGACGTCTTATTAATTCTTGTTGTAAAGCCTGACCAGGTTCATCATCATCTACTGCTAGTATTATCCTCTCTTTGTCTTCGAAGTAATCTATACAGTTATCTAAATAGTCTAGGTTGTTTGTGTTTAATGTAGCACCGTTAGGAACTGATATGGTATTTTTAATACCAGCTTCATGTAAAGCTAATACATCCATTTCACCCTCAACGATCACGCAATCTTTATAACCTATAATACTATTTATATTGTAAAATACTTTCTCAGCTCCTTTGTATAACTTAAAGTTCTTTCTGCCATCTCTGTATTTAACATTGATAAGCTGATCACCCATTATATAATTAAACTGGATAGTATTCTCGGTCTTGCCGGTCTGTGGCATAAACTCAGTACCCTCACTGACAGATAAGTCAGTAAGAGTTTTCTGAGAAATACCTCTTGTGTTAAACCATTCAACAACCTTGCTAGCTGGAGGAGTACGTTTGACCTCTCTAGGTCTTATGTATACCTTCTCACTAGCTCCTTTACGTTGATACGTATGGAGTTGAAATGATGAATCACAGTTATGGCAAGTACCCAACCCTCTCTCCCAATCATAGCTTGAACATTTAAGCTTCTGATTTTTCGGTTGTCTATCAGACGAACACAGGGGACAAGTCCCCTGAGTTTTACCGACATCTAACTTGTGTTGGTTGAACTGGTCGATTAAAAATCCATTAATCTCCGTGTTGTTTACTTGCATTTATTTTATTTAATTGTTAATCTCCGTCTCTACAATCGGGACATATATCGCAGAACCTATATTCATCCTGTGTCATACCTTGTCCACACATTTCACATTCCATTAAAATGGAAGATCATCTTCAATAGCTGCAACCGGAGCCGCTACTTGTGGTTGGCCTTGTTGTGGGTTGTCAAACTTTTTGACTTCTCCGTTAGTCCATATTAATTTTACATTACCTAAATACGTCTTAGCTTGTTTAGCTGCTCTTTCTTCCTTAGATTGAGAGACGATTACTGGACCTTGATTTCCGAATTGATCTAGTTCATCATTTAAAGTAATACTAATTGGTAAATACTTACCTTTCTTACCCACGATAATCTTGTCTTTAGGGATTTCATTTAAGTTAATGCTTGCTGCTAATATTAATGCCATTATATTGTAGTTTTTAATAAATTATTGAACATAGTTCTAAGATCATTGGCCGTTATACCAGTTCTTCTTCTGAAATTGTCTGCTTTTTTAGAATAAGGATGTAAGCCATCGTTTGTATTCTTGTTAACATAAAATTCACTTACAGGAAAATTCATTCCAGTCATTGCACATTCTTTTGTTGTAATCTTTCTTGTTCTTGCCATAATAATTAAGGGGTTTTTAAAGGGTTTTACTTATAAAATATTGCTTCGGATCGAAGCTGTCTGTCTTATAAAACAGATCGTAAGCCTCACAGGCTCTTTTAACCTTGTCCTGCCCAGATTCATAGAATTTAGGCGAACAATCAAATATACCTATTTGTTTAGTGTTTTTGTCTATAACTATAAACATAAACTCATAACCAAATAAGCTACTATAAATATAAGCTTGGGAATCATAATTGTATTTAGATGCAGAGTATCTAAACTTAGATAAATCTGAGGTGGTCTTTAGATCGATAATAAGCTTTTCATCATGGTTAATGATGTCTGCTTTTCCTTTCCACATATATCCTTCTAATTCAATAATTCCTGGTTGTTCGTATTCAATATTATCTCCGACGATTAAACTCTCACAGACTTTATTAGCCATTAGTTTATCCCTCATTAATTCTATATTATCAACCTCGTGTTGTAGTAGGCATAGTTCTCCACCTGCTACATCTTTGTAAGCTTTAGTATTCCTAGTAGTACTCTTCACAATTTTATACTTATCCAGTTTACCTGGTTCTAGTATTGCTGTGTGAAAATACCCACCGACTAAAAATGCCGCCGATGGTTTTGATTGCTGTCCAAGAGCTAAAGGGTTGTTTAATAAAGCCATGATGTCTGAGTTACTTAGATATTGTTTACCAAAATCTCCGTAATAGTCCTCGTCAATCTTTAGCCTTTCTAACACCTCTGCTTTTGTCATATTATAATGTTGTTAATTGTTTTTCAATCTCTGGAGTTACATTATACTTCTTCTTGATAGCATCAAGTTTTCCGCCGGCTTGTACAAAGGATTTAGCTTTAGTTATAGCATCTTTGTTCATTATTAAGCCATTTGTAGCATCTGCATCTTGTGTATCATCAATAAGGAATAAATTCCCTAATGCATATTTCTTCCCATAACTTGAAGCGGTACCGAATTGTTGCGGTGTCTGCATACCTTTCTGATTTAGGTCTACACCTACTATAGCCAACGCGTGTATAGCACTTTCGCCATCACTAATAGTTGCTTTAGATTCTATAATCGGGACAGGCATAGCCTCTATAAGTTTTTCACTTATTGTGACTGTTACTCCTAACTCTAATAGAAAGGGTTTTGTTGCTTCAAGGATGTCTTCGGCACTTCTGAAGTAATATTTGCCGAATGAATTAAATCTACTTTTTTTCGATTTAAATTTGGTTTGTACTGTTGCCAGCTTTTGGTTTAAGGTCATAGTTATATAATTACATGTTTTAGATTAAACTTAAATTTGTTTTAGTAGGTAAACTACAGATAGTCAATCACTTGCGAGTGATCTACGTTGTCTATAAGCTTAGTAATTCCGTCTTTTTTTATCTGTGAAATACGAACATGAGCAGTGCTGACGTTTATACCTAACTTGTCTGCAATTTCATTAGCAGAATGTTTTTCACAATCCAACCCATAACTTAATCTTATGACTTCAAATTGCTTTGCATCAAGATGCATCTTCATTAAACTCAGTAAGTAAGCGTTTAATAAATTTATGTTATATGGTTCAGTCTTGTCTATAACTTGATATGCTCTGTTATCCTCTTCATCATTAAAAGGTTCGTCTATGCTAGAGAATACCGAATTAAAAAACATAGCTACCATTTTTTCATCTTTAGGGTTTCTACGTATTTCATTAAGTTTATGTTCTGGTATCCTTATATCTCCTCTATTAATATCTACAGCTCTTCTAATGGCTCCTTTGATACGTTTAGATAAGAAAGATTTTAATGTTTTTTCTTGGTCATCAGAATCCTTTAACATGCTTCTATCAACTTTACCGACAGCTGACACTAATGCACTATTTCCCTCTTGTATTAAGTCATTAATACTCATAACACCTGAAGCTTGTTGAGCTGTGGATTGTTTATGGGCTAAGTTTAATACTAAAAGCAGAAACATATTTATTAGTTCACTGTTATTAAATGGAGTATAATCACCATCAATAACTGGGTCTAAGTTTTTTTGTATTAGTTCAACTTCTTTTTTATATCTAACATAGTTAGCTACGTTATATTTTTTCATTTGATTTATTTAAAAGTTCTTTTGAGTTCATAACCTATATTTATAATTTAAGTTGATCTTCTTCTTCGCCAGCTTTTGGACTTATTTAATACTTCTTTTTTTCCTGCTACTGCTTCTTTTCTTTTAGCATGTCTGTCTTCTGTCTTCGTAATCATAATTCTCTATTTAATAATTCTTTTTCTTTTTTGAGTTCATAACCCATATTTCTGTGTATTGTTCTAATAGAACAGTTTAATAAGCCAGCTATTCTGCTTATTGTTATTTTTTTACCTAAGTGGTTAATGTCACACATACACTGGTATATATCATCCTCGTGTATTCTTTTTGTTTTACCTATTAATCCACCTACTATTGTAAGTTTTTCTATCAATGTTAAACCGCTATTGTCATTAAATATAACTTTTCTAAGTTTATTTTTAGGTGGCTCTTCAAGATCACACATGCTAACATCATATATCATTCTCTTAAGTAAGGCATCTGGTATAGTAAAAGCTATAAACCCAAATTTGTAATTAGCTATTGTTTCAGCCAATGCAGTAAACTTATCAGGATCAAGTTTAGGATTTAAATACCATAATACGAGTAAGTGCCATTTTAAACTCTTATATGTAGTTATCTTAGCCTTACTTCTAAAGAGATCATAACATTGGTATGTTCCTTCTTCATAAAACTTACCATAATCAAATTCTAAGGTAGGTTTATCTGTAGTCGGATTACGTCTATATATAATTCTTTTCTTATTTAGATAGTTTAAGTAACGCGGTATATCTACATAGTTATGTGACATTAGCTAATTACTCTTTCTATTACTAGACCTTTTGTCACGTCTTGGTTTTTGGAATTCTTTTAATTTAGTTCTTATTCCGAAGGAATCTATTGCAATTAAATGTTTTACATTTTTATTGGTGCTCATATATTTCTATTTTTACATTATTCCATTTCCCTCCCTTCAATGTCTCATCGACCAGGAAGTCTATTCTGTTAGTCCAACGCTTATTCATGCGATCTCTAATTATCCAAAGACCATCCATATCACCCGCGTTTGTAATCTTTACTAACGTATTCATCTTAAAGCCTTTCGACTCTAAATCCCTAGACACTGCAATTATTCTGTGTGAACCAGGATTATCCATATTTATCTTAAAGTTAGTTGCAGTTCTATCAGGAGTACTATCTGTCTGAGATGGTGTTGCATGATAGATTGTTGCAGTAACTAAAATAGCTTTTAATAAATTTATTATCATAACTTATTTATTCTATTATAATGTTGATCAAGTAGCATGTTGGCAATTTCCATGCTGATCATGTTATCGTTATATAGTTGCCATACTAATTTACTCATAACTTGCTGATCTATTAGGGTCATTAGCACATTCATCACAAATGTTCCAATCCTTATAAACACCCTCTCGGGGCATAATAGCCTCACAAAATTCGCATTTAAGTTCTTTTTCCATATTTAATTATTTTTATAGCTTCCGCTAGTTTTCTTTTTAATATCATATTATCTTTTTCAAGCTTTCTTACAGCTGTACTAATAAAACTACTCATAATTTCTTAGAGTTTTAAACATTGGGTGTCTGTAACTACCTGATTTAGTTCGTTCAAAGTAAGTAAATGTAGCTCTTTTACCCATGTAGTCAGTTATATTTTCAAGTATATTAGTTAAATCTCCATAGTTATAACCTTTACCTGGAGGACAACCAAATTCTACTCCTTCATCATCTTGCATTAAGAATTTACCTAGAGTTCCTGTACGCTTGCCTTTACCTTCAACATACCCAACAATCATAGCTTCAGTATCACTAAAGTCTTTAAACTTTTGTAGTCCATAAGACCTTTTACGTTGATAAGGTCTATTCAATCTTAGTATAGAACCTTCGTAGTTATTTGCTAGATTTACTCTGTGCTGGGTTTCTGATCCAGCTTGTGTATGTATTAGTTTAGTTGGTACATGAATTACACAATAAGAGTACATATCGGTTTTTACTAAATTATTATTTCTAGTATTATAAAGATCATACCCATTTGCGTAGTCATAACAATGAAATTGTACTAATTCTTTAGCCTCTAGACGATCCTCTTCAGTCGGTTTTTGTTTCCTGACTAATGATATGATTTTCTCAAAATTGTCTCTTAGATCATGATTATACAACTCACCATCTAATATTACATCAGGGTGAAAATCAAACCAAGGTTGTAAATTGGTTAAGATATGTTCTATATTTTTCCATGGTTTACCTGTTCTTGAATAGGCCATTGTTTTACCAGAATCATCAAGTTGGATTATACACCTAACTCCATCGAGTTTTGGTTGCATAAATACTTTCTCATCCCAGTCAACTGGTTTTTTGTTAACCTTATATGCTAACATTGGTTTTATCATCATAGTTTATCTATTTTATCTTGTAAGTAGTAAATTTTAGTTTTCATTAATTCAGCTTTTTCGTAATCTTCATTTTCTACAAATTTGTTTTGTAGCATACAAAGCCTACCTAATTCATCTTGTAATATCTCCTTGTCAGACAAGATATTATCTGTGTCACTTAATTCAGGTTCACCTTCCACATATCTTATACCATACGAGGCTGTTTCCGGGTTAATGAACTCTTCATAAAGATCACGTTTGATTCTCTCTAGCAACTCTTCATATTCATCTTCTGTCATAATATATTTTAATGTTAGAGCGAGAGACAGGGTTCGAACCTGCGACCATTAGCTTGGAAGGCTAAAGCTCTACCAACTGAGCTACTCTCGCTTTTGTTATTATTGCCCAAACTTTCTAGGGTTGTTTAGAAAATAAGATATTTCTTCTATTGTACTCTCTAACTCTTCTATTCTTTCTAACATTTCTTTTAAGGTGTGTTTTTCACCATCCATATGTGACTTTACTCCACCTGTTAGGTTTCCTATATCCACTATTTGGTCTTCTTTTATAAACATATTATTATTTTATTGTTAATATTATTATCCATCTACATTCGTTTTGAGTTTGTAATTCCAATCAGTATAATCCCATTTATCAAGTTCTTCAGCTTTAGGCTTATATTTTTTAACAAGCTTTTCAGCTTTACCAACAAATTCACAAGTTTTTGTATATCTATTCCATATACTAATCCAAGGTTCGTGACCACCAGGTTTTAACCATAAGATATAAGTGTAGTTAGTATCCACATCTACATGATTTGGGTATAAATACTGGCTATTGTAGTGAAAGTCATGAACTAATTGTGCAGTAACTCTACTACAATCAGCAAATGACCAACCTGCATTTAACTTATGCTCAATCCAGTTAGCCAGCTCCATACCTCTCCAGGTTGGGTAACCATCATGATGCATATACATGTTGATATAACTTTTCTCAATTATATCTACTGGGTCGACTGCAAATCCTTCTTCGAAGTCTTCTGCCCATTTTCTTTCTATTACTAGAACATTAGCTCGCGTACTCATTATACCATTTCTTCAAAGATTGATAGTATTTCTGCGCCGATAAGAACACCAATACCTAGCGGTAATGATGACAATAGGATGCTAAATCCACCTATTCTTAGGAATGATTTTGCAACACTCACAATAAAATGTGGTGTAATGTTTCGTTTATTCATATTATAAAATTTAAAGTTAGTAGCGGCGGAAGGATTCGAACCTCCGACCTTCGGGTTATGAGCCCGACGAGCTGTCCCCTGCTCTACGCCGCATTATTTGTAGTTTAATCTAGTAAAACCATATAAGCATTACTATTGTTTGTTCTAAACCAAGTTAAACCTTTTTGATGGAGTCTTATGTATTTATCAGGCCAATGACCTAATTTTCCACACACATAATCTATACCTAGTATAAGGTCATACATACTTAGTTCTTCATTATTTAATTCAAAATCTTCACCCGAGAACGGGTTCGTAACAATGTCACCTTTATCGTAGATTTCACCGTCAAACCATTTAGGCAGCTTACTCATTTGTTAAATAATCGTTATATTCATAATCAATTTCTATCAACTTAGCTAAGTAATTCCAAGTTTTTAACTCTTCTTGAGCTAGTTCTAATATCCCTATATTTTGTTCTTGTGTAATAAAAGGACTTATATTAGCTTTAACTTCTGCTCTTAACCGCTTAATGTCACACTGACAAGCGTATATATTAGCAAAAGCTTTATCGTGTGCTCTATCTTTTGTTTCTATAGTCATATTAATAAGATTTGTCTATTATTTTTTCACCATAAGCTATAGAGTTATACTCAAACTTACTTATATCAGCATAAACATAAAGTTGTCTAACTTTGTCTATACTTAAATCGCTCCATATTATTTCACTCATTAATATATACTTTAATCTTTTAGCAGTAGAATATTTTCTAGCACTCCTTTGTAATTCAGCTTTTACTTCCGGCAAAAGTCTGTCATAAATTGTTTTTTGTTTCATATTATTATTATCCATTTTAGTTCGTATTTAGTTTGTAACAAATCTTTGATTTTGGTTTTCAATGATATTTTCAATCTTGTCTTCCATCGATACTATATCCATAGCAAGTAGTTGTAAGTCTTTTAAACCATTCAACTCGTGAATACTTAAATCTTCGCTGCAGTCACTATCCATTAAAGTGTAGACGCAGTCTTGTAATTGTTTTGAGGTGTTTTCATACCTGCAATAGCTCATGTTCATATTATTATTTTTAATGTTAGTAACTAGTGAGAGAATCGAACTCTCATACCCGTCAGTAGTCTTCCAACTCGCTTTCGCAGTTCGGAACCATACCTAGTTATCATGAAGTGAAGGGTAATATTTTCGCCGTACCATTCCCTTTAGTGATTTGCATTTAAGCCGGTCACTTCATTTTCCCCTCATGCAATTATTGCTACCACCGCTTTTTCACTACTTAAATAAGTGAGCCTTGGTTTTACACGCATACCTTATCGGGTTTTGTACTTATTCTTTCTTTTTTATGATAGTCACTTCAACCCATCCTTTTTCAGAATGATTAGCTTCAGCTAAATAACCTTCTTCCATTAAGTTATCTTCTAGCTTCATAGCTGCTTCCCATAAAGCTGGTTCAGGTGTTTGATCATGGTAATCATCATACATTACTTTTCCTCTACAATCATAGTAGCCTATATTGTACTTACTGTCGCTAGTATTCCACTGGAAATCCCAACCATTTACTCTTTCATTACTTCTCATTATTATTTGCTTTTAGTGGAGGTGGACGGATTCGAACCGTCTTCCAGCGTAGTTCCCATTGGGTTTTCAACACTGTCAAAACCTGGTCACCCCCTTTTGTAGATAGTGAGGAATCGAACCTCATACTCTAGAAGTAGTCAATAATCCTTCAAGCTCGTAAAAACGCCTACTTGATTCAAGTTACTGCCATACCTATCTTCCTGGCTATTATGTGATGATTAATCGCTATCTTTCGCCATTTCACCTAGTTCTTTTTGACTACTGCAATTCGCCAATATTCATCTAGGATTTTCTTATTTTATTCTTTATCATCAAGAGATGCATGTAGTTTTTCTATTGTCATCACCATGATCGCATCATGAATATGATTATAAGAACCACCTTCTAGTTCGTCAAACTCATCCACACCACTCATTCCCCATTGTATAGAATCATACAATGCTTCTTTAATATAAGACACCTGAGCGTCTGCTATTCCATCTATTATCTTCATTTTACTCATAATAATTTATTTATTTTACTTTTCATGTAGTTATACTCTTTTATTGTACCTTTTACTGGTGAATTCATAAATTCATCACCAAACATAAGGTTATAAAAGTCTCTTTGGCTCATTAATTCGCCTGTTTGTGGGTTTTTATACATATATTCTATTATTTATACGATAAAAACTAGTATAATCAGTATACTCTGTGTTTTGATGTAGTCTAACTAGTATTTCAAAACCTGTTTCAGTTTCCATTACTGCACTACCCGTCTCTTCATTGAATTTAATTGTTTTCATATATTATTATTTACATTATTATTATCCATCTATTATCGTATTTAGTTTGTAAACATCTTACTTTAAATATAGTTAATTTATTGTTAAAGTTATTGTTTCAAATTCATCTCTAGTTATTAAACCTTTCATCAATCCAAGATACTCTGTTGAAACATCTCTACCTGTTATTTTATTTATTATAGTCATATTTATTATTATTAGTGTTAAAGCGAAGATACCAATTATCTTCTACCATTTCTAGTTCTCTTTTAGTTATTTTAAACAACTTAGTATGCTTATGTTTTCTAATTCTCATACTAGTGATCTTAAATTCCAGTTTCTTTTCGCCCATTCTATCATATAAACCATTCTAGCAAGCTCTGAATATATCAGTTCTCTACTACATTTGGTAGATTTAATAGTTTTTGTACCATTATCAGTAAGAATTGTGTATCTATACTCAGCTAAATACTTCTTGTTTATTTGATATGGAGTGCTTGTGTTAGTCATTTTTCTTACATATCCACTTTTAAACACACCTATTTCTTCTCCATTTCTAAATAGAAATATTCTAGTGCCATTAGCACTTTGTCTTTTAGTACTTACATCTTTAATATCATACTGTAACCATATCAATTCAGAGTAAGCATTACACATCTCTTTTCTTCTTTCTAAATAGTTCATATTTTAATAGTAGTATCTATCCATGAATTCATCCATAGCATTATTAGTTAATTGTTGAGAGTGTCTATGTTGCTCGTTAAAGTCAAGTAGATCATCTATTCTCTCTTCCATTTCTTTAATGGTTGGAGCTCCGAAAGACAAAGTGTCTAATCCGTCTAGTAACTTTTTATCGCTACAGTTATAACCAGTTTTCAGAATATCATTCCAAGTGGTCCATTCTACATATTCAAATGTTACATTTCTATATTTCATTTCTTTTAATTTAATTTATCATATACTTGCTCTCTTTGAGCTTTATCTAGTCCAATCCAGTTCACCCATAATTCTCCATTCTCTTTCGGAAATAGCTCGTTAGTAATCTTCATTGTTAACTCATGTCTGTTTATACTGTCAGCACATTCTTGAAACGCTCTGTCCCAACTCATATTTGATTTACTTATTTTCATATTATTATTATTTAATTTATTAGTTATATTCGTGATAGATTGATAGAACTTGTGATTGTTCTTGTTTAGTTAATTGGAAGACATTCTTGTCTGGGAATAGTTGCTTAGATATTCTGATTAAAGCGGATTGATTATACATATTATATTATTTATTAGATGACATGGTGAGAATCGAACTCACATAAACCTTTATGTCAATAGTATATTCAACTTTATTTATAGTGTAGAGAGTATACAACACACACTTTAACGCACTCAGACCAAAAACCGTGGAGTGACAGACACCGCATTTCGATTAAAGAATTATACTAACTCTTTATCTCTTAATATCACTGGAATATTATTTGAAGCAGTATAACTTTTATACTTCTTGAAACAATTCATGTTTTCAAGTTTACTTTTCATTATGTTGAAAACGATATCGTGATTGTACACGACTTTCACACCTTTCTTATTAGTGAATTCAATTACTACATTTTTGCCAACTAGTGACTTTCTGATTACGAATCTCTTTGAGATTACATTTTTTACATTACTCATATTATTTATATTTAATTATTATTAGTTATTTCTTACATTTATATTATCCATTATACATCGTATTTTGTTTGTAATTTGTTGTTAAACTTTTTACACTGTTTTGTGTAGAATTCTAGAAGTTGTTTAGAATTTAAGTTGTTAAGTGAACTGTCTACAGTTACAAAAGATATTTTATTAGATTTCATATTATTTATTTTAAAAGTAAGTTAATTGTTTAGTTGTTAAATTTGTTTAGTATGTATATCACACTGTCTCTCTACATATTACTTACAACTATATTATCCAATTACAATCGTATTAACTCTGTAAAGTGACGAATGAAGTAGTGAAATGTAAATACATGTAATGTAATAGTTTTTAAAATTAGTTTAGAATAATGAAATGAAAAACAGTAAAACGTAAAAAATATTATTGAATTGAATGAAAGCAAGGGGGGCCCGGTGAAGAGGATTGATTTTGCTTTACAAGACGGAGACGGGTAGAGTAGGAGCAACCCTATACTCCTCTATTTCTAATACTTTTAAAAACAGTGACATTAGCTATTAAAGGTTATATAGTAATAGCCTATTGTCACACTTTTAATTAACCGCTCTTTTAAGTGATTATTACTTCATGGCAAATAGAAGACCGGGTAACTCCCAAGGATTATCACCAGTAGCTCTAAGAAATAAGAGAGCTCGAGACAAAGCTGCGGCAATGACACCTTTACGTAAGAAGAGAAAAGCAGAGAACCAAAAGATAGGGCAGAGATCTGATTCAGATTTACACCATACTCCAGGTGGTCCAATAACAAGAACAAGCATAGCTTATAATAGAGCAACACACACAAGAGGAGAGGTTGGTTAACAATTTTCTACACAACAATATAAAACATGGCTAGAATATCATCGTATATTAAAGATACATCACCAAACGAAGGAGATCTATTAGTAGGTTCTGAGTATCAGAGTACTATAAATGGGGTTGATGAGTATATTACTAAATCCTATAAACTAAGTGACTTAGCAGCTTATTTCGCTAATTTCTTTGTACAGAGTGGTTCTTCATATAACCTATCTACTATATCACAACAGGTTACAACTAATACAACAGCGCATGGAACTAATGCAAGCTTGGTAACAAGTTTGACATCTAGCTTCAGTAAGTTAGTATTTAGACAGGATGACACCCCTTCTACAGCAGGTGTACCGGTTAATTCGCTTTGGTATGATACAAATGATAGTAATAAGTTATATGTATTCAATGGGACAAATTGGGTACTAACAGATGACTCAAGAGTAGCTTTAGCAGTTAGCTCTATAGCTACAGCAACAACTGGTATAAGTACAAATGCTAGTGATATAACATCGGGAGCAGCTAAAACCACAGAATTAGAATCTCAATTCGTTTTTACAGGAGCAAATATAACAGGGATAGCCGATGCTTTAGCCTCTAGTGTAACTAGTACTGTAACTTCTGCCACTGGAGCAGTTGCAAGTGATCTAGATAAATTAGAAGCTGTATTTAGTTTCGATGGAAGTGGTGATGTTGATGGAACAACTGGTGTTTTAACAACGGCAATAACCTCTAATGCAGATACAGCAATAGCAAATGCTTCTTTAGCCTCTGCTTCTTCAGTAAGCACACTACAATCAGTGGTTGGTGCAGATGATAGCTCTGGTATAAGGGCTAATATTATAACAAACGCATCGACATTAGCAACAGTGGAAGGATATACTGAATCAAGGTACAGTATTAACCTAAACGCAGGTGGCGCAGTCGCTGGTATGTCTATATTAGCTGCAGATGGTACAACAAGTGATCCATATTCTGAAATAAGGTTCATATCAGACAAATTTAAGATATTTAATAATGGCGTTGCAGGTGATGGAACTGATTACGATGCACCTTTTGAGGTTTCAGGTGGTGTAGTTAAGATAAAAAGTGCAAATATTGGCTCAGTTAGCTTTGGAAACATAACAGGTGCGCCATCTACTACATTTACATCCGTTGTTTATGCAACTAGTGGTGCTGGTGCTTCTCCTTCCTTTACTAAAGGGACAAGAACTTACTATGCAATATACCAGGGAGCTGCTCAAATTGATTTAACAGACTCTAGTGCGGTTAGTGCATTAATATTTAACCAAATTACAGGTAGTACGGGCTCTTCTGGTGCAGATGCGAAGGTTGTTAAACTAGGTTCTAGTGCTTTAGTAGTTAAATATGACTCAGAAGGGAACAATCCAGACCCATCTACAATAACATTAACAGGTAGTTCAACTAGTTTTGCTGATGGATTCTTTAAATTCACTGGTGGAGGCTCAGCTTTCACAGATGAAACAACATTTACGGATGGAGCAGCTCAAAATCAAGATACAGCTACGATAACATCCCCAACTACATTTGCTGGATTCGGTTCTCCGTTAGCAATGAGAGTGGGTGTTTCTGAAGGAGATCAAATAGAGAGTGCTTTTGATACGATAAATATAGCTCCTGTTAAAGCTGGAGCAAATGGACTGACTATAATGTCATCTAACGATTCACATTCATTACCTTCTGATGCAAACGGTACAGTATCTAGTTATACTGGCTCAGGAACGGATATAGTGGTATTTGATGGGGCAACTGAATATAATAGTGTTGCTTACAATGCTACCCCTGGTGATAATGAATTTAAAATTACTACAGCTGTAACTACAGGGGCAATAACACTAGGTGCACAAGATATATCAGCTAATAAGATAGTTTTTGCGGATCACAGCGCAATGACAACTGATTTAGCTATAATAGAGTATACTATTAATGTAGAGAATACAACTACAATAAAAAAATACCAAACATTAAACAAATCTAAACAAGGTATCACAGGTGCTGGTGGTGCGGATGGAGCTGATGGTTCAGCGGGTACTAACGCTAGGGTCGTTAATTTAACTGCCCCTGATTTTAGTTTTGAATATAATGCTGCTGGTAATACACCTTCACCTAGTTCGGTTACGGTAACAGCAACAGCACTTAATACAGCATCGACAGTATATTACGAATTTTTCTTAAATGATGTCAGTGCAGCATCTGCTTCTACAACTAGTACCTATACTTATACTCCGAAAGCAGCTTATGCTGATATGCCTGAAAAAATAGAGGTTCAAATAAGAGAAGGATCTGCAGGTGGTGCAATACAAGCAAGAGATCAAATAAGTATGATAGGGATAAAACCTGGGGCTACAGGATCTACAGGAGCGGATGGTATTTCACCTTATGCTGTCATACTTACAAATGAAGCCCATACTTTACCAGCTACAGGAACAGCAACATCTGCTGCTACATATACTGGCTCAGGAACAGAAATACAAGTTTATAAAGGTATAACACAATTAAATAGTGTAACAGGTACACCAACTGCTGGTCAATTTAAGGTTGTAGCTACAGCGGTTAATATAACAACTGGAGCTATAACTGTTGTAAACAATCCTGCTGCGGTCGCTGATCACAGTTTGATGACACAGAATAATGCAACAGTTAGCTATGCTGTTAACTGTGAAGGCTCACAAACAATAACAAAAGTACAAACATTATCAAAATCTATAAAAGGTGATGATGGTAGCGATGGTAATAACGGAAGTGATGGAACGGACGGGACAGACGGAACTGATGGTACTAACGGAACTAATGGATCAACAGGTCTTAGATCTTTTAGTGGTTATTTATTTTATACAGCAGCTAGTGCAACCGCTCCTTCTTTTAGCACCGCTGGTATAACATTTAATTTTGCTAATAACACATTTGGTAGTATACCTACAGGATGGAGTAAAAATGCCCCTTCAGCTACACCAGGTTCAGGAAGTAATAATTACTGGCATGTACCAGTTACTGTTATAGAAGGATCTTCTGCAAACGCATTAACGTTTGGTACAGTAACAAGTATGTTTGGGTTTAGTGGTTTAGTTACTTTTTCAGGGACTACTATAAATGGAGCATTTGATTATACAGCTATAAACGGATCTCATATAACCACCGGTGAAATAACAAGTGCCGACTATGTTACTTTAGCTAGTAGTGACTATTCCTCAACTGGAACTAAAATAACTTTATCAAACGGTAGAATTGAATCTAAAAATTTCTTTATAGCCGCTGATGGTTCAGCTGGTTTTAAAGGTGCATTATCTATTGGTTCAACCACTTTATCTGCAACTAACACTTTAAACGGTAACACAACAGCAACAGACGTTGGGTTAGGTGATGTAGATAATGATTCCACTGCAACAATCCAAGCTGGAACCACTAAGGCAAATGTCGGTTTAGGAAATGTAGATAACTCTTCAGATGCAACAATTCAAAGCGGAACCACTAAATCAAATGTAGGTCTAGGTAGTGTGGATAATGATTCCACTGCTACGATTAGAGCTACCTCAGCCGCGGTTGCTGGAACAGCAGGTGGTTGGAATATCACTGCAAACTCAATTTATTCAGGAACCGAAGATATTACTGGTTATTCAGCAACAGGTATCACTATGTACAGTGGTGGTTCAATACATTCCCCTAATTTTTACATAGATACAGCGGGTAATGCCTTTTTTAAAGGGTCTATGGTTATCGGAGCAACTACTCTGTCCGCAACTAATACTTTAAATGGCAATACAACAGCAACTGATGTTGGGTTAAACTTAGTAACTAATCAATCA
>Ga0307994_1001047_pt1 | contig 17402 bp, 13 predicted proteins | sample EllFjometagen261_FD_203171 | JGI IMG/M metagenome (GOLD analysis project Ga0307994, IMG submission 203171) | Marine microbial communities from Ellis Fjord, Antarctic Ocean - #261 | ecosystem: Environmental > Aquatic > Marine > Unclassified | place: Southern Ocean | collected 2014-11-02 | reverse complement strand
AAAGGCTCAGTATCTGCCATACCTTCAACAGACAAACGCTCTGTAGGAATATTCATTAAAGTAGTTAATGAATCTGCCACAGCCGCAGCGCGTGCTGCAGATAAATCCCAATTACTTGGATACGGCCCACCCAGTGGTGGTGCACGGTTATCCGTATGACCAGTTACAATAACTTGGCCTTTATTGCCATTAATAGTGTCCCTAAGGGCTCTAATCATGGGTAACGCATCAGGGTTTAGGTTTGCTCCACCACCAGGAAAAGCACCCTTCTCTGTGAGGCGCACAATAATCTTAGTACCTTCTTGCTCAACTTCTGCTAAACCCTGAGCCACAGATTCAGAAAGTGCTACTTGTAGCTTCTCAGCCACCAACTGAGCTTGTTGCTGCTGCTGCTCAAGCAACTCTTCTTCTTGCTGCTGCTGTTGTGACTTTTGATCTAGTATTTTAATCGGTGCGTCAGTGACCTGCTGTGCATCAGAAATTTTTGCGTACAGTTCTACCAATGCATCAGGCACAAAACCCTTGTCATTATCTTTATCTGTTTCACCATCACTGCCAGGGCCTTTAAGTTCAACCACCACTTGGTCGTCTTGAATACTCACGGCCACCTGACCATTAGCAATTTCCTCTGCTAAGGCAATTTCTACTTTCTGCTTTTCTGCCTCAACATCGTAATCAGACTTTTTTGTCTCAGTTTTTAACTCCAGGTCTTTTTGAGTGGTATCGGTGGTTTGCTGCTTCACCTGATCAATAACAGAAGCTTCTGCTACTGTAGGGCTAAATGTTTCAGTTAGCATGCTGGTACCTTTTGGGGGATCTGGCACTTTAACGTCTTTTTGCACTCCAAACGCACTTTTCATAGAGCCAGCGATTTGAGTATATTTTAGGGTTTTCATCTCTGAGAAAGATAATATCAATACGAAAAACGCCATCAACAAAGTAGCCATATCTGCAAAAGTAGCCATCCACAAAGGGGCTCCTTTTTTACAGATCGGACACTCTTCTTGGTCCTCTTCTTCTACTGGAGCCGCTCCAACAACCCCTTCTAAGCCTTCTTCACCTTCAGGCCCGTTGGGGCTGTCTTGTTCTTGAGCATCTTCTTCAGACATGGATATATCTCCCTAAGTTACAATCAGTTACGCAGCTGCTTCTAGCTTAGCGCGCACTTTAGGTGATAAGTAGCTCAATAACATGCCTTCCATAACACGAGGATTACCCCCTTCGGAAATGAAGATCATCGCTTTAATAATAAGTTCATTGTTAACTGCATCGGCTTCTGAACGTTGCTCAAGTTTTTGCATAATGGGAAAGGCAATCATATTGGCAATAACAGCACCATAAAGAGTAGTTAACAGGGCTACGGCCATGGCAGGACCAATAGACTTAGGATCACCCATGTTCGCCAACATTTGTACCAATCCCACCAAAGTACCGATCATACCCATGGCAGGTGCGAAGTCACCCCAGGATTCGAATATAGAACCACCCGCTTTAGCTCTTCGGATTGACATTGCAGCTTCAGTAGAAAGTGCGGCCTTAATAGCAGCACCGTCTTGACCATCCACCAACATGCCCATCCCTTTGGTTAAAAATTCGTTACTCACTTCCTGCGCTTCCAAAGCAATCATACCGTCTTTACGAGCAATAGTGGCAAGCTCAACTACCTTCTCGATGAGATCTTCTGGCTTATCCACTTTATTGGCGAAAGCTTTGCCGGCTAGGGCCCCTGCACCAATAAAATCACCCAAAGATGAGCGCATAAGCACAACGGCTAAAGAACCTGCGACTACGATGAAAATGGATGCTCCATTAACAAACATACCCATGGGCCCACCCATAAGAATACCAGCCGCTACGATTCCAAAAGAAGCAATAAATCCAATAATTGTTGCTAAATCCATCGATCTTATCTCCAACGTACTTATGACTAATAAATTCTTATAGGGTAAATATAAGCCCTAACACACTAGGATACCTATACTATCCAGTATTATCGACCAAGTATAATAAATATTTAGCTTTAGCGTATCTAATGCCACATTTACTCATATTAATTTGGCTAATAAAATTTAAGTTACGTTATACTTAGCGCAACGATGGTACTTAACAACTACAAGGTAGACATATGAAAATCGTACCTTTTTTTCTTGCCCTTACCTGCTCAACTTTGGCCTACGGCGTTATAGATAAAGCGCCAAAGTGTGCTGATTACTTTTCAACCAATCAGACTTTTGGCCATTATCAGAGAATGGACAGTGGCTTAATTGAAGACACTATCACAGGCCTTACTTGGTATCGATGTGGTGCTGGCCAAATTTGGGACGATGGCCAATGCAAAGGCAATGCATTGCTGCTACCTTTTTATGAGGCGCAAGATTGGGCTGAATCTGTGGAACTAGGTGGCTTTGACGACTGGAGAGTACCAGAAATAGAGGAAATGACGAGTTTAGTGGAACTCAATTGTAAATCGCCTTCTATTAATACCTTAGTATTTTCGGGCATAGAACCCGAGGTGTATTGGAGTAGTGAATCTAACTTTTGGATGCGTTCGATGGCTTGGTCTTTGTTTTTCTATCGCGGCCATTACTTTAACAAACAAGCAAAATTTGATTCTTTCCGCTTTATGTTAGTAAGAAGCTAGCATTAACCCACTCATAATGCCCTGCTATCGCACTTTAATATTAGGGTTCTGCTTAGGTTCGTATCCTCGGCAAGCATGGCCGTCAATCTGCATGATTTCTATCATCGGTAATTGGCGAGATTTAATTCCAAACAGGCGACAGCCTCTTGGGAACTTTGCGTCCCAGGTAACGTAAAAGTGCTTGCATTGCATACAATTGGGTTTGTTACTTTCTGTATTCATAGTTGGTCAAGATATAAATAGCCTCGTGGATTTAGGCTGATTTGTTCAAAAAAATCGCTAATTATTACCAGCAGTTTGGGCATCTACTTTAAGTTTTTTTAAAAATACTGCTCTAACTTTAGATCTGCTCAGCAGCTGGTTTTTCAAGTTATTGCCAGTACCACACCATGGTAGAAGACACCAAAAGCTTTCTAATCTGATTTCTTTTGGGTAGCAAAACCCAGCAAATCAAGCTGTTCTGGTTCTTTCTCAGAAACCATCTCGGTATCGGTCTCTACCTCTACCTCAGTCTCTACGTTTAATTCAGCCTCTACGTTTAATTCAGTCTCTAACTTTACCTCAGTTTCTACCACTGCCTTAGCTTCGAACTCAATCTCAACTTCGATCTCATCGACACCATCGATTTCTGGCAAAACCTTTTCGTTTAACTGCGCCTCTGCATGCTTTATTTCAGCACGTTCTGCTTCCAAGGCATCAAGTTCATCAAACTGCTTTTCACGCCGCAGTCGTTTTTCTTCTAACTGCGCAAAAGATTGCTTAGGCCTACCGTATTCATCCCACACCCTATATCCTAGCACTGTAAAAAAGAACGCCACCACTAGATAACCAAACAAACTAGTAAAGTCGATATTTTTTAACCATTGCAGCTTATTTGCATAGGCCATTAGCATGACTACCATAACAGCAAATATTAACACCACACGCATAGTACGGCAAAAAGCACATGGCTTTTTGCCGCTTGGGTCGCTGTCGCTAATTCTACGCCCCATAAAAGTTATCCACCGCCAATGTAGTTAATCATAATACCTGCCGCAACTGCTGAACCGATAACACCTGCAACATTGGGGCCCATGGCATGCATCAACAAGAAGTTTTGGTTATTAGACTCTAACCCCACCTTATTAGACACCCTAGCTGCCATCGGCACTGCCGATACTCCAGCAGAGCCAATAAGGGGGTTAATGCCACCGCCAGACAACTTATTCATCAGTTTAGCCATCAGCACACCCGATGCAGTACCAATGGCAAACGCCACTAAGCCAAGTATGACAATACCTAAGGTAGTTAAGTCCAAGAACTTGTCTGCTGACAACTTAGACCCTACTGCTAAACCTAAAAAAATAGTCACGACGTTAATGAGAGCATTTTGAGTAGTATCGGCTAAGCGATCCACCACCCCTGATTCGCGCATGAGGTTACCGAAGCAGAACATGCCCAATAGAGGTGCGGCGTCTGGCAGCATAAAAGCAACAAGCAGCAACAGTAACATTGGAAATACAATCTTTTCAATTTTACCAACAGGGCGTAATTGCACCATTTTTATCTGGCGCTCTTTTTCTGTAGTTAAGGCACGCATGATAGGTGGTTGAATCAAAGGCACTAGAGCCATGTAAGAGTAGGAGGCCACGGCAATAGCACCTAACAAGTCAGGTGCTAGCTTACTGGCTACATAAATGGATGTGGGACCATCAGCACCACCAATAATACCTATTGCAGCTGCATCAGCTAAAGTAAAGTCCATCAGCCCTAAGGTAGTTAAGCCAACAGCCCCTAAAAGGGTGGCAAAGATACCAAACTGCGCAGCAGCTCCCAAAAACAGCGTTTTAGGGTTAGCCAGTAATGGACCAAAGTCGGTCATTGCACCCACACCCATAAAGATGATGAGTGGAAACACGCCTGTTTCTATACCGATAGAATAGAACATGTACAAAATACCACCTGACTCAGCTAAACCTGCTCCAGGAATGTTAGCCAATATGCCACCAAAACCAATAGGAATAAGTAGCAAGGGTTCAAAGTTACGCTTGATGGCTAAATACAGCAGCAACAAGCCCACCGCCATCATGATCACCTGTCCAGGCTGTACTTGGTATAGCCCAGAACTGTGCCAAATAGTTAATAACTTATCCATAAATATTCCGCCTAAACTAAGGTCAACAAGGTATCACCAACGGATACAGAGTCACCTTCTTTAGTCGTCACGGAGCTGACCGTACCCGCCTTACTGGCACGGATTTCGGTTTCCATCTTCATAGCTTCTAAAATAAATAACACATCACCTTCTTTAACGGCTTGGCCAGGCACTGCATGAATTTTCCAAATATTCCCAGCTAACGGAGCCGTTACAGGTTCGCCACCAGTCACCGGCGCAGCAGCAGATGGTGAAATAGTGCTCATGGCAACTTGTGCCAAACCTACGGCAGAAATATCGCCACCTTCTTCTACTTCGACTACGTAACTTTGGCCATTTACGCCAATAGTATAAACAGTAGACCTTCCTGCAGCAGGCTTAAGTGCAGAGGTTGATGCTACTACAAGGGCAGATTCAACCGTAGGCAATGGCTCAAAGGCATCAGGATTATCTCTATTTTGTAAAAACTTAAGACCCACTTGTGGAAATAGCGCGTAGGTAAGTACGTCGTCTATTTCACGATCTCCTGGTGCCAAGTTAATGTTCTTTTCTTGAGCAAGCCCACGCAATTCTGCAGTCAGCTTATCTAATTCATCTTCTATAAGATCTGCAGGACGGCAAGTAATCGCTTCAGCACCGGCAAGTACGCGGGTCTGTAGAGCTTCATTAAATGGCGCCATAGCTACGCCATACTCACCTTTTAATACGCCAGCAGTCTCTTTTGTAATGGTCTTATATCTTTCACCTGTGAGCACGTTAAGTACTGCTTGAGTACCCACTATCTGAGACGTCGGCGTTACGAGCGGAATAAACCCAAGGTCTTCACGTACTCGTGGAATCTCTGCTAGCACTTCATCTAGCCTGTCTGCAGCACCCTGCTCTTTGAGCTGGCTTTCCATGTTGGTAAGCATACCACCTGGCACTTGCGCTACTAAAATACGAGAATCTACACCCCGAAGAGAACCCTCCCACTGGGCGTACTTTTTACGCACATCACGAAAGTATGCAGCCACTTCTTCTAAGGCTTTTATATCTAGACCAGTATCACGATCACTACCCTCAAAAATAGACACCACAGACTCGGTTGGCGAATGGCCGTAGGTCATCGACATGGAGGAAATTGATGTATCCACATTATCAATTCCCGCTTCAGCAGCCTTTAAAATGGTCGCTGTGGATAAACCTGTGGTGGCATGACAATGCATATGGATCGGAAGGCTGGTTTCAGCTTTTAGTCGACTCACTAATTCAAACGCTACATAAGGATTCAATAATCCAGCCATGTCTTTAATACAAATAGAGTCAGCACCTTGATCTTCAATTTGTTTGGCCAGATCAACCCAGTAATCCATATTATGTAGTGCGCTTAAAGTATATGAAATGGTACCTTGCGCATGTTTGCCACTCTTTTTAACGGCGGCAATCGCGGTGGATAAATTACGCGCATCATTCATAGCATCAAAGACACGGAACACATCAACTCCATTAATCGCAGCACGCTCTACAAACTTACGTACTACGTCATCTGCATAGTGACGGTAACCTAGAATGTTTTGGGCACGTAACAACATTTGCTGAGGTGTTTTAGGCATCACCGCTTTTAGCGCCCGAATACGCTCCCAAGGATCCTCACCTAAATAACGAATACATGAGTCAAAGGTGGCTCCACCCCATGTTTCGATAGACCAATATCCTATTTCGTCTAGCTTTGGGGCTATTGGGAGCATATCTGCCAAACGCATGCGCGTGGCAAATAACGACTGATGACCGTCACGTAGGACGACATCAGTAATACCTAAAGGTTGTTTAACAGCAGTCATGTATTTACGCCTGTACTAATAATCGAATAACAAAAATAGGGGGGTGTTGCGGCTATCAATGATCTTGACGATAACGATGCACAGCTGCACTCAATACCGCCATTAACTGGGGGTCATTGGCAACTTGCTGCGACGGTGAAATCATAGTCATGGCTGGTTTTACCACTATTTCTTCCACGGGTGAAAACCGCAGCACAGTGGCCGACATCACTTTGGTAGAGAGCACCAGCAACGTTAGAAAAGTAAATACAAAGCCCATTCCAAACACCATTAAGGTGAGGCCTTCGAGCATTAAGTCGGATGTTGGCACGGTAGCAGCTCCGGTAGTTTTTGCCGCTTGTGGCGGCATATTTATGCAGCCGGGGTGAGGCTACTACTATTTCAATCTGACAATTTACCCAGTTGTGAGCAAAGTCGCAAGAATACTCAGTATAAAAACCAATGATTTTACTGTCTCCCCCAAAAACGTCAAAAAAAATCAACAACACGACTTATTTTGCTCAATTTAAGCAACGCACTGGATTTATGGTCGATAGACTCCCACATTGTCAAAACCTTGGTCTTTAATATGTAACGCATGTAATCGACTCATGATGCCTTTTTCACAATAAAGAAGGTAGTTTCTACTTTGGTCAAAGTCTACAAACTGCTGATTAATTAAGAAAAAAGGTACTGTTAAAACTTCAATACCTGGCAGATTTAAAGGCTTCTTTTGTTGATCACTGCTAGCACGCACATCGACCACTATGTCATTGACCTGCAGTTCCTGTTTAGGCGTAATTTGCCGATATTCTTTAAGCTCTTCTGGCACAGCATCTATATTGCTAACACACGTCTTACCTAAAGCTTGTTCTAGTACCTCAAAGTTAAACTTATCCTCTTCTTCTTGGACCCGGTTAAGCTGAGCCTTGACGTTAGGTTTATCAGAAATGACGCCACAGTATTCTGGCATACAGGCGGCATATTCGTAGGTACCAATCTTTGTGGCTAAGTCTATAATATCTTGCTTGTCATAAGTGATTAACGGACGCAACACCAAACATTCGGTCACTCGATCAATCACACCTAAGTTACTTAAGGTTTGACTTGAAACCTGAGCAATACTTTCACCAGTAATCACGGCTTCTGCCTTTACGTTAGCAGCTACTCGCTCTGCTGCCCTAAGCATCATGCGCTTTAGCACTACACCCATGTGTGAATGATCAACAGTTTGTAATATTTCACCTACCACTTCTTCAAACGGCACAGAAATAAACTTCACACGCGACGAGGACCCAAACCTTTTCCACAAATAATAGGCGACCTGCTTAACTCCAGCCTCATGAACTGCACCACCTAAATTGAAAAACACAAAGTGAGTTTTTGCACCGCGCTTCATAGTGAGGTAGCTGGCAACAATAGAGTCGAAACCACCAGAAATTAGAGACACTACTGCTTCTTGACTGCCCTGTGGGTAGCCTCCAAGACCATCGATGCGGCGCTCTACTACAAATACCGTTTCATCCTTTATTTCTAAATAAACCGTTATCTGTGGTGTGTGAAGGTCTACTTTAAGAGCTTGGGTCTGTTGTAACAAACCAAAGCCAATGTAACGCTCCATTTCACCAGAACTAAAATCATGTTGCCCCGAGCGCTTAACACGCACAACAAAACGTTTATCCTTTAAGCGTTCAGACCAAATACCCTTTACAATCTTAAGTAATTGCTCAAAACTCTCCAACGAGCATTCGTGCACTTCAATAACATGAGCTATACCAGAAGTATCTTCTAGTGCCGTCACAATTTCTTCGTAAACGGCCTCTGTCACTGGTGGACAATTCACGTCTATACGATCCCACAAGCTACGCACCTTGATCTTTGGCTCAATCCGTTGCAGGATAACCTGTAAATTAGAGTTCAACCTCTGAATAAAGCGCTTCCTTACCGGTGGGCTCTTAATAGTGATTTCAGGAAAAAGTTTAACAACAAATTTCATAGCTTAGGTTTCAAATTTTTTAAACATTTAAATAACGTCATATACTTCTATTGTACCAATGAACGGGAGGCAAGCTCTATGCCCAATACACAAACAATTAATGGCACCTGTTTATGTGGCCAAATACGATATAAAGCTGTTGCTGCTCCACTGTTTCAGGCCCATTGCCATTGCCAAGATTGCCGTAGGAACGGTGGCTCTGCATTTGCCGCACTTGTGTTTGTGCCGATTGAAAGCCTAAATTGGCAAGGTGAAACTCACAGCTTTTGCCATAATTCTGATTCGGGCAATACTATGACTAAACATTTTTGCTCTAACTGCGGCAGCCAAATGTTCGGTACTAACAGTGCCAAACCAGACCGCATTCATATAAAAGTGGGCACTATGGACGATGCAAAATGGTTCCAGCCACAATGTAATGTTTGGGCTAGTAGCCGCCTCCCCTCTACCCCAGTAAGCCCAGATGTTAAAGACTTTGCGACTATGCCTCCAGCGCCAACTAAGAAATAACTCAATCAGCCTACTCTAACGCTCATTGGAAATATTTAGAAAAAAAATCTCTAAAGTTTCCTATTGACCAATATTAAATGATGTATGGCCGTTTTTAAGTATAAATATCGTATTAGAAACTATACCTAACGACACTTCATATTTATCCAAAAAAAAATCTTAACCTGCTGAAATATATACACTTAAATCGCTTGTATTGTATTTCTCTTGATAGCCTATAGGAAACAAAAACCCCGTTTTGAATTTATCCCTATTGATTATGTTTGTGGCATTGACTGACGTCATATGATGATGCAAATTGTGTTCATAACCTTAAATGGACCGGCATCATGAGCGAACAAAAACAAGAACCCAACCTCAATGACTACATTACCCAACAAAGGAAAAAATCATGTTTTGCAGGTTTTCCTTTAGAAGGCAAACGAGTGATCGATATATCCAGTGTAATAGCTGCACCTTATTGTGCTGCGCTACTTGGTGATGCTGGTGCAGAAATTATAAAGGTCGAAAATCCAATGACTCCAGATGCCCTTCGAGGCTGGGCGACCCATGCAGAAACTGGTATAGAACCTTATCACGCCTATATCGGCAGAAACAAACTACCTATTACACTCAATCTTAAAACTGAAGCAGGTAAACAGGCTTTTTTTGATCTAATCCAAACTGCCGACGTGCTGATAGAGAATATGCGCCTAGGTGTTATGGACCGCTTAGGTTTAAGCCACGACGTATTGCTAGAAATAAACCCAGGCCTTATTATTGGCAAGGTCTCTGGCTATGGTATGACTGGCCCTCATGCCCACCAACCAGGTTTTGGCACCCTCGCCGAAGCCTATAGTGGCTTCTCTTACCTTAATGGCTATGAAAATACCGGACCTACAAGCCCCCCAATTGCTCTGGCAGACCTTACTACAGGGATTCACTTAGCCTATGCCGTAAGCCTGGCACTACATCAAAGCAAACGTGGAGAAAGTGGTGGCCAAGTGGTGGACATTTCTTTGTATGAGCCTTTATTTGGTTATTTAGGTGGTGAATTTATCGGTTACCAACTTACTGGGGAAATCCCCAAACCTATTGGCAACGAGCTTAGAGCTGCGGCCCCTCGTAACAACTACCAAACTAGTGATGGATTATGGGTAGCTATGTCATGTTCAAACCAAAAGACCTGGGAACGCTTAGCTGAAGTGATGGGCCAATCCCAACTTATTCGCGACCCTCGCTTTAAGACTAACAACGATCGCATCCAGGCCGATAGCCGCATTGCGCTCAATCAGATTATAAAAGCATGGGTCTTAGGCAAAACCAACCAAGAAGCGCTGGAGCTATTCCGCAGAGAAGGCATCACAGCGGGCCCTATAATGTCTATGAAGGAAATTAACGAAGACCCACACTACGAAGCTCGCGGTAGCATTATTAGAGTAACAGACCCCGTATCGGGCGTTGAGCTTAAAATGCCTGGAGTACCTTTTCGGATGGGAGACCACTCGGAGGCCAATAAAAAGTCTAAACTTCGCTTCCCAGGCTTACCTATAGGTTGTGCCAACCAAGTAGTGTATCGTGATTTATTAGGCTATAACCAAGAACAGATAGACCAGCTTAGTTAGTTTAGAGACATGACACAAAAAAGGGCAGCCGAAGCTGCCCTTTGATCAAGTAACTACACCTTTAACGGTATGTTACCTGTTCTCCTTCATGACTTTCTGGAATGGCAATTCCGCCAATCATGTCAGCTAGGGTAACCATACCAATCACTTCACTGTCACGCATGACGTTAGCACTAGTTACATCAGCTTTAACCATAGCTGGCATAGCCAACTCCAAAACAAGATTGGAAGCTAATTCTAAACCAGATTCAGTAGAGCCAGGTTTCATAACAGAACTCACATCCAATACACGGGCACGGTTGATATCCTTAATAAAATCACGTACGTAATCATCCGCTGGATCCAACACAATCTCTTGTGGTGAACCTTGTTGAATGACGGCACCATCTCGTAATATAACAATATTATCACCAATATGGAGCGCTTCATCCAAGTCGTGAGTGATAAAAATAATAGTCTTGTGCAGCTCTTCTTGTAAGTCTAGCAAGATCTCTTGCATATCTTTACGAATCAATGGGTCCAAAGCAGAGAAAGCTTCGTCCATCAATAGAATCTCGGCATCAGTTGCTAACGCGCGAGCCAAACCAACACGCTGCTGCATACCGCCAGACAACTGTGCTGGATAGTTATGCTCAAAACCCGACAAACCCACACGGTCTATCCACTTTTGAGAACGCTCCTTCATTTCAACTTTTTCTATACCTTTAATCTTTAAACCATAACAGACGTTGTCCATTACTGTGCGGTGAGGTAATAAGGCAAACTTTTGAAATACCATAGACATTTTGTTACGACGAAATTCACGTAACTCTTTGTCTGACATCGCTAATACGTCCTCACCATCAACCAAAATCTGGCCAGATGTAGGTTCGATCAAGCGGTTTAAATGACGAATTAAGGTTGATTTACCAGAACCTGACAAACCCATAATCACCTGAATACGACGAGCCGGAATATCAATATTGACGTTACTTAAGCCTAGTACATGCTGATATTTAGCCTGCAATGACGCCTTTGAGGCACCATCTTCAACTTTTTGCACCATATCTTTGCCATTAGGACCAAAAATCTTATACAGATTCTTAATAGAAACCTTTACATCAGACACCATGGCCTCCTTGACGGTGCTTTTGCAACCGCTTACCGTATGCTTGTGAAACTCGGTCAAATATAACGGCCAAGGCAACAATAGCCAAACCGTTCATTATGCCTAATGCTAGGTACTGATTAGAGACTGCTTTTAATACGTTTACACCAAGGCCCTTAACACCAATCATAGCGGCGATAACAACCATAGCCAAAGCCATCATGATAGTTTGGTTAACGCCAGCAAAAATATTAGGTAACGCCAAGGGCATTTGCACATCAAATAATTTTTGTCGGTAATTAGAGCCAAAGGCTTCAGCAGCTTCAAGCACTTCTTTGTCTACCAAACGAATACCCAAGTTAGTTAACCGCACAATAGGGGGGAGTGCATAAATACAAACGGCAATAAGTCCAGGTACTTTGCCAATGCCCAACAGCATAACTACAGGAATCAAATAAACGAAACTTGGAATAGTTTGCATTATATCTAACACAGGAGTGATGACCGCCTGAACACGGTTAGATCGAGACATCAATATACCCAAGGGTATGCCGAGGCCAATACACAAGAAAGTGGCCACCGAAATAATGGCCACAGTAGCCATGGTGTCTTCCCACATACCAAACCGGCCAATAATTAAAAACGATATTATGGTGCCAATCACTATGGGGATACTACGCGCTCCAAGCCATGCTAGCACAGCAAATATCAAAATCATCAGCGGCCAAGGTGCGTTCATTAACAGCTTTTCAAACCACACCATAAAAAACATGAGGGGGTCAAAAAAACCTTCAATCGCTTCGCCGTTTTCTCTAGAGAAGTCACTAAAGGCAAAATCAATGCCTTTTTTCAAATCCATTAAATCTGCTCGCCCCATAGAGGGAAATTCGTCAAATATTGCCACAATTAATCCTATGCAGTTTAAGTTAAAAAAAAGCCTGCTCGGTAAGCAGGCTTTTTTCAATAACCCTTAGGTTAGTTTAAAGATTTTTTGATTAAGTTAGCAGCTTGAACGCCAACCCACTGAGTCCAAAGATCTTCATAGTTCTTCAAAAACTCAAATGCAGCATCACTACCACTGGCTTGGTTGTCACCCATGTACACTAGCATTTCGCCCATTTCGTCTGCTGGAAATACACGCTTACCAAAGTAAGCCACTGCTTTTGGATCATTGTTCTTAATAAACGAATCAGTAACAATTGTGTTTATTTCAGACGCGCTCCAAGCAGATTGCTGTGGTTCAATACAGTTGGCTTGAGTAATACAGTTAGTCCAGTGATCCATTTCAACAAATGGTACACCAAAATCAACCATCTGCATTTTGTACTTACCCATCATCGCTGTTGGAGACCAGTAGTAACCAAAGTAGTCATCGCCACGTTGCACAGCCTTAGCCATAGCACCGTCAAGACCGGCAGCAGAACCTGGATCAACTAAAACCCATCCCTTAGCTTCCATATCAAACGCCCTGAACAAGTTAGCGTTCACCTGCTGGCAACCCCAACCTGCAGGACAGCCTACGAAGGCACCTTTAGATGGATCTTCGTTGAATGGGAAAAGCTCTGGATGCTCGATGATGTCCAGTACAGTTTTTAATTCTGGGTGGTTAACTAACGTATAGTCAGGCACAACCCAACCTTCACCAGCACCAGCGATCGGCTTAGGGTTTACAGAATGCAGGCTGCCTGAAGCAAGCGCAGCTTTCAGAGGAATTTCTACAGCTTGAGTCCATAATTCAGGTGCAACGTCTGGCACACCTTTAGTGTCCATAGAAGCAAACGTGGTCAATGTCGCGCCCGGGATCATTTCCACAGAACAACCGTAACCTGCTTCTAGGATCATTTTGTCTACGTTAGCCATAAACTCAGCAGATGCCCAGTTCATTTCTGCAATAGTCACGTTTCCACAGGCTGCAAAAGCACCTTGTGACATGGCGGCGGCTACACCAGCAGCGGCCAAACCTTTAACAAATTTATTCATTTACAACTCCATTATTATAATTAGGTAGGATCAATCTTTCAGCGATGATAAAAAATAGCAAAATATAACGTCAATCACAAGGCCTACGCCTAGTTCAAAAATGTCTCTGCCGCACATAGATACATACATGCCGTAATAAGTTTACTGTGGTATACCAAAGTAAACAACCGTAGGCAGAGGTTAATTGAAGATAACCTTAACATCTTATAAAAATATGATATTTACTAAAATTAACGCATATTTAGAAAACGGTGTTGCCGCTTAATGTTGTCATCAACTAACTAGACAGTTATATTTAGCACATAGACTCTTTCCAAAAACGGTAAATCAATGATCATCTCCAGCACTACCCTATTCTACATACATGATCCCATGTGCAGTTGGTGCTGGGGTTTTAGACCTGTATGGCAACAATTAGAGTCTCAACTAAAAAATACTATTGATATCGTCTATATAGTAGGCGGTTTAGCAGCCGACTCCAACTCACCAATGCCCAAAGCCATGCAAGCAAGCCTTGCATCCACTTGGCACCAAATTGAACGGCACATAGCTGGAGCTAAGTTTAATCATGCATTTTGGAAGGCAGACTCGAATACCTTTCCAAGGCGTTCCACATACCCAGCTTGCAGGGCCATTTTAGCAGCCAAAGCCCAGAACAGCGCACTGGAACAAGCCATGATTCACGGCGTTCAAAAAGCCTACTATTTACACGCTAAAAACCCATCGAACACAGACACGTTAATATCAGTCGCCCAAGACATTGGTTTAAACCCAAAAAGGTTTGCCTATGATTTAATCAGTAGCGATATAGAACACCAACTGCAGCAACAAATCCAACTTGCGCGCAGCCTAAGTAGCCAAGGATTTCCCAGCCTTGTACTGAAAAATGAGACTGGCACACATGGCACAAAACTGGACTATAACGATAGCCAGCCGATGTTACAGGCAATAAATAAGCTGGTTTAATTTAAGTTTTCAGATAGCACAACTTAACTTAACACATAGCAAAAACCTGCCCGTTCGGTCAGCTTTTATAGCTAACTTATCCTTTAAAATGGGCACTATTACTCATATATGAACACCCAAACTCTTTTTAGATAATGGTACTATAATTCTCAAAGCATGCGGCGGGGCTGGCTCATTAAACAGAACCTGGCTGAATCCACTATCCTACATGAACTTGAGTGCCCTGCTGACACTATAAAGCTTCAGATGGCTCACGTAACTATTATTAATCCCCTAGAGTTGGGGTAAGACCCAGTCCAGATTGCCACTTTGGTACACCAAATCAGTTTACATACAACTTAATTTAATTTTTTGAACCATAAGTGATAGCCATTCAGCTGTTTTTTTGCCTGAGCAAGCAGTGTATTAATAGCATCGACGTCATAGGGAGCGGCCACCAGTTTTTCTTCCATGTCCAAGACAGTTTTATAAAGTTCATCTGCACCAAATAGACCTGCATTGCCTTTACATTTATGTAACTCCTCACTAACACCTCTGAAATCACGCGTGATCAAGTAATCCATGCAAAGCATCACACTGGCAAGATTTTGATCCACAAATTCATCCAACAGATGTATTAAGTTAGGGTTGGTGTTTGGCCTAAGCGGCTCACATACACTACTGCTATTTTTCTCTAACGCTTGGCGAATGGCATGAATAAGTTGCGCTTGAGTGAATGGCTTAGGCAATATCTGACATATACGAACAGATTGAGCTTCATCTTTTAAGCTTTTTCGCTTATCAGCCGTATGCATTATAATTGGGCACTCTGGACTACCTAGGTGATGCTCGTGAGCTCTAACAGCTCGGGTAACTGCCAGCCCATCAATATCGGGAAGTCTATAGTCCATCAAAATTATGTCTGCACCACAGTCTTTAAAATGTTTTATCGCAGCATCACCTGTTTCACAAATGCTAACATTAGCCCCTGTTTCTTGAAGAAAAACAGTCATTATTTGGTAGATAATTGGAGAGTCTTCTACCAATAATATGTTGGTGTCAGTAAAGCAAGATCGAGCCTCATCCAACGTTTCAGTAGTGGGTTTCAGATGGCTGAGTTCATTAAGAGGCGCCATGGCTGAAGGTAAGAGCAGCGTAAAAGAGAAACGACTGCCTTGCCCCAAATAGGAAGTGGCTAAAATTGACCCACCCATTGCTTTTACAAGGCCTTCAGAAATGGCCAACCCTAGCCCTGTTCCTGCGCTGGTAAGTTTAGTGGGCTGAGGGTCAGAAATTTGCAACTGGCCGTCTATTTGATAATAAGGGGTAAATATATGCTCCAGCTGAGCCTGAGTCATACCACAACCCGTATCTGAGACCTCAAAGGTAATGAGATTATTATGACCACCCCGCTTGTCTTCACTTAAATCCTCACTTTTTTTGCCTATACCTATACTGACACACACTTCACCCTGATCTGTGAATTTCAGGGCGTTGCTAATCAGATTAGTGAGAACCTGCTTTAGTTGGAGCATATCACCATGTAACCATTCGCTCACCTCGTCCTCAATCTCAATTGTAAAAGCAATACCCTTTTTTTTAGCTGGTAACGAAAATAGGCCTGTCAAATCCTGTACTAGACTATCACTTGAAAAGTCCTCACCTTTTATGATAATTACGTTTTCAGCAACCTTTGAAAAATCTAAAACCTTGTTTATAAGTCCCGAAAGTTGCCGGCTAGCTATATCCAAGTAACTAACGTATCGTTCTTGTTCGCTTGCTGATGGCTTACCTTGTAATATTTCCACAATACCTAATATACCACTAAGCGGTGTACGCATTTCATGATTAATAGTTGCCAAAAATTCACCCTTGGCGTGGTTGGCTTTTTCTGCTGAGAGGGTTGCTTTCTGTAGCTCAAGCGTCCGCTCATTAACGGTTTTCTCTAGCACTATCTGGGCTTCTTTGGATATATCTAAAAGTGCTAAACTAACTGCCTGCTTGTCTTCACTTAAGCTGATCACCCGCCTAAATAGAACCACCGAAAAAATCAACATTTGAATGAGTGCGCCAAACAAGACTGCACGATGAAACACAAAGTTAAGTGGAATTACACCCAAATTCGTTAGATGGGCTATTACTACACCAACTAAAAAAGCAATGAGACCAACCAACAATAGCCGACTTGACGTTTTGCCTGATATGTAAGCATAAACAGCCACACCAAGGATGAAAATAGACAGTGGGAAAAAGAAAAATATTGTGTAAGAAAAGAAGTTACCATCAAACCAAGTAAAGCCCATCATAATTACTGCGATAACACGACTGAACTTAAGTATGGTGTTGAACCAAGGCATAGTATGCTTGGCGTTTAATACCTCACCAACAAATAGCGTAAAGAAAATGGCAACAAAATTATAGCTTAAGTAAAGAGTACTGCGATCACTAATAGGCCACCAAAAATAAAGGTCTAGCCCATTATTAAACGTGACTGTGAGTATAAAGCTAGCAGTGTAGGCGCTAAAATACAAATAAAGTTTATCTCTAAAAGACAAGTACATTAGGATATTAGTAATCGAAAGGGCCAAAGCTGCGCCAATAAACATGTTTAGAATTGTAATCTTTATCTGATCGATATAGCGGCTACTTTGCTCGTCTCCAATATGAATATCTACCCTAAAAAGCTTGATTTTACTGTGAATCTCT
>Ga0307994_1001045_pt1 | contig 17413 bp, 13 predicted proteins | sample EllFjometagen261_FD_203171 | JGI IMG/M metagenome (GOLD analysis project Ga0307994, IMG submission 203171) | Marine microbial communities from Ellis Fjord, Antarctic Ocean - #261 | ecosystem: Environmental > Aquatic > Marine > Unclassified | place: Southern Ocean | collected 2014-11-02 | reverse complement strand
AGCTGCAATTCAGCAAGCGTGCGACCATCGGCAGCACACCCAGCAGCAATAGGGATCTCGACGACGACTTCGTCGCTTTCGCCGAGAGCGATCTCCAAGATCGGGTGTATTGATTCGCCCTGCTGTACGACCCACGTCATCTGTTTCGCCTGGTTGCCCAGCTCTTCGGCTGCGTTGCCAAGATGCAACAAGCCCCGCAGCGGTGATGGGTCTAGATCTTCTTTCGCCGAACGCAAGACCCAGACTTCGAGACGGTCATTCATGTCGTCAAGCCGACTCTCGAGCTGATGCACCTCGGCTGCCAAACCGCGATTGCCTAATACCAGTGCGCTGTAGGCCAACCCGACAGCAGCCTCGCTCAGATCTTTCATCTCAACGAGCAGGTCGACCGCTCGGTCCAGGTCCGAGACCCGCGAGTCTTCGGGTTGGCGAGGCGGCTGCCATACCGGCGCTCCGGCAAGCTCTCGCAGGCGCACGATGCCGGCAGGCGAACCGCGCAAGAACAGCACATCGCCCGACAGCATGATGTAGCCACCGTCGACGTTGGTCACCCATTGACGGCCGCGGCGAATGGCGGAGATCCGCATCCCGGTCGCCACCGGCAGCTCGAAGTCAGCCACCGGCCGGTTCGCCATGTGCGATCCGTCGCTCACGAGCACTCGGTGCGAGACCTCGGCTGCTTCGCTCAGGTCCGCTATGAGTTCGGCGGGTATCCCGAGCCGATGGGTCACAATGCGTGAAATGGCCACGGCAGCGTTCCCGATACGTTCGATTGCGCTCACAACCTGCAGAACCGACGACATGCCCTCGGCCTCGCGTGGTTTACGCACGGCCAGCACACATCGCTGTCGCATGTCGTGCACCAGGTCGCTCATCTGGTCTTCGAGCTCGCTGACCTCGCCAGCCATCTCGACATCGTCGAAGTACACCGACGCGTACGCCAGGTCGACCATGAGCTCGCTGAGATTCTTGGCCTCGGCCAACATCTCGCGCAGGTTGTTTGGTCTGTCATCCATGGGGTGCTTTCAACATAGTTCTGTGGACGCGCCCATTTCAGGTGAACGCCAGCAATTCGATGGCAAGGATCAGCGTGAATACGCCAAGAAGATCCATGATGCTTGTAACGAGCGGGATGCCGTAGGTGTCCGGGTCAAGGCCGATTCGGACCGATGCGATAGTGCTGTAGTACGCGACCAGCGATGCCATCAGCGTGGCAACCACGCCGCCCAACAATGCTGCTGCAACCAGCCAGCCTTCACCGGGGCTATCCAGACCCGAAACACTCGCAAAGGCATGAGCCAACAGTCCACAGGTCGCAAACACCGGGAAGGCCAGCCCCACGGACACAATAATGTCGGCTCGAGCGCGAGCCCCCGGGATCCGGTTTGGGGCAATGGTTCCCAGGTGCAGCTGGCTGGCCAACCGGCTGGACAACGTTCCACCAATCGCCCCCGCAACCGCAAGGAAGGCCGGCAGCATCACCAACAGTGCTGGGAAGAGGGCAAACGATTCGAGCTGGCGTTCAACAGTCACGCCTGCAACTAGATCGAGCAAGATACCGATGATCAATACCGGAGTCGACTCGCGCAGGATCGTCTTCAGACCTGGCCGTCCCGCTCGGATCACCGCGAACACAGCAATCGGGATAGCCATGGCTGATACCGCCGTCACGCTCAGAACAGGCCATTGTTGGCCAATAAGAGTTGATGCCAGCACCAGGGCCGGGACGGTTGCTACATCGCCGACTGCGGTCACTAGCGGTGCCGTCACGTTGTCGGGGTCCCAGCCAAAACGAACCGAACCAGCGGTGAGCCCAAGTGCTGTAACCAACACCGCGGCCGATGCCAACAAGCCACCGACGACGCTGATCATGATGAAGTCAGCCAGGCCGATTGAACCGGCCACACCAAAGACCAGGGCGGCACCCTTGGCCAGAACTGCCAGTGCGACCGAAGTCCCCAACGTGAGCACCAGCGAGGCCAGTACGTTCTCGCCGACAACCGACGAAGGCCGAAGAGTCAACCGAAACGTACCCGCATGGATCGCGGTGCCAAGGCGAGACCCCAACGCTCCAAAGATGTTGCCACGAAGCGCAATCGCTGCTGGCACCATCAATAACAGTCCAGGCAGCTCTTCAAGCCGGTCGGTGTTGTGCCCCAGCGTTAATCCAGCCAACAACGCCACCACAACCAGCATGGTCAGCGCTGCTAGCCGTTCCCCAAGGTCGCCGAGCGGCGGCATGGTGGCGCGACGGAACCGTGTTAGGCGCGAGGCCAATCCGCCAGGGGATACCCCAGAAGACATTCTCGATTCAGTCACGACGCTGCCTGACAGTAGCCACTAGCAGGGTCAAGGTGAGGGCCCAATGACCTAGGCCATTGGGTTTACAAGGGGGGTAATCTCCCCGTAGCCCTTTAGGCACTGCCCAGAACTTCCGACCTAGGACTCATGAAGCGTGGGCCGAGAGCAGCATCAACACACTTTCGTACCTGGTGCGCTCACAAGTTGCAGCGCGACACAACCAGATTCGGAAATCCTACCCTAGAGCCGTCGTCACCCGACACTCACCAGGTGGCTGGGTCAGTGTTCGACCATGCTGTTGGTCGCGCCTTGTCTCATGCCCAACCAGACGCCTCGGTCGGCATGTTGCTCGTCAGCATCGACTACTTCGACGTCGTGACGGCAAGCCACGGAGCGAACATCGCCCATGAGCTGTTGTCGATCACCGCTGACCGCATCGGTGATGTCGTACGACTCGACGATGAGATGGCCCAGCACGACGACGGGTTCTTCATCTTGTGGGCGCCAGGACCTGGGGCACCTGCGATCACTGAAATCGCAAGCCGAATCGCCACCAGGTTCAACCAGCCCATCATGACGGCTGCAGGTCAGTTGCCAATCACAGTCAGCGTGGGCATCGCGTCGGTCTCCGGGTGTCAGTGCGCCGAAACGACCGCACGCATACTCAAACGACAAGCGCGCTCGGCTGTCTTGAGCGCACAACGCACCGGCCGCGCTCAGCTTGCGATATTCGACCAGGCCACCCAGAAACAAGCCATCGAGAGTTACGAGACAGAGCGTCAGCTCCATGCAGCACTGCGCAACGAGCGTCTTGGTGTTCACTACCAGCCCATCGTGAGCCTTCACTCGGGCCAGACCGTAGGTGTCGAAGCACTCGCCCGTTGGAACGACGATGTGTTGGGCTCAATCAGTCCAACTACGTTCATTCCCATCGCTGAGGAAGCCGGCCTGATTGGTGAGCTTGGCCGCCAGATCATGCAGACGGCTATCGCTCAAAGCAGCGCATGGAACCAGGTGGGCCAGCCAGCGCCTATCACCACCGTCAATCTCTCGAATCGCCAGCTTCTCGATCCGGAGCTGGTCCCGACCATCGCCCTGCTGCTCACCGAACACAATTTGGACCCAAGCCAGCTCTGCCTAGAAATCAGCGAGTCTGTCGTGATGAGTGATGTCGCCGCATCGATGACGATCTTGGGTCATATGAAAGATCTTGGCCTACGCCTGGCCATTGACAACTTCGGCACCGGGTACTCCTCGCTGAGTTATCTGCGTCGGCTTCCTGTGGACATGTTGAAGATCGATCAATCATTCGTGCAATCGATCTACAACCGTGATGACCGAGTCATCACCAAGGCCATTATCGACCTGGCGCACACGCTCGGTATGACAACCGTCGCCGAAGGCGTCGAGACCCGGCTACAGGTCGAGGTATTACACGCCCTTAACTGCGACATGGCCCAGGGTTTCTACCTGCATGTGCCAGCCGAAGCAGCCCAGGTCGACTTCGGTCGGATCGACTTCGAGGCACCAAGCTTCAGCGAAAATCCCGACTTTTTGTCTGGACCTGCAAGGACAACGGGTCAATACGTTCGGCAATAACGTTTACGACTCCTTCGCTACGTTCAAGACGACCTCGGACATAGAGCGCAGGAGCTGTCCCGGCGACCATGCGGTGCCGGATCCAACAGCCTTTGGATACAACAACATTGATGAGCCCGGTTTCGTCTTCGATGTTGAGAAATGTTGTGCCGCCAGCTGTTGCTGGGCGCTGACGGTGGGTCACCACGCCAGCAATAGTCACCTTGTTGTGAGGATGGGTTGCGAGTTCGCTGGCGGTGACCACACCCTCGTCTCGCAGGCGGTCACGGATAAACCGGGTGGGATGACCTTCGGCTGCCACACCTGTTGCCCACATGTCAGCCTGGGCGAGCTCGCGTTCAGACATTCCTGGTAACTGCGGCGCATCGACCCCGGTGACTATGCCCCGCAACTGTCCTGGCCCGGTCGCTGCCACTGCGCCCGCAGTCCACAACGCCTGGCGACGATCTCCCACCATCTGAGGCCCCACCATCTGATTACCGCTAGCCATATCGGCGTGTTCATGGATGCGATCAAACGCCCCAGCAGTGGCCAATGCCTCGAGTACCCGGCGGTCGGCCCCGGTGCGATGTCGGACGTCTTCGATGCTGACAAAGAGCCCGTTCTCGTCTCGTTCGGCCACGATGGCCTCGGCCACATCATCGCCAACATGGCGAACCGACGAGATCCCCATACGCATGACGGAATCAATAACCGAGCCTTCAAGCGCGGCCCCGGCAGCGCTGGCATTAACGCACGGCCTGTACACCTTGACCCCATGACGCCGAGCGTCTTGGACCAGCGTGTGTGGGCTGTAAAAACCCATTGGTTGGGCATTGAGCAACGAGGCACAGAAGGCCGCCGGGTAGTGGTACTTGATCCAAGAACTCGAATAGACGAGATAGGCAAAGCTGACCGAGTGGCTTTCGGGGAAACCGAAGTTTGCGAACGCTGCCAGTTTCTCCCAGATCAGATCGGCAGTTTCACCAACGATCCCACGTTCCTTCATGCCGTCGTAGAACCGGCTCCGCAGCCGCTCCATACGGGCCTGGCTGCGTTTCGATCCCATGGCTTGGCGCAGCTCGTCGGCTTCGGTCGCAGTGAACCCGGCGACGTCGATGGCCATCTGCATGAGCTGCTCTTGGAACAACGGAATACCCAGCGTCTTGGCCAAGGCATTTTCGAGTAACGGGTGAAGGTAGGTGACTTCTTCGCGGCCATTACGCCGCCTGATATAGGGGTGGACCGAGCCGCCCTGAATCGGTCCCGGACGGATCAGGGCGACCTCGACAACCAGGTCATAGAACGTGCGCGGCTTGAGTCGAGGAAGTGTCGCCATTTGGGCGCGGCTCTCGACCTGGAACACACCGATCGAGTCGGCCTTGCACAACATCTCATAGACGCAGTCTTCTTGCGGAATAGCCGCAAGGTCGATGTCGGTGCCGTAGCGATCAGCAATCAGATCTACCGCCATGTGTAAAGCGCTGAGCATGCCGAGTCCCAGCAGGTCGAACTTGACCAGCCCTACTGCGGCGCAATCTTCCTTGTCCCACTGCAACACGCTGCGGTTGGCCATACGAGCCCATTCCACTGGGCATACCTCGATGATGGGGCGGTCACAGATGACCATGCCACCCGAGTGGATACCAAGATGCCGTGGTGCGTCTTGGAGCTCGGCCGCCAAAACAGCGACATCTTCGGGAATGGCGAATTCGCCCTGCATCTCGTCTTGATCGGTCAGGCCAGTCCAGCGGCTCAGGTTCTTGGCGAAGGCATCTTGCTGTCCCGGTGCGTATCCGAGCGCTCGAGCCATGTCGCGCACTGACGAGCGAGCCCGGTACGTGATGACATTGGCAACCTGTGCAGCATGGTGACGGCCGTACCGTTCGTAGACGTACTGGATCACTTCTTCGCGACGGCCGCTCTCGATATCGATATCGATATCAGGCGGGCCGTCGCGTTCGGGCGACAGGAAACGCTCGAATAGCAGTCCTAGCGAGACGGCATCGGCTTTGGTGATCCCTAGTGCGAAACACACCGCCGAGTTGGCAGCGGACCCGCGACCTTGGCAATAGATATCGCTACGGCGACAGAAATCGACGATGTCGTGCACGACCAGGAAGTACCCCGGGAAACCCAACTTTTCGATGGTTCCGAGTTCATGATCGATCTGTTTCCATGCCCCCGGAACCTGCTCGTCGTGGCGGGTCCCGTACCAGCGAATCGCATGTCGTTCGGTGAGTTCACGCAGCCAGCTCATCTCATCGAATCCTTGAGGACAAGGGAAGGGAGGAAGCTCTGGTGCCACCAGGGCAAGATCGAACGCACATGCTTGTGCGACCTCGGCGCTGCGCTCGACCACACCCGGATACCGTCGGAACCAGTGGGCCTGCTCAGCGCCCGAGCGAAGGTGCGCTGCCCCAGCCGCAGGTAGCTGCGCATCGATGACGTCCATGCTGGCTCGCTCGGCGACTGCCGCAAGGGCCGTGGCCAGCAGCCGCCGTTGGGGCGAGTGGTACTGCACCGCGTTGGTGGCAACCACCTGCACCCCAACCATCGCTGCGACCTTGACCAACTCGTCATTGCGAGCCGAGTCAAGGGGATGTCCATGGTCCCAAATTTCGACCAGCACATGATCACGCCCAAAGGCATCAACGAGCCGCTCGAGTTCTCGCCGCGCCGCAGCGGGACCCTCGTCGACCAGCGCCTGAGGAACCGCTCCCTCGGCTGCCCCTGTTAGCACTATCCACGGCGCAGGGGTGACAGCACGGGCCAGCTTTCCAAGCTCCGCCACAGTGATACGGGGGTCGCCCTTTGACCCAGCGAGCTGCGCCTGGCTGATAGCACGAGCTAGCTGGGCGTACCCGTGAGGACCTCGGGCCAACACCACCAGCTCAGATGGGCCTCGCCCAGGGCCACGATGATCGAATACGTTCAACTCGACGCCAAACACGGTTGGCAATCCGTGCGCACGGGCGGCCTCGGCGAACCGCACAATGCCGTAGAAGCCGTTGCGGTCGGTGATGGCCAGCGCTTCGAGCCCGAGCCGGACGGCCTCTTGCACCAGCTCTTCGGGATCAGAAGCCCCTTCGGAGAAACTGAAGTTCGAATGGCAGTGCAGTTCGACATAGGGCACCACATTGGTTGCCGGTTCGATCGTTGGAGGCTCGTACTCGTTGCGCTTACGAGACCATGCCGGCGAGTCGCCGCCATCACCTGGCGCCCAGGTGTCTGGCTTCCCCGAAGGAGCGCGTCCCGAGCGGCCTGATAGCCGTCGTTCGAGTTCGTGCCAGGGAACGGGAGGATTACCCCAGCCCATAGACAACTACACATTCCGTTACGCCAGATGCGATCGCTCTGGGTCGCCGCGCGTTGGGTTGCCGCGCTCTGAATTCTGACGAACGATGAGCCCCACTCACCCTAAGAACATACGTTCGATTTTGAGGTCGCGCAACCTGGGTTCGAGTCAGAAGTACAGCGAACCGCGATGATCGGCAACAGCCTGGACCGGAGCAAACAAGGCCTGGACCCAAAGCGGCCTCGACCTACGCGACAGCTACCTCGGCGTGCTGACCGGACCATATGGATCGATCGTCGAAGTACCAACCATGCATTACGACGGGTTTCTCCCCTGTCAAGGCTGGTTCTTTGCAGCTAGGTGGTGTCTACTGTCATCGCTTCTCGAACCATCGGGTACAGGTACCGAGCACGAACTGCTAAGACCTCGCTGATCTCGCGCTCGAGCGATGCGTAGAACTGTTGGCGATACATGTCGTCGCTGTTCAGCGACACCGCAAACTGCAAGGCAGATATCGCTGCGATAAATCCGGATACGGCAAACAGCTCGGGGGTCACAACAACTTCGGCCCCAAACACAGTGAAACGAGCGAGCGGGTCGAAGTTCGCAACCGAGATTTCGGTCCATTGCAATAACGTCTCTTCGCGGACAGTAAACAGACCGAAGGCCACGAAGAACAGGCCGATACCCAACGCGACCAACACAGTCTGCACAAGCTGCGCTACCAGCATCAGTAGTGCCAGGTTCCGGCGTTCACCCTGGTCAAGCGGCACAATCTGAGGCTTCTCTTTTGGCGGGTTAGCTCGTTTCCAGAGGGGTGCATCAGTTGCGTGGCAAATCTCGTCGATCTCTGCCCAGCTGCTGAAAGAGTGGAGGTTCGCTATCTCGTCGGGTGACCGCAATGCCAGAAACAACACCGCCGGCAAAAGCACCATCGCAATAACAATGACGTACAACTGCCAGGTCAGTCCATGAGCCACCTGCCACATCTCGGCATTAAGAAATAAGAATGTGGCAAACAGCAGCAAGAGCGGAAGTAACCGCGACAGCACATTAACCACGCCCCGGACCTGCACTCCGACCTCGCGCACACCCCACCGCAGCATGGGAACAGCGCCATAGGTCGTGGTGACGTACCCGACACCGAGCATCACCAAATTTAGTAGCAGTAGCCAAACAGGCTGCCATGGCAGATCACCAAAGAGCACGGCTACGAACGGCGCCCCCAGCAGGAAAAGGCCGATCTCGATCCAGCCGACATTGTCGGGAAGTTCAAAATTGCGACGCCCGCGGAAACGATTGATCCCAACAGCAAGCCCCGTCAGAATCACAAACGCCGCCAACGCAACACCGAACTGACCCCAGCCCGTGAACTTGTCGCCGAACCCTGCCAAGGCACCCAACAAGAACACCGCTGTGAGATACGGGACCATACGTGTCAAGACATCTTCGGCCGCGTTGTAGTGAAAGATGGCCTGGGGCACACCCCGCTGCACGAACCACCGTTCGATCGCATCCGCATCGGACTCGACAGCCTGTGCAGTTTCCCCCGTCGTCATCATCAGCGATCGTAGTAGGGAATGGCGATCGCCCCAGGGAAGCCCAGATCGCCGAGGTGAACAACACAGAGGTAGGAGCGAGGGACGGCCGGACGGAGCCGATGAAGGATGCGACCAGACCCGTGGGAGACCATCTCCGGCGAACGCCGGCCCGATCGGAGCGGTGAAACTTAGTCGTAGCTGGCGACGATGGCCCACTGGCCTTGCTGGCAGGTAGCGACGACGGCCCTGCCGTCGGCCAAGGCCAGCTGCATACGGACCTGACGGCGGCGGCGCTCAGGCTGCCACCAACATTCATCGAGCAGCCAAGGGCCCGACCAACCCTCGATCGCCAAAGGCGCTTGTCTGGCCAGAACGACCCAAGCAGGTTCGGCAACCATGATGCCGCGGCTACTCACCCGCACAGGCAGTTCGTCCGCATCGAGAACGTCGATCATGATCGGCGAACTGTGCACCGTGGTCGGCGCAGGGGCTGGCAGCTCACCCGTCCACCGCTGCGCAACACCATCGACAAGCACACCCTCGGCGGCTACCCCTGCAATGGCGCTGGCCGTCTGGGCCCCCGACTTACGGTCTGGGGCAGTCGATCGCTCGACGAGATCGACCGATTCGACAGCGATCGAGACAACTCGATCGCCAGCACTTCGGCCACCACGGACCTCGGGGACCCTGGCCACCCCAATGCCCACGATGCCCTGCACCCGCGCAATCGAGCGAGCGGCCCGCTCGGCAAGCCCCGTCTGTTCGCCCCAGAAACCAAGTTGGCGCCCAGCAGCAACACTGATGTCGTCGGGACGAATTACTAGCCGAGAAAGGCCCCCAGTCGGTCGTAAACGAACCGGCCCCGACAACCATCCATCAAGCTGCCAACGCATGCGGTCAGAGATCGCTGGTGCACCGAAGGCTTCTTCGGATCGCCATAGTCGAAGCTGCGACTCGCCATGTTCAGTTTCTGCCCCTATCGCTACCCGGGCGCAGCTGATACCTCGGGCGCTCAACTTGCGGATGAACTCTTCGGCGAGCGCCTTGGCAACAAAGGCTGCCTGGTCGACTCGCAACACCGGTGGTTCAAGATCAATGGCCACTTCGAGTTCGGCCGGTGGTTCTTCGGGCGAGGCTGGACGGTCATCACGTCCCCGGGCCCACAGATGCGCCCGCACGCCGACTGCGCCAAAGCGAGCAATGACGTCGCTGGTTTCGAGGTCAGCAAAGGCTCCCAGTGAGCTAAGCCCAAGACGCGACAGCACATCGACCAGATCTTCTAGCTGCTTCCGTTTTACCGGCACCCGGTCGTCGGCAGCCAGCAGGCCGATCGGCAAGGCCGACAAGAAGGCTGGACTGGCCCCAGCCGGCACCACTCGCGCTCGGTTCGGTTCGGCCAGCGCAGCTGCGCGTAGCGCCGCGAACCTGCCATCGGCAGTGCCGACATGCACACTGGTGCTGCCCTCGATCGCATCGGCGATGACGCGGGCCACCCGTTCGCTCATAGCCTGATCGCCACCGAAATACCGGCTGGGGCCACGAGTTAAGAACGAGCATTGTCCTGGTTGATCGATCTCGATACGAGGCGTCAGATCATCGAGTACCCGCAACACCGGTTCAAATGCCCGAGCTTCGGCCGCCAGATCTGGTGACAGAACAATCAAACCCGGGGCGCGTCGTTGTGCTTCTCGACCACGAAGCCCGGCCACAACACCCAGTTGCTCGGCAGCCAGGGATGGAGCAACCACTCGATTCGCCACCACCACGGCAGCGACATCGTGCGGCCGGTATCCACAACCGACCACTGGCCAGCTTCGACACAAAACGACGGTGAGTCGTTCAGCGATATCAGGCAATGGCATCAAACCCTGTGGCATCAAACCCTGTGGCATCAAACCCTGTGGCATCAAACCCTGTGGCATGGCCCTGATCGGCACCTTCACCAGCATGATCCTGGTCAACCACATCGAGCATGGCATCGATGTCGGCACCTGCGAATCGGCCGGCCGCTACTGGTGCCGCTGGGGCAGGTATCACCGGTGCATCTGTCACCGGCGTCAAAGACATCGCTGGTTCCAGCACCGCTGCTGCTGGACTCGCTGGGGCTGGGGCAAGAGGCGTCGCTGGTGCTGTCGTCACCGGGGCCACCCCGCCATGGAGAGCCGGCAACATGATCTCGTGAACTCGCTTGCGGCCGTGATAACGGCGACCAGCAACCTGCACCGCCACCTTGCGAGCGAGTAAATGCCCATGCCCCTGCCCCAAACCGGACCATTCGGGCGAGCCCACATCGAAGCGAAGGTCGGCGGCGTCGGGCCATGCTGGTCCCCCAACCCTGATCAGGATCGAACCACGCTCACGGTTGCGGGCAAGGAGCTGGCGCGCCTGGGAATTGCTAGCGCGATGCCCGTCAGCCAGCATGACGACATCAAATCCTTCGACGATCGCAGCGACCGCCTGAGCCCAGTTTTCGACGTTAGAAGGAAGAACGAACTGCACAACCCGCCGCAGGGGAATATCAAAATCGAGGCATGCCGCCAGTCCAAACGATGGCGAAGCGATCACTGCCATGAACGAGCCTTCACGGACGGCTTGGCCCGCTAAGGCCAGCGCAAACGATGTGGCTCCCACTCCATGTACCGAAAGGGTGCTTCCACGCTGCAACGCCCCCGAAGGCACCATGGCGGCCAGATCCTGGATAACCGGCAAGGTCCGCTCGTGGGCAAGGTTCGCTGCGGTCGCAACCGACTCGCGGACAAGTTCAAGGTGGGCTGCACTCCGCATCCACCCAGTATCGAACAAGTGTTCGATGTCTGTCAACTACCAAAAGGCAACTAACGCCAAAAGGGCATCAGGTCAGATAGTCCTTCTTCAGGAATCACCCATGCGCACCCAAGTGCGACGAGGGTCTACTCGAAGGAGGGAACCTCGACACCAGGCCGGTAATAGGTAAACAGTTGCTCGATGGTCTCGCCTAGAGCAGAGTCATCAGCACCGAATGACATGTTGACCGTGATCACGTTGCTGTTCATATGAACATATTCGACACCCTGGTGAGCGAAGAGACGCCGAGCGAGCTCGTCGCACGGTCGACCCATTTCAGATCCAGGGGCGCCGCCATACCGCTCGTGTCCCATACCCGTGATCGAACGGTTGATTTCAAACCGAACAACACCTGAATTTGATGACGGCTTCTTTACGACTGTGACTGGCTGTCCCACGCCACTAATCCTAGCGCCGCAGCCGTAACTGGCGTGCAGCAAGGACCGACAAGATCAGCGAGACCGTCATCAACACGGTGTGTACGACCTTGAACCCCAGAGAATACTCGCCGTCGATCAGGATCCCGATCCCTCGCACCAGCCAGTAACCAGCGGTCCATGCCAGGAAGGAAGCCAGCACTTTGAGCCGCCGACGCCGCACGGCCACAACCGCCGCAGCCGCGAGCGTCACGAAGACAACGACGATACCGATACGAATAAAGCGAGCCGAACTAGAGAGTTCGTCGTTGTTCACCACATTGCGCAGCCGTGACAGCCACAGGAACAACGTCCAGCCAATCAATACCCAGATCCATGAGATACGGGCGAAAATCTGCTTCATAGCGACACTCCGCCATCGAACAGGCCGGGGGCCCTTTCGATAGGCGCAAGCCCAGCAGTCTCCCTGCTGCTAGCCCCGCTCTTTATCTGCTTCGCCGCCGGGGCTGCTGTGGGCACCTCACTCAGGCTCGAGGCACAACGGAGTTCGATGCCTGAGTCAGGCAGCGCGTCGATGAACGACCATGAATGTCGATGAACAACCGAGGCGCCGACCTCGGCCAGTGCTGCTCGATGCCGAGGGCAGGGATAGCCCTTGTTGTCTTGGAAAAAGTAACCGGGGTATTGCTCGGCCATAGAGCGCATCAGTCGATCACGAGTGACCTTGGCGATGACAGACGCTGCAGCTATCGAAAGGCACTTCACATCACCCTTAACAATCTTGGTTGTCGAGCCGCCAACGAAATCCCAGTTGCCGTCAATCAACACGTGATCAAGATCAACACCGGTTGCTTCGAGCGCCCGCCGGGCAGCTAGCTTCTGCGCCGCGGACATGCCCAACTCGTCGCACTCGACCTCGGACGCATGTCCGATGCCCCATGCATCAACCCAGTTGACTATTCGGTCATACAGAAGTTCGCGCTCTGACTCTTTGAGCATCTTCGAGTCGCGCACCTTGTAGATACGCCGGTCACGCGGGATCACAACCGCGGCCACAGTCAGGGGTCCGGCCCATGAGCCACGACCGACTTCGTCTACGCCCGCGACACATTTTTTACCTTCGCCCCAGCACTGCTGCTCGAAGCGAGTTCCGGGCGACGATGCCTTTAGCGCCTTGCGCAATTTTGGCACCGTGTTGCGACTCACGAGGTGCTGCCCCACCCCGGGTCGGCAAGTAGCGCCTCGCCCTGGCGTTCATGTGACACGAAGTCTGTATCGATACCCGGCACCCGCAGCACGAATGGAACGTCGGGGGCAAGGGTTGCTTCCCACAGCAGTGCCGGACGCGGGCCATGCCACCGCAACCCAAACGACAATGAGCCGTTGGCTATTGGCAACCCGAACACATCAAGTGTGCGGCCTCGCCACAGCTTGGGCATGCCAGGAAGCACGTGCACCTGGGTGCCGATGTCTTCGACAACGAGCGCACGCACAGCGCGCACATACTGGGCTGCGTTACGCATCTGGGAATTGGGCCACACGCCGCGTTTATCGATCTCTTTGGTGAGCTTGGCAAGTAGATCCGCAGCGCCATCCACGGGCTGGACAACTGCAGAGAACCCTTGCACCCGTTCGGCGACGTCGGGTTGCTCGATCTGATGGAGGCGACCGCCCAGGGTGACAAGGGCGTCGTCGAGCCAGCTCGGCCCTGCCAGGGTGTCACCTTGCCCTGCAACGGCGTGAGCTGCTTGCGCGAGGCGACCAAGGATACGGTCCAGGTCTTCGAGCTGATGGCGCTGCTCACCCAGTTGTGACCACCGGGCCAAGCAACGCAGAACGGCACCATCGTCGTCGCACCGCTCTAGCCGCTCGAACAGTCGCCCTGCATCACGTCCAAAACCCATCTCGCTCATCGCAAGAATCGCGGACGGCGTGTCATCGACATCGGGCCACAACGTGAGCACACTTCGACCGGCTCCGCTCAGGTTCTTGGCGGTCTCGACCTCATCGACATCAACCCGCATGCCCTGTTTGAGATGTGCTTCCCAACCGCGATTTATATCGCTGGTCGAAGGAACTGCTGCGCTTAGAGACGTTACGCCGACCAGTTCGACAACGATACGCAGGATTGCGGTGTGCGGCAAGGGCCACACTGCGGCGGCTTGGGCGCCACCAGAACGGCATTTGGATGTCGAGTATTTTGTACCGTCATCAGCGTTTGGGAGTTGTTGCAGCAGGTCACCCGTGGGGCCATCGGAGGCTGCGACCGCAGCTGGGGCCATCTCGAATCGCACCCGGTGATGACCGTCGATCGTGATACCTGAGGCGTCTGCGCTGGCCTCGCCAATGAAGCCTCGACCATCGAGACGAAGCGGCCGCGCCACAACACCTGCGGCGATAGCGACACCACCGGTGTTCTCGACCTCGATCACAACGACAGGTTCGCCGTCGACGACCCCGGCGGCTACCCGTTGAACAACCGGCCCCGACGGCGTTTGCACCGTGGTTTCAACCACGCCAGGAGCGACCACGACTTGGGCCACCCGGTCGGCTGCAGATACGGCGACCCAGCGGGCACCCGCTGCGAGCGTCAGATCCAGGGTCCAGCTTTCACCATCGATCTGCACACGCCCGTACTGGTCGACCAGGCAGGATGCTACGCCTTCGCGGGGCGCCAATTCGATGCTGCTTCGTTTCGGCTGAGGGACATGCCAATCGTCGATGAGCGCAACCGACACAGACTGCTGAAAGCCCAACCGACGAGCGAGCTTATTGATCATGTCGCGAGCCTATTGACCTTTACGGAGCGTGACTCTGTGGCGCATCGGTTTCTCGGCGAACAGAACGGCCAAGAAGCCCGCGATACGCCTCTTGGGCGGTTTGCTGACCGCGAACGACCAGGTTCATTTCTGACGCTATCGGCATGACGACACCCGCCTCTTCGGCCAGTGTGCACACGACCGGCGTGGTCTTGACACCCTCGGCCACCTGGTCCATCTCGGCGGCGACCTGGGCGACGGTCTTGCCTTTGCCCAACTGCTCGCCAAAGAAACGATTTCGGCTCTGTGGGCTAATACATGTAGCGATCAGGTCGCCCATGCCGGTCAGCCCTGCAAAGGTTTCGGGACGCCCGCCCAGCGCCTGCCCGAGCCTGCTGATCTCGGCCAACCCGCGGGTGATCACGGCGGCACGAGTGTTGTCACCAGTGCCCAGGCCATCGGCCATACCAGAGGCCAATGCGATCACGTTCTTCAGCGCTCCGCCCAACTCGCAGCCAATCACGTCGTCGTTCACATAGACACGGAACAAATCGGTCGAGAAGACAGCTTGTAGCGCTTCGGCCACAACTTCGTCGGCAATCGCAACAACCGATGCTGCGGCGCCGCCGGCCAGAACCTCCTTGGCCAGATTCGGTCCGGTTAATGCTCCGGCGGGATGGCCAGGCAACACCTCGTTCGTGACTTGAGACATGCGCAGCCTGGTCCCCTGCTCAAGCCCCTTCGTCAGGCTCAAGACCGGCACCCAAGGACGCACGAAGGGCGCCGCTACAGCGAGCGTCTCCCGGTACGAATACGACGGAATACCCATGACCAACAGGTCAGCGCTGCGTACCGCTTGCTCGAGGTCACCGGTGGCCTGCAGGTTTGGGTGCAGCTCGTACCCTTCCAGGTACCTGCTGTTGATATGGCGTTCATTTATGTCGATAACGGTTTGTTCGTCTCGGCACCAAATTGTGGTTGCGGTGTTGTGCGCAGCCAGCGAAGCAACAGTTGTCCCCCAAGACCCGCCTCCAAGCACGCACACTTGCATCTCTGTATGAAAAACAGCCATTGACCCAACCCTACGCGCTGGCTGCGCCGCCAGCCCGGTGTAGATTTGCGCGCGGCCTGCACAACCAACGACACACGCCGGCTGCGACCCACGTTCTAAACTGACGTCGATGCCCTCTCCTTCGACACAGCTCGAACCGGCTTTGCACACCACAGGCGCTGTGCTCATACCTGTTAAGGCATTCGGGCAAGCCAAGGGCCGGCTGAGCGATGCCCTCGATCAACCAACGCGAGCCAAGTTGGCCCAGCGGATGGCGACCCACCTGGTCGAGGTCCAACGAAACGTGACCGTCGCTGTGTGCTGCGACGACCCAGGGGTTGCCGAGTGGGCAGCATCTGTTGGAGCGTCGACGATCTGGTGTCCCGGTACTGGATTAAACGAAGCGGTCCAGCAAGGCGTAGCCGAGCTACGCGAGGCTGGTTATGCCTCGGTCGCTATTGCCCACAGCGATCTTCCCCTTGCGACGAGCCTGGATCGGCTCCTGGGTTGGAGCGGCGTAACGCTTGTACCGGACCGTCATCGGGCTGGCTCAAACGTGATCACCATTCCAACCTCGATCAATTTCCGCTTCGACTACGGAACAGGGTCGTTTCAGCGCCATGTGGCTGAGGCAGTGCGTCATCGCCGCGGGCTGCGGATCGTACACGACGCTCGACTCAGCTGGGACGTTGATGATCCCGAGGACCTGGCAGTCCCAGAACCGTCGTTTTTGACCGAACTTCTCCAAAGTGAGCCCATGTCATGACCGACTTCACGACAGATCGGGTGATCCCTGCCCGGGTTCTCGCCATTTCGGCCCATCCTGACGACAGCGAACTGCAGGCAGGCGGCACACTTTCCAAATGGTCAGCAGCAGGCTGCGAAGTGAGCATCGTGGTGTGTACCGATGGTTCAAAGGGCACCTGGAACCCTGGTGCCAACCTGGCTGCGCTAGTGGCTACCCGCCAATCTGAGCAACGTGACGCTGCTGCTGCGTTAGGAGCGACCGGCACGGTTGGGTTCTGTGGATGGGTCGACGGTGAGCTTGTCCAGAGCCCCGCCAACGTGCGGGCCTTGACCAGCTGGATACGCAGACTTCGACCCACCATCGTGATCTCCCATGACCCGTGGAAGCGGTATCGCCTGCATCCCGACCACCGGGCTGCAGGCTTCCTGGTCTCCGATGCCGTCGTTGCGGCACGCGACCCTCATTTCTTCCCTGAAATGGAATACCCGCACCATCGCCCTGACGAGGTCTGGTACTTCGAAGCAGACGAACCGAACCATGTCGAGGCCATAGATGGCTGGATCGAGACCAAGATCCACTCGCTAGAACAGCATGTGAGCCAACACGAGTCGACCATGGGGATTACTTCTGACGAAGACGCTGTTGGTCACGGCCAGTTTGTCGCCGACATTCACGGTGCGGCTGTCCACTGCGGTGCACTAGTCGGTATCGACGCCGGTGAATCGTTCTATCGCCTGACCGACGTCTAGGACACTGCCGGGGCCGGTATTGCTTGGGTTCTTGGCGTGTCCCCCGTTTCCTGGACTTGATCATGGGGACTGCTCAATCCGGCCGTTGTTGTTGGTTTAAAACGGAGGAAAGCCCTGGTGTTGGCCAGGGCTTTCCTCGTTTTGATTTCCACGTTTCCTGCTTCGACTCGTTTTGAGGAGCGGTTTTG
>Ga0307994_1001041_pt1 | contig 17490 bp, 24 predicted proteins | sample EllFjometagen261_FD_203171 | JGI IMG/M metagenome (GOLD analysis project Ga0307994, IMG submission 203171) | Marine microbial communities from Ellis Fjord, Antarctic Ocean - #261 | ecosystem: Environmental > Aquatic > Marine > Unclassified | place: Southern Ocean | collected 2014-11-02 | reverse complement strand
AAGTCACTATAGCTGTAGTGTCGGTTAACCTAGTGACTGAGTTCCATTCGCTATCTGCTGACTCAAATACAGTTGGACTTCCTGCTGAAATGACAGTACTGCTGCCTCCCGAAGCCACCACTTCAATAGTTCCATTAGACTTTAAGACAACGGGCTTGCCATTAGGCAGTGTGCCACTAGCTACGAAGTCTACTACGTTCCCGCCGCCTACGGCTTCAAACGACAATACGCCAGAGCCGTTAGTGACCAGAGCCTGACCGTTAACGCCTGCTGAACTCGGCAGAGTTAGCGTAATATCTGCGGTAGACGCAGGGCCAGCAAGAGTAACTTTGTTCGTGCCGTTGTCTGAGTCCTCAAAGAACTGAACAAAACCTGCTCCGGTAGCGCCGTTCTTAGCGTGTATTCCGGCGTTACCTACTATAGTGCTTGTCGCAGTAACAGTGCCTGCCATAGCGACGTTAACGGTTCCAGTAGGAATAGTTAAAACAGCAGCATCAGCATCGTTCTTAATAGTTACATCGTTAGTAGAACCTTGACCTGTAAGGATAAGCCCCTCTGCACTGGTGTAACCGAGCGCGGCATCGTCACCAGCGGCTGTATCTCCAGAAATCAAAGGGTGTGCTAGGGTTTTATTACTTAGAGTCTGTGTAGCTGCAATACCCGCCAAAGTGTCTGAAGTAGCTGGTAGTACAAGAGTTACGTTGCCTGAAAAGGCGGAGTGTGCGGGAGCTTGAAGTTGAGCATAATGCGCGTTGTTTGACTCGCAATAAAACTTAACTGTTGATACGGTTCCGCTGTTTTTAATAGCAATGTCACCAGCGGATATCTCGACCAGTCCAGCTATTACAGCCTTAACGGTGCCTGTCGGTATCTCAATAACGTCTGTGTCAGCATCGTTCTTAATTGTTACGTCATTCGTTGAGCCTTGACCTGTAAGAATAAGACCCTCTGCCGCTGTAAAGCCTATGGCAGCAGCGTCACCCGAAGCTGTATCTCCATCAGGCGTAAATGTAGCCGCAGTTAAGTCTCCAACAACATCCACAGCCCCTGCAAAATTAACGGTAGTTGTACCTGTTGGAATCTCTATGACATCTGCGTCAGCGTCATTCTTTATGGTTACATCGTTGGTTGAGCCTTGTCCGGTAAGAATAAGACCTTCAGCAGATGTATAGCCAATTGCAGCATTATCCCCAGCGGCTGTATCTCCGTCAGGTTCAAAAGTTGCCGCTGTAGCTGTACCAACAATATCTACGTTAGTAGTGCCTGTAGGAATGGTAAGTACAGTACCGTCAGCATCGTTCTTTAGAGTAACGTCGGACGTTGAACCCTGACCTGTTAAGATAGCTCCATCGGCGGAAGCATAACCAAACGCAGCATTATCGCCGGAAGCTGTATCTCCGGCAGGTTGTATGGTATTTGCAACAAAGAAATCTCCTGCTACTGACAGGTCAGTCATAACATCATAGAGCGCCGCACCAGAACCTGCGCCATCAGAGGCGATAGATTTAGTCTGCCCTGCTAATACTGCTACATTAGCCCCAGAACCCATTGTAAAGGTAAGAGTGTAGCTTGTAGCGTTTTCTATAAACCAAACTTTAGATACGGTGTTGGGAGCCAGAGTTACTGTGGAGGCTTGACCACCTCCAGTTAGCTTTAGATACAATGACCTAAGCTCGCCGCCTGTGGCTGTTCCATCGGGCATTGTAATAGTAGAAGTTGATGCATTAGCGACCGCTTTAGTCGCATAGCCCATAGCCTCACCAATCAACTCTAAGTTGACGTTTGTTTCAGTGCCCCATGTACCAGAAGATTCGCCTGTGCCAATCTCCTTTAGTCTTAAATCATTAACGTATGTTGCCATTATATAACCCTCATGCGGCTATTGTTTGCCAATTTGGTGTTTGAGAAGTATCTATCAACCCCCACACATTTGTTGTACCTATCTCGCCAGTGCCTAAAACACCGGATACTGAAAAAGTTACAGAAGAACCTACTATAACGTTACCTACCGACCCTACACCCCTAACTGATGTAACAAGCGCTCCAGATTGTCCACCCACGCCTACACTGCCTAATGCACTTGTACCTACAACGCCAGTAGGTGATACAGCCTCAGGGTCTCCCCATGTAGCAGACCCCCAAACTCCACGTCCCCAGCCCGTAACATCTGACACTATGCTATCCTAATAATCGCGTTACTAGCATCTGGTGCTGGGAAAGTAACAGTAAAATCTCCGGCAGTAGCTGTTTTGTCAGCTCCAAAATCTAACACACATACAGATTTGTTACCTCCGGCTGAGTTGTTAAATATTAACGCGCCTCTAGCAGTTAAAGTAACCGTACTAAAAGTTAGGTTAGAAAAATCTGTAAACCCCGTAGTACCAGACGAAGTAGGGTTTACGTTAGTTAAAGCTGCTCCCCCGGCAGTATAATTGGTTCCACTAGATTCATTAGAACTAGTATACGCTGATGTAGCCGCATTAAGAGTTGCGGAGTTAGTATATAAGGCTAGTTTGAAGGTGCTTCCTCCATTTGCTAGAAAATTATGAGTACCTTCGAGTAATTCTTTTTTAAACGAGGTACACATTGCTTGAGCTATTGCCATTACAATCTCCTAATGATTTCGGCCATGTCTTGTTGTTGGTTTTGGTTAAGCAACCCTACTAAAGTAGTTCTATCGCTTTTGATTGCTTCTTCCATATAGTATTTTACTGCGTTAAACACTTGTGCTTTAAACGCTTCTGCTTGTTCTTTTATAGCTGGATGACACTCTCCACCTACTGACACTATCCGGCTTGTAGCTATTTCTGCCCAAAACTCAGGATCGTGTCCTTTGTTGTTAGTAGTAGTAACTCCTACAGAGCCTACATTTGATACCGCTATATTAAACATTCTTTAGTTCCTTAACTAACTGACATTCTGTATTGTCCAGAACGGTATGTGTCTTCGCGTAGTTTACCATCCCCAAGATTTTTTAATAGTGCCATAGCTAACCCAAACATTTTTTCATAGTTAGCTATAATGTCTGGCTCACCTTTCAGGAACCGTATTGCTTCTATTAATGCTCCGTTAAGCAATGCGGAGTCAAACTCAGTTCCAAGCCATGTAGTACCCGCTGTAACAATAGACTCAGGATAGTAACCGTAGTGCAACTCTACGTTATAAATATTAGTAGGCGTTGGCCCTAATATAAAGCTAGCGTCATCGAAGTAAGCATAATGCTTAGGTAAACCTGTAGTCGTAGGAATAGGGTACGCTTCACGTATAAAGTTAACGTCTTTATTTAACAAGTACGTAAATGACCCATTAGAATCAATGACCGCCAAACTATAGGTGTACAGAAAATCACTAAGAGGTACGGTTAAATACTGATTATTTGCTTGAGTACGCCCAGTTACATTCTTACGCAGTGCGGGTATTTGAACTGAGTTATATATCTTTTGCTCTGCCTGTTGCGTAAACATAGCAAGCTGGGCATCTGTGAACGTGTTCTCACAAATGTCTTGAATATTAGTTTTCAGTTCTGTGTAGTTCATGGTTTAAGCCATTGGCCCTCTAGCGTACAACCCTTTAGTAGCCGCGCCAGTACCACGTACTTTGACTTTGCCGCCTTCTGAGTAGCCCATTTTATTTTTTACTTTCTTAGGCCGACCTACTTTTGACCCGTATGTTCCTTTACCTTGTGGCATGTTAATGCTCCTATTAAATAGTTACTGTTACTTGCCCTATATTACCAGCTATTGTTAGCGCGTTGGGAGTTAAATTATAGGGGTCAAATCCTCCGCCTACTGGGTTCCAACCCCACTGGGTATCTCTACTGCTGTGATCTCCTGACTCACCTAAACTAGTATCGGGGCGGGGATCACGTAATGCTTGGGGATCGTGTACTGGAAATTCCCCTAATCTGTTCTGCGGTTGATCTTCGTTCCAACACTCAGTACACGCTTTTATGTTAGTGTCTCTATTCTTAACTATGAGGTTCTTCAACTCTCTTAGTTTGTACTGGAATCCACATACATCGCATAAAGCAATGGCTTTTTTACTAGAAGCAAATTGAGCGCCCATAGTTATACGTACCCTATACGAGGTACAAACCTAGCCGAGGTCTTCTCCCTATCTTCTCCTGCGGCCATTTCAAACTGCTCGTCATACACAGCTTTTAACAAAGGCACTCGGTCAACCATCTCAGGCAGTTTCATAGCTATATAATAAGCTAATCCCGCTACCAGACAAGGAAAAAACCTAAAATTCATGTCCGAAGTCTGTATACCACTACCCGCGTCTTCGATCCTACGCATACGCCAGTAGTATAAAACATAATCGTTAGTATCTGGTACAGGCCACACGTTGGCTAGAGGAGCATCACGCAACCGCTCTATGTAAAGCTGGATGGGCCTACCTTGTGTTAACTTGTTAGGGATAGACGCGTAAGTACTTACACTAACACGACTTATGGTAAGGTCAGCCTGAGTAGCGACGTTTCCACTACCTGTCCGTATCTGATGCTCTAACAAGTCTATGGTATTCGCTGGCAGGGGATACTGCGTCTGCCCTTTGACTAGGTTTATAGTGCCGCTATCTATAGTCCACATGTTAATGCCACGGTTCTGCCACTCGATAGTAAGCAGGTTCATGGAGCGTCTCGCAGTGCGAAGATCATAACCAGAACGCATTTCACGACCAGCACGTTCAAACGCTTCTTCAGCGATCTCCGTGAAGTCCATGTTGAATGCGGTAGTGCCCGATGTGGTCATTGCTACTTGCTCCGTTTCTTGGCAGTTTTACCGCTGGCCTTGGTCTTAGCTTTAGCGGAAAGTTCATTCATATGGAATAACTTTACACTTGTTTTAGTGTGGGACTTATTAGTATGAAGAGTACCGTCAGCCATTTTATGGCTAGAGCCTTTGTGCTCAGTACCGTCTCTTTTGTAGTGCTTTACACCTTTCATAACTTATACCTCTAAACGTAAAGTGTTTTCTTTCGCCTATTATTTTTTACTTGTCCGCAGCCTGTAGCTATAGACCGTTTACCTCTAGCAAGGCCACCCTCACGTAACTTAACAGTAGCAGGTTTTGTATTTTTCACTACAGTCTCTCCTTTTGATCCCGCACGTTTCTTCTTCTTAGCTGTAGCTGCTCTTTCGCTTTTACTAAGGGATTGCGCTTTTTTCCTAGGTAAACATCTATCTGGATTCTTTTTGTTTTTAGACGTTCCACATTTACCTTTAATCTTTCCGTCTGTACCAATCCTAACCCAGTCTTGGTCTACCCACTTTTTAAGATCGCCCATTACTTCTTACCCTTTGATCCCTTTGCATAGTTGGGGTCTTTGCAATACTTAGATGCAGCCATGTTCGCGTACGCGGAAGGATATGTATCAAAGGTTCGCTTTGCCCACGATTTGCCTTTGGCACATATCTTCCCGCCGGACTTGTAATACCTACGCATTATCGCATCTTACAGGCTTTACCGCCGCGAGCTTTACCGTAACCACGAACTGATTTGCCAGCACTGTACTTGGGCATTTCTGCCATGCCGCCACTCATCATCTTCTTAGTGCGCATCTTAGCTTTTTTAGATGATGCGACTCCCGCCTTTTTAGCTTTTTTAGATGATGCGACTCCCGCCTTTAACTGCTCAACTCTATTTTTCTTATTTACCCTCCCACCCGATCCTGTACGGTCGGCTAGGGAGAGTGTGTCTTGGTCAGGTCGTGCTAGCGTTGGTACTGGGGTCGGCTTTATTGCGGACTTAGCCAAAGCAGTTTTTTGAGCTTCAGTTGCAGCCTTAACCTCTTGCTTGTTGTCCATACTAGCGGCGTCTATAGCTTCTTGTCGAAGGTTTACACCCGATAAATTTTTTGAGTTTTTAGATTTTGGCACGTTATTTCTCCTATCTCATCTTACAGGCACGTACGCCTTTTTTAGCAATTCCCGCGCCACGAACCTTACCGCCGTCCTTGTACGCCTTGGCCATACCACCAGCCATCATCTTGCCTTTACCGTCAGCCGCGTAGTCGGGAACCATCTTACCGTCTTTTCCCTTTACCATGTTTAGCTTTCCGCCAGCACTCATCATTTGTTTTGACATAGAACTTCTGTCCATTTTATCTTCCTTATTTTTAGGCTTCTTAGGGGTACGTCCATCATCTTCGTACATCTCAAAAAATTTCTTTTTCCCTGTTTTTCGTGCTCCTTCAGGAGAAGAGGCTTCGTCTAACTCGGCCTGACGTGCCTTATCTTCCGCAGTGGGCAGGTTACTTATTTTCATAGCTTTTGGCACATTATTTCTCCTAGCACTTCCACCGTTTCCTAGCTTGCCGCAACCTTGAATTAGGGTCTTTAGCAGCCTTTGGAAACTTCTTCATTTGTCCGGCAGATCGGGCGCAGTATGACTTACGTCTACTAGCTCGTTTGCCAGTTGGTTTATCCTCGGTAACCGCAGTCTTTAACTTAGAGCCGGGATTATTACGCTTATACTTCTCTACACCTTTGGCGGTCATACCCGCGCCGGATTTAGTAGGGCGTTTATCACCACTACTGATGGACATACCTTTCATGCCCACTCCGCCGCCTTTCTTATAGTACTTACGCATAAAACAAAGTTATAGAAGACATGTTTACAGGAGAATAATCTACATATCCCCCATCCTTAAACAGTATCCCATCGTCAGGTATGTCAGGATATTCAGAGCTAGTAGCAGAGCCTACTGTAGCAAACTGCATACGAACACGGCCTGTAGGGCTAGTCTCTCTAAATGTAATAATACCTGCGGTACCTGTATTAACAGCATACAAACCCTGTAAGCGTAATCTACCGCCAAATATAGGGGCTGATACACTGTTAGAAGTACCTGCACTTACATTACCTGCGGGATCACCTACTGCTGTAATAGAGGTAATAGAAGTCCAGTACCCAACACTAGTGGATACACCACCGTCAGTTCCTGCGAGATTTTCTGTAGCCGCATTTCCTAGTTGGTCTAATCCAACAATGTTAAAAGAAATAGCGTCATCGTCTCCAGCGCAGGTGATAGTAATCTTTCTAGCGGCGTCAGTTACGTAAGGGCTAGCAGTCAGTGTGAGTGCTGCGTTGTTAGCTACCCCCGCCGCTGCGGATATAGCCGTTGCACTTGCTACTGCCGCAGATATAAATGTCGATTGAATGTCAGAAGAAAAAGACATAATCTACTCCTTACGGTTGGATTGCAGTGTTAAACGCCTGTGCATACATTACAGTAATACGGACAGAACCTGCGTTTGTAGCAGCGGAAGTCGTTACAGTTAAACGTAGGTCTGAAGTGCCTATATTATCCCACGCTAGAGTTCCACCACCAGAAACACCAAGTGGTTTAATACCAACAGTAGTACCTGATGCCAATGCGTTTATAAACGTATTATTTCCACCACCAACCTGACCAACACTAATGTTCGATGTAGTGTTTGCCGCTACAGCCATATCAACAATAATGTTAACAATCTTGGAATTTGCAGGGATTACGATATCCGTTTGTTTCGCTGTAAGTGCGCCAGCCGCGAGGGTGTCAGTTGTATCTTGACACATAACTACATAGCCTACGTTAGCTACGTCAGTGCCTACAGTAGTACCTGTAGTGTTTCGAATGTTGCCCGCTCGAATAGGGCCAGAAAAAGTAGTATTCGCCATTTTAAAAATCTCACATGTGAGTTAAGGCAAATCTGTCTACATGTCGTCAGTCGGGTCTGTCAGATTCACCGGATTGTTTCCCGATATAATAGAACATATCACAGTGTGTATGTTTAAGTCAAACATAAAAAAGGGGGCCGAAGCCCCCTTAGTACAACATGTTACTAAGCGATTAAGCGCCGGGTGATCCGTAGATACCTAGTGGATCAGATACGCCGAATGAATAGCGTTCACGAGCCTTGTAACGGCTGTTGCCAGTATCGAAATCAGCATCCATAGAAGTAGCCATTGGGCTACGGACGAAATGCTTCAGACCATTTGGCACGTCAGTCATCATAAACCAAGCGTCAGTGTCAGTCAGGTAATGGTTGACTGCATATCCGCCGGGGACTGCGCCGTTAGACATAATGGCGTTGATGTCGTTGTCAGCAGTTCCTACACGACCTTCAGTCTCAAGCAAACGAGTTGCAACAAACTGTAAGGAAGGTGGGATAACTAGCTTCTTAGGCTTGGCCGCGATCAAAAGACCACGCTCATCAGTGTAGCCTGCTACCTGAATGATAGCCGCTTCCAAAGAAGTTTCGTTAAGGTCAGCCGCAACAGTAGGACGGTTAGAGTTAGTTCCGCCACTAACCAAAGGGTGAGCAGTAGAACACAGAACCTGTCCATCACCAAAGGTATTACCAGCAGCGAAAGCGTTGTTCAGAATATCTGCCGCTTTAACTTGCTTGGTATATGCCATAGCGCGAGCCAGTGCTTTGGTGTAACGAGATGACAAAGAGTCATACAAGTTATCTTCAATCGCTTCTTCAGTGATTGAGAAACCCATTGCAACAGTTTCGTGCGTGTAGCGTGCAGTCCATGCTTCCTGAGCATTATCATACTCGATTGCAGAACCTTCTGACTTAGTTGGGGCAGAGCCAAAACCAGACAGTTTAGTTTCTTCTTCAAAAGAACGATCAGAGGTTTCAGTCTCGAAAATCTCTTTATGCTCTTCACCATACTTAGCGTATTCCAAACCAAACAGTGCGTTTAATCCGGGGAGTAGCTCTTTAAGTAATTGACTTCTTGAAATAGCCATCTAGTTATTCTCCTACAATGCCGGTACCAAACTGGTGGTACGGTAGGTTAAATTTAACCAAGACATCAGTCCTAGCGTCGCCAATGGTAGAACCAGCTTTAGTTACAAAACCGATTACTTTAAAAGCTCTAGATGCAGTCGCAGTAGTAGCGTCGAGTGCAACGTTAGACTTACCAGTAGCAGTGTTTACAGAAGTAGTAGCATTCTGTGCGCCAGTCAAAGGAGCATTGTGACCAAGAGCAGTCTGAGCAATAGCGCCATCAGCTTGTACTTGGAAAGTTACGCCCGAATCGACTATAACATAAGCAGTAGCGTTAGCAGTGCCTGAAGGATAGTACTGGCTAAAGATCAACTGACCTTCAGCATTGATGTACTCACAACCAACGAATACGCCTAAGCCACCAATAGTGTTGCCACCAAGGTTGTTATTAGTTGCGTCTGCGCCAGTGCCAGAAGCTAGTTGAACATAACCTGCATTGATCTCAACAAGAGAACCATAGCCGATGTTCTGAGCTACGCCAGCAGGGGTAATAAGAAAAGCGTCACGGGCACCAGCATAAGGTGTACCGTCAGCTTTACGTACGGGAATAAACCCGTATGGAGAGGCTGTAGTTGCCATTTATTTCACCTATAAATAGAGTTAAGTTATGACCCATTACCAAAGGTAACATTCGTGCGTCTGTCGTTAAACAGAGGCATACGGGGGTCGTTTTCTCGCATCAGGCCGTTGTCAACTGATTGCATTTGCGCCTTACTCTGATCGTTATAGTAAGTGTTACGCTCTTCAACCATTTCAACAGGAGCTTTACATAGCATTAAGCCACCGATTATCAAGTTGTCTTTGAACTTTTCGTTCTCAATGGACACAAGAGTAATCTCTGGGTGGTCTGTCGCTTTTACTGGCTCCCAACCTTCGCGTAGTTTTGAGGATACATTAGTGGCATCAACATTGCCTTGCGTGCTTACACGAATCCATCGAAATGCGTAGCCCGACTCGGGATTAGGAGAAGGTAATACTTCTGGTCTAGTCCAAGCCGATTTGCGGGCCGTTTTTTCACGGGTAACTTCTTCACGTTTAATTCTGTTCTCTGCCATCATACTTTCCTCATCTCTTCTGCAACCTTCTTGGCGTATAAGTCTAGGGGTACCCCAAGTTTTTTAGCTATAGCCACCTGTGTCTGCGTTAATCGCACCTTTCGGGGTGCTGTGCTCCGCGTAGCGGGTGCAACCACATTAGACTGTCGCTTACTTGGTCTTTCCTCTAACTCTTCAGTTTCCCCAAATTCTTCAGGGAAGGTATTTCGCATACGAGCATTAATAGTCTCGTAGTAATCATCGCTAGTGGTGTCCACACCTTGCTTAACCAGCTTACTGTGTACACCCATAGCATAAGCTGTCATCTCATCATCAGAACCGAACCAAGAATTTTCACTTGCCCAATCGGACGCTTTGGTATCTGGTTGAATCAGAGCCTCTGGGGGTATTTGTACAGGAATCTCTGCTTGTTGTAAAGACTCTGGCTCAAAATCTCCTAGTTTATCTGACTTTATCTTAGCGGTCGTTAGTTTATCTTGCGCATCAAGTAGTTTATCTGCGTCCCCAGCTTCATACGCTCGTTTGTATGCCCGCTTTGCAGATAATACTTCTATCGCTGAATTCTTTTTAGCTTGTTCTAGTAAGGCTGCTTGATTCTTTTCTACGCTACCTTTTAGCTTGTTATTCTCATCAACAAGTGTCTTGGCAAACGCTTCCATTTCTTGACTTTGGCGCTGTGATTCTTCTTTAGCGCGTCTTTCATCGTGGTATCCCTTACTGAAGTGTTGAATACGCTTACGCACCTTATCTGAGTAGTCTTCTAACTCATCGTCGGTAAGGTCTTCTGGGGGCTTAGATGCTTTGCGGCCCCTATCAGCCTTCGGCGTGTCATCAACAACCTCAACTTCAATTTCTTTTCCTTCTTCCTGCTCAACTTCTCCCATTTTTAGGGCGCTAGAACTTTCTACCTCTATACCTTTATCCTCTTGTTCGTCAGGAAAGGTGTACTCTACTTTTTCAAATCCCATTATATACTCCTCACACTCGTGTAACGCCACGAGGATCGTTTACTACTGCTTCAATTGAATCATCGTTCATTAAACGATACTCAACACCACCTACTTTAAAACGCGTACCAGTATTGGCACGGAACATTACATAGTCCCCTGTCTTACACCAAGGGCCAGTAGTAAAACGCTCTTTATCAGAATACGCTTGTGCCCCCATATCGAGTACAACCCCGATAGTAGACATGATGTAGTCATTGTGCATTTCTTTACTAGACTTAATGATGCCACTTTCGCCATAGGTATCTTCTACTTCCGGCATGGCTACTAAGACACGGTATCCCACGGGGGTGGGTATTTGAAGGTCAAGCTCTTCGTCACTTTCAGCTTCTTTAGGTACTATCGTTAGATCAGTCATTATCATCGTCCATATAGTTACGCGAGAGGTCATTTACATGATTCAGACAGGAAGTGAGACCTCGTAGCATTCCTGTTACTTCTTTGTATTGAGAGAAGTCTTTAGCTCCCCCATTACCTAGAAATTCTGTTGCGGAGGACATATCATCCTCGATTTTCTTTTTAAGCACGTCAAAGACGGTTTTAGCCATGATTATTCCTTGTTACGTTTGTTTTCGACCTCGCTCTGAGTTTTCATTAAGTCTAGGTCGAGTTTAGTATTAGCTGTCCTTCTATCGGCAGCTAGTTTAGCTCCGGCTTTCTGAGCATCTATTTCCAACTCTTGTTTTTCGATTTCGAGTTGTTGCTGATCTATAGCCACATCAGCTTGGTCTTTCTGCGTTTTACGCTGTAACTCAGCCTGTTTGAGTTGCATATCGGCTTGGTCTTTCTGCGCTTTACGTTGTACATCCTGCTGCTTAACCTGTAGTTCTGCCTGTTGTAGCTGGAACACGGGGTCTTGCTGCTGTTGCTGCGCTTGTTTCTGCGCGGCTTCTTGTTTATGTTGGTCGGTTAGCTGCTTGCCACCTTCGGATATGAGGCGTGACAACTGAACTTCAATCTCTTCAGGTAGCTCCTCATTCGGTGGGGGTAGTGCAACGCCCAACTTCTCTTCCATCTGCCTGCGGTATCTAAACCCAAGGTGTTCAGCGATATGCGCGTTGAGTGCGGCCATTATTTGCTGTGCTTGTGGGTTCTGCCCGATAGTCTGTGCGATCATAGGGTCTTGCATAAACGACTGGTGAGCCGTTATGTGAGCTTCGTGGTCTTGAGTTATAAACGCTTTTATAGGGGTACCTGTTAGCGCGTTCATGTTCTCGCTTACGGGATCAGCAGGTCTAATGTCATCTTCCGTAGGGACTAACTTATCAGCGTTCTTAACGCCGAGCACTTCAATCATCTGACGATGTAATTGAGGGAGGTTGTATATCTGTGGAGCTTGTTGCGACATCTGCAACACGGCTTGGTACTGTACTACTCGTTGAGCCATTGTAGAGCTGTTAGGGTCGCTTACAGGGATTACATCGACCATAGCGTAGTCAGACTGACGTGCTGATACTTCGCCTCTATTAGGCTGGTAATCGTATTCTTCTGGAGCTTCCTCGGCCATTATAGCCTTGAGCATCTTAAACTCTAGCTTCATAGCGTAATGTACGCGTGCTTGTACTGCTGCCATTGGTTTGAGAGTACGTTCTAGCAGGGCTAGTGTAGTACCCACTGGGGCATTAGCGGACATGTCAGAGATGTTCATGTCACTGATAGCGCCTAAACGACGGCCTTCAGTAGTGATCTGGTTCAGCAACGCTAGTAGAGTCTGGCTAGGCTCTTTATAAGGAAGAGGCATGATGTTCTCGCGGATGCTACCTGATGGCACATCAACGTCTTTAAACTCCCCCGGCTCGATTGGGGTGTCATCGCCTTTAATACGTAATCCACGAGACTTTAAGCCCCCCGGAAGGTTAGATAGGGTACCAGCGTCCACCAGTTGCCGTATAATCGACGTTCCTGCTTTGGCGTACCCACCTACTATGTGAATCAATCCAAGACCGTAGAAGCCAAATCCGGGCACGTACACGTAATGTACAAAGTGCTGGCGCTTCATGGTGAGCATGTCTTCTTCGTCCCAATTACGACGAATGGCAAGTACTTCTCCTGTGCCGCGCTCGATTGTAACGATGTAAGGTTTTGCTAGTCCATCTTCGTCATCTATACCTTCTATAACAAGCTCTGCGTGAATCTCGTACACGGTATACCGATCATCGTCGGTGATGTCATAACCACCTTCTTCGGCTTTTTTCTCTTCTATGTCTGTGTGGAACGGCTCTGGATCACCCAGCTCTACGCCCGCATAAAAACCACTAACTTGCAGCCGCATCATTTCATTCTTGGTCTTACGCATTACATGAGTAACACGCTCCGCTGACTCAATGTTAGACGCGCCGTAGGGCACGATAACGTCTTCTGCGGGGATATAAATAGCTACCTGTCTACCTATACTAGAATCAAAGTAAACCTTCTTAAACGCCGATCCTGCGAGTCCTAGGCTATATAGCATACGCTCATGTTCAGGGCGGTACTCAACCATGTTCTCGGTAAGCTCGTAGTTCATGTCCGCTTTTACGCGTTCAGCAGCTTCTAGCTTCTCTTTAGTCTCTTTACCTAAAACCTTAACTCTTACGGGGCCAGCGGCAGGGAAAGTCTCACTCATGGTCTCTGCTTGGAAACGAATAGCCGCTTCAGCAAGAACTGTAGAGTTTACGCCGCAAGCGCCTTGCCAAGGAGTAGTACGCTCTTCGTACTTGAACCCTAGAATATCAAGCCCTTTAACGTATGTTTCAGCCCAGTCTTTACGGCTATCTACGTCAGCGTCTACCATACCTATTAGGTCACCTGATAACTCGTTTAGGTAACTTTCATCTAGTGCGTCTACCAAGTTGGTGTCAAACGACATAAAGTCATCTACTTCAACGCCCGGGATAATAGTGATCTCTACACTACCATCGTCCAGAGTAACCATCTCAGGGTCAACTATCTCTATCTCAAGCTCGTTTCCCCCCTCAAGTTCCTCTACTTCTACGTCTTCGATGCCTTCAGGAGCGGCGTATAAACCTTTCTCAATTGCCATTTTGTAACCTCTTAATAAAACCCGCTACCGCGATGTTTAAAATATTTGATCTCTTCTGGCTCATCAGTAGGTAATCGTATAAACCCACCCTGCCTGAACCGCATAAGTGCCATAACTGTAGAATCCACCAGATCGTCATTACTCATAAACGGGAATCCAGCGATCTCTTCTACTACTTCTTCTGCCCATCTAGTCTGCGGAACCCAACATAGTCCAGATTGCACAATATCAGATACAGAGTTTAATCGCGCTAGTTTATCACCAGAACCCCTATGAGGGGTATATTCTTGTACAAGTAGACCCATACGCCGCATTTCTTGATATAACGCGACTCCTGAACTCTTTTTCTCTACGATAAACGCGTCTGGCTCCCATTCTGTGTACTGATCCATAGCTAATTCTTTCAGTTCATGGAACTCCATGCGCTCTTTTATACTATTAAGCAATATTATATTATACGCTGAAGTCTCCTCATTAAGAAACACCCCCCACGTAGTCAGTGCCGTGTAATCCGCACGGTTGTGTTTCTCTGCCGCCGAGTCCAACGACATGATTATGTACTCGCAACTGGGCGGGCGTTCCTTCTCCCACTCGTTCCACCACTCTCTTTTAACTAATGCGGCTTCTTCTGCGGTAGGTTGTTGCTGATACTGCGCATTCCACTGGAACACAGGCATAGATGCTTTGGTACGGAGTAACGCCTCAAGGTCAAAAAACTCAGGCCATAAGGGTTTTTGTATGGGTTTACCTGTATCTTTGTCGTCTACATCTAATATAGCGGGGAACTCTATGACCTCATACTGGTCAGCTCGCTCGTTCTGGGCCATATCCTTGACCACGCGCCCTGTCAGGTCGTCCATATGCCATCTAGTCTGGATGATAGCTACACTACCCCCCGGCATTAGACGAGTACGAGCACCGAACGTAAACCACTCGTATGCCTTCTCAAAGACAACAAAGTTGCCGTTAATCACGTCTTGCTCAGAGTGTGGGTCATCTACCAGCAGTAAATGGGCACCACGACCAGCCAATGCAGAGCCAACACCGCAGGCGTAGTACTCCCCACCTACACTCGTACTCCAGCGACCGGCTGATTTAGAGTCACTGGCTAACCTTACGGTAGGAAATATATCTGTATAGCCTTCACTGGAGATTAAGTTACGCACTTTACGTCCAAAATCCACCGCTAGGTCGGTTGTGTGCGACACCATCATCACTTTCTTGTCTGGATTACGCCCCAAATACCACGCTGGGAAGAAAATAGACACTAATTGGGACTTTCCGTGGCGCGGAGGGATATTTACGCACGCTCTATCCTTATCCCCACTCTCAATAGCCATTAATAGGTCGGCTAGAATCCTATGATGCTTACCAACAATGAAGTCAGGCATCATAAGTTTACAAAATTCAATTAAATCGTCGTACGCGGCCTTAACTATACGTCTTTTACCCAGTTCATCGACAAGTTTCTCTATCTCAGCCACCTCATCGACACTAAAAGTATCAATGTTATCCAACATATGCTGGATTTCGTCCTGCGTAAAGTCTGCGGCGACACTACTCACCGGCTGCTAACCCTAACTCAGCGTCAAGGTCTATTATTTCACCGTTCAAAACAACTTCATCTACCGGATTTACTAGCTTCTCTAGCTTCCTACGTAGTTTTGCCTTCAAATCATCCGTTGACTGGTGTGTAACAGTCACTTCTGACTTCTCAGAGAACAACCCTACGTCTGAAATCTTACCCAGTAACTCCAACGCTCGGATACGGACACGTGGATCGGGGTTCTCGGTCTCTAGGATGAGCTTATTTGTTACAAGGTGGCGTACCGATACAGCAGATTCTACTACTGAGGCACCAAATTCGGTGAGTATGTTACCTGTAAGCACCAAAGAGGCAGGTGTTAGGGTAGCCATACGGCTGTTCGTGGCTTTCTTCGATGTTTTTTCGGGGTCGTCGGCATACGCTATAGCAATTTTAGCTGCTACGTCTTCGTCTTCTTTGTTGGGCTTCAATTCTAACCCGTGGTCTGCTAGCTCTAAGGCTGTAGTTCTTGCTGCTTGCGTACGAACAGTCAAGTCCACCGCAGGATCGTCATCAAAAAGCGGAACCCCTGTCTCGGGTTCGAGTTTAATCGTCATATCGTACATCGCAGGTTATTCACCGGAGGTGCATTTGTAACACACTTGTTTTACAGAAACAAGTATAGAGGAGTTGCCCATACCATTTATGGTATAACTTGCATACTAAACCAACATTTCAAATCATAACCAATAGCTTTTATAATGCACTCTTACTCACCAACCAAGGGCCAGACATGATTGTTTACATGATTTACTTCGTAATAATTTCTTTATTCGCTGTTGCAGTAGAAGACCTCTCCTAAGCCACACTCTAAAAATCCTATAAAAAATTTTTTCGTATCCCCTCACCGAAACAAGGTGGGGGGTGTCTCCTATGTTAGGGGGTAGGGGTCTCAAACTCAGAAAAAAGTGATTAATTTGTGGAAACTAGTAATACATAGAGCACTGGGACTCCTGTAGCGTCAAGTGGTGGGTGGGGGCGGGGTAGGTATCGGATCTTGGTGAATCGTGGTTTTGTCTACATATGTAGACGGTTTGGTTAGTTTGTATGCTATCTATTGTATTCTCGTGGTAACTTGTTATACTGAACCCCTCAAGACGCAATAACGCATCTTGAATAACTAAAGGTATACATTATGTCAAAGCTAAACAACACCCTAAGCAATACAGTAGCCAACGCAATTACTGCGGCCACCCGCAAAGATGTAGGGGCACGCAAGGCGGCTCAGGTAGCATACGATCTAGCTATTAAAGAGAACCACCATTGGACTCAATGGGTCGCAGTAGGCAAGGAACACGATGGCCACCAGTCAACCGCCACCGATGAATTGAGAGCATCGCTTCAGATGGCCCGACTAAAGGGTATGGGCGCGGCCATAGTCAAACTGGCTAACACGCCTACTAAGGCACTGAGTGAAGCACGCAAGGTAGAGAAGCGAGACGCTGGCAAACTACTGGCCCGATACATGTGCGCAGATAGGGATGCCATGCGACTGCGACAGGATAAGGCTTACCGCGACAGTAAGTCTAAGAAGGCACCGCAACAGCCGAAGGGTGAAGCGACTGAGGCGGCACCGGCTAAACAGATCGGAGTGACCAAGGAAATTGAGTTACTCAATCGGGTTAACAAGATCGCTCAGGGAAAGGAAACACCAGAGTATGACGTGGTCGCAGTGACTACGGCACTGGCGGCACTGGTCAAACTGGTAAACACCCCAGTCGAACCTAAGCACTGAACCACTCACCGGCCACGGATGGCCACTCAATAAGGAACAACATTATGAAACCATCTACTCAGATTAAATTGATTGAGGATACCATAGCCCATTTACAGGCATGTCAGTTGAACTTATCACTCACTGGTAATTCTAGCAGGGATATGGATTCGGTATTGTCTGACCTGCGCATTGAGCGACAGCTCGCACAATCTAAACTAGGTAACCACCGATCAATCATTGATCACATCCTAAGTTGGCAATAACAACTGGCCCCTTTCGAGGGGCTTTTTTTTCGCCTATCAAAAAGTCTTTTGATACC
>Ga0307994_1001037_pt1 | contig 17504 bp, 11 predicted proteins | sample EllFjometagen261_FD_203171 | JGI IMG/M metagenome (GOLD analysis project Ga0307994, IMG submission 203171) | Marine microbial communities from Ellis Fjord, Antarctic Ocean - #261 | ecosystem: Environmental > Aquatic > Marine > Unclassified | place: Southern Ocean | collected 2014-11-02 | reverse complement strand
CATTTCACCTTGGTATATACTTTATCTTCTATTTTAAGTTTTGCTAAAGTAAATGAGGTGCCATATATTTTGGTTCCATCTGAAAGTTTAATTTTATCACCTGTATCTTTAAAATCGTCAGCTTTCAGAGCCCCTGATTTAATTAACTGCTCTACAAGAGACTGTGGCATCAGTGTTCTACGTTCTTCGCCATCGTACTTAAACTTGATTTTCTTTCTACCTATGTATCCATAAAGACTATAAGCATCTCCTCTTCCTTTTGTTAGGGCAATAAAATCGTATTTAGCTAGCAACTCTTCTTCGACCTTTTTCACTACCGATAAACTATCGTTTACCTCTTTAGCTCGTAAGAAACTGTCAATGTCTCCTTTAGTCTTAGTAAGGAATGCTCTCTGCTGTGTAAGTAGGTATGGACTGTATACAGATCCTTTTCCATTTAGTGCTTCATCGTTTCGTTGTCCATATTCTACACCTATAGATAGTACATCAAAGTTACAGTTCACCACTTTTACAGTAGTTCGTCTGTTTTTTTGGTGTTCTTCTTCGGTACAGTCAGATGTTACTGGGCCTTCACAAGGACAGTCAGTTACTAATTGGCTTTCACCATACCCTCTAGCTTCCAGTCTGAAAGGGTTTATTCCTCCTTTTTCTACTAGGTACTGTACGGTAGAGTTTGCTCTCTTCTGAGATAGGTCTCTGTTAAATTCGTAAGACGCACGACAATCTGTATGAGAACCAAGCTCTATGGCCATACGCGGGTATTTTTTAAGTGTTTTTATTAAGTCATCTAAAATAGGAATGGCATCATTACGTATGTCCCATTTAGCTAAGTCAAAATAGATAGGCAATACAAATACATCATTACACGTATTTTTCATACAGAAATCTTTAACGTGCTGACAGTCCAATGAATTCTCTACACCCATAGTACTTACATACTGTGGTTTAGCATCATAGTAATATGCATTACGTTTAGATACTTCAATAGTGTATTCTCTATTGATGCCTATTTCGGTTTCATAGTATCCTTTGTTATCTGTTCTAAGTCTTATTTTAGTAGAGTCTATATTATTGCTTATAAGTACCAATGCATCTTTGATGGCTGTTCCACTATCGCAATCGGTGATCTGTCCTTTTAGCTTACACTCTATTGGCTCCATAGTGAAATGGAAAATATCATCTTGACTTTTAACTCTATTTGAGCTAAAATACCCGCTTTCTTTTGTAGCGTCCAGTATTATTCCAAAATCATCTCCAGAAGAGTTAATAGGACTTTTCATGTTATTAGGAACGTTCCAATCTGTTGGTCCTTCTCCAGTTTTAGTAGTTTTGAAAATGTCTAAACCACCAATGCCTGGATGTCCGTCAGAAGCGAAATATAAAGTTCCGTCTTCGTGTACATATGGGAACATTTCGTTGTCTTCTGTATTTATACTAGGCCCTAGATTTATTGGCTCACTCCATGTTCTGCCTCTTCTTACGAAAGTGACCATCCATATATCTTTGGTTTTTTCTAATAAAGCAGTGTCGCTTTCGCCATATCCACCTGGTCTGTCAGATGCGAAGTACATAGTCTTATCGCGATCTGCTAACACAGGGTGACCATAGTTCCAATGCACATCGTCCTCATTTGCACAAAAACTAAGTGGGTCGAGACTCATTTCCCAACCTTTCCCAGATTTTCTGGCTTCGTATATTTTACATTTTGGTTCTTTACCTGAGATGCCGTTACATTGGGTCACGTACATCTTAGACTTGCGACTATTGAAACATACTGTTCCATCATTGTATTTAGTGTTTAAACCTTCAACAATGTCAGCGTTGCTCCATTTTTCTTTACCTCTTGAACTAGTTAATTTCACTTCCCATACATCACTGTGGTTTCTCAGCGTTCTATCATACTCCCCATCGGAATAACCCTCTTCTCTATCAGAGGTAAACATTATGGTCTTATTTTTTCTGTCAGCCCACATAGGCGAGAAATCATCTGCTTTTTTATCGTTGGCAGGCTTAAAAGCGTCAACTTTGTATCTAGATTTTTCCTCTTTCCAGACAAGGGCTTTTTCACAACCTTTTATCATAGGCTCAATCCGCTCATCACTAGGCACCCCCTTTTGATATTTTTTGAAAGCTTCAATAGCCTTTTCATAATTACCAAGTTGCTTGTACATCTGGGCAATTCTATAAATAACTATAGGATCTTGTGCACCATATTGCAATGCTTTGCTATATAATTTTAAAGCTTGCTTTGGCATGTGATTTAACCGGTAACTTTCTGCACCCCTAAAGGCGGCATTCTGTCTATCAGCTTTGGGAAGTTCGGAGTTGCTAGCTAGTTGATCGTACATGTCTGCAGAAATAGCATACTGCTTTTTCTGCATTGCATCTGCTGCGTTTTTCATGCTAACGCTACCGCAGCTAGTTAAAACAAGAATAAAACTACAGAGTAATCCTAACTTAATAGAGTGGTTTATTTTCAGATTCATCGTTTGATAAGAACGTCAAAAATCCAAAATTCTGTTGCCAAAAGCAAATTAATAATTGAATGTCATAAAAAAGCTCCCGAATTATGTCTTAATTTAACCTAAGAGCTTGAATGTTTTAGTGCCTCTTATATACTATTTGATGAAGAGTAACTCTCTGTATTTAGGAAGCTGCCATAGCTTATCAGAAACTAGTTGCTCTAGTTTGTCAGCGTGATATCTGATGTCATCAAAACTGTCTTTTACATTTTTATTATATGCGATAGCCATCTCTTCAGTATCCTTCATTTTATTTGCTTTTTTACGTGAGTTGGTCATTTTGTCTACACCATTTTTTAGTTCATCTATGTGCTCTGATATTCTATTCACAAGATGAGGCTGTGCATCTCCCACTTCCAGGCCAGCATCTTTCAGACTTTTTATGTTAAATGCCAGTGAAGACAGATACTCTATAGATGGAGGTATAATGTATGTGTATGCTAGGTCGCTCAGTACACGCCCTTCAATTTGAATTTTTTTAATATACTCTTCAAGCATTATTTCGAAACGAGCCTGAAGTTCCTCTTTGGTAAAAACGCCATTTACTACAAACGTTTTCATCGCTTGCTCACTAACATAGGCTCTAAGTGCTTCTGCTGTATTTTTTATATTGCTCAGGCCTCTTTTTTTAGCTTCTATAGCCCATTCTTTACTATAGTTGTTTCCTTCAAATAGAATATTTTTAGAGCTACTTAAGGCTTTTTTCAATTCAGTAACAATAGCAGCTTTCTGATCAGTTCCACCTTCGATAGCCTTGTCTACAGTCTTTTTGAAAAGAATGAGTTGATTAGCCACAGCAGTATTAAGTGCAGTCATAGGCTGAGCTGAGTTAGTAGATGATCCTACTGCTCTAAGTTCAAACTTATTACCAGTAAATGCAAACGGTGAAGTTCTGTTTCTGTCAGTGTTATCTCTCTCAATTACTGGTATATTGTCAATGTTGATAGATTTTTGGTCTCCCTCATCCGTTGCTGTAGTGTCTTTCAGAAATGCATTAAGTACGTCTGTAAGCTTAGAACCTATAAACGCTGAAATGATTGCTGGAGGAGCTTCGTTACCGCCAAGTCTATGGTCGTTAGACGCAGAGGCTATACTTGCTCTTATAATGTCAGCATTGTCGTGCAGTGCTTTTATGGTATTGATAAATATGGTAAGGAACAGTAAGTTTGAATTCGGATCAGCCCCAGGAGAAAGTAAATTTACTCCCGTATTGGTGATTAGCGACCAGTTATTATGCTTTCCAGACCCATTAATACCTGCAAAAGGCTTTTCGTGAAGCAATACTCTGAAATGATGTTTTCTAGCCATTTCGTCCATCAGGTCCATTAGCAACAGATTGTGATCCACCGCGAGATTCACATCTTCAAACATAGGAGCACACTCGTACTGACCTGGAGCTACTTCATTATGTCTGGTTTTTAAAGGAATTCCTAGCTTAGCCGCTTCTATCTCTAAATCGTACATGTAATTAAACACTCTGTCTGGAATAGATCCGAAATAGTGATCATCCATCTGTTGGCCTTTAGCTGGAGCGTGACCTACCAGTGTACGTCCACACATAACTAGGTCAGGTCGAGCGTTAAACAATGCTTCATCTACTAAGAAATATTCTTGTTCTATTCCCAACGATGCTGTACAAGAGCTTACTTTTTTAAGGAAGTATTTGCAGATATCAGTAGAGGCTTTGTTTACTAAACTGATAGACTTAAGCAATGGAGCTTTATAATCTAGTGCTTCTCCATTGTACGATACGAATACAGTTGGGATGCAAAGTGTTTTCCCCGTAGTATTCTCATGTATGAATGCTGGAGACGATGGATCCCAAGCGGTATATCCACGAGCTTCGAATGTGTTTCGTAGTCCACCATTCGGCAAACTAGATGCATCTGATTCTTGCTGTACAAGTGCACCTGCGGTGAATTTCTCTACTGCTTTACCATTTTTTGGTTCCCAAAACGAATCATGTTTCTCCGCGGTAGAACCAGTTAGTGGTTGAAACCAGTGTGTGTAATGTGAAGCACCTTTGCTCAGAGCCCATTGCTTCATTCCTGAAGCTACGTGTTCTGCCATTTTCCTATTGATAGTATCCCCTTCGCTTATAGACTTACTTACGGACTCGTATGCCTCTTTGCTTAGAAAATCTCGCATCGCAAGATCATCAAACACGTTCGAGTTGTATAGTTTGATAAAAGAAACTTTTCCTTTATTAGAAACTTTGGTTTTTCTAGAAGTTGCGGTTTTTAATGCTTCAAATCTCATTATTCGATTGTTTTATGCTGCAAAAATAAATTTTTACAGCGATTTCATCAAAAATGAGGCCCTTTTGTTAATAAAAATAGAAAAACGATATTTCCTATAATCCGCCTACCTTTAGCTTTTCTGCATTCTCGGCTACCTTCAGTGCTTCTATGATTTCGGTTAAGTCCCCATTCATAACACCACTTAGATTATATAGAGTTAGATTAATACGGTGATCTGTGACTCTACCTTGAGGATAATTATACGTTCTGATTTTAGCAGACCTATCTCCAGTGCTTACCATTGTTTTACGTTTTGCAGCTATATCACCATTTCGCTTCACTAGTTCTATATCATATAACTTAGCTCTTATCATGTCCATGGCGATCACTCTATTAGCCAGCTGAGAGCGAGCCTGAGAGCATACTACGACTATGCCACTTGGTTTGTGCGTGAGCTGTACTTTAGTCTCTACCTTATTTACGTTTTGACCACCTGCACCGCCAGATCGTGATGTCTGCATATCTATATCTGCAGGGTTTATGACTAAGTCTATTTCTTCTACCTCTGGCAGTACTGCTACAGTGGCTGCAGATGTATGGACTCTGCCTTGGGTTTCCGTATCAGGCACTCGCTGCACTCGGTGCACTCCTGCTTCAAATTTTAATGTTCCGAAGATCTCGCTACCTTCTACCTTTACTATTATCTCTTTATATCCGCCAGATGTGCCTTCTGTGATATCCATGATTTCGTGCTTCCATCCTTGGTTATCAAAGAATTTGCTATACATCCTATACAGATCACCAGCAAAAATGCTTGCCTCGTCACCACCTGCTCCAGCACGTATCTCTACCATCGCATTTTTATCGTCTTCAGGATCCTTAGGTATGAGAAGTAATTTTATTTTCTCCTCTATTGGGCCCTGCTTTTCGTTAAGCGATTCGAATTCTTCTTTAGCCATCTCCTTCATCTCAGGATCATCACTATCTAGCATTTCTTTGGCCTCAGCAAGGTTAGTTAGAAGGTTTTTGTACTCGAAATAGCATTCTACAATTTGCTTTAGGTCACTATATTCCTTGTTTAACTTAGTAAAACGCTTCATGTCTGAAGCTACCTCAGGACTACTAAGTAAAAGTTCTACTTGTTTAAAACGGGCATATATTCCCTCTAATGTTTCGAGCATAATTATAAGTGTGCAAAGGTATTTATTCTGCCTATTTTATTGAATAGACTCCTAGTTTTCCACTGATTTCAAGATTACCTGATTTTTTGAATAATAATAAAGGGCCTTGTTATATAGTGAGAATGAAGTGTAGTTGGGCAGTGAAAGCTCGGTTTTTATTAAATCTCTAGCAAGTGTATTATACAAATGTAGTTTGCCAGCAATAGATAGATACATCCGACCGTTTTTCCCTACCGCTGCTTTATTATGGGGAGTATAATGAGTGGTGCTATAGGTGGCGTACATATCAAAAACGTGAACTCCAACCAGTGAGTCTGCTAGATATACTTCATTGTTAAATTCCCAAAGCGAATAAATATTTAATTCGTTATTTAGCGTGCTATTTAGATAAGCAGATTCTGCTATTATCTCACCTATTTTATTGATTTTCAATAGTTTATACTGAGACAAGTCTACTATCCAAATATTGTTATCATAGGATCTCGCCACACAGGAAACGTTGCTTAGGAAGTAATCGTTTAATCTTAGCTCTCCTCTTACATTGAGCATGTTGTCGTAGAATACAATGATATTTTGATCTTTGTGAAACACATAAATCTCAAAAGGATTAGTACAATCAATAGAAGTGATTTCACCATAAGACTTGATGTTTACGTTTGTAATTGGTTTAGCTTTAGAATCGTATTTATATAAGGTAAAATTATTGTCTGCCGCGAAAATATTGCCCTTAGAATCTATGCTCATACAAACAATTGTATTGATATTTTGCAATAAAATTGTGTCTTGGGCAGATGCCTGACCTACTAGTATGCAACTAATCGTTATAAGTATGTAGCGTAACATTATCGTGTTCTAATACGGCATATGTATTTTTAGTTATCCAATCTCCTAGATTTATTAAACGTGCTTTATCTCGTATTGGTACGTCCAAAGGATTATGCCTATGTCCAAATATATAGTAATCCACATCATTTTTGGTGGAATGGTCCATGGCAAACTGGTATTGATACTCCTTTTCTAGTGGAATGTCTAACTGGTCTTTCACACTGTTCTTTTTACGGCTAGAAACGGACAGGTATTTGGCAAGTCCTATTCCAAAATTAGGATGTAGTCTATGAAATAACCAAATAGCCCAGCGACTTCTAAAAAGCTTTCTAATGAACTTATAACTTGCTTCTCCTTTCCATAGAGCGTCTCCGTGGTGTAGGTAAAGATTTGATTTTCCTATAGTTAATAGGAGTTCTTCATCTATTACTGCTAATCCTATTTCCTTCTGCAAATAGTCAAAAGTCCACATATCATGGTTCCCCTTGAAGAAATATATCTTAATACCAGCATCTGTCATAGAAGCTAGTTTGCCGAGGAGGCGTGTGTAGTACTTAGGAACTACAGTACTGTATTCATACCAAAAATCGAATACATCGCCCATCAGAAACAGGTTTTCGCAGTCAGACTCTATCTCGCTGAGCCATCTCACGATTTTTTTTTCACGAGCTAGCGACTCCTCGTAACTAGGGACTCCCAAGTGAAAATCTGATGCAAAATAGCTTTTTCCCATTTTTTAGAAATGCAAAGTTAAGAGTTTAATGTGCTTCTAACCAATTATCACCGTGGCCAGCTTCTGCTATCACGGGTACTTTGAGTGGCATGGCACGCTCCATTTCTTCTTTTATTACAGCGGTGATTTCTTCAAGCTCCGTTTTAGGTACGTCAAATAAAAGTTCATCATGCACTTGCAGTATCATTTTGGTGCCAATATCCATTTTGCTGAATCGGTTGTGAATGTTAATCATTGCTAGCTTAATCATATCTGCGGCACTCCCTTGAATTGGGGCATTTATAGCATTTCGTTCAGCAAAACCTACCACAGTTTGGTTATTGGAGTTGATATCTGGGATAAATCGCTTGCGACCCATCAATGTCTTTACATATCCATGCTCTCTACAATACTTAATAGTATCATCCATATACGTTTTTACGCCACCAAACTGTTCAAAATAGGCGTCTATTAGGTCTTTTGCTTCGCCACGCTTTATGCCTAGGTTCTGTGAAAGCCCAAATGCTCCTTGTCCGTATATTAATCCGAAATTCACACTCTTTGCTTTATATCGTTGTTCCTTAGTGACATCTGCTACCTCTATTCCAAATACTTTGGCTGCAGTAGCTGTGTGAATATCTATGCCTGCATGAAAAGCTTCCATCATTCCTGGATCTTCTGCTACCGATGCTACTATGCGTAGCTCTATTTGCGAGTAATCAACCGCTAGGAGTGTATGGTTCTCATCTCTAGGCACAAATGCTTTTCTAATTTCCTTGCCCATATCTGTTCGGATAGGGATGTTTTGAAGGTTAGGGTTGGTACTACTCAGTCTTCCTGTAGCGGCTACAGCTTGAGCGTAGCTTGTGTGTACTCTACCAGTTTTAGGATGAATAAGTTTAGGCAGTGCATCTACATATGTAGAGCGAAGCTTATTCACTTTTCTATAATCTACTATCTTGCTAACTATCTCGTGCTCAGCGGCTAGTTTTTGTAGAGTAGCTTCATCCGTTTTGTATTGTCCTGTCTTCGTTTTCTTTGCTTTCGGGTCTATTTTCATATGGTCAAAGAGTACTTCTCCCATCTGCTTTGGACTAGCAATATTGAAATTAGCACCTGACATATCGTAGATAGTTTTCTCCAAGTCTTTGGACATCGTCTCCAGCTCCGTAGAGTAGTTGCCTAAGAAGTTTGCATCTATGCGTATACCTTCCATTTCCATATCGGCCAGTACAGGCACTAGTGGCATCTCAAGTCGTTGCATAAGATGTGCTACTTGTTTGTTCATTAGCTCTTTATGTAGCTTTCCTTTAAGTTGAAATGTAACGTCTGCATCTTCGGCTGCGTACTCTGTAGCTCTATCTAAAGGCACATCTCTAAAGTTAAGTTGATTCTTACCTTTCTTCCCTATTAATTCTGTAATAGATACAGGTTTATAGTTGAGGTATTGCTCGGATAGTATATCCATACCGTGTCTGCCATCTGGATTTGCAAGGTAGTGAGCTAGCATGGTATCGAATTGTGGACCAGCTATTATTATATCATATTTCAGAAGTACTTTAAGATCGTACTTTAGGTTTTGGGCTATCTTTTCTATTGTGGGAGATGTAAATAAGTGTTTGAATTCACTTAAAATACTTTTAGTCCCTTCAAAATCAGCTGGCATATTTACATAGAAAGCTTTGCCTTCTTCATAAGATATGGCAAGACCTAAAACTTCTGCGTCCATCTCTTCCAAAGAGGTAGTTTCAGTATCAAAACAAAATGATTTTTGTTTTTCTAATTTAGCAATTAGTATTTGTCTTTTTTCTTGACTATCAATTAGTTGGTAGTCGTGGTCTGTAGTAGAAATAGATTCCATTTCTACTAAAATTTCTTCTTTTTGCGGAGCTAATGGTGAAGCAGAAGCTCCAGAGCCGCTACTTGAGAATAAGTCTCCTTGTAGAGGAGCTGGAGCACTCATGGTCTCTTTAAAAACACGCTTACTGAGGGCCCTGAATTCTAACTCGTTGAAAAGTTGATTGATCTTTTCTTTATTAGGCTCAGCACGAGTTAGCGATTCTTCGTTAAACTCTACAGGCACATCTATAATAATGGTAGCCAGATGCTTAGACATATAGGCTTGCTCTTTATTATCTTCTATCTTCTCTCGGAGTTTACCTTTTAGCTTGTCGGTATTCTCATAGATACCATCCATACTGCCAAACTCCTTTAGTAGTTTAGAAGCAGTTTTGGCTCCTACGCCAGGTACTCCAGGTATGTTGTCTACGGCATCACCCATCAGACCTAGATAGTCTATAATTTGCTCAGTACGATCTAGCCCAAACTTTTCACATACTTCCTTAGGTCCCATTATCTCAGGGGGATTGCCACCACGAGCCGGCTTAAACATTAGTGTTTTTTCTGTAACGGCCTGCCCAAAGTCCTTGTCAGGAGTCATCATGTAAGTCGTAAATCCTTCTTTTTCTGCTATCGTAGCGAGCGTGACTATCACATCATCTGCCTCGTATCCTTCTTTTTCTATAAGAGGTATGTTAAAAGCATCTATGATTTGGCGTATGAACGGTTCAGATCGTTTTATATCTTCAGGAGTTTCATCTCTATTTGCTTTGTAGAGTGGATATTCTTGTTTACGGATATTTTCGGATTTATGGTCAAAGCATACTGCAATGTGTGTAGGGTCATACTTTTCTAAGACTTCAAGTAAAGTGGTGGTAAAACCAAATATTGCATTGGTATTCAGACCATAAGAAGTGATTCTAGGGTTTTTTATGAATGCGTAGTACGATCGATATATGAGTGCGTATGCATCGAGTAGGAATAGTTTTTTTTCTGCTGACATGATTGATGGTCAAAAGTAGAATTATATACTTAATATTTGTGGAATGAGGAAATTTTTGATTGTTTTGGGGTTTTTAGGGCTGATATTTAAAAGAGTAGGATATGTTTTTATTGGTCCAGATTATTTAAGGATAGGAGAAGGAGACTCTCTGATGGATTATAAGCGAAATTAGTCCTTCAAAATCCTACCTTTGCTCGCAATCTTTTTTACAATGTCATTTACACCAAAATACAACCTAATAGAAGAGCTAAAATGGCGTGGTCTTTTTCACCAAGACGTGCCCGGTACTGAGGAATTACTGATGAAAGAATCGGTAGGAGGTTATGTAGGTTTCGATCCTACAGCCGACTCACTACATATTGGTAATATGGTGCCCATTATTCTACTTGTTCATCTTCAAAAAGCGGGACATAAGCCGTACGCACTGGTAGGCGGGGCTACAGGTATGGTGGGAGACCCAAGCGGAAAGAAAGCTGAAAGAAGCTTGCTAGACGTAGATACATTAAATCATAATGTGGCTTGTGTTCACAAGCAATTGCAACAGTTTCTGGATTTTGACTGTGGTGAAAACAGTGCCGAAATGGTCAATAATTATGATTGGTTCAAGGATTTTAACTTCCTTGATTTTATACGTGATGTAGGCAAGCACATCTCTGTGAACTATATGATGGCCAAAGATTCGGTAAAAAATAGACTGGAAGAGGGTATGAGCTTCACAGAGTTTAGCTACCAACTAGTTCAGGGGTATGATTTTTACCATCTTTGGAAAGAGAAGAATGTAAAACTCCAGATGGGCGGAAGCGACCAGTGGGGAAACATAGTAACTGGAACTGAGCTTATTCGTAGAAAAGGACAAGACCAAGAAAATAACAAGGGGTACTGTCTTACGGCTCCTTTGATTACTAAAGCAGACGGAAGTAAGTTCGGCAAAAGTGAAGGGGGTAATGTTTGGCTAGATGCTGATAAGACTAGTCCGTATGAGTTTTACCAGTTTTGGATGAATACTTCTGATGAAGATGCGGAGCGATACATAAAGATATTTACACTTCACGATAAAGCATTTTTGGATGATTTGATATCTCAGCACAAAGAAGCTCCACACGCGAGAGCAGTTCAAAAAGAACTAGCAAAATATGTAACTACATGGGTGCACGGAGAAGAAGGGTATAATACTGCATTAGCAGCTAGTGCCATACTTTTTGGCAAAGCAACAGCAGAAAGCCTAAGAAGTCTTTCTGAAAAAGACTTTCTTTCTGTATTTGATGGAGTAAAAAAATCAGAAGTTGATGATATAGAGGGAGTTAATATTATAGATATGTGTGGAGATACTGGTTTTTTAGCTAGTAAAAGTGAAGCACGTAGAGCACTCAAAGAGAATAGTATAGCCGTAAATAGCGAAAAGGTAACTGAGGATTTCATTTTCTCAGAATCAGATTTGATAAACGGGAAATACATTTTATTGCAGAGAGGAAAGAAAAATAAGTTTTTAGTTGTTAAGAAATAAGGATGCTAACATTAGACCCAAAAGAACTATCAATACCAAAACTGCACCACTACCTGCTGGGGAGTATAGGTCCTAGACCTATAGCGTTTGCTAGCACTATAGATGCAGAGGGAAATAGGAACTTAGCACCGTTCAGTTTCTTCAATGTATTTAGTGCGAATCCGCCGATACTAATATTCTCGCCAGCCAGAAGTGGACGAACGAATACTACCAAGAATACACACGATAATGTGAAGGCTGTGGCCGAAGTAGTAATCAATGTCGTAACGTATGATATGGTCCATCAGATGAGTCTTACTAGCTCCCCTTTTGAAGCGGGAGTAGATGAGTTTGAAAAAGCAGGATTTACTCCTATTGCATCAGATACTATTCGCCCATTTAGGGTTAAAGAATCGCCTGTACAGATGGAGTGTAAAGTGCTAGAAGTAAAAGAATTAGGAGAAAATGGGGGAGCGGGGAATCTCATAATTTGCGAAGTGCAAAAAATACATATAGATGAGCGGGTGCTGGACGATAATCGGATGGTAGATCAGAAGAAAATAGATCTGGTAAGCCGTATGGGTGGCAACTGGTATTGCAGAGCGAATGATGCTTCAATGTTTGAAGTAGATAAACCTATCACAACTATTGGAGTAGGTGTAGACTCATTGCCCATTAAAATAAGGACTAGCAGTCAACTGACGGGTAATGACTTAGGAATACTAGGGAATATGCAAACTATTCCAACAGATGAAGAAATTAAAGCGGAGCTGTCAGTCATAGAGACACCTTCACTATCGTTGGCAAAAGATTTGCTAAACGAAAACAAACCACAAATGGCTTACGCTGTTCTAACACAAATACTGTAAATGAATTTAAGTAAATTTTTTTTTAAAATAGCCGTAACTTTAGCTTATGTGCTTGGTCTCATGCTTATTATCTTACCAATAGCTTGGGTTATTGTATATACTAAAGAAGAAGGCTGGCGGTATGGTTTCACTTTCATTAAAAACAATTTTGAAGTGGCACTTTTTGTGTCCTTTGCTATAGGGTTTATGGTATCTGTTTATCACGCTCTCAAATTTGAGTTGATAGGTGAGAGCCCCCTTGGCAACTTCTTAAAATCAACTCAAGTTGTAAACGTAAAGGGTGAGAAATCGATAAAAGAGCTGGCAGATTCATTGGAATCAAATGACTGTTTTTGGTTTAAAGAGTTAAATGTTAGTGAAGATTCCATTACTGCTCGTACAAATGTTTTTTATAACTATAAGTATAGTATTTGGCTCGGCAAGTGGCGTAGAGGTAATCTTAGGGTGGTGTTATTGAGTCCGGATAGGTTAACTATAACCAAAGAGGATAATGGTTTCATTGTAGAATCTAGTCCATTTACCAAGTTTTGGTTTATTGATTTTGGTCGAAACTTTGCTAATGTAACTAAGGTGGCAAAGGCAATAAAGGGTATAAAATGAAGGTAGGAATAATATCAGGAAGTGCCAGAAAAGGAAACAATACTTTGCGAGTAGCAAAGGCTATTCAGAAAGAACTAAATAATGGCATTGTCGTTGATTTCCAGGAGTATGATTTGCCAAATTTTGCCGAAGGAGGGATTGCTCCCACTAGCGAAACTGCTTTCCAGCAACATCTAATAAAGACTATAAATGAAGCTAATTTGCTTATAGTTCTCACCCCTGAGTATAATTGGTTTCCTAGTGCAGAAGTCATTAACATGATTCACCAATTGGCAGGGGCTGATTACAAGCATATTTTTGATAATACTGTTGTGGCAACTGTTGGAGTTAGTGCAGGTAGAGGCGGGCGTATGCCTGCAGTACAATTGGGATATGTTTTTAATAAAATATTTAATGTATTCGATTTAAACAGCATAACCAGTCCTCGCACCTTCGAAGCTCAAGAGGTAACTAAGTGTATAGATGCCGAGGGAAAGCTACTTGATAACGAAATGTTCAATTCAGGATTCGCAGAATTCTTAAATTATTCAATGAAAGTTGCAAAAAGATGGCATCATAGTGCTTGAAAAATTTTATTTTGCGGCCACGTAAAATAAATCATGATAAGAAATACTTTAATTTTTGCTTTTTTATTCTTTTCTATAGTGTCAGTAGCTCAAGAGACTACTTTTACTAGGGTAATTAATAACGACTCTACCGATCAATCTGTTGCTTTCTTTCAGAATACAAGTGGGGACTACTACATTCTTTCTAACACGAATAGTGATGGGCAAGGAGGTGTAGATTTTCAGGTGACTAGAGCTGATGGTCTTGGTAAAACCCTATGGTCTTATACCTACGGTACAAGCCTAAACGATTATGGCCTTAATATGAAGCCAACTTCAGATGGGGGTGCCGTGATTTGTGGTTATAGTTTAGGATTTTCTTCATCTACTGACGAACAAGCCTTTATAGCTAAGCTAAGTTCTGCGGGTGCTGTTACTTGGAGTAAACAACTGCTTACCGATAGTAATGCGAGAGCCTTAGATGTAATACAATCTAAGAATGGCAATTATTATCTTACTGGGTATATAGAGCAAGATACAATGGATCGAAATATGTTAGCCTCTAGAATAGATGGATCTGGAAACGTATCATGGGCTAAAACGCTCGGAGGAGATGGCGATGATATAGGCTATTCCATAGCAGAAGATGCCAAAGGTAGATTAGTAATCGCTGGAGGTATGGCAAATGACTCTGTGAATGTGGGAGGAACAGGCGATATGGATATATCGCTAATGGTTCTGAGCACAGGAGGGAATGTCGTAGCTTCTAAAAACTTTGGGACTATTGAAAATGATTATGCAACAAAAATAGTATCTCATACAGACAATAATTTATACCTTGGAGGAATGACAGACGGAGCTTCGGGCATTTCAACAGATGTTTTTGTGGCTAAAATTGACACCAACTTAACTTTGTTAGCTTCTAGTTGGTATGGTGTGGCTGGAGGTCAAGATGACAAGTTAGATGACTTTGTAGTTTTGGCAAATGGTAATATACTGGCAGCAACCTCAGCCACAGACTTTGTTACAACTAGAAATGCACTAGTTTACGAAATCGATAATTTTAACGGAGTGGCTGCCCCAGGAAAATTTGGAGGAACGGATGCAGATGGACTTAGCAAAGTATATCTTGCAGGTAGAACTAATTCAGGGTATTCAATTTTATATTCAGGAAAATCTTTTGGCAATACGAATACTGAGGATGTTTATATCACAAAATTAAAGTCAGAGCTCAATGCAAATTGTGCGTATGATATAGAGAATTTAAACTTTGGTGTATTCAGCCTATCATCTTCTGTTTTTGCTAATACTACAACGCAAGGTGCTAATGCTACTGTTTCTTTTACAAGAAGCTCTATTACCAATAGCGATACTGTAGTCTGTTGTGATTTAGAGGCACGTGTTATAGGAGACTCATTAAAAATGTGCGTAGGAGATATAGTTAGTCTGGGAAGACAAAGCATAAGTGGATATCAATACTCATGGACAGCTATAAGTGGCCCAACATATACTAGCAGTATTGCAAATCCATCTGTTTCTCCAACTGCAGATACGAAGTATAAACTTGTTGTTTCCTCTGTAGACGGACTTTGTAGCTCAGATTCGGCAACAGTTTATGTAACGGTTAATAATAGAATAAATCAAAACTTTATAGCAGATACGAATTTCTGTGATGGAGATAGTTTAATCCTTATTGCTACTAGTGGCATGAATTTTTATCAGTGGAGTTTTGATGGAAGTAATACAGTAGGTCAAAATCGTAAAGTTACTAAATCTGGCACCGCGACTTTATTTACTATAGATAATAATTCTTGTATTTATAGAGATACTGTAGTTGTAGAAGAGACACTTATTCCTGTATTCTCTCTAGGAGTAGATACAACTATATGCGAAAATTTAAGCATAACATTGTCTGGTCCATCTGATATGAGTGAGTATATATGGAACGGCAATACCTCTACTATGAGCACATTTACTACTAGTGCGTCTCAAGTGCACACACTCAAGGTAGTAGATAGTTTTGGATGTGAATATTCTGATGCTATTCAGATTCTTACAAATCCATTTTCTACTTTTAGTTTAGGAAATGATACCGCTATTTGCGGAGGCACACCTCTAACTCTTTTTATTCCCTCAGTTTTAAAAGAGTATAAGTGGAACGGCTCGTCAACTACGAACCCTAGCTTGGAAGTATCAAGTGGAGGCACTTATTATGCCGAGGCGAAAAATAGCTTCGATTGTCCTAGCTATGATACTATCATCGTGTCAGAGTTAGCGTTGCCTATTTTCTCTTTAGGAAACGACACAGGATTCTGCGATCAAGTAAGCTATCAGTTAGATGGACCTGTGAATGTAAAAAGCTACTTATGGCAAAATGGTACTATGATGCAAAGTTTATCAGTAAACGGAGCAGGATTGTTCTACTTAGAAGTAGAGGGTGCAAACGATTGTGTATACAAAGACAGTATCACTATTAGTCTATATACTAGCCCAACTATAACCCTGGGTAATGATACAATAATTCCTGCTAGTGGGTCACTTACTCTTACCCCAGGTGCAGGCTTCTCTAAGTATGATTGGAGTACTGGTGAGTCTAGTGAAAGTATAGCTGTAAGTGATACAGGGACATATAGTGTTACTGTAACTGATGCTAACGGATGTACTGCCAGCGATGATATAAGAGTGCCTAGCACAGCAAGCATAGCGTATTTAGATAATATTAAGTTTTCGGTTTACCCTAATCCAGCATCCAGTAAACTGATAATAATTAAAGAAGGAGATATGAGCAAAAGCACAGCAGCATTGGTTGATGCTCAAGGTAAGGTGATTATTACCCAAGAGCTAAATGCAGTAAGCAGCCAAATTGATGTTTCTGTTTTGCCAAGTGGATTGTATAAACTGATATTATATTCAGATACTAAATCGTTAAACTTTAGTATTTCTGTTATTCATTAAAACATGTCAATAGTCCTTAAGGATCTAACAAAAACTTACGGCTCTCAAAGGGCCATAGACAATATCTCGTTTAGTATAGACTCGGGTGAAATTGTTGGATTTTTAGGACCAAATGGTGCTGGGAAGAGCACAACTATGAAGATACTTTGTGGTTATATTCCTCAGACATCTGGTGTAGCACAAATAATGGGAATGGAAGTAAGTAAAGATCCCATTAGTGTGAAAAAGAGAATTGGGTATCTGCCGGAGTTAAATCCACTGTATCCAGATATGTATGTCGCAGAATATTTGAAGTTCATTAGTGATATACATAAGATAAAAGGATCTAAACAAGCCATAGAAAGAGTAATAGAGTCTACTGGGTTATCGCTAGAAAGAAAGAAAAAAATAAGCCAACTATCAAAAGGATATAAGCAACGTGTGGGTCTAGCTCAGGCATTGCTTAATGATCCTGACGTGCTTATTTTAGATGAACCCACTTCGGGTCTAGACCCAAATCAGGTGACCGAGATTAGAAAGCTTATTCTTTCTCTGGGTAAGGATAAAACCATATTACTCTCTTCTCACATAATGCAAGAAGTAGAGGCTATGTGCAGCAGAGTCATTATTATTAATAAAGGCAAAATAGTTGCAGATGATAAGGTGGAGATTGTAAAGCAAACACTTTCTAAAAACAAGTCCACAACCGTTGTAAAGTTTAGGAGTGATATTGATGTAAAGAGCTTGCGAG
>Ga0307994_1001033_pt1 | contig 17514 bp, 8 predicted proteins | sample EllFjometagen261_FD_203171 | JGI IMG/M metagenome (GOLD analysis project Ga0307994, IMG submission 203171) | Marine microbial communities from Ellis Fjord, Antarctic Ocean - #261 | ecosystem: Environmental > Aquatic > Marine > Unclassified | place: Southern Ocean | collected 2014-11-02 | reverse complement strand
TTTTACCAATGCCTTTCTTTCCGCATCCTCACGTTTCACCCGCTCCGCCTCTGAAATTGTTTTCTCCAACTCACGTTGATTGTATTCGGCAACTTGTCTCGCTTTGTCTTCGTTAGCTTGGCGAAGACGCTCAGACTCATCACCCAGCTGCTGATTCTTTCTCAGTTGCTTTTGTTTGTCGTCCTCCTGCTTGTTGTTGATGCGATCATCCAACTCTTGTTTTGCTTTGAGTCTCAATCTTTCCGCCTCTTCAAGTGCAACAGTCTTGCGCTGTCCTGCTTCGTCCAGCTCCGCCTGCCTGTCTGCTTGTCGCTTTGCAACTAAAGCATTTCTTTCGGCATCCTCACGACGCACGCGCTCCTCCTCTGCCACGGTATTTTCCAGCTCTCGCTGATTGTACTCGACAACTTGTCTCGCTTTGTCTTCGTTAGCTTGGCGAAGACGCTCAGACTCATCACCCAGCTGCTGATTCTTTCTCAGCTGCTTTTGTTTGTCAAACTCCAGTTTATCCGTGGTCTTCTTTCTTTTTGCAGCCTCTAACTGCAGACGACGCTGGCTTACTTCGTTCGCACGCATTCTTGTCGCTTCAGCAAAAATGTTCGGACCCTTGTTGTCACGTAGCATTCTCAAAAATTCAGACAAACTGATCAGACCATCACCATTTCCACCGTTTTCAACAGCATCGACCTCTGCAATTAACTTGCGAATTTCAATGGCCGAGACTTTCTTTCCTGCAGCTTCAAGCAGTGCTTGTAACTCGTCTGCATCGATGTCACCAGAGCCGTCTTCGTCAAATTCAGCAAACAGTCCGCGATAGGCGTCCAAAGTATCAGGATCAAATGCGGAGGAGAACTCTGCAGTAATTGGATCGGAAATTTTGCTACCACGTGATATTCCTGGTTTGGTTGGTGTCTTTGGTGTCGATGGTGGTGTTGCAACAAATCCACTGTCCATCTTGTTTCGTTTTGATTAAAAAAATATGTGGGAGATTTAGATTGATTGTAACGCTCGATGCTCGATCGATCTAAGAAAATTGAAATGCACCAAAAAAAAATTGAAATTGATAATAATTGACAACAGATAGGTGAGTGTCAAATCTAGCAATTAATGGAACGGAAGCAAAAATAAAAAAACTGAAGCATACATTACATGTACAGTAGCTGTCGGAGGTGTTTAAGGAGCTAGAATCGACTAAAAACTTCGGTGGAACCTGATAAAATACCCTTTGGAGATACCTCACAACCAATAAAATTGTTTTTGACGGTTTTTTTTCATGGTGAAATCACCGTTCAAATATTTTTGATGCGCATTTTGCGCACGTCGTGACGTAAAGGTGGAGTGGTACGTAGCGAAAAATAAAACCGTAGTCAAAAAACAATTTAAATATTTTAACTCAGAAATTATTATACATATGGGTACCCATATGTAGATCTACAGTAGCTAATGTATTTGTGTACGTTGCTCTGTACATGGAGTCTAGAAACATTACTCTAGATACGTTATCGTTCAATATTATATTATATAATATTAATATAATATTATGTACCTTCCAACAGAAATACTAGCTAGAAGGTATTACACCACTCCAGGAAGTTCCCGCACGTGATGATCGACTCCTTTCTCTTCAGTCCAAGCTCCTCCATGATGATCATTTGTTCAGTTGGCTTCAATCCACTGGTGGCAAGCATTTTGAAAAGAACCCCCTGTGACAGCTTTTTCTTGGAGTCCATTGTTTTCATTTTTTCATTCAACTTAGATGCTAAAAATTTCTTTCGAAATGTATTGCAAACCTGGTCGTTGGCTGGAGTAGCCGAATTTGGTGCCATTGCTGGTGCCACATTCGGTGCCACTTTCGGTGCCATTATTGGTGCCGCTTTTGATGCTGCTGCCTTTACTCCTGCAGGGGCACCACACCAAATTAAAAACTTCCCACAAGTGATGGTCGACTTCTTTTCCTTCAGCCCAAGCTCATTTAAAATGATCGTTTGATCTTGCGGAGTCATTTTGGCGGAACCCAACATCTTTTGAATCTTTTTGTATGTCAGCTCTTTGTTGCTATCCATGGCTTGAATCTTAATCAGCAACGACGAGGAAAGAAATTGTGTTCGAAATCTCTTTGCAATCAGATTTTTGTGTGCATCTTCGTTTGCTGCTGACATTGTTGGAGCCACTGTTGGAGTCATGACTTTTGGGACGGCTAGTTTCGGGACTGATGTTGCGGTCTCGACTGCTGCCGAAGGAATTGCAGCAGTGAGAGCAGTGGTATTAGTAGTGACACCACACCACTTTAAAAATTTCCCACAGGTGATGGTCGACTGCTTTTTCTTCAACCCGAGCTCCTCCATAATAATCTTTTGATCTTGCGGAGTCATTTTGGTAGACTGCAACATTTTGTGAATCATTTTTACTGACATCACTTTGCTGCTGTCTATGGCTTGAAACTTAACCAGCAACGATGAGGAAAGAAATTGTGTTCGAAATTTCTTCACGATCAGATTGCTGTGCGCATCTTCGTTTGCTGCTGTCACTTTTGGAGCCACTTTTGGAGCTGCTCTCGGGGCTGCTGTTGGAACCACCTTTGGAACCACTTTTGGAACCACCTTTGGAACCACCTTTGGAGCTGCCACTTTTGGAGCCATTGCTGGAGCTGCTGCTGGAGTCGCCACTTTCGGGAATACTTGCCTCTGAGCTGCTTTTGATGCTGGTGATAGAGCCATTACAGCAGTGGTAGCATTGGCAGCGCCACCACACCAATTTACAAATTTCCCACACTTGATGGTTGATTCCTTGCTCTTCAGCCCGAGTTCTTCCAAAACAACTTTTTGGTCGGCTGCCTTGACTCCACAGTGCGACAACATGATTCCAAACCCTTTGGATGTGAGCTCTTTCTCAGGATCAACACCACGAAATTTATGCATCAGCGGTGTGGATAAAATAACTTGACGCACACGATGCATCACAACACGAATCTTTCCCTCTCCTTCCTCCTTCTTCTGCTTCTGCTTCTCCTCCTCCTCCTCCTCCTCCTCCTCCTTCTGTTCTTCCTTCACTGCCTTTTTAACGTTAACAAAAAATGATGACAATCGACGATTCCATGCAATTTCCTTGGCACTTTGAAAAAAAAGCTCCAAACCTCTTGGAATTCCCTTCTGTTTGTCCTCCCCTTCCTGTTCTGGTGGTGGTACCATGCCAGGTTTCTTCCACTGCGAGACACCTGTGCGCTCATTAAAGTAGTACGTCTGGTTGCTGTTTGGATCCACTTTCTCTTCCCATTTGTCTCTTTTTGGAGAACTGGAGACACTGCTGCTGCTTGGTGTCCCGAGAGCTGCTTTTGATGCTGCTGCATTGGCTGCTGCCTCCTTTTCTGTTTGAATTTTGGCTGATTGAAACGATGGCGGTGGTGCTGTGTCATAATCAAACGACGGTGGTGGTGCTGTGTCATAATCAAACGATAACGGTGGTGCTGTGTCATAATCAAACGACGGTGGTGGTGCTGTGTCATAATCAAACGATGGCAATTCCTTGGCAGCGCCGCTCTCACTTTCTTGTTTCAGAGCAGCTGCTCTCTCTTTCTCTTTCTCTTTCTCTTTCTCTTTCTCGTCTCCCTTGTTCACCCATGTTAAAAAAGTTCCAAACGTTGTCATGTCACCTGTTCCCCTCAAACCCAGTTGCTCCAAAATGATGTGCTGCAACGCCTTTGGTGTGCCCGTCGACTGGAGCAAACGAGCCACGCCACCTGCCTGCATTTGTCTATTTTCAATTCCAGTTTTCGAAATCAATTGTTTCATTAAATTTGACTTTTTTAATCCCTCTCGCACTAGTAGGAGAGGAGAGGGTGCACTCGTTTTACTGGAACTCGCAGACGATACTGGTGATTTTGTCCTTGATATATTGACAACAGCTCCAATTAGCATGTTTCTTTTTTGCAGACGCTCTGCCAGACGTATTTTAGAGTCGATGCGAACACCCTCGATCTTTTCCTTATGTCGCTCTCTTTCATCAAACGTATTGAGAAGATTGTCCATCGCCTTCTGACGATGCACTAGACCCAGAAGACGCTGACCAGCGTCCTTCCTCTCCTGCTCCTGCTGCACTGATTTGTTTCCCTCGTTGGATTGAGTTTCAAACATGTTCTGCAAACTTTTACTTCTATTAGTCTTTTTCCGCTGCAAGTTTGCAGAAGATCTCGATCTCTTTCTGCTGGTGGAGATTCCCAAGCTAACTATTGCTTGCTTGTGCAAATCATCCGTATTTCCAAGCCGGAACCGGTGGTCGTTGTGATCTTCACTGCTGTACGCATGATCTTTGCTCAATGTTCCAAGCGTTCGCCGTTCCAATATCGATGCGCGAACTGTTCCCTGCCAGGCACGTCGACTCCATAAATTTTTAACCTCTGCCCATTCGGGGAAAAATTTCCTTAGAATTTTTTTTTGAAGGAAGTGGGACGCGAGCAGATCTGGGGGGTATCCTTGAAGAAGCTTGGTATTCAACATGTCCGTGACGTCCATGAGCTTCAAAATACAGTACCAGCGAACACCCGCCATAAGAAATATAGCATTAAAGAACAACAGCTCAATTGTAAAAAACATTTGAACCTCCTCTTGCTTGGCTACGTCTTGAAAGAAAAACAATCCAGTCCAAAATGTGATAAACGCAGTTTGTAGACCCCAGAACTCACTCCAAAACAGCGTGTGCCGTGTCTGGGAGACTCGTTGAAATGGTCGAAAAAGAAGATGCAGAACAGTTCCCATCATGATGATCAGAAGAGCACAGAGTGCCTGTGCCTCTGCACCTGCGGTTGTAAAAAATACGCTGACTGTGATGACGGCAGCTTTCCGTCCAGCAACCACTGACTCCCAGTAAAAGCACTCGTTGGTGTAGCCGGTAAACAACACCCCGTATCGAAATTTAGTCCAACGATTACCTAAATCGTGTCTTCGCGGATACAGTATCATTAGTGTCAGGAGTGGCATTCCAATAACGTAGAGAATGAGAGCAGGTATGAAGACGTTGTAGACCCAAACATTATGCTCTTCCTCGTAGCACGTGACGTCGAGATCCATTTGCAAATATAACTTGCTTCCAATCTGCTGGCACGCCACGAGTGTAAAGGTAGCGCGAGTCACAGTCGGATAAAGGAGATAAAGCATGGTTACAGTCGTTGCTACGAACTTATCCCAAATTGTTATCGAACTCTTGTTATTTGACATCTTGACACGAACTTGTTTTTGAATTTTTTCTTTCAGACTATGCATCTTGCGAATGAACGTGACTTGAAATGGCTCACCATTCTTCTTCTTTTTTTTGAATAACTTTCTTATCTCGGCAATCGTCATGCTGACCATGGGAACGCCGGCAACCGTCTGCAGAATGTCACCTATTTTCAATCCAGCAATTCCAGCCTGCTGCTTGCTACTCTTGATCTTTTTAATGCGTGCCACGTATTTGTCCTGGAGATTGCCACGGAACTCTGTGGACGACTTGCGTCGTGCTTTCACTTTTGTCTTGTTCTTCAAAGGAGGGACCGTCGGCTCCCACATAATCCCGAGCGGCACTAGTGGGTATACTGTTAGAGTTACAACAAGCACCTCCTCGTTGTTGCCATCAATGCTGTTCCTTGTCTGAGTTCCAATGCCTTCATCAACCTTGTTCTGTTCCGAAGCAACCGAGGCAATGCCCACTCTGAGAGATCTTCGCTTCACAACCGAGGCAACGCCCTTTTTAGGAGATTTTCGCTGAGATGGCTGATCCTCCTTTTGACTCTTTTTCTTTGCTGAAGTTTTTTGATAAAATGTCTCCACCTCGTTTTTTGGCAGGCTGGCATCAATCAGCTTCTCATGTTCCACTTCTTCGTCTGAATACATGTCGGACATAATGTCTTGTCGTACAACATTTAGTTGCAAATCGCGCCGTGCAATCTTCTGGTATCTCTTCTCATGCAGCTGCTTTAATTCCAATGACACCATTAATTTTTTCTTCTTGCGAGCATCGTTTTGTCTTGCCAAGCGTTTCTCAGGTGGATCCGCGCAATTCTGAATGCCAACACCAAGCCAGAACAGAGCACCGGCTGCAACGGCTATGAACGGCAAAAATGTTATACCAAGTGTCTTTTGAAAAAATGCTCTCTCTCCTTCTACGATCTCAACATCGCTGCAGGCTGGATTAAATACGTAAGAACCAGCATTACCAAACATGGAGAAAATTTCGAACATGTTCTGAACGACGTCAGGCCACTTGAGAGGAAAGCCACTTGCTAGAGAGATCAACTGAATGTGATTGAGCAAAATTTTCTGTTGCGCTTGGCTTAAATGAACGACGGTCGAGTCGGCTTCAGCCCCTGAATCTTGCAGAGCACCACTCAAGAATGACATCAGCATGAGGAGAACAAACACAATGCAAAGAATCACGAGCACAATGTTGAGCAGAAGAGGTGGACACTCGTAACAATTCGAAACGCCCTGTGCCCAGTAGCCTTTCGCACAAGCACGACACAGACGACATTTTCCAGAAGGGGTGTATGAGCAATTTTTAGCAAAACCGAGTTCCACATGGCACCTTTCCTGGTCATCCACCATCGCCATGTCGGTGTAGCATCCTCTCGTTCTCGTGTCAAATCCAATCGAGAAGTTCATCCACGGATGCGTTGTCGCTCTCCATACATGTCGAGCTTCTTGGGCTGAGTCAAAGTACACAGTCCCCCACCCGAGTGGCACTCTCCGCTGCAATTTCTCCGAGGGAAAGGACTTGGCAACAGAAGCCGATTCCGGTTCGTACCCGCGGTCACGAAATACTTCCATAAGATCAGACGCTTTCGTGTCCCACTTGAGATTCGTCACAAACAAAGAACCATCTTGAATAAATCTTGATTGGAAATTTTCTGGGTTCTCCAAGCATGCTTTCGGTCCACCATCTTCTAGAATCGGATCAACACTCGAGCAGCAGTCAGAGTTTGGTCTTTGGTAGACATCGTTGACGGGAGTAACAGGCGGGTATTCTCGAATAAATTCGAGACAATCAGCATTATTTTCACAAGTTGCGCGATTCCACAAGTTGCGCGGTTTGTTGTAAGGCCCAGTAAAAAATCCATGTTTGGTTGCACGAGTTTCGCCGTCGAACGGACCCGTTCTTCCACCAAGACACGCAGACTGCTTGAAACATGGCCAAAAAGAGTCTTTACGATCTTGGTAATCTTCGCGTCCTAGCTTGACGTTTCCGTACTTGGCATAGACATCGTCCCAAATTTTAGCTCCGCGACAGTCGGCTCCTGGTGGACAGGGAAGACACTTCCATTCTCTTGGATTAGCGTTGTATCCACCAACTCCCACGGTCCACACTCCACGACCTTTCGGTGGACGACAAGTAACGCACAAGTACATGACATCACCGCAAGCGGGAGCAGTTTCGTACCTTGGCGTTATTTGTGATGGTGTGCCAAGGGCATCACCAATTTTCCCTCGCACTCGAAAATACACGAGATCAACATGTACAGGTCTGCCGACATTAACACATCCGTGTGTTACATTTCCAGCCAGAATGGATGTGTTGGTCCCTTCGTCAGTAAAAGCAGTCGTTGCCGACCACTGGAGCCACATGGATTCAAAATTGCGTGGAAGAAGCTTCTCGTTGGGAGAAGGAGGAACAAGCCACTCGAGGCAGATTCGATTAAAGCCACTACGTTTGCTGACATTAATTCCCGTCCCTGGAAGAAACACGGGTTGCACGGTCGCAAGCTGCTTTGCACGGCACTTTCGAAACGGCCGATCAATTTCATACGTCGTTTGACCCGCTTCGCAAGACAGGCAATCGTTTCTTCCTTTGCACTCAGAGTAATAGCCCATCGGGCAAAAGGAACAATTAAAGGCGAGCGACATCGATTGAAAGTATCCGGCCTCGCACAATTCACACTTGACTCCTGCAACATTTCCCTGAAAATATCCTCGCTGGCAATCTGAGCAGATTGGGCTTCCCTCGAAAGCTTGGAATTGTCCGGCATTGCAGTCGAGGCACTGAGTGGCAGTGGTGTTTGGCTGGTACTGACCCGCCGAGCACTTGATACAGATAGATTGTCCGTTGTCCGGTTGCTTCTGTCCCGAACTGCAGTCCTTGCAGGAGGCCAAGTCACGCAACCCGGATGAGTCACCATGGTACCCACGTGGACAAAATTTGCAGCGGTCAGACTTTGGAAGGGCTGTTTCGTCACCATACGTCCCGAGAGCACAGAAGCTGCACTGCTGCTCGATTGTTAGACCCAAGACTTCCGAGTACCTGCCAGTTGGACAATCCAAACACTTGCTGCGTAACAACATGCTTTCTCCGAACCAGCCAGCCGGGCACTTGGTTTGCGTGGCACTGGCTACGATCGGGACAAAGTGCCCAGGATCTGCGACGTGACATCTCATCAGAGCTTTGGAATTTTGAAACCATCCGCTTGGACACGAATTACAATTAATCCCACTGTTCTGACCATATTTTCCAACAGGACATGGCAACTGCTTGCTCTTTCTCTCCTCTGACACGTACCATCCGGTAGTACTAGGCGTGCAGTCAGTGGAGCTCGCGTGTGCTTGAAAAAATCCAGCGGGACAGGCGGTACAGAGTGGAGCTGCAAGCTTGCTATACGTTCCTTTTGAACAGCTGGACAACGTCTTCGACTCCACCTTGTCGACGTACTTGCCAGCACTGGCTGTTTTGCAAAAGTTTAAATCTTCTCGTCCAATTTCATTCTGGTAATAACCAGCTGGGCAAAATACACAGCGAATCTTAAAATCTAGCGCCAGATCATCACCGTTCGACAAAAGACCCCTTCTGTTTCCGAATCTGCCGCCTGGACATCCAATGCAATCTTCTCTTTTTTGTCCACCAAGTAAATCAAAGTATGTACCATGACTACATTTTTTGCAAGAAGTCTCCAATGTTTGCGCCACAAGATCCTGATACTTGCCTTTCGGACACAGCGTGCATCCGTCCAAACTCTTGCCGTTTTTTTCAGACCTGTATCTCCCAATTGTACACTTTTTGCATGACGAGCGCTGCAAGTGTGTCATCGAAATCGTCTTCAACTCATCGTTGTAGTAACCAGCGGGACATGCACCGCAGTCGCTTTCGCTTGCTGCACCATCGATGGTTCCATATGTTCCAAGGGGACATGTCTTGCAATTGTCAATGGACGTCATTTTTGGTACATTGCTCCAAAATCCAGTAGGGCAAAGAATGCAATCAGATCCATGCCCAGCAGCAATTCTATCGTTGTATTTGCCAGCGGGGCAAGATTTGCAATTGTCTGCTGAATTTTGTCCAGTTAAATCTTGGTAGAGTCCTAGTCCGCAAGATTTACAAAAGCGCTCGCCGCTGGTCAGCGTTGTTTTCGATGCACATTTTCTGGCCATTGTGGGTTCAAATAGAGGCAAGTACACTTTGTAGTCTTGACAGTCGACAGCGCTCGTGCACAAGGTGTTAACTATTTCACCTGGCTCACGAGTCACGCATGTTCCCTGTCCTTCAATTGCAATTTGCAAACCAACCTGATCGCCGTAGTAGCCAGTAGGACAGTGGCCACACTCTGCCTCTTTCGGAACTCCCGAGGCGGGAGAAAATGTCCCAAGTGGACAGTCATCACAACTATCTGACGACTCCTGACGAAACAACTCTTGAAACTTGCCAGCATCGCAGGCCTTGCAGTATGCGTCGTGTTTTCCTTTTGCATCGTTGACAACCCACTCCTCCTGTATCTCGCTCGTGCTCGCTACTTGATCTCCATATCTTCCCTTGGGACAATCGAGGCAATCTGAGACAGCAATGTTATTACTCTCGCTATCATCGTTCCGAGTGTTCAAATAGGTTCCCAGAGGACAGTCCTGGCAGTCGCTGACTTCTTCCATTCCCTCTTTGTCTTGGTACTTGCCTTTCTCGCATCCGACGCACCAAGTTTCCTCCTGCTGGCTCGACTCCATTGTTGCAGCCTTACTTGCATCAATTCTGTTCAAAACCAGTCCAAGTTTCAATCCAAATCGACCTTTTGGACATTTCTTGCAGGACTCTTCCTTTGCTTCTGCCTCTTGATCTAAATATTTTCCTCGACCACATTTTTTGCATGTGCTTTCTGTTGTCGCCCTTTCCACATTGCTCCACTTTCCCTTGCCACATGACTGGCATGCCTTCAAGCACGTGTGTATGCTCTCATCGGGATACGTGGTCGATGACGGTAAAAAAGTAGGACATCCAATCTCAGTGTTAAATCTTCCAGCATCACATGCTTGGCAGCTCGCGCGGAGTTTGGAGCCAGTCCCTGGCAAGTAAGTTCCCTTATGACACATTTTGCAATCTTGATATTTGACAGATTCCTCTTCCTCGACGTATCTTCCGGAGGGACAATTTTTGCAGTTGGCCACGGCATCGTTCCTCACTTGGTCTGCGTACTTTCCACCAGCACATGCCTTGCATGCAGTTTCTTTCCTTCGATCTTGGTACTTGCCTTTTTCGCAGTCTTTACACGAACCTTCACTTTTAGATTGCTGGTAATATCCCCCTGGGCACTCTTTGCAGCTGCCTCGAGAAATGGTCGGGCTGAAAAATCCTACAGGACATGTCTTACATGCTAACATTTTTTTAGCATGAGCAAATTGTCCCACAATGCAACTTGAACAAACTTCCGTAACTTGTTCGGGTGCCACCCACCCAATCGGACAATCTATGCAGTCTGCTTGTTCAACCAAATTCTGATGCCGGCCTTTCAAACACAGTGAACAAGCAGTCGCGGTGTTTCGTTGCTTGGATGAAAATTTTCCTTTCACACAACTCACGCAGGAGGTGGACCTTTCTTCACTCTGGACAAACCCGGTTTCACAATCTTTGCAGTTCTGCTGCCCGTCCTGCGGTTGGTATTTGCCTATTTCACAGACAAAACATGCAGACGCTGGTCCATTACTGCTTGTCAAACTCAATTCACCCGTGCCATAGAAACCTTTAGCACAGATCTCGCACTCTTTCATCTTGGCCACCCCCTGCTTCCATCCTCTTGGACACAGTCGACATGTGGCTAATTTCACCGTTGATCCATGCTTGCCCGCTGCGCAGTCAGTACAAGTAGACAGTCCCGAGGTAGATGCAAACCTCCCGATGACGCATTCCTTACATCCAGTCTTTCCACGATCGGACTGTGACAAACCGGGATCACAGCTCTTGCAACTGGGCGATTTCGACGAGACCGCATACTTTCCCTCAATGCACTCTGTACAAACCGTATTCTTGAGCCCTGTTGCGAACGTTCCTGCAGAGCACACATTGCAGTTGTCCTGGCGAGTGTCAGGCTGTGAGTAACCAGCAGGGCATGATGTACATGCCCCCAGAGCGCTGGTAGGTGTGAATTTTCCTTCTACGCAGTCTTTGCATTCTGTGTTGGTCCTACCCAGGGCATGCTTTCCGCTGGTGCATATCACGCAAAATGTCTGCATCTCGGCCACTTGGGAGTATCCTTGCGGACATCGAATGCACGTGGATTGCTTTTTCTGGGGATTGTACCATCCAACAGGACACTTCAAACAAATTTGCCGTCTGACGTCAGGTGCGTACTTTCCAACCTGGCACTCTAAGCACTCGGACTGCATTATCTTATTTTGGTACTTGCCTGTTATTTTAGTATTGGGTTTCATGAGAGTTTTGAAAAAAAAGTTGGGGGAAAAAATAATGAGTGTGAGTTTTAGTTTACTACCAGTATCGATACATGTAGGAACCTAGTATACCGAGAACAGAGGTGTTCGATGTGCGACAAAATCGGGTTAAAAAATTAGGTTTTTAGGTTTCATCGTACCTTTCACGCAATCTTTGCAGCACTCTTCTTTGGTATTACAGGCCGGGGGCACGAGTCCAAGACTGAACAGTCCAGCAGAACACTTTCCACAATCGTCCTTGATGATCAGACCCTCACCAGCTGGAAATGTACCACCACCACATGCTTTGCAAGCAGGATTGTCATTAACTGGATCATTGGGCCTAGGATCATGCTTTGACGACAAAGCTGACTCATCAGACCAATAACCAGCTTGACATAACAAGCAGTCGTCTGACTTGACAGCGCCAGTTGTTGTCGGCTCCTGGTATTTACCTTTCACACACGACTCGCATGACGTCATTTTCTGCATGTTCTGAAACTTTCCGCTGGGACACAGCTGGCAGGAGGACAAAGAAGTTGATTCCTGTGTTCCAGCTGGCATAAATTTACCAATCGGACAGTACTTGCATCGGTCGAGCTGTCCAACTTGGTTTTCGTATCTCCCCTGCTCACATTTTGTACAATCAGTGTTGAGAGTTTGACCCGTAAAATCTCTCGTCATGTACCTCCCAACGTAGCAGTCCTTGCAGAGTTTCAAACCTTTCTCGTCGCCAAAACGACCGCTTGGACATGCCTTGCAATCGGATGACGAAGTGGATTTAGTCGTAGCAACGTGCTTACCCTTGACGCAGTTGACGCAGCTTGACGACCTTACACTGTCAGCATAACGTCCAAATTCGCACGCCTTGCAGACTGAATTAGCAATGCCTTTGTCCATATAGTAACTGTTATAGAGAGAAAGGAGTAGTAGTAAAAAAAGAAGAAAACGACGCGGAGGAGGAGAAGGAGGAGAAGGAGGAGGAGGAGGAGAAGAGGAAAAGAGGAGGAAGAAGAAGAAGAAAAGAGGAGGAAGAAGAAGAAGAAAAGAGGAGGAAGAAGAAGAAGACAGTTTCGTGAGCAAAAGAGATGGAACAACAACAACAACAACAACAACAACAGCAACGACAACAACAACAACAATAACAACAACAACGACAACAACAACAATAATAACAACAACAACGACGACGACGACAACAACAAACACACAACAGCACTCACCCTGTTGGACAGTTGCCGCATGGTACTATTTTTGACTGAAACTGCTCCCCAGTATCACAAATCTTGCAGCTGACAGACGGATTATCAACCATCAGATTCTGATACTTTCCCTCTGCACAACTCGTGCACAGCGCTACATCGGAAGAAAATTCTCTCCCTTTTGCGCAAAACTTGCACGAGACCTCGGCTGTGCTGTCTTGATCCTGGTACTTACCAACGACACAAATAGAACAGTCCCCCGAGGTACTGTAAAACTGGTATCCTTTAGGACAAAAGGTGCACACCGCGGACTGAGTCGTATCACTGGATTGTTTTTTTCCAACAGGGCAATTATCACACACAGAGGATCTATCCGCATACTTCTTTCCAGCTGCACAGAACTTGCATTCGGCAGATGCTGTGGTAGAGCCAGGCTGCATCTTGCCGGACATGCATCCCTGACAGCTTGTCTGTTTATTAACAAACCTCTTTCCAGCTGCACAGAACTTGCACGCGTACTTCGACGCCGCTGTGGAGTCTTGAAACTTCCCGGCTGGACAAGAGCCGCATGGAGTAACCGCATCGGTAGCATAAAATCCAGCCACACAACTTTTGCATGTCGCCGACAACACTGCGCTCTGATCTTGGTACCAACCATTCGGACATGTCTCGCACGACGTTGAAACAGTATCAAAACTTTTGCCTGTACTACAAAATTTACAACCGTAACTTGTAGTGGCGCTCAAGTCCTGAAACTTGCCGCTTTCGCAGTCGTCGCAGACCTCCGTGATGCTTGGTGGTGCACGACCTTTTCCGCAGGAGCTGCACAAGGCTGCGTCACGAGTGGACTCAGCTTGATACTTCCCAGCAGTACAGCCAACACAATCGGTGGCAACGCTATCAAACCGTTTTCCCTGGCCGCAAGTTGTACAGACTGCACTCGGCACATTGCTGGCGCTTTGAAATTTTCCGTAGAGACAATTATCACAGCTGCTGATTTTGCTGTTGAACTCTCGTCCGGCTGCACAGAACGCACATTGAGCGCTAAGAGTGTTGTCAGTGTCTTGGAACTTGCCGGGAAGGCAGTCATTGCAAACGCTAGATGCCGAGACGTACTCTTCACCAAAAGGACAAAACTTGCAGCCGTAGACAAGCGATGGAGTCAATTCCTGTGGTGGAGAAGGAAGAAGAAGAGAGAGAGGAGATATCGATAGGGGATAGAGGAGAGAGGCGAGAGAGGCGAGAGAGAGAGAGAGAGAGAGAAAGAGAGAAAGAGAGAGAGAGAGAGAGAGAGAGAGAGAGAGAGAGAGAGAGAGAGAGAGAGAGAGAGAGAGAGAGAGAGAGAGAGAGAGAGATACATGTGAGTTGGAGATTTCTCCTCGGCTCGGCTGGTTTTTGATACAGTATGACTGAGCATACCAATATCACCACTATCGAGCAACGTACCTGATATTTTCCGATAGCACAAGTAGCGCAAGTCACTTGCGCTGTTGCAGCAGAGAAGCCGGCGTTGCAAATTTTACAAGTTTGAGCTTGGAACGAAGCGCCCGCGGGTGTTGCCGTAGCCTGGTTCTGATACTTCCCAGCTCCACATGCCGAACAATCTGCAGAGATACGGACGAACTGCTTTCCCTTGGAACAAAATTTGCACTCGACGGAGGGTGCCTGGTCCAGTTGCTGGTACTTCCCAGCCAAGCATGACTCGCAGATCGTGGTTTTGCTTGCAAACTGCTTTCCCTTCTCGCAATATTCGCATGTTCCGATCGTCCTCACCGACACCGTAAATTTTCCTGCAGTACATTCGGTACAGTCTACTAAGGCGACTTGCTCAGTCAGCGCACCATTCATAAACCGACCCGTTGGACAATCCTTGCAAGCACCTGTGACACCTTGTTCGTTCTCGTATGTACCTGAAAGAAAGAGTGTGAGGTAGCAAGAGCACGCAAAATTGCAAGAGTAAAAAAAAACAAGGTTAGAATGAGCCTTGGATTAAGCAAAAAAAAAAAAAAAAAGAACAAATGACAAGGAAAAAAACAACGTACCAGCAGCGCACCCATCGCAGTTCGACACCATTGAGCGGCCGGTGGTCGAAGTTGCCATGTATTTTCCCTGTGAACAGTCCTTGCACGATCCCTGGCCTGTCAAATCTTGGTACGCACCAAGCACACAGGCCTTGCAGTCGCTAACGCTTCCACCTTTCTCCGTGTCTAAAAATTTTCCCGCGTTGCATTCAACGCAAGTTGTAGCGCCCGTGGGAGCTGACTGATACCAGCCTTGGGGACAGCTTGTACATCCAGGCGACGTGTCAGTAAGTGCTCGAAACGTACCGACACCACAAGCAATGCAGCTACCTTGTCCTTCCAGCTCTTGCGTCCAGCCATCTGGGCATGCATTGCACTGTGCGTTGGCCTGCGTGCTGGATGCCTGTCGAGCGATCGAAAAGAAAGGAAGAACGGCAAGAAAGGAAAAAGAAAATCAGTCAAGAGAAAAATGACGACGACAGCAAAGAAACACACGGACAACTAGTTTTTCTGTCTTTTTCGTACCTGATAATTGGAGACGGAGCAATTTGTGCACGCAGTGGAGGTGTCAACGTATTCTTTTCCAATCTCACAGTAGTCACAACTGTACTTGGTTGCGGAGCTGAGCGGCTGCGTCTTGCCGTCAGCGCACACGTTGCAATTCGTCTCTGAATTCGCCGCCGAATAACCAGCCACACATTCTTTGCATGCCACCGACAACACTGTGCTCTGATCTTGGTACCACCCAGCAGCACACGAGGAGCAGCTCTTAGTGTCAATATACTCGTATCCCTTGGGACACGTGGAGCAGGTAGCTTCGTTCTGGTCGTTCTCCGATTGGTATCTTCCAATAACGCACACCGCGCACTGCTGATCAATAGCGACGTAGCTTTTGCCGCTAGCACAGTAGTCACAGCTGAAAGAGAAGAGAGTAGAGGTAGAGAGAAAGAAAGAGAGAGAGAGAGAGAGAGAGAGAGAGAGAGAGAGAGTGAGTGAGTATACAATGAGTGGCATTTTGAATATATCCAGTGGATAAGAACAACAACATCATCGACCTACGTGGCGCTGGCTACCTGCAACGGCTGAACCAATCCGACCAAACATGGCGTACATGCGGTGGTCGTCGTGTCAAACTCAGTCCCAGCGCTGCAGTTCTTACAGGTCAGGGCATTTGGATCGTCGTTAGACTCTTGGTACTGCCCTGCAATACACGCGACGCATGGAGCGACTAAGCTCGACCATCTTAATCCAGCAGAACAAAACGAGCAGGACACCAAGGGCTCCCCGCTCTCTTCTTGATACTTGCCAGCAGAACATGCGGTACAGTCTTCCTTCGATGTTACAAACTCCGTGCCGGCAGAGCAAAATGCACACTGAGCACTCACAGCGTCATTCGACGCCTGGTACTTTCCTTGGTCGCACTGCGTGCAATCAGACGTTGTTGACACGTACTCTTTCCCAGTTTCACAAACTTTGCAGCTGTACGAAGTCGAGATTGTTTTTTCTTGAAATTTGCCAGTATCACAAGCGTCGCAGCCTTTGGTAGCATTGGGCGCATCAAAACCAGCCGGACACTCGGAGCACGATGGATTGACAGCAGCGTTTTCGACCTGGTACTTTCCTTGCAAGCACGCTATGCACGGCCGATCCTCGTCGTCAAACTTGTAGCCTGCAGGACACTTTTGGCAAATTGACCATTCACCAATTTTATTAGTGGCGTAACTTGTTGCGGGACTCTCCGACTGTGGTGAAATGTAGAAATTTTGTTTTGAAAAAAAAAGTTGGGGTTAGTTCGGCGACTCGACTGTAACTATCTGTATATCTGTATAACCGTAACTATCGATATATAAAGTAAAAAAAAATAATAATCCTACCTGGTACGTTCCCACTTGACAACTATTGCAGGGTTGATCTCTATCCACAGTCATTTGAGAGGTGCTGCATACCTTGCATCCGTAGTCTGTTGCCGTTGCCTGTTCTTGGTACTGCCCCAAAACGCAGTCGGAGCAGCTCAATGAATTGCTGGTCGTCGCACGCCCAAGTTCGCATGTAGCGCAAGCGACTTCAGCGTAGCCCGTTGCCGGGTTTTGATTCTGAGACTTGCCGTTCGCGCAAGGCGTGCAGATGACGGTGTTGCTGACACTCGCTTGGCCAACACCACAAGTCTTGCACGTGGTGATCTGATGGTCGGTGTCTTCGATGTACTTGCCGTCAGTGCACTCCTGGCAACTGTCAGCTGTGCTATCGTACGACTTGCCCGGCGCACACTGCTGCTGGGCGTTGACAAGAGAAGAAGGAGGAAGTTTCAGGAGAAGGAGGAGGACATGGAGGAGGAGAAAGTTGATCCAAGAGAAGGACGACAAGGACGCATTCTGAGCGAACCTTGAAGGAGTCCGCCGTGTGAGAGTGTTGTCCAACGACATGATCATGTTTTCTGCTTGAAGAAACAGAAAGAAAGAAAACTATAACGCCAACTTTCAAAAGGGACGAAAGTGTGGAGAAGGATGATGACTTGGCAGGAGTGGTGAGTTGGATGGAACTGGTTCTGAGACTATGTGTTAATAGTGTGTTGATAGTGTGTTGATAGTACCACCGGGGTGAGTCTGAGAGCTGGTGACCTAGAGTGTGATGGTTACCTTGGTGGTT
>Ga0307994_1001032_pt1 | contig 17530 bp, 19 predicted proteins | sample EllFjometagen261_FD_203171 | JGI IMG/M metagenome (GOLD analysis project Ga0307994, IMG submission 203171) | Marine microbial communities from Ellis Fjord, Antarctic Ocean - #261 | ecosystem: Environmental > Aquatic > Marine > Unclassified | place: Southern Ocean | collected 2014-11-02 | reverse complement strand
CTTCAATGTTGTTGGGCGATGGTTTTCCTGCTTCCAATGGAATGCGTGAACAAATTTTTCTGCCGAGTTGGAGTAGTTTTGGTAACTTGATGTAGTCGAATGATGCTTCTTCAGAACCTGTAGGATTACCAAATGTTGGCTTTGATTTTTCCATGCTCCAAATGGTATTGAGAATTTTGTACTCTGTCGGTGAACGAAATTGTTCAGCAAATAATGACAACGAAAATAGGAACATTTCTTCTGTCACTTTGAGGTACAGTTCCAAATCTGGAATCATTTCCACCACAAAAGACTTTCCGTGATGTTTTGCATCTGGTAAATTACAAACCCTTTCAATGGCTGTGACAATGGCTTGGTTGCGTGCGAAGAGTTTCACCCGTTCCCAATCTCGTGGCTTGGGACGAATAATGGAGATTTCGCATATTTTTGATTTCAACTGTTCAAGAAGTATGTTGCTGGCAGTTTGATCAACATCTTTGATGACACCCGTCCAGATGGCTTTTTCAACGAGCATGACGCGATACTGTTCTTCTTTACCTTCTTCAAACAAACGTTTGCGTTGTGCTTTGTCTTCTGTGGACATCATGCGTTCACGGTTCGTGCAATCGTCAATGTCGAACCGTCGTCGTTGTTGTTCGAAATTTCCCCAGAAGAAGTGTGTTTGTAGAGCTTCTTCGACGTCTCCTTTGGCATCGTTGGTGGCGCCCATCCAAACACCTATACATTCAGACCTGGTGATGTGTCGTTTTCCGGTGCCTTCATCTTGGCTTTTGCACGTCATGCGTTGAAAGGTCAGTTTTTCTTTAAACATGGCTTCTTGCGACGAATCTGCGTTGGGATTTTTTGCCGAACGAAACATTCCTGGTGGTGCTTCGTGACATACGGTCACAACGTCATTACGATTACCATCGACAGCGTCAGATTTTCCAGTTTGGTACGACAACACTTCGGTCGTTCCATCAATCGACAGTTTTTCCATCAATAGAAACAAGAACGATTTGGAAGTGGCACCGTCCCCAGCTTGAAAGCAGTTCAAATGGAGGCCAAAATCGCGGCGAAATGCATCGTATCGTGCGTGTTGAATTAAGTACAACATTCTGTGTGCAGTAGATATCAAATAGTATTGTTCATAACCTTCTAACAGAACCAGATAACGATTTGCAAAGACAGACAACGTGGGGTCTTTGATAGAATGACGCACAATTTTAGATCTTGAATTTGTACGCCATCTTAACATTTTGGAGACAACTTCGGAGATCGCAGCGTCGGGGTCCAGACATTGCGTTTTCATTGCGTGAACAGCCCATGTTTGATGTTCTTCGTATTTCGATTCAAAGAGGTCAGGAACATGTTCAACGGGAGCGCAGTTTTGAGCGTATCTTGCTTTCGCTTGATATTCAAGTGCGGTAAAGGCTGAACGGTCTGCCAATCCTTCTAGACGGTCTCTTTCAATGTCTGCAGGAGTTCGAATATCGTATTCGGTTTCACAATTTGGATCGTAATCATCCGACAATTTTTTTTGTGGAATTGCGCGCTGTGCTTCCATCCAGCTTTGATGGTCTGGTAAATATTTACCGCACAATGTTTTCGGATGCACACCATCGGGTGTTAAACGAATGACATGTTCAGCAGTGGGGAACCTGAGTGTATTCACAGAAGCATTTGAAGTGGAATCGCCCGTGTAGGCGGCGCGTTCTTTAAACTTGGGGTCCGCCGTGTCTGGAATTAATTCCAATGCACGGTCAAGTGTAAACACAAATCTCGGGTTCGCGCTGTTATTAACGTCTGAAAGAGGACAGGTTGGATTGAGGATGGAGTCCAACTGGGAGGTGAAACGTTGCGAACCCGAGTAGCGGTCGGCGATTGTACGGATATACATTTCAATGCCAGCGATTTGAGACCATTTTTGGTAGGGTTTGAGTCCAGCAAGTGGGTCGACTTTGCGTGAATTCGATTTACGAGCAATCGATGCTTTGTGTAAAGTTGAATTTTCAAACAACATTTTGGCGAGAGCATCGCCGAATTTGACGTCTTTATGGTAAGACACTGCGTGTAGAATGTAGCACGCGGCTGTGTGTTTTAACGAAGTGTTTGGAATCCACTGAAGCCAACAGTCAACATATGGAAATACGCCAACAGGTAGTTGATCCTTTTGTAAATTCATGGTTTCGTAAACCATCTTGGTAAACAGTTGAAAATTTATCTCGTCATAGCGTGCTTTCGGATCTGCATGTCGAACGTCGGAAAATTTGGATGCTGCAGGACGCAACATGTCACGAGGAATATTAATGGCTACATAATCGGTAATGCCACTTTTGCCAATTTGGTCTTGTGGTTTTGAGTGTGGGTTATTTCCCCAAAGTGCTAACGGCTCCATATGTATGCTTTCCATTATGAATGTGTTTATACAATATTTTTGATGATTATTTTCAGATTATCATATGTGAAACAAATGTACAAAATCCAAAATTTTTAAAGCAACTTTATATAAACATGTAATTTCTATTTTAAATCAAATGGAATTCACCCTACCGCCTTTAACACAAGAAAGTTTCAGCCGATGGTACAATAAAAAAGTTCCTAGAAACGACGACATCGACGAAAGAGTTGTTTATCCCGGTGTCAAATTATCATGTTCCACTAAATCAAGAGATCTACGTTCACAAATAACGCCAGAACATGTCTTTGTGACACACGAAGTAGATACAAACGTGTACCATCACAAAGTATTGGGTTCAAACAATGTTTTTATCGGATTACCGAAACGTTTGTATTCACACTGTTTCAGAAATATTAATATACATAGTATTCCAACCGACAACAGAATTTTAGTGCGTCTGACAGAATCAACTTCTGTCATTTTGCCTTTCATTCCCGACGATTTCGTCGCGCAAAAAAGGACGAAACGTTCACTGTCGTCCCGATCGAGAGCAAAACGCGAGAAAAAAAGAACAAAAACAGAACACACAACATCTTTATCGACGCCTTATACGGGTTGGGTTACGCGCGTTCTTACACCAGCTACAGACATATCATCTGATCATTCCATTGACAAGTTCCAATTGTTCAATTATATTAAGGAACAGCTGAAAATAAACGAATTGACATTAGATTCTTACATTCCAAATCCATTTGCTGGAACAACAACCATTGACGAAATTAACCACGTTGAAGAAAAACAAATCGCACTAGATACAATCATACAATTTGTACATCATTATGCACGAAATATCAACTAATTGCACACGTCGACGAAGTTGACAATTGTTTTTCTACATATTTCGTATACAAACAACAACCACGTAAATCGACATCAAATTCAGACTTCATACCAAATAATTGTTGTTCGAGCGATACCAACGAAGCATGAACTTGCGCGACAGTCACTGATTGTTCAGGTACACACTCTTTCTTTAATACACCATTTAAATCATGTCTGATTACAGTGTGTATATTCAATACTTCACGAAAATATGACACTGGTTCTTTTTTGACACGCGGAGGTACGTGGAACAGGGAATTAACGAGACGAAGCGTACAGAGATATAAATTTCTAGGTGTATAGCTTTTAAAAAGTGACATTACAAATATTTTTGGCTCTAAATACTATATATAACAAATATTTCTTATATAACATGTTGGACGATATAGACCAATGTTCGCACGAGATTAAAATGAGATTAATCGAACTTGGATTTGAGTTGACCCCACCAACTCGACTCCACAATCATAAATTAAAACAACTGCAACACGACTTTGTAGAGATATCAAAAATCTTTCATGAAACACCAAAAGACATTTTTGACAACGCGCAGAATATTTTCTTCATGTGTACAGGGAAATGGCACATAATTCAAAACTTACACGACCTACACATCGCTTCGAAACGTACCAAAGAATATCTAAACATGTATTTTTAAGCTGCGTGCAAATATACACGTAACCAACGCAATCCCTCTGAATCGAATGGTTGGGAAATAAGCATCTCCTCATACTCCGTCAACGGTTCACCACGACTTTTTGATAACATGTAATCAGCAATAACCCATGCAGGTGTTGCATGAGGTTTAATTTCAATACACGTTGGATCTTGTTCGACAATACGTCGATCACCCGTAAAATAAATACGATCACCCTCGCGTTTTGAATGTGAGCCAAACATATAAGACATTTTATTGATTTTACGAGTGTGTTCTCCCAAAGACTTACCCGAAAAATCAGACGAAAACATTACTATAAATAGGAGTAGTATGACAAATATAATTATGATTAAGTGCTTCTTATTTGTATTCTTATTCTTAGGTACAAATGCGTTTAATGCATCCGATTGTACAAATTACCAGCACGACAAGTGGGTATGTGATTATATGCGGAAACATTCGCGTGTCTACAAGTCGTCTTCAGAGTTTTTACTTCGTAAACAAAAATTAACAGCATCTAAAAACAACAAACATGAAACAATTCGATTCGGATTAACTTCGCGTTCAGATCAATTTAAACACGAAATCAAAAGTAACCGTGCATTTACATCAGGGAATCATAAGACATTTCTAAGAAGAGTGGAACACAAACATACACACAAACTTTATACTAACAATTACCCACCAATTGATTTAAGAAATGTCCATTCACTATCGTTCGTAACGCCAGTCAAAGATCAACAATCTTGCGGAGGGTGTTACGCATTTGCATCAGCCACCGTCCTCGAATATTGGTCCAAAAAAATGGGAACTCCAAAATCATTATCTGTGCGAAACTTGCTAGATTGTACTTCAGGGTGGAACCAGCCGAACGATGGTTGTGAAGGCGGTCTCATGGAATATGTATTTGAATATACCAAAAATCATCCCGTAGATTTGGAAACAAATTACCCATTTATTTCCAACTCTATCAAATCCACATGCCCCAATAAACTATGGACTCACGTAACGGTATCAGATTACAAAGTTCTCGTCATCGATGAAAATGCAAGAGCAGAACAACAAATACCATACATTTTACATAATTTCGGACCAATATCCATTGGAATAGACTCAAAAAATATGAATGATTATACAGGAGGCGTATTTACCGGGGATATGTGTTCTAACGATATCGACCATGCCGTTACAATCATTGGATATACGAATGACGCATGGATCATAAAAAACTCATGGGGACCAGACTGGGGAGTCGATGGATATTTATATTTAGAACGGGGAAAAAACGCATGCGGGGTCGCCGAATATATGGTTTATGTCGATTCAGCACATCCAAACATAAAACAACAATCTACTCATTGGCAGATGAACTAAGTCCACATAACCCATGCCATAAATATGGTCCACGTCGATAGACCGACACCAAACCCTATCAACTGACAACGTGTACTATAACGACCACCGATTTGTTTAATTTGTTTTTTTAGTTCCGTACGATGTTCATCCATGGTACTGCGGATATCTCTGTAATTTTCATTCGTTTGGATCATCAACTCTGAATTCATCTGAATCACATGTGTAACTTTGTCGTCAAGCGCAGCTACACGATTGTCCAGCACAGTAACACCTTCTTCAAGAGTCTTCAACTGCTTTGCAAAACGGTGGTCATTTTCTGAAACCAACATTAGAAATAATTACATAGAATTTATAGTCAATTATGATTTTGTTATTATAAATGTTGATGATTTTATGTATATTATTGTAAATATTGATGATTTTTCTTAGTATTGATTTTTCTTAGTATTGAGTGTAGTCGATGCGTGCACGTTTTATGTATATTATTGTAAATGTTGATATTATTGATTTATTCGATGCGTGCACGTTTTGGAGAACGAGTGTTTTCAGAATCGTCTCCAGAAACGTCTCCAGAAACGTCTGCAGAACGTTTCGAAACTTCGTACAAGACACCGCCTCCGCCGGACTCAGTGGTCTCGGGATTTGAATGGACCTTGATTCCATGTTGTAAGGAAACTTCGAATTTAAGACCAAAGCCACCGTCTGGCATAAAATAAAACGATGGACGAATAACAGGTGCAATTTTAGCTCCACGTGCCAGTTCAATCGTTTCCGTCACGTCATTGCCTTCTACATCTTGAAGCGGAATCACATTTGGAGTCTCTTCGTCGTTATAAGGATATTGACGTTGAGTAATTTTCAATTGGCGGTAATCGTTGTCTTCTTTTTTGACAACAGGTGAGTTGAAGATATCATCTACCATAGTACGAAAAGTAGATTCATAGGATTCACCAGTATCGGCGGAAACCTCTTTGGCATTTTCAGCAAGCTCTTCCTTAGCCTTGTTCAACAAATTGGAGTCATTGAGACAGTGCTGGACGCCGTCTTCAACCATCTTTGCATAATAATCGAACATTGCGACTGATGCAGGGTTTGATGGGTCTTCTTTTAAAGTACCTGTAAATTTTGCAGTTGCTGTAGTAACCCCAGAAAACTTACCAAGAGTACCAGACTGAAGATCATTCCATTCCAATTCAGTTTCTTCGACACGAGTCGTAAAGCGACGGTTTTCAACATCCGTAACATTGACATAGAATTTACCTTCTTTACCTTCCGAAGTATTAAATTTGTACTCGCGTTTAGGCGTTTCGATGACATCCATGGGAATACTTGAACGACCCGCAGTTCCAGTCGAATAAACAACAATGTCTGGCGTCAAGGTATACGTAATCCCATATTTGTCCTTACTCATGCAATAAGGACGCAGGGTAAATACCATTGAAAGAAGCGCACCAGAATATACTTCAGGCGTCTCATCCATTTCAACGTATTGACCACCCGAAGTATGGACGTAACGAACAGGACGAGCAGAACCATCTTTGTTGAAAGCACGACATTTGATAGTAATCTTTTCAGCACCATCGACATTTTTCAATGGAATCATAGCGCCTTTATGGAAAGATTCGCGTGCCTTTGCCTCCTGTTCTTCAGGAGATTTAGTCTTATAGTAACGCTTGGCCTTACTGCGTGCAGCTGCAGCAGCACCACCCATATCTTTGTCATACATTTGGTCCAATGCAGACTTGTTCAATTCAGCAACACGAGCGAAAAAATCATCACGCTCACTTTGATGCTCTTCTGAACCACCGATCTTCAATAGAGTTGCCATGATATTAGAAGTTGCTTGCGTTTTAGAAAATTTCGATTTCATAAAATTTCCTCCCTCATTAATATGAGGCCATTCGGCCGCACAGGGGGGCGTCATGAGCTTATACGCATACCCAGCATCATTGCTGAGGTCATTGAAAGTTTCTTGCTTCCCCGTAGACTTATTCATACGTTGAGATTCACTAAGAGTGATATCACCTTGACTGCGAAAGTTGAGCATTGTAAATTTAGGTAAAGAAAACATTTTTTTTTTATTTAATTATATTTCATGAATCATTCTTTTCGAAACTTATTTGCTACATAAGTGTAAAGTCTATTCTAAGCAACAAAACCTATAACGATACTAGATCTAGGATAATAATAATAATAATGAACTTTTGTTAGCTTTTTGTTCTGTATCTAGATTTGGGTTAGGGGGGTTGTTGAAACTTCGTATTATTTGTAAAAAAAAGACGTGGGTTATGGGACCAACGCTCACGTTGCACGGCACGGCACGGCACGGCACGGGCGTACTAGTATACAAATGAACACACACTAAATACAATACATGTAAATAATTTCTGAGTTAATATAATTCTAATGTTGGATTTCAAAGCTACGAGAAAATAAATCCAATTATAATAAATTAGCTACACAAACACAAAGAAGTTATGGAAAATAAATTAGGAAGGGAAAAGTTGTCGAACCAGTTAGGGTTATGGGGTTCAATCTCAGACTATATTCATTTTCAGATTTTCAGAATCAAATATTTAAGTCTATTCTATTCTAAAGTATTACTACCAAAATGGAAATCGTAGCAACAAATAAAAATGACTTCCAAAACATGACGCTACGCATTCCAGACGGCACAAAAGTCGTCAGAGCAAAAGCTTTTAATTCGTGCAACTGGTTTAACACTGTTATCATTCCAGAAGGCGTCTCTAAAATTGAAGAGGAAGCATTTGCAAATTGCAAAAATCTGGAAAATTTGGTGATTCCATCTACACTACTCGAAATAGGAATAAGTGCCTTCAACGGTTGTTTCAAATTGGACAAACTTGAACTGAAAAATGTACAGATTGTCGGTCCACATGCATTCGCATGCTGCAGAAATCTCACGTCAGTCGACATACCCCACGTCAAAGTTGTTTATTATCGTGCATTTTACATGTGTAAAAAACTTGAATCGGTTACAAACGCAACAAACGTATGCGTCGTTCGGAAAGAAGCTTTTGCACACGCTGGAAATATCACTTTCATTAAATTTGGAGAACCGCTCATTTCCATAGACGATGGAGCTTTCAAATATTCAGGTGTGCATTGCGTGTCACTAGAAAATGCAACGCAATTTAAATCACTAGGAAAAACCGTCTTTCAAAATTGTGTGTTCTTAGCGTTAGTTAATTTCGCTGAACAAAACAAAATGAAAACACTTCAAAACAAAACATTCCGAAATTGTTTCAATATGAAACAAATATATCTGCCCGAAGGCATGACAACCATTTCATCAAACGCGTTTGAAAATTCGGCTATACGCGAGGTGACATTCCCATCCACTTTGAAAAAAATTGCCCGGCGTGCCTTTCATAATTGTTCAGATTTCTGTATTCCCATATTGTCTGTGGATGTAGCAGTAGACCCAACATCTTTTATAGGTTGTCGTCCAACGTCGGTATTTGACCTCTCCAATACAAAAACGCAAATGAACCTAACGGGCGAAAAATGTTCTATTTGTATAGAAGAATTTGAAAACGAAAATACAGTATGTAAATTTAAATGTGGACATGTTTTCCATACAGAATGTGCAAAAGAGTGGTATTTCAAGTCAGATACGTGTGCAAACTGCCGACAGGAAGTCAAAAAAGTAGAAGCCATAGAAAGACCTACAAAACGCAGAAAAATAATTTAAAATATTTTTAAAAATCGGTATCTAACGTTGAAATTGGATTGACTGAAGTTGAAAGCATTTGCTAAAAACAAGTGAAACAATTTTTCGCTACTTGACGAGCATATGGAATATAACTGAGGCAATACCAAAACGACGCAATAATTTGCAACGCGATTAAACATATACAAATACCCACTTTGACAGGTGTTTTGATTTTGAGATCGACTACTGCGAAAATGAGAGTTGTTGCAATACATAACACGTACATAGTGGTAGCAATGGCGCGTGATTTATGAAACATTTTTTTGCATTGTTTTTTTGGTCCCCATACAAAACCAGTTGAACAAATGGAAATAATATTACCTAGTGTGTACAAAAAGGCGAAGGACGGTATGTTTCGTTTCACCAGAGCAAGGCTTGAAAACAACGATGTCATACTACCAAAACAAAAACAAAATGCGAAACCATACCAACGTTGTCTCCAACTGAGTGCAGGCATACATCCGTCATCATTGTTTTCGAATAACATTTTCGAACACACGAAGGGTACATAAATAGGAATTATGGTGAAAAATGAAAATAAAGTTATACATATATTAGTATTTAAATATCAATAATGAAATGTAACAAGAAAAATGGATCAACAATTAATAAATGAAATGAATGATTGGGCAGATGAAATGTTTGGAAATAAGGGAACTATTTCTGGTCGTAATGATCGCTTTTTGAATAAGAAAATTTCGGAATTGGAAAAACGCAGTGTTGCTTTGAGCGAAGAGGAAGAAAACCAATTGGGAAAGTATCGCGTGGAAATGGGTCGAACTCGCAGTGGTATGAAAAAACCCAAAGTGGATTGGAATTACGTGTCTTCGAAGGGAAATCGTGAGTATGGCCAAGTAGTGAATGGATTATGGCAACCAGGTAGAGAAGAAGCTGAATATTTAAGAAGAAAAAATACATTATAAAAAATAAAAAAAAATCATAATTTTAGTCCTCGAATACGTGTATGTAATTTGTATGGTACATTCCATCGCCATTGATAGTAATGATGCAATGTTCCCCAATCCGTTTTCTCTGTCAAACCAAATCTTTTCATGTTTAGCTTCAATATAGTTGGATCTACGTACACTCTGAAGAGGACATACTTGGATTTTGGGTTGTACTGTGTATCTGAACAGTTTACGATGTGGTGATAGAGGCGTCGGGCACATTCTTCAGGTGTATCGTGTTCCGAAAATAGTTTGCCGTGTGTTTCTTCACAAGCCTCTCGAATGGCAATGTCGAGTTCATCTCTATCTTTTGCGTCTGATTTGCCGCCTATATCTTCGAATTTACCGTTTACTTTGCGAAATAGACGCATTATACGTCCTTCGTGGCGTGTCCATAGTAAAACTCCTGCAGCACGAACGGGTTGCTTGTTGTAATAAAATGTGGGTCTGTCATCCATTTCTATTTAAAATTGATGTTTAAATAGTTAGAATACAAATGTTGGCTTGGCTAAATATTCGGTCGGTGGAGGCGGTGGTTGTGATTTCATAATTTCTGCATATTGTGTTCGAAGATGTTCGACGAACGTATTACGTTTAATTTGAAGTGCTTTTAAATAAGTGTTCCATTGATATTTTTCCCACCCATGTTGTATTTCAACGTCTGCGGATGCACCACCGACAAATTTTTTCCACCAATAAAATGCAGGAGGGTAAGCTGACGGATTTTTCTCAATCAAAAGGTCGCGTAATTTTTCATTTTGCAATTTCCCTGGTAATTTTACAAACCATTTTTCAAATTGTGTTTCCGAATCAAAACGTTCCTTTGCGTAGTCAATTTGTACATCTCTTCCATGAATCACCATATAATTGCTTATATTGGGGTCTATGTTATATAGTCCACTTTCTTTGTATACGCTGTTTGCAATATTAAGTATGCGACGTGCTGATGGGCCTAGAGCAGTATTGTACGTCCCTACCCATCGTTTCTTATTCAAGTCTAATTTTTCTAAGTGTTTTGGAGGTTCTTTAAATCCTTTTGGAAGAGTTTCTTCTTTGATTTCGCTGGTGCATAGTTCTGAGATGATTGCCTTGTGATTATATGCGTATACTTTTGGCGCGTTGCCGCCGTTTAAGAAGGACCACATTTGTAGTTCTGCTTCAATTTCAGTTGTCATGGTCTTGTCTGTGCTGAGTTTTAATATGACGTTTTGTTGCGTTGGTGTATCGTTGGACCAAAAATCAATCATGTATATTTCTGAATTGATGCCGTCTGAATAGACTTGTCGTACGGTGACGGTCTCAGTGTTATAGTTTAGTTGAACATCAAAATGAATACATTTTTTTCCATTTTTTGCAAACAGGTCGGGCATAGATGTCAATTCTGTCCATTTTTTCAGAATTTTTTTCCATTTGTTATCCATTGTTAATGGTGAAAAAGAACGGGATCTTTTGAGAGGTCGGGTGGTCGACATATAGCAAAAAAATCACTCCTTAAATACAATCAGAATTTAAAAAAAAACAAATATTTTCTACATAAGTTTGATGGATTTACAATGTTCTAATTCTGGTTCCGTCTCTTCTTTGTCCGTCAAAAAAGTATTTCAGCCATGTTGAGTGCGTTACAACAGTGATTTATTGTTCTTCGAACGTTCTCAACTTGTTGTGAAAAATGTTAATATTGTCAGCGGGCGTTGGTGGTTCGTTGGGCCAATTTTCCCAGAATGTGATGAAGAAGTGATAACACTGCTATGAAGTCAACACTGCTATGAAGTCTTCACAACGCTTGGATAAACCTTTCGATTTGTAATTCTTAAAAATATCTTCCTCTTCATTATCTTCATATTTATCAGGAAAATTTTGCCCTTTCCTCCAGGGGCCTGGCCACTTGAGAGGGCCTTTCGTGTAACCGTATATCCATGGCCAGTTATGAAAAAGATGAATATAATAGAACTCTTGAGCGTACGGTCTCTCGGGAGCACCGTACTCTCTTAAAAATGCCCCAAATTTGATCTTAGAATCGCTTGCTCTCATCCAGTTGTAGACATTTATAACGTCTTCTTTGTTGTACGATAGTTGTTCGTCAATGGGAGTGCTTTCCACTGGGGCGTTGGCGTAGACATTTATAACGTCTTCTTTGTTGTACGATAGTTGTTCGTCAATGGGAGTGCTTTCCACTGGGGCGTTGGCGTACAACCATTCCCAAAATATGCGGTTGTTGGTAAAAGTTCTTGATAGAAGCGCTCCCACATTCATCTTTGCTGCCGCTTCTTCGGCTGCTGTTTCACGTTCATCATATGTTTCACCTACATTATCGTTTTGTAACATGTCTGACGGGTGTTCAAGGGATTTCTTTTGTTTTTCAAAATATTCCTTGATTTTTTCTGTGGCAGCACGTAAAGTATCCTTCAATAAAGTATTCTGCAGAGTTATAGTTACTGTTAAATTTTTTTGTGTCTCCTCCATCTGTTTCTCCCATTTCCTGTAATAGGTTAACATCATTTCAAACCTGGCAGTACCGTCCAATTCTTTCATTGCGTTATCCGTTTGTCCCAAACGGCCGATGCTATGAACGAGTCGGTCCTTGTACGAATTTATTTGATGTAATATATCTGGTAATATATCTGTTATCCCTTCAGATGGTAACAGTATATGTGTTTTGTACATGTTTGAATATAGGTTCTCATTTATATAGTTCCATATTGTATCTTCGAATTGTTCATAAACTTTCGTGTTACCGTATATTTTACTAATGTTATACAGACTTGAAAAGACAGCCCTAAAAACGTTGCCGATTAAAAAAACGTGGTATTCGTCACGGAGAAGCTTTACATAACATCGCCATTTACATATATATTTGGTTTGTGAATACTCTTTTTTGTCTTTTGTTTGCTTTTGGCCAACATGATAAAAATATGATCGAGATGAATGAAATATACAGTGTGAATCGCCATGTTTGTGCTCTTAATTCTATTGCGGAGGACGGGTATCGTTTTTTCATTTGTTGACCTAACATAATTTCTGAAGTTATTGGGTTTAGAAATTTTCCGCTTGGATCATACGTGGTTCGAATTTGTTTGAATTGTTCTAGACCTTGAATGTTTAGTTTTGAATAATTGGATGCGTAAAATTTACCCCAGTGAGCAGAACCATTGACTTGTTGCACAATATTTTCAATTTTCATGTGAAATGCCTGCATTTTTTGGTCGAAATGTGATATCTGTGCGTCTACAAATGACAGATCTACAATACACGAAGGCTCTGTCACCCATGTTAACAATCCTGGGGCAAGTATCAATTTTCTGAATTCTACGGTAACCAAATAAGGTTTGGCGATTTGACGTATTTTCCGAATTGTTTCTAAGCACTTTGGTAGAGATATACTGTACGCGGCATTTTTAAATCCGAATTCTGGGTAGGTGTACCATGCATCCATGATCGATTCCCTGTGTTGATAAAATTCTGGATAATATAATTTGGCAATGGGTAGATGGCGTAGTATGCGTGAACCAACCAACAACGCTGGCATAAACACATTGTCATGAAGAAAAGCTTCCATATACATATCATGTTTTAATTTAATTGGTTCTTCAATTGGATTTGAAAATACGCGCAGATGATATACATCTTCTGTCGAACCCCATATTGTTTTCACATCCATTGCTTCAAGTGTGACATTATACATAGCTTCGACTGCTTCTTCAAGAGTGACTGAACGTTCTGTAACAAGTATTGACTTACTTGGGTGTATGCGAATTCTCATTTTATGGACTATTCCTAACAATCCCATGGACCCTCTCCAAGTGTCAATATCCTCTTTAATGTGTATGTCGGTTCCGTTCGCCAATATAGCGTCTAATTCAACCACGTTTGAAGCAAAATTGTTGAATTGTGCGCCGTGTAGAGCGGTCATAAATCCACCTGCTAGAGTTTGGTATTGTATTGCACCATATCCGTGTAATTGTTTGTTTTTTTCCAGGAGTATTTGTTGAACATCTTGAATAAAGCAACCTGCGTCGAAGGTAACTGTTGAGTCATTATGCCAGAGTGGTTCGTTACAAATATTTTCAAGTGATATGACTGTGTCGTCGGAACATATTAGTGGTGACCAAGAGTGTCCACCGCCAACGACGCGTATCTGATTTGCGTTGTTGACGGCGGTTGCTACGAGTTGTGTCGAGTTGGGTTTTAAAATATGTTGTGGAGTACAATGTACGGTATCTGCCCAATTCCTGACATCATGATTGTTAATGGATGTGCGGTCTATTGATTTCATAACGGACGGGGGTCCCCTGTGAACAGGTGAATATAAGTACCAGGTCAGGGTCGGTATTAAAACAAAAACAATTGCAATAGGAATTCGTACCCATATGTGTCTACACAATAGAACAGAAATTGCCAACAAGGATGCTGCCAGAAAAAATAGAATAGAAAATCCCCACATTTTTCTATTTAAACTTGTATTAAATACTCATAATGTGTTCCTGTGAAATCAATTATAACAATGCGTGTTTTCGCAGGAACGAAGTTTGGAGGTTGTATCATCGATGGTTTAACCGTGCGAGGACACCATCGACGCGTAGAGACCACAAGACGGACTTCAAACTCTTTTTCAACAAGTACCCAGTTATTTTAAGAGGTATTGACGAAGGAAAACAAATAAAAGTGTTGTTGTATTCGAAATTGAGAGATGAATCGCGTCGTCGACGCGATTGTTTCAAGAGAACTGAGTGGCACCGTCGTTTTAATAGTTTCGGGAATCGTTTTTATGCCCAAACAAAAGTATCACCGACATTTTTATTTCGAAGAGTTTCTGAATATCTAGGAAAGGAAGTATAAAGTAGCAACACAAATGAATAAATGATCCGTCAAATTGTACTTGATTCTGTTGTGGGTATTTTAATTATTATTGGTTTGCTACTCGCTTGGAATTTTCCTAATCCAATAGGAGAACACGATGTAATTAAAAGCAAGATGGGATTCAATGCGTCATTTGAATTTGATTTGTTACTATTTGGAAGTGTTTTTTTTATTGTTTCTGTGGTCTGTCATTACAAAAAATTCAAATTTGTGAAACTTGTCAGTAGTATTTCCAACGTAGTTGTATTTTCTTCGTCAATATTAGTTCTGATGGTTGCTACGGAGAGTTTGTATGTCAGTGGCGATTCTAATGAAAAGTTTTCTAACAAATTATTCATAAAATTCGACAATGACACCGACAGAGAAGCGCAGATGATGTTTTGGATTAGTTTGTTGTTATTTTCATTTACGAATCAATGGTCATTTACGGATCAAGGGCCTTATGACACAAAGTCTATTCAAAATAAGCCTTCGGACACCAAGTCTAATCAAAATAACCTCCCTGTGACAAAAATGGAGTATACCGGAAAAGTAATTTTTTAGAACATAAGTTATTTTTTCAATGTGAAATAAAAAGAAAACAAAAAATGACTTCAAGACCTGCTTTGATTCCTCACAAAAAAAAGGGTTTTTTTCACCGTGCGAAGAGTTGCATTGACGTTCGTAACGGTAAAGTTCATGCAATTAAGGCCAATACAAACAATCGTACTTGGCACAATGAGGTCAATGAGAAAACGGCAATTATTTCGATTAATCCACGCACGCGTCGTGAAAATAAGTTGATGTATGCGTCCAAAGAACCTTTTCATGTTTTGTCGTTTGGTTGTGGTGCGGATACATATTATTGGGGGCGTTATAAATGCGTTGGTGGTAAAGGTGTGTTTCAATTGGAATATGTCGACGATGGTGATTTAGCCAAATGTAAGTCTGACGATTTGAATGGAAGACGTTCTAATTTGGAAGGCACTTGGGCTGAAACGTTCAAAAAAAACAGTATAGTTGCATCATTTGAACCAGCGACGATGAAACTTTCGGACAAAACGGAATATACGCCCGATTTTTGGATTCGTGCGAACAATGAATTCATCGAGATCAAGGGACCACCGCCAACACAGCGCGAATTTGACAAATGTCTCGAAACGCACAAACTTGGCTTTAATATTCGCATGTTCCGTGGTCCCCCCACAAATTTCGACGAATACGTGTGGACGGAAAGTGGTAAACGTACGAAGAAGCATCACAGTTCGTATTACCGTTATTTGCATCCGAAGCCGAAACGCAAGAGTCGTAAAATTTTCAATATATCTATTTAAGTAAAATTCTTATATTATATAAATGAGGTGTATTTGGTGTAACACTCCAAATACTTATTATTTTACTGTAGAAAACGCCATGCGTCAAAATTGTCGTGTATCAGACAGTGGTTATCACGATTTTCAAAGCAAGTCGTCTTTAGCAAGATGTTTTCGGTATTTATTTGGATTTGCATTTGCGAGACAGCGTATGTCAGAATCTTTTATTGAACACCGTCGAGAAAAGCGACCAAACACTATATAAGTACGAAATTATAAAACGAATGTCTGCAATTAAAACACACGACGTGTGGGATGTTGTACATGGTGACAACGTCGTTATCCAGAATGAAGACGGTAGCGTCATGCATAATGTCAAATCAATTATGATTAATAGGAGTAAGCCGTCATTTTGCCAATTATTTACGGAAGGTGAGAACACAGGCAGTCTTTCGTCGCGCGAAACGAAAGTTTTGAGTGCTAAGATCAATACAATAAGTCCGAATACAAATACAACTGATTTTGTTGTCAATGCAAAAGTGGGTGACGAACTACAAACATTAAATTTCAAAACTGTAAAAAATACCAATAGTGAATGTACAATTTGTTAAAAAATTGGATTTATGTTCTTTGATTATATTAGCGATGTTGTATTTAAATTAAGATATGCTGTTTTCATTTATGTTGTTTGTTTTAATTAAGATGTGTTATTCGGAATGGCCACCTGCTTTGTGTGATCCGCAAGTGTCTATTCAAAAAAACGTTGTTACGCTTACGTCGGCTGAACAACAGGAACGTGAATATTATTGCCAACTCCAACAAAAATTTAACAAAGAAGTATTTATTAACTTTGAAAAAAAATACAGTCGTCGCATTTTTCAAAAATCACACGACTCGATATTAGGGATCACAATTACGAATGACAAGAAAAAATTGTTTACTATTCGTATACACAACGATAGAATAGAAAGTGATGCATCTGAAAGTCCATGTTTTGGGATATTTACGTCAAAAAACATGTGGTTAAGTATTAAACTATACCCATTGTTTGAATTGAGAAAAACCTTTATTTCTATCCATACTGCGAAAAATGCTGCTTACACGTCTTGTATGAAATTCGAGATTGACAATGTTATTGACGAATTTTCTTTGAAAGTCCACGCTATCACTGATACGGGGATGGTCCAAATGGTATACAATGTTGCTGATAAACAAGATATTACAAAACAAGATATTACTCAACTCGAAAAGGAGTTTCATGTCATCAAAGATCGTTTAGGTATTGTCGAAAATTGGATGGAAATTACAGCGCGTAAACTCACAGAAAATAGAGTATTGGTACATGAAAAGCATAGTGAAATGAAACGAAATCTACAGCATTCTCATACTATACATGGTCAAAAGGTTCAAACTCATTCAATT
>Ga0307994_1001029_pt1 | contig 17613 bp, 15 predicted proteins | sample EllFjometagen261_FD_203171 | JGI IMG/M metagenome (GOLD analysis project Ga0307994, IMG submission 203171) | Marine microbial communities from Ellis Fjord, Antarctic Ocean - #261 | ecosystem: Environmental > Aquatic > Marine > Unclassified | place: Southern Ocean | collected 2014-11-02 | reverse complement strand
CCTATCGCTACGTAGACACACTTAACATTCTTGCCTTTTTGGTTGATGATCGCGTCGATCGCTACCGCTGTCTTTCCTACTTCACGGTCACCAATAATAAGTTCACGCTGACCCCTTCCGATTGGGACCATGGAATCGATTGATTTCAATCCTGTCTGTACAGGCTCGTCAACTGACTGTCTTTCGATTACGCCCGGCGCTACTTTTTCAACCGCGTCGGTCATAGTTGTTTCAACTGGGCCCTTGCCATCAATAGGCTTGCCTAATGCATCAACAACGCGCCCTTCTAATTCAGGGCCAACCGGGACTTCCAAAATTCGCTTCGTACAACGACAAGTTTGACCTTCGCGCAGCGAGAGATAGTCACCTAAAACAATGGCGCCTACAGAGTCGCGCTCAAGGTTAAGCGCCATTCCGTATACGCCACCTTCGAACTCGATCATTTCACCGTACATCACATCGGCTAGGCCGTGGATGCGAATAATACCGTCAGATACGCTGACGATGGTGCCTTCGTTTTTTGACTCAACAGACACATCGAGCTTGTCGATCCGCTGCTTAATAATGTCACTGATTTCGGATGGATTCAGTTGTTGCATGCTTATTTCCTTGTTCCTGACCTGCTCAGGAATTCATTGATTCAGCTAATTTAGATAACTTACCGCGCACCGAGCTGTCGATAACATTGTCACCCGCTCTAATTACCGCGCCGCCGATCAAGCTTTGGTCGACATTCGTAGTCAATAATATTTCCCGCTTAAGGCGATCTTTGAGAGCTTGCGCTAGCTTGTTTGAAACATCTGAACTAATTTCAAACGCTGTTGTGATCTCAACATCGACCGACATTTCCTGTTGTGCTTTCAGCGCTTCAAACAGTGAAGAAATTTCTGGCAGCAAAACTAAGCGCTTATTCTCAGCAAGTAGGCCTACAAAGTTCTTGCCTTTCTCATCGAGCTCATCGCCGCATACGCCAATGAAGGCGTCGGCGATTTGGTCTGACGACAACGATGGGGAGCTCAATATGCTGCTCACTTCAGACTGATCGGCCACGGCTGCAGATAAAGCGATCATGCTGGACCATTTATCCAACGCGCTATCGGCTAAAGCAGTTTCAAACGCCGCCTTGGCATAGGGTCTTGCTAATGTGATTAGTTCTGCCACTGTCTAGTTTCTCAAAGCTCGGAAGCTAATTTGTTCAACATATCTTCGTTGGCGGCTTGATTGATTGAGCCTTCCAGGATCTTCTCGGCACCAGCAATTGCTATCGCAGATACTTGGGCGCGTAGAGCTTCTTTCGCTCTATTTACCTCCTGTTCGATGTCAGCCTGAGCGCCAGCGATAATGCGTTTGGCCTCTTCTTTGGCTTTATCTTTTGCTTCGTCAACAATCTGTGAGCCGCGCTTGTTCGCAAGGTCGATAATGCCAGCTGCCTCAACCTTCGCTACTTTCAGCTGGTCCGTAGACTTAGCCTGCGCTAGTTCTAGATCCTTCTCAGCTCGAGCAGCTGCTTCTAAGCCGTCTGCGATTTTCTGTCGACGCTCTTCCATAACATTCATGAATAGAGGCCAGACATATTTCGCGCAGAACCACCAGAAAACGAAGAACGCTACCGATTGCCCGATAATAGTTAATGTAATATCCACCGCGATCTCCCGCTATTAGATGTCTGTCTTAGCCTGCTAGCTGGCCTAGGTAAGGGTTGGCAAAGGTAAACCACATGCCGATACCAATACCAATCATAGTTACCGCGTCGATAAGACCGGCTACCAAGAACATGCTGGCCTGTAATTTAGGGGCTAGCTCCGGCTGACGAGCAGAACCTTCTAGGAATTTGCCTCCTAAAATACCGAAACCAATCGCAGTTCCCAGTGCGCCCATTCCCAGTACAAGCAGTACGCCCAATACCGTATTCGCTAATATCAATTCCATCTTTTCCTCCAGGTTTTCTTTAGTTCAGATCAATCTTAATAAAATGTAAAAATTTGTTTAGTGGTCGCCGTGGGCCGGTTCATGTGCCGCATTCAGATACACAATCGTTAGCATCATGAAGACGAATGCCTGCAGCGGCACAACCAATAGGTGAAACACTGCCCAGACAAAGTGCGCTGGCAACTGATAAGCACCCAGCAGCCCGGAAATGAGCAAGAACAACAATTCCCCAGCATACATATTGCCGAACAGTCGAAGCCCTAGTGAAACCGGCTTAGCAAACAGGGTCGGTATTTCAATAATTAGGTTAAACGGCAGCATCCATTTACCGAACGGATGAAACGCGAGCTCACTAAGGAAGCCGCCAAGGCCCTTGTTCTTAACGCTGTAGTAAAGAATAAGAAAGAACACGCTGATCGACATACCCATGGTGATGTTCGGGTCTGTTGTTGGCACAACCTTGAAGGACATATGCTCCAAGCCCCAAAGGCCACCTACTGCCATCGCGATCTCTGGCAACCAGTCCACTGGTACCAGGTCCATCGTGTTCATCAATATGATCCAGACAAAGACCGTCAAACACAGTGGGCCCACGTGAGGATTCTTATAGTTAAAGCCCGAGTTAACTTGGGATTCTACGAATTCAAAGATGCTCTCAACAAAGTTCTGTATGCCGCTTGGCACGTCGGACGTTGCGCGCAAACCGATATAGCGGAAGAAAAATAAGAACGCAGCGCCGATGAACAAAGACCAGCCCATGGTATCGACGTGTATCGACATAAAGCCCATTGAAACGGCTTCTTCAGGCGTGTGGGCAAGGCCCCAGTGACCGTCTGGAAATTTACCGTAGGTCAAATAGGATAAATGGTGGGTAATGTATTCCTGAACAGTCTGGCCTTCTGCGCCATGTTCAGCGGCTGCGTGTGCCGCGTCTGCTAACTCTGCCATTTATATTCTCTAAGCTTACGTTTTGTACTTATGTTGTGTTATGCGTGGGGCTATAACTAATGAACCCCGACATTACTACGCCTACAAAATGGATCAGTGTGAACCCAAGTATCAAGGCTAATTCGTTTAAGTTGGTAATCAGTGTGAAACTAAGCGCAAACAACACCACTGTCATGATGATTTTACCGAGCTCCCCGCGAATAAAGCCTTTAACAACGTTCTGCGCATTTCTCGCCCCCTGATAACGGTAGGCATGTAGCGCAAAATAACTGTTTGGCAAAGCACTTATCAAGCCACCCGTTAGTAGCGAGTAGGCCAAAACACTGCCTGAAATTAACAAAGAAATTGCCGCTATAAAGACCGTCACTGCCAATTGCGCAATGATTACTTTATGTACCGGCGGGGTCTTTAAATTAGACATTTTAGCTTGGCTTTTTAAGCTTCGCACTCCATCGGCACTTGTCACAAACACCTAAAAAATCACAGCGGTGATCACCAAAGCACGCGCATTATAGGGACTTTATAGTGCCTAATCAACCATGCAAGATTATCAATTGATGTGAGAGAGAATGCCTTCTAATTCATCTAGTGAATTATATTTCAATACGAGTTGGCCCTTACCTTTGGCAGTGTGCTGAATCATTACCTTCGCGCCCAGTTTATCGGCTAAGTTCTCTTCAAGATTCTTAATATCTGGATCCACCATCTTAGGGCCCGCGCGATTGTTCGAGCCTGCCTGTGCAATCAACCTTCGGACCAAGGACTCTGTCTGACGCACCGAGAGCCCTTTGCCAACAACTGATCTAGCTGCCTCGGATTGCTGAATATCTGGCAGTGACAACAAGGCCCTAGCATGGCCCATTTCTAGGTCGCCGTGCTCTAGCATTCGCCGAACATCGATGCTCAGGCCAATTAGGCGCATAAGGTTGGTCACGGTTGCTCTGGATTTGCCTACTGCATCAGCAACCTCTTGTTGGGTCAGCTCAAATTCGTCCTGCAGGCGCTTAAGCGCCATCGCCTCTTCGATAGGATTCAGGTTTTCCCGCTGAATGTTCTCGATCAATGACATCGCGATCGCGGCCTCATCACCGACTAGCTTAATAATTGCTGGTATAGAGTCCAGACCCGCTATTTGTGAGGCTCTCCAGCGTCGCTCGCCAGCTATAATCTCGTATTTATCTGATGATATGGGGCGCACAACAATTGGCTGCATCACGCCCTGAGCACGAATGGAGGCGGCTAGCTCCTCTAGAGCCTCTTCGTGCATGTCCGTTCGCGGCTGGTATTTACCACGCTGAATTAAATCGATAGGAATATTCTTAAGGTCGCCATCTTTTTCAGCGGCTTGTGGGGGTGCAGGTGCCGGCTTACCGAGGAGGCTTGCCATGGTTTCTGTACTACCTCTGGAGAGCAGCACATCTAAGCCTTTGCCGAGTTTTCTCTTATTGGTCATCTTACATTCGGGCTCAGGTAAACGGGTCTTTGTTCCCTAGGTTGAACAAAAGCTGTAATTACAGCTAAACAGCCGCTCTTGCGATTGCTTCATCGTTGCGTCTTAGTACTTCGCCAGCCAGCGCAAGATAGGCTATTGCTCCGCGAGATTGCTTGTCGTAATTCAAAACTGGCTTGCCGTAGCTAGGGGCCTCGGCTAGACGAATGTTTCTCGGCACAACTGTGCGGTAGACAGCGTCCCCAAAAAAGCTAATTAGCTGGCCATTAACCTCTGAGGTCAGTTTGTTTCGCGGATCATACATGGTTCGCACGATTCCTTCGATCTTAAGGTCCGGATTCAGACTGTCTCGTATCGCGTTAATCGTATCCATCAAAGCGGACAAGCCTTCAAGCGCATAATATTCACACTGCATCGGTATAACCACACCGTCAGCGGCTACCATCGCGTTAATAGTCAGCATATTTAATGAAGGAGGGCAGTCGATGACCACATAGTCATAGCGGTGACGAACTTGATCAATAATTTGGCGGAGTCGGCATTCACGGTTATCTTCGCTTATCAGCTCCACTTCGGCTGCAACCAAATCGCCATTTGCCGGCAGCAAATCGTATCCAGATGCTTCGGGTCGTTGGACGACCTCATCAAACCCCGCATGCTGCATTAGCACATCATAAATTGATGTTTCTAACGAGGACTTGTCGACTCCGCTACCCATGGTGGCGTTGCCTTGCGGATCCAGATCGATCAGTAGCACATCTTTTCGAGTAAATTTTAACGACGCGGCAAGATTTACAGAAGTCGTAGTCTTGCCTACACCGCCTTTCTGATTTGCTATTGCGAGAACTTTGGCCACTGGTTTCTTCCTAACTTTTACTCTTAACTATTATCCTAAGCCATTGTGCTTAAGCTGCTGCCTTTAAACATTATACCAAAATTCTACTGTTTATTCGGTTAAGTATGCGGATGTATTGAAACTGAGGCGTCACTGTCTTTTTCGCATTACCTCGATTAAATGGCGCTGTGATTCACTGCCAGGTACATTTAATTTAATACTTTTCGACAGCTCAAAACCATCGGGCAATCGCGCTATTTCATCCTCGGGATAATGCCCTTTCATCGCCAATAATTTGCACTGCTCGGAGAATATTGGCTGCAACATCGTCAAGGCGTCCGCTAGGGTAGAGAACGCTCGACACATCACCATATCAATTTGCTGGATACTTTGATAGTGCTCTAGTCGACAATTTTCGATAGTAATATTGTCCAATCCTAACTGGATTTTTGCTTGAAACATGAAACGGGTTTTCTTTCCATTAGAGTCAATCAAGACAAACTGTTTTTCGGGATTCAAGATCGCGAGCGGAATCCCTGGCAGTCCCGCACCGGCACCAATATCAGCTATTAGATTGCCTTCCATGTAAGGGGCTACTGAAAGGCTATCGAGAATATGCCTCGAAACGAGTGAAGGCAGTTCATTACTCCCGAGAAGGTTATATGCCGAATTCCATTTTTTGAGTAAATCGATATACCCCAGCAAAGAAGAAAGCATTTCCTCGTTACAATGGAGCGACAGCGATGAAATCCCTCGCTGCAACTCTTCTCGGGTTGAATCTGTCATTGGTTATTCCCGTAAGCTAGCCAGCCTTTCGATTTACCGCTCGGTGCTTCTTCAAATAAATTAGCAACAGTGATATTGCAGCTGGAGTAATGCCTGGAATACGGGAGGCCCGACCAATATTTTCTGGTTTAACTTCGAGCAATTTCTGTTTCAATTCGTTTGAAAGACCCTGCATCTGCTGATAGTTAAAATCAGCCGGCAGCTTTGTGTTCTCTTGCTTCTTTAGGCGCTCGATGTCTTCTTCTTGTCGATCTATATAGCCCTGATACTTTATCTGTATTTCTGCCTGCTGTGTTGACTGGGCTTCGATGGCTGTTTTAACTTTCTCTGACGCGCCGTTCGAAGATGCCATGGTGCCGTTATACGCAGCTAACAAGGGACCGTGCTCAACTCTAGGCCTCGCTAGCAAATCGGCTAGCGTGTATTCGCGAGAAAGTGGTTTTTCTAATAACTCGTTAATACGCTCAGCTCGATCCGTGTTGGGCTGTACCCAGGTGCTTCGCAAAAATTGCAGCTCTTCTTCGATTCGAATTTTCTTCTGGCTGTAAAAGGCCCAGCGTTCATCGTCAACCAAGCCCATTTTTCTCCCGTGTTCGGTAAGGCGCAGATCCGCATTATCTTCTCGCAGGGTTAACCTGTATTCCGCTCTGCTGGTAAACATGCGATAGGGTTCGTTCGTACCGAGAGTAATTAGGTCATCGATTAACACACCAATGTAGGCCTCATCTCTTCGTGGACACCAAGGCTCAAGGCCCCGCGCATCTAGACCTGCATTCAATCCAGCCATCAGTCCCTGTGCGCCAGCTTCTTCGTAGCCAGTTGTGCCATTGATCTGGCCCGCGAAGTAGAGGCCTTTAACGAATTTGGTTTCTAGGGAGTAATGTAAATCTCTCGGATCGAAGAAGTCATATTCGATCGCGTAACCAGGGCGTGTTATGTGGGCGTTCTCAAAGCCCTTAATTTCTCGAACCATTTCCAATTGCACATCAAATGGCAAGCTTGTTGAGATACCGTTTGGATAAAGCTCTTTTGTATTCAGGCCTTCCGGCTCGACAAAGATTTGATGAGAGGATTTATCAGCAAAGCGCATCACCTTGTCTTCAATCGATGGACAGTAACGTGGCCCGGTTCCTTCGATAACTCCCGTGTACATAGGAGATCGATCCAACCCACCACGGATTACTTCATGACATTTTTCATTAGTGCTGGTGATGTAACAGTTAATTTGTTCTGGGTGATCCGACTCTTTCCCCAAATAAGACATTACCGGTAGAGGTGTGTCGCCTTCTTGAACTTGCATCACCGAAAAGTCGACAGAGTCAGCATCGATACGCGGCGGCGTTCCTGTCTTAAGGCGATTGACCCTAAACGGCAATTCACGCAATCGATTGGCAAGTGCTATTGCAGGCGGATCTCCAGCTCTACCGCCGGAACTATTTTCCAGACCAATGTGTATTTTCCCGCCCAAGAAAGTACCGGTAGTTAGCACAACTCGTGGCGCTTTGATGAGCATTCCCATCTGAGTAATAACGCCTGCGATCGCCCCGTCTTCGATAAGAAGATCATCCACACCTTGCTGAAACAGGGACAGATTCTCTTGTTGTTCCAACATTTTGCGAATCGCCGCCCTATACAAAACACGGTCAGCCTGTGCCCGCGTGGCCCTGACTGCAGGTCCCTTGCTCGCATTTAAGACACGAAATTGTATACCAGCTAGGTCCACGGCTTTCGCCATAGCCCCGCCAAGCGCGTCGATCTCTTTAACCAGGTGGCTCTTTCCAATCCCGCCAATCGCCGGGTTGCAAGACATCTGACCTAAGGTTTCGATGTTGTGAGTAACAAGCAGTGTAGCAACTCCCTGACGTGCTGAAGCCAGAGCTGCCTCAGTACCGGCATGCCCTCCACCTACAATGATCACGTCAAATGCTTTGCTGTATTCCACGATGTTCCAGGTCCTACCTAACTGGCCAATTTAAATGGCAGGCAAGTATAAAGCCTAATTCTTAAACTGATAGTTATAGTTTAAATTAATTTTAACAAATAGTTTGCTATGTATTTAGTCGCTATATAGTTAGATAGAGTATTAATGTTGATGTTAATAGCTAAAGAGATTCCTGTTGATATCTAAACTAAATTTATTCTTTTCAAGAACTTAATGCAATGAGAACTCGGTAGATAAGCTCTGAATAAGGCAACAATAGCCTATTAACCTTTATGTATAGTTTAGGCTTTTTGGAAAACGGAAAAATTCAGTACAAAACAATTCATCTGTTATCCCGAAAAATTCGCTACTTATACACATTTTTAAAAGGTGTTTTTTCAACGCTTAATTGATTGACGAATCATTTACCAACACAAAAGTTGGAAAATATTTCTCCTAACAAATCATCGCTGGTGAATTCCCCCGTTATTGCCCCAAGCTGCACTTGAGCAAAGCGTAAGTCTTCAGCTATTAACTCCAACGACGATTGCGTTGCTAATAAAGCCCGTGCAGATTCCACGAGCTGTTTTGCATTGTTTAACGCAGTTAGGTGTCTCTCGCGGGCTATGAAAACCCCTTCCTCAGTGGCGTTAAAACCAATAGCCTGTTTGATGTAGCCTCTAAGTAAATCGATGCCGACACATTCTTTAGCTGAAAGGCTTATGGTCGGTAGGGAATAATCCAGATAGTTGATTGTGGATAGACATGGTACTTCACTGTTTAGTAGGTCAATCTTGTTATAGATAACTGTGGTGTTCTGCAGGTATTCTAATTCTTTAATAGACTTACCAGTTAATAATACAAGGGGCGCTAACAGCTTTTCCACATCTTGTTCGAGCTCGGACTTATCCACTATTAGTAGTAACTGGTCTGCTTGTTCCATGGCTAGTTGAGCGCGTCTCAAGCCTTCTTGTTCGACAACGTCCTTACTAATTCGTATGCCAGCAGTATCTATGATGTGTACTGGCAGACCGTCTATATTAATCTCTTCTGAGAGCAGGTCTCTCGTGGTTCCTGGGATATCGGTGACTATCGCACTATCCATGCCTGAGAGTGCGTTTAAAAGGCTAGACTTACCCGCGTTTGGCTTACCCGCGATAACGACATTAATCCCTTCTTTTAATAGCGCGCCTTGCTTGGCCTGAGCTAAGGTTGCTGTTATCGACTCGAGAATAGAACTTAGCGAATCGCCAACTTTATTGTCGCTGACGAAATCGATGTCTTCGTCTGAGAAATCAATTGTGGCCTCGATGTGTACTCTTGCGTCTATTAATAGTCGCACCAGGTTTAGTATCTTGTTGGAAAACTCCCCCTGCAAAGTTCGAAGCGCGGACTTTGCAGCTTGTTTTGAATTGGATTCAATTAAGTCGGCAATAGCCTCAGCCTGGAGTAAGTCTATTTTGTTGTTCAGAAAAGCGCGTTCCGAGAACTCACCGGGATTGGCGAGTCGTGCACCTAGTTGTACGGCGCGATCGAGTAGCTGTCTTAGTACGTAGGTGCCTCCATGGCCTTGTAGCTCCAATACATCTTCTCCAGTGAAGGAATTTGGAGCGCTGAAGAAAAGAGCAATACCCTGATCAATATTCATCTGGGTTGCATCGAGGAAGTTGCAAAAATGGGCGTGTCTTGGAGTAGGGGAAAAACCGAGGATTTTTATACTTATGGAAAGAGAAAGAGGGCCAGATATTCTAACAATACCGACGCCAGACCGCCCGGGGGCAGTCGCGATAGCGCAGACAGTATCAGTTTCTACTTGAGATGTTTCTACAAGGGACATGGTTATCGGCAAAGTTTTTCATAGCAGCGTTTCTACAAATTAGGAAGATCTGCCATCGGTTGCTTCAACCTTTGAAGCAACCGTAGTGGACGAGTTAGGCTTTTTTCGCCGCGTAAGCCGCGTCGATCTTTCTCGTGATGTACCACTGTTGCAGTATGCCTAATCCACCGTTTGTTAACCAATACAGCACCAACCCAGCCGGGAACCAGAGAAACAATAAGGTCATCATTACGGGCATCAGTTTCATCACCTTGGCCTGCATAGGATCAGCGGGTGTAGGGCTAAGAGTGGTCTGGAAATACATTGTCGCGCCCATCAGCAGAGGCAGGACAAAGAAAGGGTCACGTACAGAAAGGTCGGTCAACCAAAGCATGAAGGGAGCATGCCGCAGCTCTACACTCTCGAGAAGTACCCAGTAAAGAGAAATAAACACGGGCATTTGCACAAGCATTGGCAAACAGCCGCCGAAGGGGTTTATCTTCTCCTTCTTATAAAGGTCCATGGTGGCCTTCTGCAACTTCATCTTGTCGTCGCCGTAGCTCTCTTTGAGTTGCTGCATCTTAGGCATCAGTCTGCGCATTCCAGCCATAGAGCGGTACTGTGTCTCTGATAACTTATAGAAGGCTGACTTAACCACCAGGGTTAACAGAATAATCGAGATACCGTAGTTACCAATCACTGAATTGATTCTAGAGAGCAGCCAATAGATAGGGCTGGCAATGAACCAGAGGAAGCTATAGTCGATAGTTTTATCGAGCCCAGGGGAGATGTCTCTCAGAACGTATTGGTCTTTCGGGCCAGCGTAATATTGAATCGTGTGAGTTCCGCTTCCACCTGCTGCTACCTGAAATGCGCTGCTGGTGAACTCTCCGTAATATTGATTGCTTCCGCTCTTTCTTGTGGTAACACGGTTTAGCGATTCTGCGTCAGGCACCCACGCGCTAATAAAGTAGTGCTGACTAAATGCGACCCAGCCGCCAGTTGTCTCCAGTGTGGAGCTACCGCTATCATCGATGTCGTCGAATTCGATTTCAATATAGGGGTCATCTTCAATGGTAGTTACAAAGCCAAGGTAGGTTCTACCAAAACCGCCGGCATCACTGGGGTCATCGAAGGCATCCCGTTTGATTTGGCCAAAGGCGTTGGCCTGCCAATTTTCAGAAGAGCGGTTATTGACGATGAAGCTAATATCAATAAGGTAGCTGTTACGATTAAAACTGTAGCGCTTTATTACTTCAATTCCATCGGCAGTGGTAGTCGTTAGGTCTACACTCAAGCTATCAGAAGACTCGTTCATACTATAGCTAGTAGACGTTGCCCTGTAGATGGCGCGGCCATCGCTGTCGACGCCGTTCGCGCCGATGAGTCCGCTCTGCGCTATATATTCGCGGCCTAGCTGATTGTCCAACAGAACAAAGGGATCATCTGGGACATCTATTTGTTTTAGATAAAGGGGTAATGCGAGATAGACGATGTCTCCACCGACGGGGTCTATACGAATCTCAAAAGTATCGGTGCGAATCGAAATTAGGTCCGCGGTGCGTGTTGTGCCGGCAGCACTTGGGTTGCTAATAGCAGCGACCGCAGGCGTATCAGAGGTATTACTTGTAATTACCTCAGGTACAACCGACGGAATATCGCTAGGCAGTTCGTTACTTGCCTGAGAACCGTTTTGTGCGTTGGGTATTTGTGGGATTTCAACGCGAGATGAGCTGCCGTCATCAATAGTGGGGGGATAGTCTTCCTGCCACTGCAACAACATTAAATAGGTGACAATGGCCAAAGCCGTATAGAGGCCGTATTTAGTTAAATCCATGGTGTCTACTTACTCAGTTCATTGACCCTGCGGTCCGAACTCTCGGGAACGGGGTCATGACCCCCTTCGTGAAAAGGGTGGCAGCTGCAGATGCGACGGATACCTAGCGCGGATCCTCGCAATGAGCCGTGAATTTTAATTGCATCAATGGTGTACTGGGAACAGGTGGGGTAAAAGCGACATTGATTGCCAATAAGCAAACTCAAACTAGACTGGTAAGCGTTGATAAGTCGAATTAGTAGTTTGTCCAACATGATAGCTTTTTACCTGTCGTCCTGGCTTTTCGCTGCAGCTCTTTTCATCTTCTTGTGTAGGTCCTGCCATAAACAATCGATCGCAACTTTCAACTCTTTATTATCCAGCTTATCAGCACCTTTTCGCGCCAGCACAACTAAGTCTAATTTGTCTAATAGCTCTGCTTTGTGCCGAAACGTGTTGCGTAGTTGGCGCTTTATCCGATTTCGCTGCACAGCTAAGGCAACGTTCTTCTTAGCGATAACTAAACCCAATCTAGCGCTGGATCTAGTATTGCTATTAGCTAGCACCAAAAAATGGCGGCAGGAGACTTTAAGCTGAGCGTTACTGAATACAGCTTTATAGTCGGCAGCGTTTAATAGCCGAGAAGTTTTAGGAAAGCCGAACTCAGCCACACATCGATCTCTCTTCTCATTTGATTAGTTAATCATCGAACAGCAGAGAAAAAGAACTTATGCTGATAGCTTGGCGCGTCCTTTAGAACGACGTCTTTTAATAACAAGACGTCCGCCTTTGGTTGCCATACGCGCTCTAAAACCGTGAGTTCGAGCTCGCTTTAATACACTTGGTTGGAATGTTCTTTTCATAATAATTCATCCGATTCAGTAATAACAAACCGAACGAAACGGTTCGAAAATAGGACCGCGAATTCTAGAGGTTTTAATGTCAACATGCAACGTAATACCTCATGAATAAAGGATCGACAAAGACTAGCGAGTAGAAAAATAAAAGTCTAGCGTGCAGAACATTCACTAAAACGGCCGTTTACAACTTCATCCAGAATTTAATAACAAGTTATCCACAGCTTTGTTATCAACAGCTTGCAGGGATTGCTGTGAATAGAAGTGATTTTTAGCTCTATTTTTATCGATATTTGTTAGTTAACATATTGATAAATAAGAATTAATATTGTAAAGGCAAAGTTTGTATTTAGTTTGAATGGCAGTGGATAACTCGTGCTTGAGTCGATAGAATTGTTGCTTGTTTTGAAAAATATAATTTATGTGGGCAAGAAAAAACGTGGCTGTAACGATCTGGCAAGAATGTATTGACTGCTTGAAAGCAGAACTACCCTCTCAACAATTCAATACGTGGATAAGACCCTTGCACGTAGAGCTAGATTCGTCAGTTCTGCGCATCTTTGCGCCTAATCGATTTATTCTAGATTGGGTAAAAGGAAAGTTTTTACCGCGAATTGCAGAAATTTTAACAGATTCGGGCGAGGCTTCACTGGAGATTCGCCTGGAAGTGTTTAGGGGTGATGCATCTCAGCGAGTTGCACTGGCTGCACCACACTCAGCAAAGCCTAGTGAGCCCAGAGCAAACGAGAGAGCGACGGCCAATACCAATGATCAGCTAAAGACACAAGCGAATGCAGCGCCAGCGATAGCTCTAAATTCGAGTAGGTCGGGGGTATCGGCAAGACGTAATGTCGACATCGTTATCGAGGGTAACCTCAGGCATAGGGGCGCTCTTAATGTTGAAAACACGTTTGATAATTTTGTTGAAGGCAAGTCCAACCAGCTCGCTAGAGCCGCCGCGATACAGGTTGCTGAAAATCCCGGTTATGCCTATAACCCCCTATTCATTTACGGGGGTGTGGGGTTAGGTAAGACTCACTTAATGCATGCGATCGGTAATTATTTAGTGGCTAAAAAGCCCAACGCTAAGGTTGTCTATTTACACTCTGAGACATTCGTGGCCACTATGGTAACGGCACTGCAATTGAATGCTATTAATGAATTCAAGCGCTTCTATCGCTCTGTAGATGCCCTGTTGATCGATGATATTCAGTTTTTCGCGGGCAAGGAACGATCTCAAGAAGAATTCTTTCATACCTTCAATGCCTTGCTCGAAGGTGGGCAGCAGATCATTCTGACCTGTGATCGCTATCACAAAGAGATTAACGGCCTGGAAGAACGGTTGAAGTCGAGATTTGGCTGGGGACTCACGGTTGCTGTCGAGCCGCCAGAGTTGGAAACTAGAGCTGCAATCCTTATGAACAAGGCGGCACTGTCTAATATCGAATTGCCCAATGATGTTGCCATGTTTATAGCACAGCGCCTTCGGTCCAATGTTCGAGAGTTAGAGGGGGCATTGAAGCGCGTGATAGCGCATTCCAACTTCACCGGTCAGAAAATTGATCTAGACCTTATAAAAGAAGCACTTCGGGACCTTTTTGCATTGCAGGATAAGTTAGTGACGATCGATAATATTCAGCGTTCTGTTGCTGAGTACTACAAGATTAAGATGGCAGATATGCTCTCGAAGCGACGTAATCGATCAGTAGCAAGGCCACGTCAAGTTGCTATGTGCCTTTCTAAAGAATTAACCAACCACAGCTTGCCGGAAATCGGTGATGCGTTTGGTGGCAGGGACCATACAACGGTGATGCATGCCTGTAAGCAGGTTAAGAAACTTCGTGGTAGCTCTATAGACATACAAGAAGACTATAATAATTTGCTCAGATCACTATCGAGTTAGTACTCGTGCGGTAGTTTCTGAGTTTAGAAGATCTCAGCTTAGATAGATAAGGAAAGCAAAGAAATGCATTTTGTTATTTCACGAGAGGCTTTTTTGAAGCCTCTGCAATTAGTTAGTGGTGTTGTTGAGAGACGACAAACACTGCCGGTTCTCTCCAATGTCCTTTTGGATTTAAAACAGAGCGAGCTATCACTCACGGGTACCGATCTCGAGGTCGAATTGGTTGGCCGAGTGACTGTCGATCAGATGTATACATCAGGCGCTGTTACGGTCCCGGCGCGTAAGCTTTTGGATATTTGTAAATCTCTTTCTGACGATGCCATCATCGAGCTATCGCTTGCTGAGAATAGGGTGACCCTTAAGTCTGGGCGCAGTAGGTTTACACTCACTACCCTGCCAGCCTCAGAGTTTCCCGGAGTAGATGAGGAGCCCGATACGTTTTCTATTACTATGCACCAGGGTAAATTGCGGGAATTGCTAGACAGCACAAGTTTCGCGATGGCCCAGCAAGACGTGCGTTATTACTTAAATGGTATGTTGTTTGAAGTGGCCGCTGACTATTTACGCGTTGTCGCCACCGATGGCCACCGTTTGGCAATGGAAACGCTTACTATGAGCAATCCCATCTTGGAACCACAGCAACTCATATTGCCTCGTAAGGGAATCATGGAAATGGCTCGTCTGTTGACAGATGACGCTGGAGAAATCTCCCTTACTTTTGGTCAGAATCATATCCGTGCTAGTGTCCCAGCATTCACCTTCACTTCTAAATTAGTAGACGGGAAATTCCCCGACTATAACCGAGTTCTACCCAAAGGTGGAAATAAGGTTCTTCTTGGAAACTGTCAGGAGCTGCGTCAGGCTTTTTCTCGGGCGTCGATACTCTCTAATGAAAAGTATCGCGGTGTGCGGGTTTTATTATCTAATGGTGAACTGAAAATTCTCGCTAATAATCCAGAGCAGGAGGAAGCCGAAGAGATTGTTTCTGTCGACTATGAAGGCGACTCCGTAGAGATTGGCTTCAATGTGAGTTACTTGATCGATGTTCTCTCTACTTTGAAAAGTCAGCGAGCACGAATCACGCTTTCAGACCCTAACAGCAGCGCATTGCTTGAAGCCGAAGAGGGCAGTGATGCCTTGTACGTTGTAATGCCGATGCGGCTATAGAGACCTATGGAGCAGTGACGGGTCAACTTCTGCTTGCTTGCTTATGAGTATTATAGAAAAACTCTCGGTGTCGGCGGTTCGCAACATCCACGGCTTGGAAATTTGTCCGGTTCCCACTGTCAATATTATTCACGGAGAGAATGGGTCGGGTAAGACCAGTATTCTGGAGTCTATTCATTTGCTCTCCAGCGGCAGGTCCTTCCGCACCAGTAAGCTTGAGCCGCTAATTAATAGCGATCTAGATGAGGCTGTCGTTTTCGCGAGGCTCGGTGGTGGGAAAGAGATAGGTCTTAGTAAGTCTCGCAGGCAAAAACACCGTTTAAGACTTCATTCGGAAAGTCAAAGTAACTGGGAAAACGTTGCCCGGGAGCTGCCTTGTCAAATACTCGACTCGAATTCTTTCCTTTTACTGGAAGGAGGGCCTAAATCGAGAAGGCAGTTTCTCGACTGGGGTGTGTTCCACGTGGAACATGGGTTTGTTGAGAGCTGGCGACGCACTAAAAAATCTATCGCCAATAGAAACCTCCTGTTAAAGCAGCGTTCTCCAGACCTTAGTCAAATTGCTGCTTGGGACTTTGAGCTCTGTTTGGCGGCGAGGGAAGTACACAGAGCTAGGGAGCAGTATTTTCAAGAGTTCCTTCCCTTGTTTCTGGAACTCTATCAAAGGATCAGTGGAGGTGATGTGGATTCTCTCCAGATTCAGTATGAGAGTGGCTGGGCTGCTGGTAGAGAGCTTGAAGATATCTTGGTAGAGAACCGAGCTATTGATGCCAGGTACGGAACGACACAAAGCGGGCCACATAGGGCGGACCTTACTTTTAGGCTCGGTCGCAATAAGGCAGTGGATATATTGTCTAGAGGCCAACAAAAAGTTCTGGTGAGCACTATGAAGATCGCGCAGGGTTTGTTGCTGAGCCAGGCGCTGGGCAGCAACTGTATTTTTCTAGTGGACGATCTTCCTTCTGAACTTGATCATGACAACAGAGCTGCCATTCTTTCGCAGCTCGTTAGTATGGGAGGGCAGGTTTTCGTTACCTGTGTTGAGATTGCAGGTATCTTAGATAGCCTCCCTGGGCAGCCCAAACTGGCAACGTTCCACGTGGAACGTGGTACAATAACAGCCTGATTTTTAGTCAAATTATCCGATATCAAGGGGGAGGCAGCCGACAGCGCCTGCTAACAACGCCCTGGAGTAGAAGTATGAGTGAAGAGCCCGGCAGCGAATATAATTCTGATAGTATCAAAGTCTTAAAAGGACTGGATGCTGTTCGAAAAAGGCCTGGAATGTATATCGGGGATACCGATGATGGAACCGGCTTGCACCATATGGTATTTGAGTTAGTTGATAACTCTGTGGATGAGGCGCTGGCTGGCCACTGCGACGAAGTTCAGGTGATCATTCACATCGGTGAAACGGTCACCGTGTCTGACAATGGCCGTGGAATACCTACGGAAATGCATGCCGAAGGAGTCTCTGCAGCAGAAGTGATCATGACTGTTCTACACGCAGGCGGAAAATTTGACGACAGCAGTTACAAGGTTTCCGGAGGACTCCATGGCGTGGGAGTCTCGGTAGTAAATGCGCTGTCTGAAGAATTGAAATTGACCATCCGGCGCGATGGAAAGGTCCATGAGCAAGATTATGCCCACGGCGTTCCGCTTGCCCCGCTTGCTGTGGTCGGTGAAACTAGTGCCACTGGTACAGAGTGTCATTTTAAACCCTCTATCAATACGTTTTCGAATGTTGAATTTCACTATGACATCTTAGCTAAGAAGCTACGTGAGTTAGCGTTTCTTAACGCCGGCGTAGCTATTCGGCTTACGGACGAACGCACAGGCAAACAAGATTTGTACAAATACGAAGGCGGTCTTAGGGCTTTTGTTGATTATCTGAACAAGAATAAGGCTGCTGTAAACAAGGCATTTTACTTTAGCTCTGAGCGAAAAGAAGACGGTATTACGGTCGAAGTTGCACTGCAGTGGAACGACTCCTATCAGGAAAACATATTTCCTTATACAAATAATATTCCCCAAAGAGACGGGGGAACCCACCTCGCCGGTTTTAGGGGCGCACTAACACGAGTACTAAAAGGATATATTGACAAAGAGTTGGCAAGTAGAAAGGGAAAAGAAGTTGTCACATCTGGAGACGATGCACGAGAAGGTTTAACAGCCGTTATTTCGG
>Ga0307994_1001025_pt1 | contig 17697 bp, 15 predicted proteins | sample EllFjometagen261_FD_203171 | JGI IMG/M metagenome (GOLD analysis project Ga0307994, IMG submission 203171) | Marine microbial communities from Ellis Fjord, Antarctic Ocean - #261 | ecosystem: Environmental > Aquatic > Marine > Unclassified | place: Southern Ocean | collected 2014-11-02 | reverse complement strand
AGATGATGGAGAACTTCCTATAGAACTGCTCCATCAGTTTACTACTACAGCAGATGCTAAACCTGTCTTCAAACGTACTTTTCATTTAGAAAAAGGAGCAGTCACTTACAATAACTTCTCGCTACGCCAAGACTACAAACAAGCAGACCTAGGTACTCCAGATTATGCTGACCTATTGCTAGATAAATATATCAGCGTGATAGAAGTAGCTAATCCAATGCATAGCCTTTGGAGTGATGGCCGATGGAATAAGCTCACTATGGCACACGGATGCTACTGGGGCAAGTGTACTTTTTGTGATGTATCGCTAGACTACATAGGAAACTACGAACCACTTACTGCTCAACTTTTGGCAGATCGCATGGAGACACTTATAGCCCAAACGGGTGAACAAGGTTTCCACTTCGTAGATGAAGCTGCACCGCCAGCTCTGATGCGTGAACTTGCATTGGAAATCCTAAAAAGAAACTTAGATGTAACGTGGTGGGCCAACATTCGATTCGAAAAAAGCTTTACCAAAGACCTATGCACCTTGCTAAAAACCAGTGGATGTATAGCAATATCAGGAGGACTAGAAGTAGCTTCTGACCGCCTACTGGCTCTCATAGATAAAGGAGTAACCGTAGAGCAAGTAGCACGTGTGACACGTAACTTTACCGAGTGCGGCATTATGGTACACAGTTATCTGATGTATGGATATCCTACTCAGACCGAGCAAGAGACTATAGATAGCTTAGATATGGTTCGCCAACTCTTTCAGGCAGAGGTAATCCAATCTGGGTTTTGGCATCAGTTTGCACTTACTGCTCATAGTCCTGTGGGCTTAAACCCAGAGGCTTACAACATCACTCCGCATATAGAGCCTATCACCTTTGCCAATAATGATGTGCAATTCACTGATAGCACAGGCATAGACCACGACAAATTTAGCTTTGGGCTAAAGAAGTCACTCTACAACTACATGCACGGAATCTGTTTCGATACGCCGCTTGTAGATTGGTTTGACTTCCAAACACCAAACACCACCATATCACCCGATTTTATAGCTCACTGCTTAGAATCAGAAGAAGAAAAACTACCTCGGTCTACGGACAAACTTATCTGGATAGGGACCACACCTGTAGTAGAAAAAGGAGAAGATTTTGTAGCTATTACGCTTAATAGTAAGAAGACAAGTGAGACGCTAGAGCTAGATATCGAACTTGGCGAGTGGCTAGTCTCGTGGCTGTCTGCTATGCACTACTCCGCAGAAAAGGTGACTACCTTCAAGCAATTGAAAGACTCATTCGAAAAGGAATATGACGACATAGAAGCCCTTTGGTTTAGTGAGGAGATGGATGTAGTGCGGGAGTTTGGGTTGCTGGTGTTGTAAGAAAAAAGTAAAAACCCTTAAGGCATTAAAAAGGATGAAGTCTCTTACTTCCCTTATTACTTAAAAGGCAACAGTTTGAACTTGAGTTTGCTACAACAGCTCCCACTCAAAAGTAGGATGACCAGACTGGCCAGCAGTATTATAGAAATTCACAAAGCGTAGCTTGTATCTAAAGCCTGCATTGCTTTGTATTAAATACGTACGATTATCTATGATTTCATAGGCATCTTTTGGTCTGTTATAGTTTTTCCAATCCCATCCTAATACGTCCTTCTTGTTCATCAATCGGATGGTGTTGAAATTCTCAGTCTTTAGACTATCAAAAGGTTCATTCTCATAGTAGGCTAACGATTTGCCTTGTACAGCACCGTATATTAAGTAATCTTGAGTGATATTGTCTATAGTCACTAGGTCGCTGTACTTACCAAAAGCTATATCATATTCTGCCTCTATAGGCAAGTCTAAAGTACTTTTCTCTCTTATGTTGTAGTAAAAAGAAGCTTCATTTACTTCTTCAAATGTTTCATAATCAGAACCTATAGCATTTTGCCAGATTTTGATACCAGTACGAGTACGCTCAAAACGCACTGAAGTCAATCCGATTGGATTAAACTCATTATCCAATCCGTAGTCTACTACATAGATTTGGTTCTCTTTGAGTTGCCATTGTGTTAACGAATCGTACTTATCATACGTCAGATTTCTGAAATCTAAGCCTACCGTATCTTCTAGCTTATCCCAACTCTGGTCAAACTTAGCTACTTTCATACTGCGGAAATAGTTGAGACGAATCACGTCTTCATCTATATAAAAATCCCAATCCATTGGGCTAGCTTCGGCCACTACTTCTGCCTTATCTAAGGAATAGAAGGCAACTGTATTTTTGTACTCGCCCGCGTCTAGCGTTACAGATTTATTGATACGTGGTGTAGGTTCTACAGCATCTTCCTTCGGAAAACAAGCAGCTAAAAACAGCAGCGATAATAGACTAGTCTTTTGTAAATAACTCATAGCGTACGTTTATAAAATAAGTTCTTCCGGGACTCACAGATATGAAAGTAGTGCTCGGTGTATGAGCTCCTACTTCTGTGGTATTGGCATTGATATTTATCACTCCTAAAATGTTGCGAGCTCCTAGAGTTACTCTTAGTTTTCTATTATTGAATGATTTATTAATGGTGAAGTCGAGCATAGAGTAGGCGTCTTGCTCCTGCACATTTACATTGGCACTATCTGTATTACTAAATACGCGAGATACCTCACCAAAGTAGTTGAAAAATAGATTAAGAGACAGGTTATGCTTTTTCCAGTTATAGGTAGGATTTACTACCACCTGCGGTGAAAAGAAAAACTCTTTTTTAGCTCCCTCTACCCCATTGTATACTCCTGTGTAGTTTAGCGAAGCGTTTAGTCCGAAGTCTTTGTATAGTATCTTCTGGCTTATGTCTCCACCTACAGACTGATACTTGCCTATGTTGCCATACTTAGCTTGAATAGGTCCTGTAACTATCAGTTCAATTTTGTTTTCTATGTTATTAAAAAAACCATCTACGGTAGTACTCATCTTAGCTTTTCCCTTGGAATAATACTTCAGATAACTCGCTGTAAATGAGTGTGAGGTTTCAGACATTAACGTACTATCACCAAATACTTCGTGACGACTATCATTAAAGTCAAGGTATAATTCTTTGAGCGACGGAGCTCTAAAACCCTTGCCGTAAGACACTTTTAAAATCTGAGAATTTGGCAGATTAAATTTAGTCTGTAATGAGTAGAGTATCGGCGACTCAAATGCTGTGTTATACGCATATCGTATTCCTCCTCTTACGAGTGCATAGCTGGTCAGCTGCTTCTCTGCACTGGCAAAGAGTGCTGCATCTAGCTGCTCTTGTCTATTGTCTTTAATACGGTTTCCCGTTCCTATCTCATAGTTGCCATCAAAGCCGATGAGTGTCTCTATGCCTTTCGTTTTAGCTTTATCAAATCCATAGATAGTTCTAAATACCGATGCATTGAAAGTCTGCGTGTCTTGCTCTGCCTCTCCTGCTACTAGTACATCTTCTAAGGTGACTAGGTTACGGTAGTATTTATTCTTTATTCTGTTAAAATTATTATTGCCTAGAATCATCTGTAGACTAGACTTCCCTACTTTATTAGAGTAGCTTAGGCTATTGTCAAACCGTTGATTGGTATAATGCTGATCTACTGCAGCTTCTTTGTAGGGCAATAGTGGAGCTCCTCTGTCTAGCAACTTAGAACGCAATAACTCACTTCTCACGTTTATGGTCGCATTTTTATGCTTATAACTATACTGAAAACGACCGGTGTATTGCTCTTTTGGTATCCAGTCAAACGTTCTGTCTACATCATTGGCACTCCATCCTGTGAACATTGTTCTACCACCACTTAAGGTGACAAAGTGATTTTTGAATGACTTAGAAGCTGTTCCTGTGAGTGCATACTGTCCATCCGTCTCATAGTTGGTATTCAGATTAAAACGTGGTTTTGTATTCGTATTATTAGTGACGATATTGATAGTACCTGCCAGAGCATTACTACCGTATATCACAGACATTGGTCCTTTTATCACTTCTATCTGCTTAGCGTTTTCTAGATTGAACTGTTCCAAGTCTAGCTGATTAAACAAGCGACCTATGACTGGCACGCCATCTATAAGTAGCTTCACATTGTCTCCACCTATGCCCATCATAGTAAGTCCGGAGGATCCTATGGCATTATCTCGGCTCATACGGATGTTATTTTCGAAAGCTAGTGCGTCTCGTAAATCTACCGCTCCTAGTTCTTCTATGCGTTTAGCAGAGATTTTGGAGATATTGAGGACTGTATTATTGAGTGTTTTATTGGAGTGAATGTCGGTGACGATTACTTCGTCTATGACATAGTAATTTCTTTGTAGCTGTATGGTATACTTGGTATTAGGATAAACTACCACAAACTGAGTGTTGTAGCCTTTGGCAAAAATTGTCACTTTTTGAGAATTATCAGACTTCAAAGTAACTTCTCCATTCCGAGAGAATAACTTTAGCGTATCACCCTTTCCACCTTTAGCCAAAAGGCCAAAATCAACAGGCATAGAAGTCTCTCCGTCCACCGCCCTAATAGAAGTTTGTCCCCACATTACTGCAGGGACAAACATTAAAATTAGTAGTAGGTATAACGTCTTATTCAAAGATTACTCGCTGTGTGCTAGTAGCGTTTGCAGTACTTAGCTGTAGGAAGTAGATTCCCTTTGCTAGGTCTGTAGTATTAAAGCTAGTCGTTTCAAAAGCATTTACACTAGACTCTAACATTACTGCTCCTTGTGTATTCATCACTTTAATATTTAAGGCTTCATTTTCTTCATTTGTAATGTTCAATACATCCCTAGTAGGATTTGGATATACAGAAGTCTTTAATTTTGCATATTTATTTACGTTGCTTACTCCTGCCTTTATTTCCTCTGTATTAAATACATATTTACCAACAGCTCCACCTTCGTATCCGGTGAACCATATTTTCCATACTGCACCATTCTGTGTACGAACGAAGTATGCTAAATCTGCTGTAAATTCATACTGGAAAGTTCCACGGTTAAAGCTTTTCCAATCGTATCCTATCTCTGTGATAGATGTGCCCCATGTAAGTGAAGAAGTATCATTACTAGTCACATCTTCTCCTGCACGCTCAGCCACTTCGCATCCTGCATTTATTTTCACACCGCTTACAGCCATATCTTGACTCGTCGGTCCCATTTGTACTGTAGTAACATATTTAGTAAATAGAATGTCCCACGCTTTTGTATCTGCATTAGAATAATCAAAAACCCCTGAACTAATATTTAGTAGAGCAAAGTTTTTGGCCAATGACTCTTCTGTCGACTTAGCATACTCGTACGCCTTTTCGATGCTACCATCTAACATTGCAGTTCTAAAAAACCATACTCCTTCACCATCTAGTTTATCTATCACCACTTTGAGATAATCACCTGATTGTGTTTTTACAATAAATAGTCTGTTGCCTAATATATCGTGAGTATTCATATTGTAAATTCCCCATCCGTAGTCAGGATGATTAGTTTCTTGATTACTAAAAGCACCAGAAGCCCAAGTTTCTTCTGAGTTGTAGATCTTTTCAAAACTAAAACCTGAAGTATCTACAGTACTCCAATCTGCAGTGTCTGCACTGTATAGATATAATTCTACACCAGCGTTTTCATTGATAATAATACTAGAATTCATTTGATCTGAAGTAAAACCTATGTCCCATAGTGTTCTGTCTAGTGATACTTGAGTTCCAGTTTCAAAATCGTAATAGACCTCGCTTACCCTAGTACCGTCACCACCAGTAGTTACAGAGTCCGATGTTTGTGCATTTACTATTAATGCTACTAAGATAAAGATGCTTGTAAATATGTTTTTCATTTTGTGTTGTTATTTTATGGTGCAAAAGAACGGGTGCCTCTTGGGACTAAATAACCAATACAGAAATAAAAATACCCGAAAACATAAAAACAGTATGAGCATTGTCATAATTATAAATGCTCAGAATCAGGTACTTACCTATATCAATCATTTTTGGCTTATTTTTGCTTTCATATAAATAGCCCAAATGAGCAACGAGTCCATAGAATTAAAAATAATAAAAACAAGCCACCAACCTACTGATTATCAGTATACTAATGGCACCATCTGCTTATTTATTACAGATACTCGTGGTGTAGAAATGCCAATGGGCCAGCGTAGCGTACCACTTCCTCCTCATTCCGTCTATTTATTTTATGATCAAAAAAGAAGTTTCAATCTAGCTTTCGTAGCTCAAGAAAATACCCCGTTTTGCATCATTAATCTGAGCATAGATACACTGCACCATATTATAGCTCAAGGTACAGACGAACTCAACTTCTCACAAGCAGCTATTTTTGAGAAAGAACAATACCACCACTTCGAAGAAGCAAGCACCACGGTGCGTAGATGCATTCACGAGATCTTAGAGAATCAAAACAATCACCTGCTCAAGGAGGCAAAAAAATATGCTATACTCGACGACTACTTCAATGCCAGCAGAAGGCAAACTGCTTATAAATGTCCGTTCTTAAACCAAAAAGAAAACGTAACCAAAGTGAGAGATGCTAAAGAATATCTGATATCTGACTTGCAAAATGCCCCAACTATAAAAGAACTAGCCAAGCACGTAGCTCTAAATGAGCACAATCTAAAGACCGGTTTCAAAGAAATATACGGCAAGACAATACACGCCTTTGTAAAAGACTATAAGATGAGCAAGGCTCGCGAACTAATATTAAAACGTGAGTTTCAGATAGCAGAAATAGCAGACCAACTAGGCTACACTAATGTAAGCCATTTCATAGATGCCTTTAAAAAGAAATTTGGGGTGACGCCTAAGAAGTTCGAATTGAGTTTAACGTAGGAAAACAAGGTCTAAATTTCGGTATAGTCGCCACCATAACCTATGTCTCTACTCAGAGATACTATGACTACATAATCCTGATAAATCTTACCTTTGATACAATGAAAAACATTCTACTCTTTTCTCTTATTTTTTTAAGTAGCACCAGCGTCTTTGCCCAAGACTTTCTCCAAACACCAATAGAAGGTACTCAAGGTGAGGAATGGATCATAGTAAACTATGTAGACTGGGGTAACCCCGGATTCCAAGATCATAAATGCGGCACTAAAAGCTATGATGGACATGAAGGAACAGACTTTAGTATCCCTAGTTTTAAGCACATGGATGAAGGCGTGAAAGTATATGCCGCGGCTAGTGGCAGAGTCACTTTTACCAAAGACGGAGAATTTGATAGAGAGACAGATGGAGACGTCACCAAACTACTAGGAAACTATGTAGGTATAAAGCACCCGAATAAATACTATACGTATTACGGTCACTTACGAAAAAACAGTATATCCGTAGCAGAAGGAGATAGCGTAACTGTAGGAGATCTTATAGGATATGTGGGTAGCAGTGGCAATAGCACGGATCCACACCTACACTTTGAGGTATATTATGATAGCTTATATGTAGTAGACCCATTTAGCGGAACTTGCGGTAATCCTAGTTCATTATTCATTGATCCAGCTGCGTATGACACCAGCTTTAAGGTATGGGAAAGTGGTTTACATCTCAAAAGTGACTTGACCATAAATGATCTAAGAGAGAGAATAGTTACCATAGAAAAACCATACACAATAGCTCCTTCTTCAGATTCATCTCTTAATTTTTGGGCACATCTTCTGGGATTAAGAAAAGGAAAGGAACTCAGTCTTACATGGTATACACCAGATGCAACAGAATGGTTTAACTACACATTTACATTAGACCAAGACTACTGGTACTATTACTATTTTAGTTATATAAATCACCAAGACTTAGCCGAAGGTGAATGGACTGTAGAACTAGAATACGATGGCAATAAAGTTGCAAATGAAAATTTCACAGTAAGTAAAACTGCCTCTCAGGCAAATTTATCAAAGACGAATCTTTGTAGTGATTACTCTAAAAGCAAACTTACAGAGCTATTGACAAATCCACAACTGGAAGTGAACGTATACGATATGCAAGGTAAATCTGTAGACGCCTCTTACCCTATTGCACCTGGCATATATAGCATTAGCATAGCAGACCAAAACGGTCTATGCACGCTAAAAAGAGGAATGAAGTAAAATGAAAAATAGTATTTTCATAGGTACTAGTTTAGATGGATATATAGCAGACAAGGATGGCGGCGTAATTAGTATAAACCGTTACCACTACTTTAAGATCTAAGTGCAAGGCACACTTCTACAGCTACGGTATTCAGCTAGGTTCAGCATTAAGTTTGCCTATGGAATGATTATTATCTAATTCCAGGCTCTATAACTGCATATTCCCTTGTTATGTTAGATTCGTAACCTAGTGAATCGCATTCTATCCATCAAAAACATCTGCCTAATTCCACCTATTGGATTTGTGCTATACTTCGTTCTATTTCTGATAGCAGCATTTCAATACTCTGGTGGACACGTTGCCGATGTGGACTTCGTAGGTTTTAGCTGGCTTCATAACTATTGGTGCGATCTATCTTCTCCTTTAGCTATCAATGGCCAAATAAATGAAGGAAGGCCGTATGCCATAGTCGCTATGGTTATCGCCTGTCTGTGCCTGGCCTTGTTCTACTATCTCTTCAGTATACACTTTCACTTATCCAAGTTTTGGAAGCGAGGAATTCCTTCATTAGGACTTCCATCTAGTATATGTGCCATCTTGATATTTACTCCATTTCATAACAGTATGCTTCTGCTTGCTTTGGCATTTGGACTATTGCCTGTTGTTGGTATCGCACGTCATATCTTCAAGGGTGATCTTGTACTATTTAAGAAATCTGGACGCTTACTTCTAATCTTAATTGCAGCAAACATCTTCATCTACTATACCAGAATAGGGCTAATTGCACTTCCATTACTACAAAAAATTACTTTTCTAATTGCACTAGGCTACGTAGGTATATTATGCCTAAAAATGAGAGATGACTGGAGTGATGGTCTGAAAGAAAAATCGAAGTAAGTATATCAAATAGACTCCGAAAAAGGGGAATGTTCCTATCGAACTTATCTAAAATCGAGTGTATCTGAATCTATCATATCTACCGTGCGTTTCATTTTCTTTTGAATCACTCCAAAATGATGTTGATCTTCTTCGCTAACAAACGTTATCGCATCACCTGGGTTTTCTGCTCGCCCTGTTCTACCTATACGGTGAACGAAGTCTTTAGGTGATCTTGGTAATTCATAATTAATAACGTGAGGTAAAAAGGCAATGTCTATTCCTCTTGCAAGTAAATCTGTAGACACCAATACGCGTAATTTCCCATTCGTAAACTTAGTCAGAGAATCTGTTCTACTCCCTTGACTTTTCTTACTATGAATTGCCGTAGCCTCTATCCCATTTTTTCTCAACTTATCTGCTACTAGATCTGCCTGATATACCGAAGAGGTAAATACCAGCACTTGTTTCCAGTCATTGCTTTTGATTAAATGGCGAAGCAGTGGACCTTTCTTTTCTGGAGAAACAGTATATCCTACTAAATTAATCAGATCTAAATCCAATTGCTTAGCCTCTATCTTGACTACTGTAGGGTTCTTTAATAAAACGCGTTCTACCGCTTCTACTTCTGGGCTTAAAGTGGCAGAGAATAATAGATTTTGACGTCTTGCAGGTAAGAGTGCAAAAATGCGATCCATTTCCTCTTTGAAACCTAAATTTAGCATCTTATCCGCTTCATCTAGTATCAGGGTACTAAGACTATCAAAATGCATAGCATTAGATTCCTTGAGCTCGAGTAAACGGCCAGGAGTAGCTACCAATACATTGAGATGCTGCATCCCCATCATTTGCGGATTTATAGAAACGCCACCGTGTACTGCTAGAGACTTAAGACGAAAAGGTAGCTCTTGTGTAAACGAACGAAATACCTCTTCCACTTGAATAGCTAATTCTCTGGTAGGCACTAAAACCAACACATTAATATGTCTATTTTTAGTTGTGGTTTTGCCTTCTAGGTTTTGAATAATAGGAAGTGCATAGGCTGCTGTTTTACCAGAACCTGTAGGAGCTATGCCCAATACGTCTTTCCCTTGCAAGATTACGGGTATTGCCTGCTCCTGAATGGGAGTCGGCAGTTTATACTCTTGCTTGACTATTGATCTTAATATATACGGAGCTAATCCTAAAGCTTTAAAAGACATGTGATAGTTGTTTTGAATGTGAGTGCGAAGGTAGGTTTTAAAAATGGGCTACTTAACCTATGTTAGCAAGCAAGATATTACGAATAAGTACTAGCAAATACTTATTTTTTTTAGGGTGAAAGAAGAAAAAGTGAAGAATAGTTTTATAAAGCATCCCTAATTGTAAGTTTGGCTATTACTAATAAAAGCATAATATTAGTTAAAACGCTACTAGTGTTTCTAAAGCATCTCCCATAAAAAATAACTATTCACCCTATATTGCCGCCCTATATAAAAGGACGATACTGAAATGGAAAATAAAAGAGAAAAACCGACACCAGAAGCGAAAGCACTTTCACTTTATCTAATGGCTTACAAATCATCAGATAACGCAATAAAAGACAAGTCTAGAAAGATGAACAAGCGTTGGGATATGGTGGTAGCAGGCGAACTAGAAAAGACGGCGTACCAAGAAGAGGTACAAGCTGCATTAACGTTCTATGGTGGTTATAAAGAAGTAATAGAGAAAACCGTTAAATTTTACATTGATAAATTTGGCGAATGGAAGTCACAGGGTGATGACCAATATGGAGTAGACGCTCAGCAAATAGCGGATAAGCTACTAGCTGAATAATACGATTGCCCCATAGAAATGATAGCTTCCATTAGAAGACAATACACTTCTCCAAATCATATAAAAACGGAGGATATTGACCAACCAATACCCGCAGATAACGAGGTATTAGTGAAGGTGTATGCTACTACCGTTAACAGAACAGACTGTGCTAATATTACGGCAAAGCCTTTCATTATGAGGTTTGTTTTAGGACTATTAAAACCTAAAAAAATAATCCTAGGGACAGATTTCGCCGGTGAAGTGATAGAAGTAGGTGCTAATGTGAAGTCACTGAACATAGGAGATAACGTATTTGGTTTTAGCGATGCAGGTGCAGCGTCCCAAGCCGAATATTTGACAGCCACAGAAGAAGACCTCTTTCCTATCCCAGAGAAGATCAACTATAAAGAAGCAGCTGCTAGTTTAGAAGGAGCACATTATGCCTATACCTTCATTCACAAAGTGGAGATACTCCCGGGACAAAGCATTCTAATAAATGGAGCTACTGGCGGCATAGGTTCTGCTCTACTTCAGTTTGTAAAGCAATATGATGTCAAAATCACAGCAACTTGTAATACTAAAAACATCGCACTAATACAGTCTTTAGGAGCAGATAAGGTGTATGATTATACGCAAGAAGATTTCACCACAGATACAAGTAAATACGACTTCATATTTGATGCCGTAGGCAAAAGCACCTTTGGAAAGTGCAAGCCCTTGTTAAAAGAAAAGGGCATTTATATCTCTTCTGAGTTGGGACCTTATGCTCAAAATGTCTTCTATCCCCTACTCACTTTAGGTTCTAGCAAAAAAGTAATCTTCCCCATTCCTTTTAATAAGAGTAAAACCATACCGTATATTACTACTCGTCTAGAGCAAGGTATATTCAAACCAGTGATAGACAGAGAATATTCTTTGGCAGATATATCCAAAGCGTATGCATACGTAATGACAGGAGAAAAAACGGGCAATGTCATCGTAAATATGTGATGTGTATGCTTGCAATCTATAGATAGGAATATTCACAAAAACTGCATACAGTATGGTGTTTTCATACTTATGCTCGCATCCATACTAAAACCAACTACCTTCGACTATGCATCTACCACATAAATCTAATGCAAAGCACACAACTTTCAACCTAAAAGGGTGCAAGGCTCTTGTGATCACTACTAGTCAAGCCACACTAGATACTATAGATAGTAAAACAGGTGAGACTAAAAAAATAGGTGCAGCCACAGGAGTATATGCTTCTGAGATGACCGAACCTTACTATACTTTTTTGGATGCTCAGATGGAAGTAGATCTTGCCAGCATCAAAGGAGGTAAAATTCCTATAGAGAAACTTTCTCTCATGCCATTAGTTCGCACGGAGTATGATGTGCGGTATATGAATGACCCTGATTTTCAAGAAAAGAGCAATCATTCTAAAGCTATAAGTGAAATAGATTTTCGTGAATACGACATAGTGTTCTTGGCTGGTGGCTGGGGTGCTGCTTATGATATGGCTCAGTCCCACGTATTATCTACTAAGATAAGCGAAGCGTATGCATCTAAAGTGATTCTAGGAGCTGTATGTCATGGTACACTAGGATTCATAGGTGCACAGAAACCAAATGGCTCTCCATTGGTAGAAGGTGTAAAGGTGACTGGTGTCACAAATAGACAATTGAAACAATTATTCGTAAGTCAGACACCTAAGCATCCTGAAACAGAATTGGTAAATGCCAATGCTATTTACAAGAGCAATACTGGCCTCATAGATATGTTTAATACGCTGGTGCAAGTGGACAAGGAACACTTAATAGTAACAGGACAAAATCAAAAAGCAGGCACACAGGCAGCTCAGGAAGCTCTCCTCTTGCTTCAAGAAAAAAGGAAATAACTCGACTAAAGAAGCAAGTATACTTAGGTAGAGTATTTTGCTCCTCGCAGCCTCTTGCTTAGGGAGCCACAGTAACCGAATACATTGTCTTCACACATTTATTTTTTATAAATTTGAATAAGGGTGTAATAATTATAGCCTATAAGCCACTAACCATAAAAATGCAAGAATGAGTACCGATTTCTATACCACATCCATTACGCCTTTTTCTGGAATCATTATCAAACTGTGCAGGGCATACACCAACACGCAAGAGGATTTTGAGGATTACTACCAAGAAGTCTGTTTGCAAATATGGAGAAGTAAAGAAAACTTTCGTGCAGAGTCGGAATGGAGTACGTGGGTATATCGCATTTCATTAAATGTTTGCTTGACACTGCTTAAGAAAAACAAAAACAATAGTGAGCTTTTCGCATCGGATTCTTTGCTGGCTGAAGAAACCGAAGATAATCATGCATTTGCAGACGAATCTCTAAATGTACTATATGATGCCATCAGAAAATTATCCGAAATTGACAGAGCCGTTATTACGCTCTACTTAGAAGAAAAGTCATACAAGGAAATCGCTGAGATTATAGGAACCAATCCCAACAACATTGGTGTACGAGTTAAAAGAATTAAAATTAGATTAAAAAAAATATTAGATGGAAAAATCAATTGAAGATATATGGAAACAAGGTTTCCTTAAAAGTGACGCATTAGTAGCACCAAAAATAAATAACCTCTACAACCAAAAGTCAATGCATATCATTGATAAGTTTAAAAGAATGTTTAAGATTAATTTGATAGCAATTATTGTCTTTTCTATCGCCTTCTTAATTGCAACCATTTTTCTAGGAATACCAATTACAGGAGCTATGTTCTTTGTTACTCTTACAGTACTTGTGATTATAAACAAGAGATTGCTGGATAGCTTAAAGAAAATAGATAAAGGTGTAAGTAGTTATGAGTACCTCAAAGGATTTAACAATTGGATAAACCAACAGATATCTATCAATGAGAGATTTGCTACTTTCATGTACCCTATCATATTCCTATCTATGATCTTAGGCTTTTGGTTCAAAGATACAGAGGGCATTCCCCTAGGTGAAAGACTTGTGGGTGAAGTTTTAAAGGGTTTCCCAGATATATATATGGTACAAGGCATTCCTCTGATAGCTCTTATTGTTATCCTTTTAATTGTGGGAGTGTTAGCATTTTTTGGTGGGCGAATATACCAATGGGATTTAAATATAGTATATGGTAGAATCTTCAAAAAGTTAAAAGAACTAATGGCTGATATAGAAGAGCTAAAAGAATAATTAGAACTGAGGGTGTAAGAATTTAGGAGTTTCTGCCACTAACTAAGAAAACAATACTCAATATGACCATAAACACAGCACATACCTTATTTGAAAAACTAGCATCTGAAACGAGTAAAAAATCTGAGATTAAGGTGTACACTAAGTTCCTTCATATTTTGAGTAAATTGAGAACTAGAGATTTTTCTGAGGGAGAAATAAAAGCTATTGAAAAGGAATTGGATAGTTTAGCTCTGGAAGCAAATCCTAAGAACAGGAAAAGATATTATAATAAGGCACTCAGCACATTTGAGACCTACCTCAAGGATACATTTTCTTTAACTACATCTGGATATTATACAGGACTGGGAATGGCTTTAGGAATGTGTTTCGGAGTGGCCGCAGGCTCCTTGATAGAACGAACAATGGGTGTCTCCTCGGGACTAACTTTGGGAATGTTAATTGGCTTATGTGTTGGTCATTATATGGATTCTCAAGCTAAAATAGCAGGGAATACTTTGTAAATAGTTCCTCTACAAACAACGTCACTGTTTTCAAGCCTTTTCGGCAAATCCTTCTAAACTGTTCAGAAGGAATAGTATGCTGCTATAGGTACTTATTGGTAAAAAGACAAGTTAGATTATCTTTGGAGAGTGGCACTTGCACTAGCGACTCACAATAATTAAGAAGAATATGAAAAAAACTGAATTAACACTAATCCTACTTGCAGTTATTGCCTTAATAATGAAATTAATGTATTTACCTGGATCATTAATTCTGATTGTATTATCTCTATCATCCGTTTCTCTATTTTATTTTTATTTAGGCTTTGCATTTTTCAATGGCATTGGATTTAAAAAAATATTAAAAAAAGAATCCTATAAAGTAATTAGCACACAAAGAATAATTGGTGGCATTGGAACCGGCTTTGCACTAAGTATATCAGCAATCGGAATTTTATTCAAAATCCAATCTTATCCAGGAGCATCTATACAATTATTGGTCGGTCTTTTCGGACTTGGTATCGTGCTCATATTTTCATTAATAAAGATGAGGAAAAGCACTAACAACTATTATTCGAAAATTTTAAAAAGAGTGGCTTCTTTTGGTGCTATTTGTGTCTTCTTCATTGCTATACCGTCTAAAACTTGGTTGAATTTAAATTACCCCAATAATCCTGAGTACGTTCAAGCTATTCTTGAAGCTGAAGCAAATCCAGACGATCAAGAATCACAGGACAAGGTTAAAGAAGAAAGTGAAAAAATATACGGCAAATTTAAAAAACGCAGGTAATACGGTATAAAGCAATTAGGTACGTTAAACGCTTTCTAGATTAGATTGGTTTACACTACCCTTGCAGTCAACATGGGCATTACAACCAATCTAAATTTTCCACTACCAACCGATGTTTGATTGGGTCATTTGGAAGAAAAACGTATTTCACAATTACTCGACACTATAAATGCCTAATCTGAACTTCCTATATACCTTCAATTATGATTATCATCTAGATGCATTATGCAAGTTAGAATCAAGGCAAATATTCGATAAAGAAGAAAAGGACAAACTGTTGTTTTCACCTATCAAAGTAGATCCTTCCATTAGTGCATTTATCAAAACTAGATTGGAGATCATTTCATCATCGGAAAACTACTCCGAACTATTAGAAAAAATCAAAAAAGAAAACATTCACATTGAGGGATTTACCGCAGAATACTTGATTTTGGATGGTGACTCTAGAGATCGTACCGAAAGACGCAAGAAATTAAAAGACGTTGGTTTTTGTATAGAAGGAATCCCAAATTTCACTACTCCATCTATAACTTACTCTATATGCCGCTATGAAGATATCTGGTATTTTGGTGTTTTAACTAAGCATCATAATGACTGGCATAAGCACAAGAAAAAACCTCATTCGTTTAGTAATTCTATAGGTATGGATGTTGCTAAAAGTCTTATCTGCAATGCTTCCCAAGGCAATAAAACCACTACACTACTAGATGCTTGCTGTGGAGTGGGCACAGTACTATTAGAAGCATGTATTTCTGGATTCGACATAGCAGGATGCGATATAGATTTTAATGCTACTAAATATACAAAGCAAAATCTGGCATACTATAACTATACTGCCAATGTGTATTGTTCAGATATTAAAGACCATAACACTAAGTACGATGCTGCTATTGTAGACCTTCCCTATAATTTATACTCCTATTCCAGTGATGAAATAATGGCTAACATTATAGAATCTACAGCCAAACTAACAAATCGAGTAGTTATAGTATCTATATCGGATATAGAAGCGGTGATCCAAAAATCGGGACTAAAAGTTACTGACTATTGCTCTATTGTGAAAAAAGGAAAATCAACATTCACACGAAAAATATGGATTTGCGAAAAAGAAGGTGAGCTGAAAAATAAATCCAGGATAGCATCCATATCAAAGGCAAATAGTCTAGACTATTCCGTTACTGGTTTATCCACTTTTGACCTATCCCAACTAAACATAGCCACTGATCAGGATTTTCCATTACCTACTAATGTGAGATTAGGCCATTTGGCAGAAAAAGTAGTTTCTGAACTCATTAAATCTTCGACCAACTACAAAGTGGTTTATGAAAATGTTCAGATACTTGAAGCTAAAAAAACCATAGGTGAAATTGATTTCATTATTGAAGACATAAAAACAGAGCAGATAATTCACGTTGAATTAGCCTATAAGTTTTATCTCTTTGACCCCAGCATTTCTGCTGAACCCATAAATAACTGGATAGGTCCCAATAGGAATGATTCTTTGACAGAGAAACTTGAAAAACTAAAACGGAAGCAATTCCCCCTACTCTACCATAGCTGTGTGAAGTCAACACTCAAAGATTTAGAAATTGAGGAGGTTTCACAAGCACTATGTTTATTGGTTTCTCTGTTTATTCCGTATGAGTACAAAGGCAGTTTTAGTCCTACGTATGAAAAAGCAATAAAAGGTTACTATTTAAGTTTTGAGATATTTAGGAGCTTGAACAATCCAGCTATAACCTACTATATTCCTTTAAAAAAGGAATGGGGAATGGACCCATCTGAGAATGATGCTTGGGTAGAATTTGATAGAATAGAGCAACTGCTTACCGAGAGAATGCAAGAGAAACAAGCCCCGTTATGCTGGCAGAAAAATGGAGAATCCTATTCTCAGTTTTTCATTGTTTGGTGGTAGTTTTCTGTTCTATCAAATTAAGCCACCATTTCTCATTATTTGATCCAAAAGTGCCTCTCAAATAAAAGGTAAAATGAGTATAGAGTTATGGTGGAGAAAGACGCAAGTCTATTAGACTATTATCTAACCTTCAGTCTAAAAATTTAGATTTATCAGTTCGATAAATCGCATTAAATAGAGGCTTATCTCTACAATTTATATTGAATCAAATCAACAACCTCATTATCCTCAATAAAATGCGTAATCAGCATAGAATCAATCTGTGCACGAATAGGCTGTATATAATCCATATAAGAAGGCAACAAAGAATCAACCATTGGAATAGAAGACGGAAATTTCTCAGCCCTATGATCAGTCTGTTTCCCATTCTTCCAGAAACGATAACAAACATGCGGACCAGTAGCAAGACCCGTGCTTCCAACATAACCAATCGTCTGACCTTGTTCCACATAAACACCCTTATGAATACCTTCTGCAAACCGCGTCATGTGTAAATACTGCGTAGTATACGTTTCGTTATGCTTCACTTTCACATAATTTCCATTTCCACCCGTATATGAAGCCGCAACCACAGTTCCATTCGCTGTCGACATAATTGGAGTGCCTTTTGGTGCGG